>Ga0247805_1000141_pt1 | contig 45971 bp, 30 predicted proteins | sample UWRJL044104R1_FD_180930 | JGI IMG/M metagenome (GOLD analysis project Ga0247805, IMG submission 180930) | Plant litter microbial communities from Arlington Agricultural Research Station in Wisconsin, United States - UWRJ-L044-104R-1 | ecosystem: Environmental > Terrestrial > Plant litter >...
ACAGCTGTATAGAAAACTGAAAGGAATAACCGGAAATACGGTTCATGAATTTATTACCAAAGTAAAGATGAATCAGGCGGAAGAATTGCTTAGGAATTCAAATCTGAGTATTTCTCAAATTGCTTATAAAGTTGGATTTTCTGAACCGTCTAATTTTTCGAGAACTTTCTCCAAACATTTTGGCTGTAGTCCTTCGCAGTATTTAAAATAAACTTCCAGTAATAGTCTTCAGGTTCTAAAAAATAACCGTGATTCTCAGATTTTAAAATAGTAATTTAATAATCTGAGATTCTACGGTTATTCATTTTCAGAATAAGTTTCTTCTTGTTTTCCCTGTATTCCTTATTCATATTCTGCCATTTTATATCATATCCAGCCAAATGTCAAGTTATGAATGGTTATGGCAATCCATGATAATTACAAATAGAGTTAGGAATTTACATTTGCAAAGCATTATTATTAATGCCGATAATACAAAGAACAAACCCTAATTACTATTAAGCGATGAATTTGAAAAGAGTTTTGTATGCCCTTAGTTTTGTAATACTATTTACAAATGCAATAAGTGCACAGGAAAGCAAGTCAGAGAGAGAAAAATACAATTTCAATTACGGTTGGAAATTAAATGTTGGCGCTGCTGAAGAAGCTATAAAACCAGAATTTAATGATCAAAAATGGACAGCAGTTAATCTTCCTTTTGCGTGGAATCAGGCTGAGGCTTTTAAAAATGATATAACAAAATTATCAACTGGAATTGCCTGGTATCGTAAAACATTTCAATTACCAAAAGATTCGAATGATAAAAAAGTTTTTATCGAATTTGAAGGCGTTCGCCAAATGGGAGAAGTCTATTTGAACGGAACTTTTATTGGTAGACATGAAAATGGGGTAATGGCTTTTGGTTTCGACTTAACACCTTATGTAAAACCGTATCCGCAGGAAAATGTAATTGCGGTGAAAACAGATAACGACTGGAAATACAAAGAGAAGGTTTCAGGTTCAGGATTTCAGTGGAACAATAATAATTTTAATGCCAATTACGGCGGACTTCCTAAAAATGTATTCTTGCATGTAAAGTCTAAAGTGTATCAAACTTTGCCATTGTTTTCTACTTTGGGAACAACCGGAACCTATGTCTATGCAACAGATTTTAATATAGCCGAAAAGAAAGCAGTTATTAATGTCTCTTCTCAGGTAAAAAATGAACTATCAAAACCCGTTAATGCACAATTGAAAGTGACTGTGGCGGATATGCAAGGAAAAGAAGTGGCTTCCTTTTTAAGCGACTCTTTCTCTGTAAATCCAAATGAAAAAAAGGATTTAAAGGCATCTAAAGCTTTAAATAATCTTAATTTTTGGAGTTGGGGTTATGGTTATTTGTATACCGTTTCGAGTGAAGTTTTGGTAGACAATAAAACGGTTGATAAAGTAAATATTCAAACAGGATTCCGTAAAACGAAATTTGAAAAAGGGATGGTGTATTTGAATGACCGAGTAATCCAAATGAAAGGTTATGCACAACGTACAAGTAACGAATGGCCTTCTGTAGGAATGTCAGTTCCAGCCTGGATGAGTGATTACAGTAATAGTTTGATGGTAAAAAGTAACGGAAATTTAGTGCGTTGGATGCACGTTACACCTTGGAAGCAAGACGTAGAATCTTGTGATAGAGTTGGTTTAATCCAGGCTATGCCTGCAGGAGATGCCGAGGCTGATGTTACAGGCAGAAGATGGGAACAGCGCACAGAGTTGATGCGTGATGCGATTATCTACAACAGAAATAATCCAAGTATTTTATTCTACGAATCCGGAAACGAAAGTATTTCAGAAGACCACATGAAAGAAATGTTGGCTATCAGAAATACGTATGATCCTTATGGAGGTCGCGCGATAGGAAGTAGAGAAATGTTGGACAGTAAAGTAGCTGAATATGGAGGCGAAATGTTGTATATCAACAAAAGTGCAAAACTTCCTTTTTGGGCTACCGAATACAGCAGAGACGAAGGTTTGCGTAAATATTGGGACGAATTCACGCCACCTTATCATAAAAATGGAGTTGGAGGAACTACGCACCAAAATGTAAATGGTACAAAAGTAGCCGATGCTAGCGCTTATAACAGAAATCAGGATACCCATGCCGTTGAAAATGTAGAACGTTGGTATGATTACTGGGAATCCCGACCTGGAACTGGAGAACGCGTTAGTTCTGGAGGAGTGAATATTATTTTTAGTGATTCGAATACGCATTACAGAGGACAGGAAAATTACAGAAGAAGTGGTGAAGTAGATGCGATGCGAATTCCAAAAGACAACTTTTTTGCTCATCAGGTAATTTGGGATGGATGGGTTGATACCGAAAAACCTCAGGCGCATATTGTAGGGCATTGGAATTATGAAAAAGAAATAACTAAGGATATTACGGTAATTTCAACTGCTGATGTGGTGGAATTGTTTGTCAACAAAGTGAGTCTTGGAAAAGGTTTACAAAGCAAAAGATTCTTGTTTACTTTTAAAAATGTGCAATTCAAACCAGGAACTATCAAAGCTATTGGATATGATAAATCCGGAAAACAAGTTTGCGAAACAGAAATTCGTACTGCTGGAAAACCTCACGCACTTAAATTAACTACAATTGAAAGACCAGGTGGAACTTTGGCTAATGCTAATGATCTGGCTATTGTACAAGTTGAAGTGGTAGATGATAAAGGAAATCGTTGTCCTACAGCGTTGGATATGATTGATTTTGAAGTAAAAGGACAAGGAACATTTGTGGGTGGAATTGCGCAAGGACCAGATAATTATATTGGAGCATCAAGTCTTCCGGTAGAAGGTGGAGTTAACCGAATTATGGTGAGATCAACTGAAACAGAAGGACAAATTAATATCAAGGCAAGTTCTAAATCACTTAAAAGTGATGCCATTACAGTGAAAACAGTTAAGACCGATTTAGGGAAGTTATCTGTGAATTTACCGAATGAAAACTTGCCATCTTTTACCGAAAAAGGACCAACTCCAGTAACACCTTCTTTCACAAGAACAAGATTGCCAATAAAGATTATTGGAGCTAAAACCAATTCGAATCAAGCAGATGCTTACAAAAGTTATGATGATAACGAATTGACCCAATGGTCTTATGGTAAAAATGAAAAGGCCGTGATTGAGTACGAATTAGAACGAGAAGCTACTATCAATCAGGTAGTGCTGAAATTGGCTGGATGGAAAAGTAAAAAGTATCCAATTCGAATTTTTGTAGACAATAAAAAAGTATTCGAAGGATCAACACCTACCAGTTTAGGATATGTAACTCTAGATGTAACTCCAACCAAAGGTAAAAAAGTGCAAATTGAGTTGATAGGAAATGCAAAAGACAGTGATGCCATCAATTTGGTTGAAATTACTGGGAAAGTGGATGAAGCAGGTTTAACTAAAGGAGGCAAAACTATACAAAGATTACCAATAATTGAAGTGGAATTTTATGAACCAATACAATAATTATTACACACAAAAATATAAATAGGTTGGTTACGGTTAGTCAGCAGCCTATCTAAGTTTCCTATTTTACTTGGATAGGCATTTTTTAATGAGAATTTAGAATCCGTTCACTGGCAATCAAATGCTTTGGACTAAAAACGATATATAAAATTTGGTTATAATTTTGGTTTTTGTAGTCAGTTGCCTATCTCAGTATGTGGTTTACTTTGATAGGCAATTTTTTTAGAATCGAATTATTTAGATACTAATCGTTTTTTATATAATTTAAAAAATCACATTATGAAATACATAAAAAAACTTCTTTTTTCCTTTTTAGTAATTGCATTGTTTTTTAATGCCAATGCCCAACAGAAGTTGGCGATTAAAGAATTTAATTTTGGTGAAAATTCGAATAAAAAATCGGGCGTAAACATAAATAAAGTAATCAGGTATACTGATGAAATAGGTTACGGATTTGATTTAGATTCAGATAAAAATGTAACATTCGATAAAAAATCAATATCACCTAAGAGTCCTTTCTATTTTTCGATAAAACTTCCTGAAGGCAATTATAATGTTGAGGTTGTTTTAGGAGGAAATGGTAGCGGAATTACAACGGTGAATACCGAATCCAGAAGATTGATGTTGCGAGAAATTAAAACTGACGAAAAGGAAACTAAAACAGAACGTTTTGTAGTCAATGTGAGAACAGCAAAATTTGACACAAACAAAAGTATACGTCTTAAGCCCGGAGAAATAAGTGGTTTAAATTGGGATAATAAATTAACCCTGGAGTTTTTAGGAACACCAATTATTCAAAGCATAAAAATTACTCCTGTTTCGAAAATTAAAACCCTATTTATAGCTGGGGATTCTACAGTTACTGATCAGGATTTAGAACCTTGGGCTTCCTGGGGACAATTTTTTCCTAATTATTTAACTTCGGATGTAGTGGTTGCTAATTATGCTTGTTCTGGTTTGGCACTCAGTTCTTTTAAATCAGGAAACCGATTAGAGAAAATTTTACATTTGATGCAACCTGGCGATTACCTTTTTATTGAATTTGGTCATAATGACGAAAAAGCAAAAGGCGAAGGTAAAGGAGCTTGGGGTCAGTATACAACTTTATTGAAAGAATATGTTGCAAGAGCTAGAGAAAAAGGCGGAATTCCAGTATTGATTACGCCAACACAAAGACGTCGTTTTAGTGACAACGGAACTTTGATTCCTACGCATGGTGAATTTCCTGATGCAATGCGAAAAGTAGCTCAAGAACTGAAAGTTCCTTTGATAGATGTTACTAATATGACAACGGATATGTACGAAAGCTGGGGTGATGAACTTTCAAAAAAAGCATTTGTTTTTTATCCCGAAAATACTTTTCCAGGGCAAACGAAAGCCTTAGCTGATAATACCCATTTTGGTAGTTTCGGTGCAAATGAAGTAGCTAAATGTGTGGTTCAGGGAATTAGAGATTTAGGTTTGGATATTGCTAAAAATATAAAAACAACTGTTCCTAATTATGATCCTAAAAAGCCTAATCAGCCCAGTGATTGGACAGTGCCTAAAAGTGTTAGATTTGAAGTTACTAAACCTGATGGGAATTAATATTTCTTGTATAAATTGTATTGATATTAGTTAAGAGATATGAATATAAAGCTGAAAAAAGCATTAGAATTAGCAGTCTGTTTGTTGTTTAGTTTAGGAACTTCTTATGGACAAAAAGTAGATTCAAATAAACCTATGGAAGTGTATTTGCTTATTGGGCAATCTAATATGGCAGGTCGCGGAGCTATTGATGCCGAAAGTGAGAAAACATCAGAAGACATTTCAATGCTGGATAAATCCAATAACTGGCTAATTGCTAAAGATCCTTTGCATTTTGATAAATCCTATGCTGGTGTAGGGCCTGGTTTGAGTTTTGCCAAAACTATGCTCGAAGGACAAAAGAAGAAAAAAATTGGGTTGATACCCTGTGCCTGGGGAGGTTCTCCTATAAAAGTTTGGTCACCAGGAGCAAAGTATTTTAATAATTTTCCTTATGATGAAGCCATTGCAAGAGCTAAAATAGCTATGCAAAAAGGAGAATTAAAAGGGATTCTCTGGCATCAGGGAGAATCAGATAATGATGCTGAAAAATCTAAAATTTATTTTGAAAAATTAAAAGAACTCGTTGCTAATTTAAGAAGAGATTTAAACGCACCTAACCTTCCGTTTGTTGCTGGTGAAATTGGTCGTTTTAACAAAGAAGATTATATCAATACAATAGTCAATAGACTTCCTGAGCAAGTGGAGCATACCGCTGTGGTTTCTTCAGAAGGTTTGGTAGATAAAGGAGATCATTTGCATTTTGATTCCGCATCTGCTCGTGAACTGGGAAAACGATATGCTAAGGCGATGGATAAATTATCAAAAGAAACTTCCATAAAAGTTTCAAAAAAAAAAGCTAAAGTAGTGCTGACTTTTGATGATGCTGAAATCAGTCATTATACTAACGTGGCAGATTTGTTGAAAGAATTTGGTTTTGATGCCACATTTTTTGTTTGCGAATTTCCTTCTCGTAATCCCGATGAGAAAAAAGAATACATGAATTGGAATCAGATTCAAGAACTTCATAAAAAAGGATTTGAAATAGGCAATCATACAGGACATCATAAGAATGTAACCAAATTGAGTCCTGAAGAAATTGATAAAGAAATTGCTTTTATAGAAGAAAAATGTGCCGAATTTAAGATTCCAAAACCAATTTCATTTGCTTATCCGGGCAATCGTTATGATACTGTTTCACAATCAATTTTGAAAAAAAGAGGATACAAGTATGCCAGAGTTGGAGGAAGTAAATTGTATAATTCAACAACGGATTCCTTGCTTGCCATTCCCAGTTATACTATAATATCTTCGGATAAACATTTCGAAGGCGCAACAAAAGCATTGAATAATTTAAAACAAGATGAAGTGATTGTGTTGACATTTCACGGTGTTCCTGATTTAATTCATCCTGATTATTCAACTACAGTTGAAAATTTAAAAGAAATATTAGAAATCATCAAAAAAAATAAGTTTAAAGTAGTGTCTATGAGCAATCTATAGATAAGGTTTAGAGAATTGAATAGAAAAATAAAAACACTTGTAAAAACTTTTTACAAGTGTTTTTTGTTTTAGAAGGATTGCTTTTTATAATTAAAGCAATCCTTTTTTTTAATTAGAACTGATTTATATTCGATTTCAAACTAGGTAATTTATTATTTTAAACACAGGTGTTAAAAAAATACACATAAAAAATAATTTTGGCAATTATTGATAACTATTGGCAATTACTGATAAGTTGTTAAGTCTTGTAATGTCTAAGTTTGTTTTATTATTAATCATAAGTTAATAAAATATTAACCAACCAAACAAATTATTTATGAATAGAAAATTACTCAAAAACAATCTTCTATGGGGGATTGTTATCGTCTTTTTTTTAGGGACTTTTAATGATGTTACAGCTCAGAATTATACTTGGGTAGGTGGAACATCGTCTGATTTTTCAACTTTTGAGAATTGGAACCCCATCCCTACGGCTTTTACTACTTCTGATGTTTTTACTATTGCTGCTACAGGGAATAATGACAATCAGATTATGAATTCAGCTGCAATTAACTGCAGGCAAATTACTTTAGGAAAAGGAGTGACTTTTGATGCAGTTAAAAATATCACAACCCCAAGTTCAGCTACTACTTCGGTCAATGGGATATTAAATATTTATGCAGCTACTGTAAATAGTGCAAAACTGTATGTTGGAAACTCATCCTCCGCTCCAGGTATTATTAATGTGAATACCGGCGGAAATTTGGCTGGGAATAATGTTTGGCGATTAGGTGTGTCAGCTGCAGGTACAATTAATATTAATGGAGGTACAGTAACTTTAGGTGCGGCAGGAAGTTTAGCAGTGGGTTACAGCAGTAGTCATGCTGGTATTATAAATGTTAATTCAGGCAAATTAAACGTAAATTATACCTCTTTTTCATCATTAACCATCGGTAATACTGGTGCTATTACTATCGATGCCGGGCGTATTGTAATTCCAGGTGATCAAACTGTAGCAGTTCAGGCGTTTGTTAGTGCTAATAAGATAAAAGCGTCAGGGGCTGCATTAGCAGCAGGAAAACCAATTTCAAGTAGATACGATTATGAATCGAATACTACAATAGTTATTGCAGGTCAATTTTTAAACAATCCCCCTGTAGCGATTGCTGATTCATTTACAGTAGCACTCAATGGAACAGCCACTGTGTTAGATGGAGGAAAAACATCTGTGTTAGCTAATGATACTGATGTAGAGAGAAATGTTTTAAATGCTATTTTGGTTAGTAGTCCAGCTAATGGAACATTAATTTTAAATTCAGATGGAACATTTAGCTATGTTCATAATGGTTCAAATACTACTACTGACAGTTTCTCTTATAAAGCTAATGATGGCAATTCTGATAGTAATGTAGTAAATGTAAATATTACAATATCTCACATTCCTAAACCAAGTGGATTAAGTTATAATACCCCAAATACATTTACAAGAGGAGGATTTATAGCACCATTAAATCCAACCATAGGTGGTGGTGCGGTAAGCTCCTATAGTGTTAGTCCAGATTTGCCAGCAGGTTTGGGCTTGAACAGCACTACTGGAATTATTAGCGGAACACCAAGAACTGTTTCGGCTTCAAATGAATACACGATTACTGCAACTAATATAGCTGGCAGTACTACTGCTAAAGTAGTTATTGCTATAAATGATCATTCAGGTAGTCCAACATCCAGACCAATGGAATTTCTTGATCGTGGTTTAGTTGCTTTAGGAATTAAGAATGGTGTTTTTCTTTCCTGGAGAATGGTGGGTTCAGATAATCCCGATGTAGGTTTCAATTTATATAAAAATGGGACGAAATTAAATACAACCCCAATAACCTCATCTACAAACTATGTAGATCCTAGCGGATTAGTTTCAGATTTGTATAAGGTTGAAGCAATTTTGCCATCAGGAAACGAAGTGTCAGCCGAAGTTACAGTATGGCCATATGCTCCATCTATCGAACCTGGAAAAACAAATGTAGCCCGATTAGAAATACCTATCCCTGCAGCTCCAGGACCTGGTTATTTTGCAGGAGATATGTCAGTTGGAGATTTAGATGGTGACGGAAAGTATGAGTTGATTTTTGAATGGGAGCCTACTGGCCATCCTGATAATGCTTATCTGGAGGCCATCGATTTAACAGGTAAAAGTTTGTGGAGAATAAGCTGTGGACCTAATACTACTTATAATGGTATTGCCTTTATGGTTTACGATTTGGATGGAGATGGAAAATCAGAAGTCGCTTGTGTAACTGCGCCTGGTACTAAAGATGGTTTAGGAAATTATTTAAGCAAAGGTCCTGCAGCAACAGATGATGATTCGATGATAATTCCTAGAATTTCAGGACATTTAATGGAAGATCCTGCTTATATGACCGTTTTTAATGGTTTAACAGGAGCTGAAATGGCAACCATTAATTATCCTATTCCAATAGGTCCGAGAGAAACTCATGAAGCCACTTGGGAAGATAATTATGGAAAGAGAGCACAATCTATTAAATCTGCAGTATTGTATGATAAAGACAAAGGGCCTTTGTTAGTTTTCTGCCGTGGAATCTATTCTAAAATTGCAATGGGAGCCTATACTTGGAATGGTAATGATTTAAAACAGGAATGGGTTTTTGATAGTGATAGTTTACCAGAACCATTGAAAACTTTATATAGAGGTGAAGGAAATCATGGTGTTACCGTTGGCGATGTAGATGGTGATGGATCTGATGAATTAATGTATGGTGCTTGTGCCATTGATAATGATGGTAAAGGTTTGTATGCTACAGGAAGAGGTCATGGAGACGCACATGCTTTAGGAGATTTGGATCCTGACAGACCTGGTATGGAATATTTTCAACCTCACGAAAATGCTACTTATGGAGTTTCATTTCGTGATGCCGCAACTGGAGAAATCATTTGGGAAATTTTAAGTCCTGCAGACGTAGGCAGAGCATGGGCGGCTGATATTACAGCCGATAATCCGGGTTTCGAAATATCTGTAGTTGGTGATTATATCGATAATGGTAAAGAAGATCAAAGTTCAGTTTTTGATTCTAAAGGAAATCCTCTTAATTATAGTTATAATTCGTATTATCAACCAGTTTATTTTGATGGTGATATTCAACGTGAATTAAGAAATAACACAGGTATTGATGATGTCAATAATGGTGGGCGAATTTTAACTGCTTGGTATTATGGAGCCAGTACAATACATTCGACTAAACAGGATGCCAATTTAGTAGCTGATATTTTAGGAGATTGGAGAGAAGAAGTGGTTTTTGTAAAACCTGATAATAGTGCTTTTGTACTTTTTTCAACCTGGATTCCTACAGAGCATAAGGTATATACTTTAATGCATGATCCAGCATACAGAATGCAAGTAGCTACTCAAAACATTGGTTACAATCAACCAGCTAATCTGAGTTATTATTTGCCAAATGGTTCTCCTAAACCAGATATTAGAATTATCGATAATACTCCTCCTGCAGTATTGGCTATAAACAGGTTTTCTCCTCTTACAGCTACAACTAATGCTAACTCGGTAGTTTTTCATGTTGATTTTTCTGAAAATGTAACAGGAGTTGACATTAATGATTTTACAATTACTACAAACGGGAATGTTACAGGAACTATAGCAACCGTAACTCCAATAACTTCGAAATCTTATGAGGTAACTGTAAATAACATTAGTGGTGACGGAACTTTACGTTTAGATGTAACTAGTGATACTTCAATCATTGATGAAGGAAATAATATTTTGGCAGAAGCTTTTACAACTGGTGAAATCTATACTCTTGACCACACAAATCCAAATATCATTGCTGCAGCCGATATCACTATTAGCTCAGATAATGGAAGTTGTGAGGCAACAAATGTTGTTTTAACAAATCCTGAAACTAGTGATGTTAACAATGTAGAAGCTGCCACTAATGATGCTCCAAATACATATCCTATCGGTACTACAATAGTAACCTGGACAGTAAAGGATGGTGTAGGTAATAGCAGCACTGCTACCCAAAAAGTGATTGTACTTGATACACAAAAACCTTTAATTACAGAACTTTCATCACAATCATTTTGTTATGATGAAACTAATAATTATGTTATCCCAATATTAACAGCAACTGACAATTGTGGTGTGTCTGCAATCAACTATAGTATAAGTGGAGCTACTACAAGAAGTGGTAATGGTAACGATGCCAGCGGAAACTTTAATGTGGGTGTTTCTACTATAACATGGACAGTTACTGATATGCATGATAATCAAAGTACTACTAGTAATACTGTCACTGTTAATCCATCATTAAATGCAAGTATTGCTGACGTTTATTCCATTAACAATGCACCCGAAAAAAACACTTTATACATTGGTTATGGTGCATCGTCATTAACAATAATAGCTACACCAAACGGTGGTAAAGCTCCTTACACCTACAACTGGAGTAATGGACAATTGTCACAATCTATTATTGTAAATTCAGCAGGAACTTATACTGTGATTATTACAGATGCGCTAGGATGTCAAACTTCCGCTTCAATTGATATTAATGTAATGAATGTACAATGTGGTAACTCTGGTAATAAAGTGATGATTTGTCATAATGGACAGGAAATTTGTGTTAGTTCAAATGCTGTTCAGGCACATTTGAATCATGGAGATAAATTAGGAAGTTGCAATAATACTCCGGCATCTAGTATTTTCGAAAATGTTACCATTTTCCCTAATCCAGTGGAAACAAACCTAAATGTTAAAGTAGATAAAGTGTATGATGGGGCAGAACTTACAGTTTATAATGTTTTAGCCAGAAAAGTTAAATCAGAACCTTTGACAACTACAATACAACAAATGGCTCTGAACAATTTGAATAAAGGAGTCTACTTTTTACATATTAAAAATGGAAAACATTATACAATTAAAGCTGTAATCAAAAAATAATAGATCATTAAATACCAATAATTTACAATGTTTATATAAATACAGGCGGGTTTTTAACTCGCTTGTATTTTTTTTGCAATAGATAAATCATAAAGAACTCCTAACTATAAGACTGCTTTTATTTTCAATTTGTTCTTTTCTTTGATTCAGAATTAAATCGGCTAGTACACAGCCCATTTCTTTGAAATCCGTTGATATGGTGGTGATTCCATCAGAAACTACTTTTTTCAGTGGAGTGTCGTTGTAGGATATAATTCCAAAATCCTGTCCTATAATGAGTTTTTGTTTTTTAGATTGTTCGATTACATTTACCAAATGGCGATCATCGGGAATAATGTAGACATCACCATTTTGGATTTCATTATTTTCGAAATTAGAAATGATATCATAGTAAAATTGATGTTTTTGGCAAAAATCAATAAAGCCTTCCCGCATTCCTATAGGTTGCTTGTAACTCGAAAAAATCAAGATGAGTTTTTTATATTTTTCAATTTTATTTTTACCTGATTCTAAAGCATTAAAAGTATCCTTAGAATGGTTTTGATGTACAGATGGATAACTTTTTAATTCCAAATTGGTTTGATCCAAAATAAAAACATCTTCAGCTGGTAAGGTTTTGATTATTGAGGCAGCATTAGCCAAATTGGTAGGCATAATAATGTATTTCGAATAATTCCCATTATTATCATGAATGAGTTTTTTAAAAACTTCGGGATTGAAATAATGAAAGAAGATGTCTATTTGAGCATTTCGATTAATGGTTTCCATAAACGAATTGTATAGGTCTTCTTTGAACGCATTCAATTCGTCAAATAATAAAAAAATGCGTTGTTCAAAACTAAAATCTTCACTTTTTACATAGTAGCCTTTGCCTAATATAGCATAAATAATTCCTCTTTTCTTAAGTTCGTCGTAAGCCAGTAAAACGGTGTCTCTCGAAATACCAAATTCTAGTGAAACCTTATTAACCGAAGGTAGTTTATCTCCTCTTTTTAACCTTTTTTCAGCAATGGATATTTCTATAGATAGAATAATCTGTTTGTATTTTGGGAGATTTTGCCTTTTGTTGATGGATATTATTTTCATGCTACAAAATATAAGGCGATAAATATATGTAAAATAACTGGTATATAGTGGTATGGTTTTTTAGACGGGAATTTAAAAACTACTGATTTTTGAGATTATTTATTGATAAATTCTTTGTTGCATTGGAGTTTTATACGATAATTACTTATTTATCTGGTAGATAAATCTAAAAACTGGTTGGTACTGGTTTGTTTTTGTTAATGTTGTACATACATTTGTTATTTACTCCATAAAAAAAACATTGAAAAAAAATAGATTTGCTATTTTATTCTGGTTTTTTGAAAAGAAATTTTTGTCAGCTATATTAATTTGGGTTTTATAAAAGAAAAGTGATGAATGTAAGTTTAGCGAATCAATTAAGTAAGCAGATTTCAACAGTTAAAATTTTGATTTTAATAATGACTTTTTTTTCTGTTGTAATGAATGCTCAGTTAAAAACAAATACTACTGAAATTGGTTTAGGATGGAGCAATAATTCGGTTAATACCGTTATTTTTAGAAATAGTGCTCTTACTAGTTTTAAAGGAATTCAATATACCGCTTATTATAATCCCGAAGGAAAAATGGTTTTGGCCAAGCGAAAATTAAATGCCAAAAAATGGGATGTAGTAATTACTCCTTACAGCGGAAATGTAAAGGATGCACACAACGATATTAGCATTGCAATAGATATTGAAGGCTATCTTCATGTAAGTTGGGATCATCATGATACGCGCTTGCGATATGCCAAAAGTAAAGCGCCTTTTAGTTTAGAATTAGGAGAAGAGCAACCAATGACAGGTAAAGATGAGGCTAAAGTTACTTATCCGGAATTCCATAATTTACCTGATGGAAAGTTGTTGTTTTGTTACCGATCAGGAGCATCGGGAAGAGGAAATATGATCATGAAATCTTATGATGTAAAAACGAAACAGTGGACTTCATTGCAAAATAATCTAATTGATGGCGAGAATCAACGTTCTGCCTATTGGCAAATTTGCGTAGGCAAAAAAGGAATTTATATTTCCTGGGTTTGGAGAGAAAGTTGGGATGTTTCCACCAATCATGATATTTGTTACGCCTTTTCTGCTGATGGTGGAAAAACCTGGGAGAAATCAACAGGAGAAAAATACAATTTACCAATTACTAAAGCTACTGCTGAACATGCCTGGGATGTGCCTCAAAATAGCAGTTTAATCAATCAAACTGCCATGACGGTGGATGATGCAGGAAATCCATACATTACAACCTATTGGAACAATGATGGTATTCCGCAATACAAAGTAGTTTATTTATTAGACGGAAAATGGAATTTACTCAATACTAATTTTCATCAAAAAACATTCAATTTAGGAGGTGGAGGAACTAAAAGAATTCCAATTTCACGTCCTGAAATTTTAGTTCATCAATCGATGTTGTATTTGCTTTACAGAGATGAAGAAAGAGACAACAAAATTACATTGGCATATACTAATTTGGAAAAAAAACAATGGCAATTAAAGGATGTTAGCCAGTTTACTGTTGGTCAATGGGAACCTAATTTCGATAAAGAACTTTGGCAGCAGAAAAAACAATTACACATTTTTTCTCAAAATGTAAGCCAGGCAGATGGAGAAGGATTAGCAAAAGTAGCACCTCAGCCAGTACAAGTTATAGCATTAAAAAAGTTACCTTTATTGCCCGCTAAAAACTAAAAAACACGCACACTAAAAACCACTAAAATAGATTGAGAATGAAAAGAAAATTAATTTTTACCCTTTTGCTAGCTGTACAGCTCATTACGGCACAGCAACAAAATGAATGGGAAAATCCGAACATTGTGGATCGAAACAAAGAAACTGGGAGGACTTCTTTTGTTTTGTTTCAAGATGAAACGGCAGCGGTTGCTAACAGACCAGAAACTTCAACGTATTATCAAAGTTTAAATGGAGATTGGAAATTCAATATTGTTAAAAAACCAGTCGATCGTCCTGAGGATTTTTTCAAAGTAGATTCAGATGATAAAAAATGGGCAACTATTCCTGTACCATCAAACTGGGAATTACAAGGATTTGATATTCCTATTTACACTAATATTACCTATCCTTTTCCTAGAAATCCACCTTTTGTAGATGATAATTACAATCCGGTAGGGAGTTATAGAAAAACATTTACAGTACCCGAAAATTGGAATGGAAAAGAAGTCTTGCTTCACTTTGGTTCTATTTCTGGTTATGCCCGTGTTTTCCTTAATGGAAAAGAAGTAGGAATGACGAAAGCTGCGAAAACCGCCGCCGAATTTGATGTGACGTCATTTTTGCAAAAAGGAGAAAATCTATTGGCAGTTCAGGTTTTCCGTTGGCATGACGGAAGTTATTTGGAAGACCAGGATTTTTGGAGATTGAGTGGTATTGAACGCAATGTTTATTTGCAAGCGACACCTAAATTAACCATTTGGGATTATTTTGTAAATGCTGATTTGGACGAAAATTATACTAACGGACTTTTTAAAACTACGGTTCAATTAAGAGCTTTTAAGCAAAATAAAATTAAAAACGCCAATCTAACATTAACATTAGTAGATGCTCAAGGCAAAAAAGTATATGCCGAAACTAAAAAAGTAACCAGTACAACTAAGGAAGTTATTTTTACTTCAGTTGTAAATAATGTAAATAAATGGAGTTCAGAAACCCCATATTTATACCGCTATGTTTTAAAATTAGAAAGCGCTAATCCTGATGAAAATTCAGTGATTTATGGGAAAACAGGTTTTAGAAAAGTAGAACTAAAAAATGCCCAGCTTTTAGTGAATGGTAAGGCAATATTGATTCGTGGTGTAAATACTCAGGATCATCATGAAACCAAAGGACACGTTCCAGATCACCCAACCATGCGTAGGGATTTAGAATTGATGAAACAAAATAACATCAATGCTATTAGAATGAGTCATTATCCGCATGATCCTTACTTATATCAATTGTGTGATGAGTACGGAATGTATGTGGTGGACGAAGCCAATATAGAAAGCCATGGAATGGGAGTGGAAGGACAGAATATTTCTGTAGAATCAAAGCATCCTTCTTATGTGCCTATGTGGTTTCCAGCGCACCTGGATCGTATTGAGCGAATGTTAGAAGTAAATAAAAATCACCCATCAGTTATTATTTGGTCAATGGGGAATGAATGTGGGAATGGACCCGTTTTTCATGAAGCTTACAAGTGGTTGAAAAATAGAGATGCGTCTCGATTAGTACATTCAGAACAAGCTAAAGAAAATGCCAATACTGATATTGTAGCGCCAATGTATCCATCTATCAAATACATGAAAGAATATGCGGCTGCGACTGATAAAACCCGACCTTTTATTATGTGTGAATACGCTCATGCTATGGGAAATAGTACTGGTAATTTTCAGCAATATTGGGATATCATCAACAGTAGCCCACACATGCAAGGTGGTTTTATCTGGGATTGGGTGGATCAGGGAATTAAAACCCATGACAAAGAAGGAACTCCTTTTTATGCCTACGGAGGCGATTTAGGATCAGGACATCTTCAGCATGATGAAAATTCAGGATCTGATGGTTTAATCAGTACTAATCGTATTCCGCATCCGGGATTGGCTGAGGTTAAAAAGGTATATCAGGATATTTTATTTAGCCTAAAAGGAACAAATCAGTTAACGATAAAAAATATATTCCATTATACCAATTTGAACCAATACCAATTCAAATTCGAATTAGTGAAAAATGGTCAGTTAGTTCAGGAAAAAACATTTAATGTAGATTGTGATCCTCAGGAAAGTGTGATTATCGATTTGCCAGTAGAAGCTTTAAACGCAAAAGGAGAATATTTCCTGAATGTATATGCCTACACTAAAACTGCGACCGATTTAGTTCCTGTAAATCATGAGGTAGCCAGAGAACAATTTGCTATTGGAGAAGGTAATTTCTTTGCTGAAAAAACAGCGGATATTTCGAAAACAAAAGAATTAAAAATTAAGAAAAACGGAAGCCTTTTATCATTCGAAACAAAAACAATTGCAGGTACTTTTGATTTGATTAAAGGAGAAATAAAAAGCTATCATTTTAAAAACGAAAGCTCTAAAATCATCACTAATTTTCCAACACCTTATTTCTGGAGAGCACCTACGGATAATGATTTTGGGAACAAAATGCCTGAAAGATTAGGTGTATGGAAAAATGCGCATTTGAATTTAATGTTACAATCGGTTACTTTAGGAAAACAAACGGATCAAGGTTTACCAATAGACGTTAAATATGCTTTGGCTGGCTCTTATATACCTTATACTGTAAGCTATTTGATTCAAAATAACGGAGCAATAAAAGTTACTGCAAGCATAGATAAAACAGATAAAAATTTACCGGAAATTCCACGTTTTGGAATGCGTTTACAACTTCCAGGTAGCTATGAAAATTTAAATTATTACGGTCGTGGTCCGGTAGAAAATTATTCGGATAGAAATTCAGCTTCTTTTGTGGGGACTTATCAAAGTAAAGTAGCAGATCAATTTGTGTGGGAATACATGCGTCCGCAGGAATGTGGAAATAAAACAGATACACGTTGGTTCAGTTTACAAAACAATGATGGATTAGGGTTGAAAATTACAGGAGAACAAACGCTAAATTTTACTACGCTGAATGTTTCAACAGAATCTTTAGATCCGGGAATAACTAAAAATCAACGTCATCTTAATGATGTTAAACCACAAGATACTGTTTTTGTACACGTAGACTTAGCGCAACGCGGTGTGGGTGGAGATAATAGTTGGGGAGCTTATCCACATGAACAATATTTGCTAACTGCTCCAAAATACACTTACAGTTATACATTGAGTTTGATTGCTCCAAATAACTAATTAACATACAATATCGCCACTTTCAGTTGATTTTATTACAATTGAAAAGTGGCGATAATTATTACTTTTGAAAAATAAATTTACCTATATGAAACGAATACAATCTGCATTTTTAACCACTTCAATAAGTCTGATTTTAGTATTATTTGCTTCCTGTGGTGCGACTAAAAAAGTAACCGAAAATAACAGCGCTTACTTGTTTGTGTATTTCACGGGAAATGCAAAAACAGAAGAAGCCATTCGTTTTGGATTAAGCAAAGACGGTTATAATTATTATGCTTTAAATGATAATAAACCTGTTATTGCATCTGAAACCATAAGTACAACAGGCGGTGTTCGTGATCCTCATATTTTAAGATCTGCTGATGGCAAAACGTTTTACATGACGGTGACTGATTTGCAAACAGCTAATGGATGGGATAACCAGGCAATGGTACTTTTAAAATCTACGGACTTAGTGAATTGGACTTCTTCAAAAGTTGATATTTCAAAAGTATTTGGTGGTTTTAAGGATGTAACCCGTGTTTGGGCACCACAAACTATTTATGATGCGAAGACTAAAAAATACATGGTGTATTTCTCCATGTTGCAGCCTGGAGGAAAAGACATTGTTTATTATTCGTATGCCAATGAAGATTTTACGGCTTTGGAAACAGTTCCAAAACAACTGTTTTTTAGTCCAACAAACGGATCTTGTATTGATGCTGATATTATAGAAAAAGACGGAAAATTTCATTTGTTCTTAAAAACAGAAGATACAGCCGATAAAGGAATCAAACTCGCCATTTCGGATAAGCTGACTTCAGGATATGTTTTGAAAGACGAATATGTAGATCAAACCAATGAATCCGTGGAAGGTTCGGGCGTTTTTAAACTAAACAATTCTGATACTTATATTTTGATGTACGATATGTATAGAAAAGGAAAGTACCAATTTACGTCTTCGACTGATTTGGAAAATTTCAAAGTCATTGACGAAAGTGTTTCAATGAATTTCCATCCAAGACACGGTACGGTTTTACCAATTACAAAATCGGAAGCACAAAGGTTAATTGATACATTCGGTTGGTTTCCAAACAGTGAAATTCTGGGAGCACAATCGGCTGCAATTAAACAAAACAACGTTATTGTTGATGTTCAAAACAAGAAGATGTTCCTTCCTGTAAAAAATGGAACTGATTTAAGACATTTTGATCCAGAATTCAAAGTAAATCAGGGAGCAACAGTAATTCCGGTAGGAGCACAGGATTTTTCGAAACAAGCTGTAAAGTATGATTTTGAAATGACCGATTTAGGCAAAATGACCTTTGATGTCGAAGTGGCGGTTAGAAATAATCCTTCGTTGACTGGTTATTATGCTGATCCTGAAATTTTGTATTCGAATAAAGACAATCGTTTTCATATGTATCCTACCAGCGATGGTTTTCACGAATGGAGTGGTGATTATTTTAAGAGTTTTTCATCAACTAACTTAGTGGATTGGGTGGATGATGGTGTGTTGTTAGATTTGAAAAAAGATGTTTCCTGGACAGATGTAAAAGCCTGGGCGCCTGCAGCAGCGGAGAAAAAAATAAATGGTCAGTACCGTTATTTCTTTTACTATACTGGTGATGCAAAAATAGGTGTTGCGACAAGTGATAATCCTCAGGGACCGTTTACAGATATTGGAAAACCATTAGTAGCAACAAAACCTAATGGAATTACAAGAGGTCAAATTATTGATCCGGATGTTTTTACTGATCCAGTTTCTGGAAAGAGTTATTTGTATTATGGAAACGGTTTTATGGTTGGTGTCGAATTGAATGACGACATGATTTCATTAAAAGAAAGTACACTTACAGTTTTAAATCCAGATAAAACTTTTAGAGAAGGAACAGAAGTTTTCTACAGAAAAGGGAAATATTATTTCTTATGGTCTGAAGATGATACGCGAAGTGAAGATTACAGAGTACGCTATGCTACTACCACATCGCCATTAGGAAAATTATCCATTCCTAAAAATAATTTGATTTTGGCTAAGGACCCTTCAAAAGGAATTTACGGAACAGGGCACAACTCCGTAATTCAGGTTCCGGGTACTGATGAGTGGTATATTGTCTACCATCGTTTTACAATTCCAAAAGGAATTACTATGGGACGTGCAGCAGGATACAACAGAGAAGTATGTATTGATCGACTTTATTTTGATGAAGAAGGAAATATAATTCCTGCTAAACCTACATTAGAAGGAATTCAGCCTATTAAGAAATAATAGCTTAGCCACGAATTACATAAAATAACACAAATTAGGATATTATAATATTACACGAGCCTGCCAAAGGCAGATAAAATTGGTGTAATTTTTAGAATCATTAAATTAGCGCAATTAGTGTAATTCGTGGCAAAAAAAAAAAATACAGTATATGAAAAATCATTTGAAGTTAGTTTTAAAAAGTTTGTTGGTGATCTTTTTGTTTTCTATATCGGCTAATGCCCAAAGTATAGCAGCGAAAATTTCGGTAAAAAATAATCTTGATTTCTCACGTCAGGAAATTGTTTCAGTTTCAGGAAAACAGCTTTCAAATTTGATAAAAGGGAAAAAGGAAAAGGAACTTCGAATTAAAAAAGAAGGAACACAGGAATATGTGGTTTTGCAATGGATTGATTACAATCAGGATGGAATTTCCGATGAATTGCTATTTCAGACTGAGGTTGCGGCTAAAGCCAAAGTCAATTATCAGGTAGTTTTTGATGGAACAATTCCGTTGACCGAAAGTCCAATTACAACTTATTCTCGTTTTGTTCCAGAACGAACCGATGATTATGCCTGGGAAAATGACAAAGTAGCTTTTAGAACCTATGGCCCTGATGCGCAAAAAAGAGTGGAAGAAAAAAGACCAGAAGGAACGCTTACCAGTGGAATTGACCTTTGGCTAAAAAGAACCGATAAATCGATTATCAATAAATGGTACGCTGAAAACGTTAAAAAACCAGGTTATTACCACATTGATCACGGCGAAGGTTATGATCCGTATCAGGTAGGAGCGAGTCGTGGAACTGGTGGAAGTGGAATTTGGGAAGACAACAAACTATCCGTTTCTAAGAACTTTGTGAGTCATAAAACCATCGCTGTGGGTCCATTACGTACCGTTTTCGAATTGACTTATGCGCCTTGGAGTTCGTATCAAGTGAAAGATACCAAAAGAATTTCATTAGATTTAGGTTCGAATTTTTCTAAGTTTGAAATTTCTATTGATGCCGCTAAACCGATTCCAAATTACGCCACAGGAATTTCTCTACACGAAAATAAAGGCGAAGTAAAAATCAATAAAAAAGAAGGTTGGTTTCGTCATGCTGAGAAGATTGATGGGGTTTTCTTAGGCGAAGGAATTGTTGTAAATCCAAAATTAGTTAGTGATGCTTTTTCGAATGTTTCAAAGGTAAAAGACCATAGTGATTTGTTGGTAATAACACATCCAAAACAAAATAAGTTAATATATTATGCTGGTTTTGCCTGGCAAAAAAGTGGTCAGGTTAACAACGAAGCCGATTGGGATGCTTTATTACAAAAACAAGCCAAAATAATTGCTAACCCCCTTAAAGTAACGATAAAAGGAAATAAATAAATCTTTTTTTGTAGTTTCGCTAAAACTTACAAAAAAAATTAGAATGGATATAATTGCAGGACTAAAAGATAAAGTAGTCGTAATAACTGGAGGTGCTGGAGTACTAGGTGCCGGATTTACAAATGCATTAGCAAAACAAGGAGCTAAGGTTGCTATATTAGGAAGAGACTTAGTAAAAGCACAAAAATTAGCCGAAGAAATTAATAGTGCTGGTGGAAAAGCCTTAGGCGTTTCTGCTGATGTTTGTGATGAAGCGAGCTTAAGAAAAGCACACAAGGAAATTAATGAGCAATTAGGATTAGTTGATATTCTAATCAATGGCGCTGGAGGAAATCATCCAAAAGGAACGAGTGCTGATGTTTCTTTTGACAGAGAAAATAAAACGGAAGGATTGCAAACTTTCTTTGGTTTAGATACTGAAGGTTTACGTTTTGTATTCGACCTGAATTTTATTGGTACTTTATTGCCTACACAGGTTTTTGCTACTGATATGATAGGAAGAGAAGGATGTAGTATTCTGAATATTTCATCGGTAAGTGCTTTTCATCCTTTGACAAAAGTAGTGGCTTACAGCGCTGCTAAAGCTGCTATTAGTAATTTAACCGAATGGTTGTCGGTTTATTTTGCTAAAGAAGGAATTCGAGTAAATGCACTTTCGCCAGGTTTCTTTTTGACAGAACAAAACAGAACTTTGTTGACTAATGAAGACGGTAGTTTGACTGAAAGAGGAAATAAGATTCTTTCTCAAACACCAATGGGAAGATTTGGTCAGCCAAATGATTTAGATAGTACACTACTTTGGCTTTGTAATCCGGATTCTCGTTTTGTAACAGGAATTGTTGTTGCTGTAGACGGAGGATTTTTAGCATATTCAGGAGTTTAACACACATACACACATAATCAAAATACAATGGGAATAGAACAAACTTGGAGATGGTACGGTCCAAAAGATACTGTGCCACTTTCTCATATTAAAATGGCGGGAGCTACAGGAATTGTAACGGCTTTGCACCATATTCCAAATGGAACCGTTTGGACAGTGGAAGAAATTCAAAAAAGAAAAGATGAAATCGAAGCGGCTGGATTAACCTGGTCAGTGGTAGAAAGTATTCCTGTTCATGAAAATATTAAAACCCGTAAAGGAGATTATAAAAAATACATTGAAAACTACTGTCAAAGTATAGCAAATCTTGGAGCTTGCGGAATTGATACCGTTTGTTATAATTTCATGCCGGTTTTAGACTGGACCAGAACTGATTTGGCTTTTGAAGTTGAAGATGGTTCTAAAGCTTTGCGTTTTGACCGAATGGAATTTGCTGCTTTCGAATTGTTTTTGCTAAAAAGAAAAGGAGCTGAAAACGATTATACTGCCGAAGAAATTGAAAAAGCAACTGCTGTTTTTGAAGCAATGAACGACGACCAAAAAACATTATTGGTTAAAAATATTATTGCAGGATTACCAGGAGCTGAAGAAGGTTATACAGTAGAGCAATTACAAGTAGCTTTAGATGATTATGCTGAAATTGGCGATGCCGAATTGAGAAATAATTTATACGAATTCTTAAAAGAAATTATTCCGGCAGCTGAAAAAGCAGGAATTGTAATGGCTATTCATCCAGATGATCCGCCTTATGCTATTTTAGGTTTACCAAGAGTAGTAAGTACTGAGGCAGATGCAAAACAATTAATCGAAGTGGTTGATAGCAAAAGCAATGGTTTGTGTTTTTGTACGGGTTCTTACGGTGTAAGAGAAGACAACGATTTAGTAGGAATGGTAGAAAGATTAGGTCACCGTATTAACTTTATTCACCTAAGAGCTACAAAACGTGATGCAGAAGGTAATTTCTACGAAGCAGATCATTTAGATGGCGATGTTGATATGTATGGCGTGATGAAAGCTATTGTGGAAGAACAACAAAAGCGTATTGATAATGGTCGTCCGGATTACAGATTGCCAATGCGTCCGGATCACGGTCACCAGATGCTTGACGATTTAGATAAGAAAATGAATCCAGGTTATTCTGCTATCGGTCGATTAAGAGGTCTTGCTGAGCTAAGAGGTCTAGAAAGAGGAATTAGAGGAAACCAAAAATAAATAATATAAAAAGGAGCAATTTTTTTGCTCCTTTTTTGTTTATATAAATGATCAGTTATATTTTAAAACAGCTAATTTTACCATTAAGAAATTTATACTCAATGAATCTACTTCAAAACCAGTTTAGAGAAAAATTATTTTTTAGTGTTTTGCTATTATTTCCTTTTTTTGGTGTTTTGGCACAAGAAGAAATGCAAACCAAACCCGAACTACAAGAAATAAAAGTGGATTCTTTATATCGTGAAGATCAGTTTTATTTTGGGTTCAATTATAATACGTTGCAACAAAAACCAAAGGGTTTATCGCAACAAAAATTCTCAATCGGAATTTCGGGAGGTTTTCTTAGAGATATGCCTATTAATAAAAACAGAACCAAAGCTTTTGCCACAGGTTTAGGTGTGAGCTATAATAATTACAATCAAAATTTAGGAATTACCGGAACCGATCAAGACGCTGTTTATACTGTTTTAGGTTCGCAATCTAATTTTGATAAAAATAAATTCACTCAGTTGTTAATTGATGTTCCGCTTGAATTTAGATGGAGAACATCAACGTTTCAGAGTTATAAATTCTGGAGAATTTATGGCGGAATGAAATTTAGTTATTTGGCCTACAGTAAATCGGTTCTTAAAGACGAACAAGGCAAAACAGTGATAACGAATAACGAAGATTTTAATAAATTCCTTTATGGATTGTATTTATCTGCGGGCTATAATACTCTAAATGTTTATGCGTATTATGGTTTAAATCCTATTTTTAAATCGGCTCAAATTGATGGCGAAAAAGTGAAAATAAATTCCTTAAATGTAGGGGTGATTTTCTATATTTTATAACCATAAAAACAGAAAAAGAATTTGTGGAATACTACCTAAAAGTACTCCGAGAATCAATTCAACAGGTGTATGTGCTTTCATAACTAATCGTGAAGAAGCCACAAAACCATTCATCAAAACCAAAGCCATAATCAATAAAGTATTGCTGGTATGATGATGCAAACTCAATCCAAAAACAAAAAAAGTTAAAGCACTCAATCCCATCATGTGCAAACTTGCTTTTTTGTTGACAAAGAGCAGAATTAATGCAATAAGTGTACTAAATAAAGCACCTAGCAGAAAAAAGTGAAGTTCAGGATAACGCTCAATAGTGATGCTTTTTCGAACTAAAAGTATCAATAGAAAACATTGAATGACTAATGGGAATTTCCGTTCGGATAATTCGGGAACCATCACCGAAGTAATTTTTCCAGTTAATCGAAGCAGAAAGAAAAACAGTATCGGGATTAAGAAGGTAATTATGGTTACCTGAAGTAAAACCAAATATTTTTCTCTGTTTAAAGTATACGAATGATTCGAAAAAAGATAGAAAAGAGTAGCGTATATCGGGATGAATACCGGGTGAAATATATAAGAGAAAAGGGGAAATATCTTTTTTGGCATTGTAAAATAGCTTAGACTTACAAATATAACGAATCTTCTAAAAAGACATTGTTTATTGTGATTAGATTTATTCTGAGTCTGTTTTTTTAACGCAAACTGTATGGTTTCAATTTCAAAAAGAAGTCTTACTTTTGAAGTTGTATAGTTTTTAAAATCTATTTTGAATCCATGAGTATAACAATTAAAAATAGCATTTCAATCCTTGATGCAAAATGGTTTGGAATTGATCCCGAAGCCACCATAGATACCATTTCAATTGATAGCCGATCGTTACAAAATAGTCCTCAAACGCTTTTTTTTGCTTTGGTTGGGCCTAATAATGATGCGCATCATTACATCAAAGATTTAATTGCCAATGGAGTTCAAAATTTTGTAGTGACCCGTATTCCAGAGGATTGCGATAACCAGGCTAATTTTTTAGTTGTCAAAAATACCTTGGTAGCGCTGCAGCAATTTGCGTCTTATTACCGCAGTCTTTTTCATTTTCCTATTATTGGCTTAACGGGAAGTAACGGAAAAACTATTGTTAAAGAATGGCTTAATTTTCTATTAAGTCCTGATTATAATGTTATTCGAAGTCCTAAAAGTTACAATTCGCAAGTGGGCGTACCCTTGTCGGTAATTGCTATTAATGAAAAGCACAATTTAGGCATTTTTGAAGCGGGAATTTCTACCGTTGCTGAAATGGATAAATTAGCAAAAATCATAAAACCTACTATTGGGGTTTTGACTAATATTGGCTCTTCTCATGATGAAGGTTTTGCTGATTTAGAAGAAAAAATCCAACAAAAAATGCTGTTGTTTCAGGATGCTGAAGTTTTGATTTATCAAAAAAATGCTCAGATAGAAAAATATATTTCAGCTAAAACTAAGCCTTTTTCGTGGAGTTTTAAAGACGAAAATAGCGATGTTTTTGTGTCCAAAAAAGAAATTACACATCAGGAAACAATCTTATTTTATAACTACAAAGGAAAATCCTATCAGTTGAAAATTCCTTTTGTAGACAAGGCTTCTGTTGAAAATGCCATTTCCTGTTTGGTAGTTATGCTGTATTTTGAATACGAAAGCAGCGTAATTCAATCCCGAATGGAAATGCTTTTTCCTGTAGAAATGCGATTAGAAGTAAAAAACGGAATTAACAATTGCAGCATTATTGATGACAGTTACAGTTCCGATTTTCAGTCTTTGAAAATTGCTTTGGATGTTCTAGAAAGTCAGAATCAGTTTGACAAGAAAACGGTAATTCTTTCGGATATTTTTCAAAGTGGTTTTCCTAATGAACAATTGTATGCTAAAGTGGCACAGTTAATTGTTTCGAACAAAATCAATCGTGTGATTGGAATTGGAGAAACCATTTCGGCTTTTAAAGAGCAATTTTCGAATTGTATTACCTTTAAAACAACGGCCGAATTTATTGCAAATTTTGAAAAACTGGATTTCTCTAATGAAAGTATTCTGATAAAAGGAGCGCGTTCGTTTCAGTTTGAAGAAATTGTTACTTTACTCGAAGAGAAAACTCATGAAACAGTTCTGGAAATTAACCTGAATGCGATTAGTTACAACCTGAATTTCTTTAAATCGAAGTTAAAACCAAAGGTGAAAATCATGGTTATGGTGAAGGCTTTTGGTTATGGAAATGGCGGACTCGAAATTGCCAAATTACTAGAACATCATAAAGTAGATTATTTGGGTGTGGCTTTTGCTGATGAAGGAATTTCATTGAAAAACGGCGGAATTAAATTGCCTATTATGGTTTTAAATCCTGAAAATACCAGTTTTTCAGCCATTATTCAACATGGTTTGGAACCGGAGATTTACAGTATAAAAGGATTGCATGCCTTTCTTAAAATTGCAAAACAAAAAAATCTACAACATTTCCCAATCCATATTAAATTAGATACTGGAATGCACCGTTTAGGTTTTGAAGAAAATACAATTGACGAATTGATTTCGACTTTAAAAGGAAATTCGACAGTAAAAATTCAGAGTATTTTGTCGCACATGGCTACCAGCGATGAGCCGAAACATTATGATTTTGCACATTCTCAAATTCAGTTGTTTGATAGATTGTCAACTAAAATCAAGAATGAATTAGATGTTAACCCCATTCGTCATATTTTAAATACTTCGGGAATTAGTAATTTTCCAGATACGCAATTTGATATGGTTCGATTGGGAATTGGACTTTATGGTGTTTCTAATGATGAAAATGAACAAAAACATTTGGAAAATGTAGGCACATTAAAATCGATTATTTCGCAAATCAGAACTATTCCAGATGGAGACAGTGTGGGTTATGGTCGAAGATTTATGGCTGAAAAATCCACAAAAGTAGCTACAATTCCTATTGGTTATGCCGATGGAATTTCGAGAGCCTGGGGAAATGGAGTTGGTTTTGTAGTGATTAATGAACAAAAAGCAGGTATTTTAGGAAGTGTTTGTATGGATATGTTGATGGTTGATGTCACTGAAATTGATTGTTCTGAAGGCGATGATGTGATTATTTTTGGCGAAAATCCAACGGTTTCATACATGGCTAAAAAGCTGAATACCATACCGTATGAAGTGTTAACGAGTATTTCTCAGCGAGTAAAACGGGTTTTCTACCGCTAAAGTTTTTTGCTTTGAATAGTTATTCTTGTTAAAAAAAATGTTAATTTAGAATTCTCAATCAAGTTCAATTTAAAAATAAAGATACCTATGGGATTTTTCAGTGATTTTAAAGCCTCTCTAATGAAAGGTGATGTTTTGAGTTTGGCTACCGCTGTTGTAATTGGTGGTGCTTTTGGTAAAATTGTGGGTTCTGCCGTGGATGATGTTATTATGCCAATTGTTGGTTTATTAACTGGCGGAATTGATTTCACGCAAAAATTTATTACACTAGATGGTAATAGTTATCCTGATTTGGCGGCTGCAAAAGCAGCTGAAGCAGCTGTAATTACTTATGGTAATTTAGTGCAAGCCATTATCAATTTTGTAATTATTTCGTTTTTTATCTTTGTAGTTCTTAGAGCTGCTGAGAAAGCAAGAAGGAAACAAGAAGTTGTGGTTGCTCCTGCACCAGCAGGACCTACTCAGGAAGAATTATTGATTCAGATTAGAGATTTATTGAAAGAAAAGAGATAAATACCGCTTCACTATATGTTCAACTAAACCATCCGTTAACACGGATGGTTTTTCTTTTATGTTATATTTATAACTTTTTGTTACTTTTTGTGAACGTCATTGTTTTGGGCTGAATATTAATTACTTTTGCAGTTCAAATTTAATATTCAATAATAAAAATATACTATGAAAATAGCAGTTGTAGGTGCAACCGGAATGGTTGGAGAAGTAATGTTACAAGTATTGGCTGAAAGAAACTTTGTTTCTGCTAATGACGAATTAATTCTTGTAGCTTCTGAAAGATCAGTAGGAAAAGAAATGGAATTTCAAGGTAAAACATATAAAGTGGTAGGATTAGCTACTGCTGTAGATATGAAACCAGAAATTGCTTTGTTCTCTGCTGGAGGAGATACTTCATTAGAATGGGCACCAAAATTTGCAGCAGCTGGAACTACAGTAATTGATAACTCTTCAGCATGGAGAATGGATCCTACTAAAAAATTAGTAGTTCCTGAAATCAATGCGGATCAGTTAACTAAAGAAGACAAAATTATTGCTAACCCAAACTGTTCTACAATTCAAATGGTTTTGGCTTTAGCGCCTTTGCATAAAAAATACAATGTAAAAAGAGTTATTGTTTCTACTTACCAATCTATCACAGGAACTGGTGTAAAAGCGGTAAAACAATTAGAAAACGAATATGCTGGAATTGATGGTGATATGGCTTACAAATACCAAATTCACCGCAACGCAATTCCTCAATGTGATGTTTTTGAAGAAAACGGGTACACTAAAGAAGAGATGAAATTAGTTCGCGAAACTAAAAAAATCTTAAGTGATAATACAATTGCGGTTACTGCAACTGCTGTTCGTGTGCCTATTGTAGGTGGACACTCTGAGGCTATCAATGTGGAATTCTCACATGATTTTGATATCAGCGAAGTAAGAAGCATTCTTGAAAGCACTGACGGAGTAATTGTTCAGGATAACCTGAAAGAGTTTGAATACCCAATGCCGCTTTTTGCTCAGGGTAAAAACGAAGTATTTGTTGGTCGTTTAAGAAGAGATGAGTCTCAACCAAACACTTTAAACATGTGGGTTGTTGCAGATAACTTAAGAAAAGGAGCTGCTACAAACACCATCCAAATTGCTGAATATTTAGTGGCTAACAAATTAGTTTAATACTAGATCATTATAAGTAAAAAAGCTTCTCGATTGAGAAGCTTTTTTTATGGTTTGTTGTGAGCAGATTAAAAAATGATTTTCCTAAGCTAGCTGAGTGCACAATCTTGTCAAACGACGAAGTAGGACTCGAGCGATGGCGAACTGGCGAAGCAATCTCATCCAAAAGCTCGACAAATTAGTGTTTTTTTTTACTTGCTATTGTGGGTACATAATACATACTGAAATTTCGGGATTGCGTTAATGTTTGTGTACATTCGAGCTGTCTGATTATTCAATTTTTATAAAACCACTTCCTATTCCGTCATAATTATTGTCGGATATTTCGAGATTTTTATTTTGATGAACATTTATAATACCATTTTTAACAAATCCTATGTATTGTTGGTCAATGGTTAATAACTTAATAAATCTTTCCGTTTTTCCTGAATAGATGGACTTTTGCATAGTTAATTCATAAGTTCCATTTGATATTTGATTTTCATTTTCGGTTATCGAAAATCTATATTTGTCAGTTAGAGTTAAATTAATAGTTTTCCCAGTTGTTTCCGGTGTCTCTTCAAAGTAGATTAGTCCTCCAGAAGTTCCTGTCCAATTCCATTTTCCAACTAAATCCGAATTGTTAATTTGTATTTCATCTTCAGAACTACAAGAGGTAATTACTAAAGTGAGAACTAAAAGATAAATTAGTTTTTTCATAATACTATTTATTTCTTAAGATGTTCAAATCATAGTTTGGTTGCGTTAAATTACACATAGTATTTAAATAAAATGAAACATTCTTACAAATTATTCAATCTAAGTTGAAACACAAATTAAATCATCTAGGATTTTTTACTAAACTATAGCTACCTTTGCAACCGATGAAAAGGCAACAGCTTCTATTTAGTTTTACTTTGGCAACGGCGGTATTGTTCTCGATACTGTTTCAGTCTTTTCATGGTTATGAGCATTTAGAAAAACAACTTTCTCATAAATTCTGTGTTCACGATCATAGTGAGAATAAAGTAGAGATTACCCACGAGCACAAAATAGTAGAACATTGTGCTATTTGTCATTTTGAATTTGGTAGCTGTCTTTATCCCAAATTCATAAGTTATCACTTCTTTTCTGAGTTTAAGTCCATCTCTTTTGTTAGTAAAGAACAGAAAACCATTATTACTTTCTCGGGAAGTTTATATGCCCACAGAGGTCCTCCTTCTTTTGTGTAAAACACAATTTTAATTAAACAGCTTTCGACTAAATAAAAGTATAGCCCACAGATTGTACTGATGCAACGGATTAATACAGATTTTTTATCTGTGTAAAATCTTTTTGGATATTAGTGCTAATCTGTTAAATCCGTTTTTATCCGTGGGTTGAAACAACCTGCAGGAATTTATCTTTTGTCTTTAATTTATTAAAACACAACAATCCTTTTCGATGAAAAAATATATAATTGCCCTATTCTTAGGGTTTTCGGCTATGCTGCAGGCTCAAAATGTAGTTTCAGGAACAGTAACTGATGTTTCAAATCAACCTATAATTGGTGCATCGGTTTATATTCCTGAATTGCACAAAGGAACTATTACTGATGCGGCTGGAAGATACAGTTTTAAAAATCTGCCAAACGGAACTTTAAAACTCAGTTTTCAATTTGTAGGCTACACGACTCAACATCAGGTTATTGATAGACCTCAAAAAGAAAATACCTTGAACGTTCAATTAATTACATCAACTTTTGAAATGGATGAGGTAATTGTTTCTACGGCTTTCAGCAAAATTCAGTCTCAAAACGTGATGAAAGTCGAGCACGCCAGCATGCGTGACTTGGAAAAAAATGGAACGTCAACGCTTATTGAAGGATTGGCAACAATTCCCGGAGTTTCTCAGGTTTCAACAGGAACTTCTATTGGTAAACCTGTTATTAGAGGTTTGAGTGGAAACCGTGTTTTAGTGTATTCGCAAGGTGTTCGAATAGAAAATCAGCAATTTGGTGACGAGCATGGTTTAGGATTAAATGGCGCTGGTGTAGAAAGTGTTGAGGTGATCAAAGGACCTGCTTCTTTGCTGTATGGTTCGGATGCGTTGGGTGGTGTTTTGTATTTTAACCCGGAAAAATTTGCCGAAGCCCATACTTTAAAAGCTGATTTTAGTCAAAAATTATTCTCGAATACTTTAGGAAGTAATTCTAGTTTGGGAGTAAAAACGTCAACGGAGAACTGGAAATTTATGGCGCGTGGAAGTTACAATACACATTCAGATTACCAAATTTCAGGTGGAGATCGTGTAACCAATAGTCGATATAATGAAACCGATTTTAAAACTGGAATTGGATACAGCAACTCGGCTTTTTCTTCGGTTTTGCGATACAATTTCAACAAATTGGATTTAGGAATTCCCGAAGAAGGAATTGCAGAACAATCTAAAAGTAAAAACACCATTTTTCCAAGACAAGGAGTCGATAATCATTTGTTAAGCTGGAATTCGGTGATTTATTTGAAAAACTCTAAACTGGATGTCGATTTAGGATATATTGCCAATGATCGAAGCGAATTTGAAGACAGCAATGAGGCTATTTTGCAAATGAAATTAAAGACTTTCAATTATGATGCAAAATATTATTTGCCAAAAATAGGAAACCTGGAATCCATATTTGGAATTCAGGGAATGCACCAAACCAATACTAATTTTGGTGAAGAATATTTGATCCCGGATGCCACTACGAATGATTTTGGTGTTTTTGGAACGGCAAATTACGAATGGAACAGCAACGTAATTCAGGGAGGATTACGTTTTGATAACCGACAAATTACTACCATAGCTCACGGAATTTCTGGCGAAGAAGGTTCTTTTGAAGCGCTTGACAAATCTTTTGATAGTTTTAATGCTTCTTTGGGTTACAAAACCAATCTGGCTGATAATTTAACCATGCGATTGAATGTGGCTTCTGGTTTTAGAGCGCCAAATTTAGCGGAGTTAAGTTCGAATGGCGTTCACGAAGGAACCAATCGTTACGAAATAGGAAATAGCGATTTAAAAACCGAACAAAACCTGCAAACCGATTTGAATTTGGAATACGGAAACACGCATTTTGAGTTTTTCGTTAACGGATTTTACAATCACATCAACAATTATATTTATACTTCGCCAACAGGAGAACAGCTAGAAGACAATGATGTTTTTGCATACATTCAAAACAATGCCAAATTGTATGGAGGCGAAATAGGTTTGCATTTTCACCCGCATCCGTTGGATTGGTTGCATTATGAAACCAGTTTTGAAACTGTAACGGGGAAAAAGCAAAACGGTGATTATTTGCCATTAATTCCGGCTAATAATTGGAACAATACCATTAGAACCGAATTCAAAATTAAAAACTGGTTCGAAGAAGGATTTGCCAGTTTGAATGTTAATACTACTTTCGATCAAGGCAATGTAAGCGGTTTCGAAACCAGTTCAAACGGTTATACTTTGGTGAATTTAGGTTTTGGAGGAAAAGTAAAATGGGGAAAAACGGCGTTTAATGTCAATTTGAACGCAAACAATTTATTCGATAAAAAATACATCGCCCATCTTTCCAGATTAAAAACCGATGGAATTCCTAATATCGGACGAAATATTGTGCTGGGCGTGAATTTTAATTTGTAAGACGGCTTTTTAACCATAAAGAACACAAAGTTTAACGCAAAGAGCGCAAGGAATATTTACCGCAAATTCGCTAATTAAAAATTTTAATTTGAGAATTTGCGGTATTTTTTATCCTTATTTTTGTAAAAATCAATAGTTCCACAATGACATCATTTGCTCAAAACTCAAAACCCATTCAATATCCGGAAACCAGAAAAGATGCAACGGTAGATGATTATTTTGGAACCAAAGTAAATGATCCGTATCGATGGCTGGAAGACGATCGTTCGGCTGAAACGGCTGCCTGGGTAATTGCACAGAATAAAGTAACGAATGCTTATCTGGATCAGATTCCGTTTCGAAATCAACTAAAAGAAAGATTAGAGAAATTGTGGAATTACGAGAAAATAGGAGCGCCTTTTATTGAAGGGAACTTTACCTATTATTTTAAAAATAATGGATTGCAAAATCAGTCGGTTTTGTATCGAAAAGACAGTGCAGGCAAAGAAACTGTTTTTCTGGATTCTAATACTTTTTCTAAGGAAGGAACTACTTCTTTGGGCGAATTGGCTTTTTCTAAAGACGGTTCAAAATTAGCTTATTCCATTTCCGAAGGCGGTAGCGATTGGCGAAAAGTCATTCTTATGGATGCTTTGACTATGAAGGTATTCGAAGATACTTTGGTAGATGTCAAATTCAGCGGCTTGTCCTGGAAAGGAAATGAAGGCTTTTATTATTCGAGTTACGAAAAACCAAAAGGCAGCGAATTATCGGCTAAAACCGACCAACATAAATTGTATTTCCACAAACTGGGAACATCCCAAAAAGAAGATAAAATCATCTTTGGCGAAGACCAAAAACGACGTTATGTTGGCGGAAGTGTCACCGAAGACGACCGTTATTTGATCATTACAGCGGCTACTTCTACTTATGGAAATGAGTTGTACATTCAGGATTTGTCAACGCTCGAAAGTCCTATTGTAGCGATTGTTTCCGATTTTAATAGCGACAATACCGTTATCGATAATGAGGGAACGAAGTTGTTGATTGCAACCGACAGAAATGCGCCCAACAAACGAATTGTAACCGTAGAGGTCAATAACCCAAAACCAGAAAACTGGAAAGATTTAATTGCCGAAACGACTCAGGTTTTAGAGCCAGCCACTTGCGGCGGTTACATTTTTGCACATTACATGAAAGATGCCGTTTCGGTGGTCAAGCAATATGATTATTCAGGAAAATTTTTGCGCGAAATTCAGCTTCCGGGATTAGGAACAGCTAGCGGATTTAGCGGCAAGAAAAAAGATAAAATGGCGTATTTTACGTTTACCAATTATATTACTGCGGGAACTATTTTTGCTTTAGAACCGGATTCTGGAAAATCAACTGTGTATCAAAAATCGAAAGCCGAATTTAAGACGGAAGAGTACGAATCCAAGCAGGTGTTTTATACTTCGAAAGACGGAACCCGGATTCCGATGCTCATTACCCATAAAAAAGGATTGCAATTAGACGGGAAAAATCCAACCATTTTATACGGTTACGGCGGATTCAATATTAGTTTGACGCCTAGTTTTAGTATTGCCAATGCGGTTTGGATGGAAAACGGAGGTGTATTTGCCGTGCCTAATTTACGTGGCGGTGGAGAATACGGAAAAGAATGGCACGATGCAGGAACCAAGTTGCAAAAGCAAAATGTTTTTGACGATTTCATTGCCGCAGCCGAATATCTGATTGCCGAAAAATATACATCATCTAATTTTCTGGCCATCCGCGGAGGTTCTAATGGCGGTTTGCTGGTAGGAGCCGTAATGACGCAGCGCCCTGATTTGGCTCAGGTAGCTTTGCCTGCTGTTGGCGTTTTGGATATGTTGCGTTACCATACTTTTACCGCAGGAGCCGGTTGGGCTTACGATTATGGAACCGCTCAGGATAGCAAACAAATGTTCGAGTACCTGAAAGGCTATTCGCCATTGCATACCATTAAAAACGGAGTGCAATATCCCGCAACAATGGTTACTACGGGCGATCATGACGATAGAGTGGTGCCGGCACACAGTTTTAAATTTGCTGCCGAATTGCAATCCAAACAATCTGGAAACAATCCTGTTTTAATTAGAATCGATGTCAAAGCCGGTCACGGAGCTGGAAAATCAGTTGCGGCAACCATACAGGAAAATGTCGATATTCAGGCTTTTACGTTATACAACATGGGAATTACCCAATTACCAAAATAATTTTCAGGAGCAGAAAAAGACCATTTTTTAACCACGTTTTGTCCCGCTGTCCGCTATATTCCCGATAAACAAAAACTACGGCTAAAAAGCCTTGTTTTTTAAATCGGGAGATGCCGCTTCCATCGGGGCTAGTTAGAAAGTACTTTTTTAATAACAATATTTTAAACCGTCAGTCGAGAGAGTGGCGGTTTTTTTATGCTTTTAATTTGTTGAAAACTAAAAAAGGAAGCGGTCAATTGTAGGCGGGTCAATTGTAGGCGTAAAACTAATTTTATAAGCTATGGATATTAAAGAAAAATTCGGACAAAAAGTAAAACAATTGCGAGAAGAAAGAGGCTTCTCTATTGAGCAACTGGCTAACATTTCGAATGTTGACAGAAATTATATTTCTGATATAGAAAAAGGAAAAAGAAATGTTTCAATTGAAATAATTGAAAAAATAATCACTGGACTAGATACAGATTTTACAATTTTTTTTAATGATAAAGGATTTAAGAAATGAAGAAGTTAAAAAAATATTCAGAAATCAGACAAAAACTTCAAATAGATGTTGATAAAAAGACTGATAACGGCTTAGCGAAGCTAACTCATTATTTTCAAAATCATAAAAACGGAGTTTCTCAATATTACAAAAGTGACGCTACAGAATACCTTACAAATTTACATGAGAAATTAAATATTGTCGAGGAACCAAATTTTCAATATTATTTACCAATAAAATGGGATATACCTTTCCCTTCACCAGAAAATCCTAAATTTAAATTTATCGATTTATTTGCAGGAATTGGAGGAATAAGGCTTGCTTACCAGAATTTAGGAGGGAAATGTGTATTTACAAGTGAATGGGATACATATTCTAAAAAAACCTATGAGGCTAATTTTGGAAAAGTTCCTTTCGGAGATATAACTCAAATTAAAGAAACAGAAATTCCAGATCATGATGTTTTGCTTGCAGGATTTCCTTGTCAACCTTTTTCAATTGCAGGAGTTTCAAAAAAGAATGCTTTAGGTCGAAAGCATGGTTTTTTAGATGAAACCCAAGGAACGCTTTTTTTTGATATCGCCCGAATTCTTAAACATAAAAGACCTAAAACTTTTATGTTAGAAAATGTTAAAAATCTAGTGTCTCACGATAAAGGCAACACCTTTAAAGTTATCCAAAACACATTAAGAGAATTAAATTACACTATTTATTTTAAAGTTTTAGACGGTAAACATTTTGTTCCTCAACATCGAGAAAGAATTATCATCGTTGGATTCGATAATGAGTATTTCGAAGGAAAAGAAAATTTCAAATTTCCCGAAATGAGCGAGACAAAATTTGCATTAAAAGACATTCTCTTACCAGAAGTTGATCCAAAATACACTCTGTCAGACAAACTTTGGAACTATTTACAAGAGTATGCTAAAAAACATAAAGCTAAAGGAAATGGTTTTGGATTTGGCTTAGCAGATTTAAATGGAATTTCAAGAACAATGAGTGCCCGATATTATAAAGATGGAGCAGAAATATTAATTCCCCAAGAAGGAAAAAACCCTAGAAGATTAGTCCCAAGAGAGTGCGCAAGACTTCAGGGTTTTCCTGATGATTTTGTTATTCCTGTTTCGGATAATCAAGCCTATAAACAATTTGGGAATTCAGTAGTTTCACCTTTAATGCAGGCAGTTGGAAAAAACATCGTAAAAGAAATAATTCAAAGAAATGAATCTAAAAAACCTTAAAACGGTCTTTTCAGCAAATGGCTGTAATAAGATTTATGTAAAAAATCTTGCCCCAAACGATAACTCCAAAAATCAGGTATATTTTGGAGGTAACTTTGAGGTATTAAATATTTTGCCAATATCTGAAATTACGACTGAAGCTGCTGGTGACTGGAAAAAGGAAAGATTTAAAGCTAAAATTAAATTTTCATGGATTCTGGAGGATGGCACATTAAGTCTGGCCCCAAAATCGCAACTCATTTTATATCCTAAATATCCCGAAGTGAGATTTTCAGGATTTTTGTTTGGAAGTAAAAATCCTCCTTCATATTTAATGACCCAACGGCTACAAGACAGATTATTGTTTTTTGGGGTTTCTGATCGTGGGGAAATTTTGGGACATGTAGTTGCTCCAGATTCAGAAATTGCTAATGAGTTGAATAATTTACCGCCGTTAAATAATTACGGAGTATTCAAAATAATAGAACTTCCTATTTTTCAAAATAACAGGCAGAAACTGATTTCTGAATTATTGCGAATTCATAATATGGGCTGGATTAAATCTAAGCGTTTAGATGCTTTTGGAAATACACTATCATGTGAATCGTCTAATTGTGGCGGTTATACATTAGAGGCAGAATTAGGTATAACTCCAAATGGATATTCAGAACCAGACTATCTTGGATGGGAAGTAAAGCAATTTGGGGTTAATAATTTTGCTAGGATTAATTCAAAAGTAATAACGTTAATGACGCCCGAACCTACGGATGGTTTTTATAAAACATTTGGTGCTGAGGCTTTTTTAAGGAAATATGGTTATCCAGATGTCAGTGGAAAACCTGATAGGATAAATTTTGGAGGCGTACATAAATCGGGTATACTTCACTCACGTACTAATCTTACACTAAAATTAATAGGTTATGATCAATTTGAAGGAAAAATTAGAAATGCAAATGGAAGAATTGCTTTAATTGACCAAGATAATAATGAAACTGCTTCATGGAGCTTTTCTTCTATGTTATTGCATTGGAATAGAAAACATAATCAGGCATGTTATGTTCCGTCGTTATCTGATAAAACTACTGGTAGAAATTACAAATATGGTAATAACATAGTTTTAGGAACTGGTACAGATTTTTTAATGTTTTTGAAAGAAATGGCAAATGGAAATATATATTATGATCCAGGAATTAAATTAGAAAATATGTCGACAAAACCCTTAATAAAAAAAAGGAGTCAATTTAGAATAGTTTCTAAGAACTTGGGGAATTTATATAAGCTAAATGAAGTAGTAGATATTACAATTTAAGAAAGCTTTATGGATGTCCACAATCCAGAACAACGCTCCAAAAACATGCGTGCCATCAAAAGTACTGCAACAAAAGCCGAAATTTCTTTGGCAAAAGCATTATGGGGTCTGGGTTACCGTTATCGCAAAAACAACAAAACAGTTTTCGGTAAACCAGATTTTACCTTTAAAAAACTCAAAATCGCCATCTTCGTAGATTCAGAATTCTTTCATGGCAAAGACTGGGAAACCAGAAAGAAACCGCAAACCAATCCTGAATTCTGGATTAAAAAAATTGAAAGAAACATGCAACGAGATATTGAGGTTAACACTTACTTAGAATCTCAAAACTGGAAAGTGTTGCGTTTTTGGAGTGAGGATATTAAAAAGAAGCTGCAGGTTTGTTTAATTATAATTGAAAATGTAATCCGGTCAAGGAAAAATGAACAACAACAATCATAATATTTTACTAATTCATTCGCTTTTTAGATTGTGGTTGGTTAATTTAGGGAAATAATTATAAACCAAGAAAGCTATGAAAATCCAATTTAATACAGACAAAAACGTAGAAGGTCACGAGAGAGCAGAAGCTTATTTTTCTGCAGAATTAGAAACAGCATTAGCCCGTTTTGAAGAAAAAATCACTCGTATTGAAGTGCATTTTGGAGATGAGAATGGCGAGAAATTTAGTTTGAAAGATAAAAAATGTTTAATTGAAGTACGTCCTGCAAAACTGCAGCCTATTGTGGTGACAGAACATTCAGATACTGTTGAAAAAGCATTTAGAGGTGCGCTTACAAAAATCAAGAAAACACTGGAAACTACTTTTGAAAAACAAAAAACATTTTAAATAAATCCGTTAAGGGTAAAATACAAAAGACAGTTACTTTTAAGGTAACTGTCTTTTTTTATGTTGTAATAGTGGTAAAGTTTATTGCTTGAATAACAAGTTAGCTAATAAGGGATCCCTCTTGTAAATGTCATTGTAAAAATGAATCGTTCCGTCATTGTCTACCCAAGCGGTGAAATAACCAATATATACTGGAATTTTATTTTTAAGTGTATGCCAGGTTTCCTTGCCACTGTTCATGGCTTTTTCAATTTTTTCGGGAGTCCATCTAGGATCATCTTTTAGGATTTCGATGGCTAATTCTTTTGGTTTTGCCACACGAATGCAACCATGACTAAAGGCTCTGGTTTCTCTTTCAAAAAGTCCTTTAGAAGGCGTATCGTGCAGGTAAATGTCATTCGAATTTGGGAATAAAAACTTAATTAATCCGAGAGAGTTTTTAGGTCCTGGTTTTTGTCTGATGCTGCTGCCGTTCCATTCCATGTTGTGTTCGGCTAAATAATTCGGGTTTTTGGCTATGCCCGGAAGAATTTCGTTTTTCTTAATACTCGTAGGGATATTCCAGTACGGACTAAAAACAATATATTTCATTGGAGCACTAAAAATCACCGTTTTGTTCAGGATTTTACCCACCACAACTTTAGAACGCAAAACCACTTCCTGATTTTTAAAATAAGACAATTGAAAAGATGGAATGTTGATAGCAATTAATTCTTCGGATTTTGGAATATCGCTGGAAACCCATCGGCAGCGTTCCATATTAATCATAATGGTTTTAATGCGTTCGCTGATAGGAACATTCAAATCCTGAATCAGTTCTTTTGAAATAACACTATTCGAAAGATAGCCTCGTCTTAGTTTGTAATGCAAAACTCCTTTGGACAATTCCTTGTCATAAATGGCGCTTTTAGAATCGGATTTGATGTCGTCCGTAAGAAACAAGCGTTCTCTTATTTGTGCGATGGCTGTTGCGCTGTCGCCAATTTTATAAGAAGTAAAAGCAGTGTCTACAGTTATTGCATTCCATTTGTCTTTCTTTTGGATTTGGCGGTATTTTTGAAGTGCTTTTTTAAGCAAAAAATATTGACTAAAAAGATTTTTTTCTTCTTTATTTATTAACGACGGATCGGTTAAAAGCGAATCGAGGTAACTAATATAGGATTGCTGTTTTCGGGGAATATACCATTCTACTTCTTTTGATTTATCTGAATCTAAACCATTGTACACATTCATCACATAAAGGAAATACAACGAAGAGTGCAAAAGTTCAGTTTCAATATTTGGCTTTGTGTTTTTGTTTAAATTGCTATGAATCTGATCGAATTTAGTTTTATAAGGAACATTGATTTCTACACCTTCTTCTTCTAGATTATTGGTTTTATCATATAATAGATTGGCAAATTCGTTAATTCCTTTTTTGTCAAACCAAACATAATGGTACTGGTGTTTTTGATATAGTTTTTTTACATCGGCCTCATATTTTTGCAGCAAAGGATGGGTTTCAAAAAAAGAAGCAACAGCGGTGCTGTCAAACGTAGTCTGGTAAGGTTCCAGTACAATCTTTGGTTCAGGAATTTTAATTTCTTCTGTTTTGTTTTTGCACGACACTAAGGTTGCCGTAATAAACAAAGCAATAATTGAAAAATTAAAAAATATTTTTTTCATGCAGAAACTGTTTTGGTGTTTAAAGGAATGAAACAAAACACAATAAGTAGTCTTGTTTTATGAAAATTTACAACTTTTTTTTCATATTTTAGACGTTGCGTTCATTTTTGTTAGATTTTTTTAAAATAATCAAAAATGTATTTCTCATCGAAAATAGGTAAATTCATTAAAATTGATAATTTTTTATATTAATTTTTTATTAGGAGGGTTAAAAAGGGGTTGTTTGTTGTGGAGTTTTTTATTTTGAGACTTTTTGTGCTCAAATGTAAATTATTTTTAAATTTGCCCCCAAAATTTAATGGGTTAAAGTAAAAAAATATGAAAATAGAGAAACGTTGGATCATTTCTTTTGTTGTTATTAGTATTGTTTGTATTTCAGGACTTTTTTGGCAAGTACCTTTAGAGCCTAAAACGGTTCATGCACAATTTGGAACTATGGATCAAATTGTCCCTGCTGATGTAGCATGGATGCTTACTTCTTGTTGTTTGGTTTTAATTATGACTCCTGGTCTGGCTTTCTTTTACGGAGGAATGGTGGGGAAGAAAAACGTAATTTCGACTATGCTGCAAAGTTTTATCTGTATGGGAGTGGTTACTTTAATATGGGTTGTGGTTGGATTTAGTCTGGCTTTTGGAGAACCTGTGGGTGTCAATATTGGAGACGGTTTTTATAGTTTTGTAGGGAACCCGGCAACTTTTACTTTTATGGATTATGTGGGTATTTTGCCTCACAAAGAAATTGCTAAAACGGTTCCGTTCATGCTTTTTGCTTTGTTCCAAATGAAATTTGCCGTTATTGCTCCAGCTATTATTACGGGTTCATTTGCAGAACGTGTTCGTTTTATTTCGTATTTACTTTTTATCTGTTTGTTCAGTATATTTATTTATTCTCCTTTGTGTCACGCGGTTTGGTATCCAACAGGAATTTTAGGTTCTTTCTTTGGTGTTAAAGATTTTGCTGGTGGAACAGTAGTACACATGAGTGCTGGTTTTGCAGCATTAGCGGGTGTTATTGTTTTAGGAAAGAGAAAAAACAGCAATCATGTGCCTACAAACATTCCGTTTGTTTTATTAGGAACAGGAATGCTTTGGTTTGGTTGGATTGGTTTTAATGCCGGTTCTTCTATGGAAGCTAATGGTGTTGCTGCTATGGCTTTTGGAACAACAACTACTGCTTCGGCAGCTGCTATGTTAACCTGGATCTTTTTTGACAGAATAAATGGTAGAAAAGTTTCTGCTCTTGGTGCTTGTATTGGTGCTGTGGTAGGATTAGTTTCTATTACTCCAGCAGCTGGTTTTGTTACGGTTCCTGAAAGTATGTTCTTTGGTTTTGTTGCCGCTTTAGTTTCTAATTTAGTAGTATATTCAAAATATTTAAAAGGAATTGATGATACTTTAGATGTTTTTGCCTGTCATGGTGTAGGTGGAATTATGGGAATGATTTTGACAGCTATTTTTGCTCATGGAGAAGACGCTAGTTTGTTACACGGAGGATGGAGTGTTTTTGGACATCACATGACAGCCTTGATGTTGGTTTCTATTTATACTTTTTTTGGAGCTTATTTTCTATTTAAAATTACCAATAGAATTATTCCAATGCGTGTTTCGGAAGAATCAGAAATTATGGGGCTGGATTTATCGCAACACGATGAAACCTTATTTCCTATCGAATGTGCCGATGAGGTGTATTAAAATCTAGAAATCGATTAACCGTTTATATTTTGCAAAAGCTTGCCTCAGGTCTTGATATATTTGCTTAATTTTGCGCAAATATTTTAAAAAAAGTGGGAAGTAAAAATAAATTAAAGAGATTTAAAGAGAACGAAACATTCAATAACGTTTTTCAGCCAACAAGAGAAGAAGTAGTAGGTGATTTATTTCCATTAAAAGGGAAATGGAATGCTGAGTTTTTCAAAAATGACAATCCTTTAGTATTGGAATTGGGTTGTGGAAAAGGAGAATATTCTGTTGGTTTAGCCGAAAGATATCCAGATAAAAACTTTGTTGGAATCGATATCAAAGGGGCTCGTTTTTGGCGTGGAGCTAAAACAGCTGTAGAAACGGGTTTGCATAATGTTGCTTTTATTCGTACTCAAATCGAATTGATTAATCATATTTTTGCCGAAAACGAAGTTGACGAAATCTGGATTACCTTTCCAGATCCTCAAATAAAATACAAGCGTACCAAACACAGAATGACCAATTCGGAGTTTTTACAATTGTATAAAAAAATCCTCAAAAAAGACGGTGTGGTTAACCTTAAAACCGATAGCGAATTTATGCACGGTTACACATTAGGTTTACTTCATGGTGAAGGTCATGAGGTTTTGTATGCCAATCATAATGTTTATGTAAATGAAGGAAGCCCTGAAGAAGTGACTGCTTTTCAAACTTTTTACGAAAAACAATATTTAGAAATTAACAAAGCAATCACTTATATTCGTTTTAAAATTAAAGAATAATTACACTGATTTTAAAACGTATTTTTTAGGTATTCCTATAAAATAGGCTTATGAATTTAATTATATCCTTACTTTCTGGCTTTCTTTCTGCTTTTGTAGGGATCACTCCTCCTGGTTTACTCAATATGACTGCTGCTAAAGTAGGTTTGAAAGAAGGGAGACGTAATGCTTTTTGGTTTGTTTCCGGGGCAGTAGTGGTTATTTTTGTTCAGGTCTATCTGGCGGTTTTGTTTGCCCGAATTATCAATGCACGTCCCGATATTATTTTATTATTGCGTGAAGTAGGATTTGTAATTTTTGGTTTATTGACAATTTATTTTTTATGGATCGCCAAAAAACCTAAGCTCAAACAGCCTAAAATTAAAAAACACAGTAAAAAGAAACGTTTCTTTTTAGGTATGTTGCTCTCGGCATTGAATTTCTTTCCTATTCCATACTATGTTTTTGTGAGTGTTACTTTGTATTCTTATGCTGTTTTTTCCTTTGATGGTACTTCGGTTTTTACATTTGTAAGCGGAGCAGCTTTAGGTTCTATTCTTGTTTTTTACTTTTATATAGCCTTTTTTCAAAAAATAGAAGAAAAGGCCGATTTTCTCCTTAGAAATATGAATGTTATTATTGGTACTATTACAGGTGTTGTTTCGATAATTGCGCTAATCAATATTTTAGAACATTATTTGAATTTTTGAGTTAATGTCTTGATTTATATTAGTCTAATGCAGGAATTTCTGTATTGAAAATAATATAAATTATTCCATAATAACGTTTTTTTAAGCTTATATGTCGGATATTTTTTTGTGTTAAGTAGGAAAGTTGGATTATTGCATATCTTTAATTTTTCACCATAATAATTTTAACCGATTATGTATTTAAGTGTTGTGTATTTTATAACGGGTTTGTTGGGCTTTCTGACATTTTCTGTTGTAGTTGCACAGTATAGATCCAATAGAAAGGTTAATATTTATCTTCTGATTTTAATTTTGTTTACCGCCTCCCGTTTTCTTTTTTGCGGTATTCGTGTTTTGATTCCATTTACAGTAACCGAAAATGTTATGATTGCCTTTCGTTCTTTTGGATGTCTGGTATTTCCTTGCGTTTATTTGTATTTTAAGAATTTAGTTATTGATGAAAAATATTTTATTAAAGCCGATTTGCGTCATTTTATACTACCTGTTACATTTGGTATTGTAAATCTTTCAATTCGGAAATACGCAATCAGTTTTCATATTTATGTGTACTTTTTGTTTTCAGCAATTGCGCTGTATTATTTGTTTTTAAGTTATATCGAATTGAAAAATAAGGTATGGTTTAGAAAATCCAAAGTTGCTATTGTGGATGAACAAAAAGTATTGATTCGCAATTGGACTATCTTTTTTTTCATTCTTTGTGCCTTGTCGCTTTTACGTTTGTTAATTTCACTTTTTTTAGATGTTTATGTAGCGGGTTATTCTGATGGAACAAATTATTTTTGGATATCGGCAATTTTATGCTGTATCTTGTTCTTTAAAGTGTTGCTGACTCCCATAGTATTGCACTTTACTGCTGCACTGAGTGATAAAGAACAGAAAAAAGAAAATTTGGAATTGGTTTTTGATGATTTTTGGATTCTGTCTGAGTCTGTTTTGCTAATTGAGGATCAGGATTTAAAATTAAAAGAAAGAGTTGATAAAAACTTACTAAGTTGCGTTCATAAGATTGAAAGAATGGCATTAGAGCAATTTTGCTTTAGAAATCCCGTAATTTCTATGAGAGATTTTGCAATTAAATTAGGAATTCCTAGAAGTCATTTGATTTATATTTTTAAATACCATTCGAATGTGAGTTTTATCGAGTTTAAAAAAACGGTTCGTATTTATGATGCTATTAAATTGATTGAAGCAGGTTTTTTGAAATCAAATGCTTTATTGTGTTTGTCTAAAAAAACAGGATTTTCGACTTATAATTCTTTTTTGACTAGCTTTAAAGAAATTACAGGAGTGGGGCCACAGGAATACAACAAAATGATTAAAGAATGAAAGTAGATCAGGAAGAACCTAATTTTTTCGAGAAAGTTTATGAAGTTGCTAAGCAAATTCCGTATGGAAGAGTGACATCTTACGGTGCTATAGCCAAGTTTCTTGGTGCAGCGCGTTCGGCTCGAATGGTAGGCTGGGCTATGAATGCTTCGCACGCTATGGAAGAGATTCCGGCGCATAGAGTGGTGAATAGAAAAGGTTTGCTTACGGGAAAATTTCATTTTGACGGAACCAATCTGATGCAGCAATTACTGGAAAGTGAAGGCATAAAAGTAGTTGATAATCAAATTGTAGATTTCGATAAATATTTTTGGGATCCACAGCAAATAAATTCTAAAAGCTAGTTTATAAAAATAACATCCGGGCGGTTTATAGTTAGAACTGATTCGGCTATTAATAAATACAATTTAAATCCTTTAAAATAAGAACTTAATCCGTTATCTTTGCATTCTCAAATAGTTAAAATACAGATGTTTTTTTGACTAGAAATAGCAATTGAAAAATAGTACACTTAGTAATGAAATTAGATAGAAAAGAGATTCTTAAAGCTTTAGAGACAATTACTATTGCAGGAGAAGGAAAAAATATGGTAGAAAGCGGAGCTGTTACTAATGTAATCACTTTTGGAGATGAAGTAGTAGTAGACTTAGTTTTACATACACCAGCCATGCACATTAAAAAACGTGCAGAAGACGATATTAGAAAAACAATTCAGGAGAAGGTTGCTGCCGAAGCTAAGATTAAAGTTAATATAAAAGTTGAGGCTCCGGAAAAACCTGAAATTAAAGGAAAATCAATTCCTGGAATTAAAAATATTATAGCAGTAGCCTCTGGAAAAGGAGGAGTAGGGAAATCTACTGTTACAGCTAATTTAGCAGTGAGTTTGGCTAAAATGGGATTTAGTGTTGGAGTTTTAGATGCTGATATTTACGGGCCATCTATGCCAATTATGTTTGATGTTGAAAACGAAAAACCAATTTCGATTCTTGTTGACGGAAAATCAAAAATGAAACCTATTGAAAGCTATGAAGTAAAAATGCTTTCGATTGGGTTTTTTACATCGCCAAATCAGGCAGTAATCTGGAGAGGACCAATGGCTTCTAAAGCGCTTAATCAAATGATTTTTGATGCCGATTGGGGAGAATTAGATTTTATGCTAATCGATTTGCCTCCAGGAACAGGAGATATTCACCTTTCTATCATGCAATCGCTTCCAGTTACTGGAGCAGTTGTGGTAAGTACACCTCAGGCTGTGGCTTTGGCTGATGCCAAAAAAGGAGTTTCAATGTTCA
>Ga0247805_1000142_pt1 | contig 45599 bp, 42 predicted proteins | sample UWRJL044104R1_FD_180930 | JGI IMG/M metagenome (GOLD analysis project Ga0247805, IMG submission 180930) | Plant litter microbial communities from Arlington Agricultural Research Station in Wisconsin, United States - UWRJ-L044-104R-1 | ecosystem: Environmental > Terrestrial > Plant litter >...
AAAATTAAACATAATTAAATATGAATATAAATAATACCCAAAAACAAATAGTAAATAGACAGAATGTACAACAAATTAAAACCCATAGAAAAATGAAAAATACAATTATAACCAGCTTTATTCTAGCATTAGTAATGAGTAGTTGTGCTGACAAACAACAAGCCCCAGTAGCTGAAGCGCCACTCCTACCAGTACTTTCAATTAAAAGCTCTGACGCTGTAACAGATGCTGAATATCCAGCGGCTTTACAAGGAGCAGTAGATGTAGAAATTCGTCCACAAGTAAGTGGTAATCTAGAAAAAATATATGTAGATGAAGGTGCTTATGTAAATAAAGGGCAAACACTTTTTAAAATCAACGAACGTCCCTTTCGTGAGCAATTAAACAATGCTTTAGCTAATCTCCACGCAGCAGAAGCAGCCTATTTAAACGCTCAGTTAGAAGTAGACAAACTAACTCCATTAGTTCAAAACAAAGTAGTTTCAGACTATCAGTTAAAAACTGCTAAAGCTTCACAAAAAATTGCAGTTGCTAATATTGAGCAGGCAAAAGCATTGGTAGGTTCAGCTAGAATTAATTTAGGATACACTAATGTTACGGCTCCGGTAAGTGGTTACATTGGCAGATTACCTAAAAAACAAGGAAGTTTAGTTTCAGCAACTGATATTGAGCCATTAACTAACTTATCTGATGTGCATGAAGTGTATGCTTATTTCTCATTAGGGGAAACTGATTTTATCAAATTCAAATCGGCTTATGCTGGAAATACACTTGGCGACAAAATCAAAAAATTACCTCCTGTAACCTTAATCCTTGCCGATAATTCTGATTATCCGCAACTAGGAAAAATTGATATGGTAGACGGACAGTTTGATAAAAATACTGGCGCCATCACTGTTAGAGCTACTTTCCCTAACAAAAACGGGACTTTACGTTCTGGAAATACAGGAAAAATCCGTTTAGGAGTACAACATGATGATGCTATTTTGATTCCACAATCGGCAACAATTGAAATGCAAGACAAGGTTTTTGTTTTCACTGTAAACAAAGAAAACAAAGTCAACAAAATGCCTATTACCATTAGTGGAAAAAGCGGAACCAATTACTTAATCACAGACGGAGTAAAATCAGGAGACCAAATTGTATTAAGCGGTATTGACAAACTTCAGGAAGGGCAAGCCATTCAGCCTGAAAAATCAAAAGCACCAATTGCTCAAATCATTAAAAAATAATTTTTATACCAATGTTCAAAATATTTATACAAAGACCAGTACTTGCCACCGTTATCTCCATTTTACTGGTGATTTTAGGAGTACTTGGACTTACCAAATTGCCCTTACAGCAATTTCCTGATATCGCACCCCCATCGGTTTTAGTAACCGCAGTTTATCCCGGAGCGAATGCTGAAACGGTTTTACGTTCGGTTGCACCCTCTCTGGAAGAATCGATAAATGGTGTAGAAAATATGACCTATATGAGTTCTACAGCCAGTAATGACGGAACTTTAGCCATTACAGTTTTCTTTAAACTAGGAACTGATGCCGATCAGGCTGCCGTAAACGTCCAAAACAGAGTTGCACAGGCTACAAGTCAGTTACCAGCTGAAGTGGTTCAGCAAGGTGTCATCACTGCGAAACAACAAAACAGTTTTATCATGGCTATCGGTATGTATACCGAAGACGAATCCAAATACGACCAGACTTTTGTTGCCAATTATGCTCAAATTAATATCATTCCTGAGATTAAGCGTATTCCAGGTGTTGGTTCGGCAGCGATTTTTGGAGGAACTAAAGATTATTCGATGCGCGTTTGGTTGAATCCAACTCAAATGTCAACCTATAATGTGACGCCAAGCGAAGTCATGAAAGCCATTCAGGACAAAAGTTTGGAAGCTGCTCCGGGAAAATTTGGAGAACGCAGTAAAGAAGTTTTCGAATATGTAATCAAATACAAAGGAAAATTAACGAAGCCCGAAGAATATCAAAATATTGCCATTCGTTCCAATGCTGATGGTTCTATCCTTCGATTAAAAGATGTTGCCCGAGTAGAATTAGGTGCATATTCATACAACAGTTTAACTCGTTTGAATGGTAAAAAAGGAATTGTAATTGGAGTAATTCAGTTGGCTGGTTCTAATTCGAATGACATTCAGGTTGCCATTAATAAATTGATGGAAAAGGCTTCTAAAGACTTTCCTAAAGGCATCAACAAAAATATCTTTTACAGTACTAAAGTATCTCTAGACCAATCGATAGATCAGGTAAAACATACTTTGATTGAAGCTTTTATTCTCGTATTTATCGTAGTATTTCTATTCCTACAAGATTTTAGATCAACATTAATTCCAGCAATTGCGGTTCCTGTAGCCATTTTGGGTACGTTCTTTTTCATGCAGTTATTCGGATTTTCGATTAACCTTTTGACTTTATTCGCTTTAATTCTGGCCATTGGTATTGTCGTCGATGATGCAATTGTGGTTGTCGAAGCGGTGCATGCCAAAATGGAACACAAACATTTGTCTCCAAAAGTAGCAACCCACGAAGCAATGCATGAAATTACCGGAGCGATTATTTCGATTACTTTAGTGATGGCAGCGGTATTCTTGCCTGTTGGTTTCATGGAAGGTTCTACGGGAGTTTTCTACCGTCAGTTTGCCTTTACGATGGCCATTGCAATTGTAATTTCGGCTGTAAATGCCTTGACATTGAGTCCTGCCCTTGCCGCTTTGTTCTTAAAAGACAATCACGCTGCTCATGATGGAAATACGCCTTATGTAAAAAGAGGATTTAAAGAAAAATTCTTTGACGGATTCAATAACAGTTTCAATTCCTTAACGAATCGTTATGTGGGTGGATTACAGTTTTTAATTCGTAGAAAATGGTTGAGTTTAGGTGGATTGGCGTTAATAACCGTTGCAACAATTGTAATGGTAAAGACTACTCCTGCAGGATTTATTCCAACAGAAGATCAGGGATTTATAGCCATTGCAGTAAATACGCCATCAGGAACATCTCTTGACGGAACACAAAAAGTAATGACTGAAGCTGAAAATATTTTAAGCAAATTAGATGCTTCCAGAGACGTTACCGCTATTTCAGGTTTTAACTTGCTGACTAATTCTACCAGTCCATCATCAGCAGTAGTTTTTGTGTTATTGAAACCAAATGAAGAACGTGGCGAGGTGAAAAATATTGATGAAATCATGAATCAGGTTCGTGGTAAATTAGGTGCCATTTCTGGCGGAAGTTTCTTTGTATTTAGTTTCCCAACCGTTCCAGGATTTAGTAATGTAGAAGCTTTAGATTTAGTATTACAAGATAAAACGGGTGGAAAACTGGATAAGTTCAGTGGAATTTCTCAAAATTTTATTGGCGAATTAATGAAACGTCCTGAAATTGCGGTTGCCTTTACCTCTTTTAAAGCCGATTATCCGCAATTGCAATTGGATATCAATGATGAAAAAGCCGATCAATTGGGTGTGAATGTAAAAGACATTCTGCAAACCATGCAAGCTTATTTTGGTAGTGCACAAGCTTCGGATTTTAACCGATTCGGAAAATACTACCGCGTTATTGTTCAGGCGGATATTGCTGACAGAGCTGATCCATCATCAATTGATCGTGTATTTGTAAAAAGCAATCGTGGCGAAATGGTTCCGATTAACACGTTGGTAAAACTGAGTCGTATTTATGGATCTGAAACCGCATCGAGATACAATTTGTTTAACTCTATTTCAATCAATGCCATTCCTAAACCAGGATTTAGTTCGGGAGATGCTATAAAAGCCATTGAAGAAGTTGCAGCACAACAATTGCCTGCTGGTTATAGCTACGAATTTTCAGGACAAACCAGAGAAGAAATTTCGTCTGGAGGTCAATCGGCAACGATATTCCTGCTGTGTTTGATATTCATTTATTTCTTACTCGCAGCACAATACGAAAGTTACATTTTGCCATTAGCTGTAATATTTTCAATCCCAGCTGGAATATTTGGAGTTTTCGTAGCCATTGGTTTAACAGGAATTGAAAACAACATTTACGTTCAGGTTGCACTGGTAATGCTTATTGGATTGCTCGCCAAAAATGCCATTTTGATTGTCGAATTCGCTGTCCAAAAACGAAAATCAGGACAGAATTTAATCAAAGCTTCAATCGATGCGGCCAAATTACGTTTGCGACCAATTATCATGACCTCTCTGGCATTTGTAGTGGGATTAGTTCCGATGATGAGCGCCAAAGGACCTTCGGCACAAGGGAACCACTCCATTAGTATTGGTGCCGCTGGAGGAATGATTTCAGGAGTAATTCTTGGTTTGTTTATCATCCCGGTTTTATTCATCATATTCCAACATTTACAAGAAAAGGTTTCTGGAAAACCAGTTGCCGTAATTCATAACGAAGAAAAATAAAATGGAAAATTATATCACAATAGTCTTGCTGACAGTTATTGTTAGCATTGGATTCTTATCCTACAAAGTTTGGAAAGATCTCGAAACAAAAGATGATTTCTGTTCAGAAAAATAAAGAAGAAGTATAAAAATGAAAAAGTATATAACCAAAATAGTGATGATTCTTTTTGTTTTCATCACCTTGATATCCTGTAAGATTTCGAAGGATATTGAAACTCCAAAAGATGCATTTCCTGAAAATTTCAGGAATGCATCAGTTTCAAAAGACAGCACGAGTATTGCCGATTTAGAATGGAAAAATTTCTTTAGCGAAAAGGATTTAATTCAGCTAATTGACAGCGCTGTAACCCGAAATAACGATTTGCAAATTGCGACTAAAAACATCGAAATTGCACAATTTCGTTTCACACAATCCAAATGGGGAAATGTTCCGCAAGCCAATTTATTAGTTAATGCCAGTACCAGCAATCCGTCCGACAATAGTTTTACGGGAATGAACCTGAATCAGGCTTTGGGTCAAAAACATATTGATGATTATTCGGCCGGAGTTTCACTTTCTTGGGAAGCTGACATTTGGGGTAAAATCCACAATCAGAAAAAAGGCGCTTTTGCAACTTATCTGCAATCTGAAGAACTAAAAAAAGCATTGCAAACTACGGTTGTTGCCAATGTTTCTAAAGGATATTACAATCTTTTAATGTTGGACGCACAATTAGATATTGCTAGAAAAAACCTGAAATTAAACGATAGTACGAGCAAAATTATCCAGTTAAAATACGATTCGGGACAAGTAACTTCGTTAGCCATCCAACAATCCGAAGCGCAACAATTGAGCGCGGCACAATTGATTCCTTTATTGGAACAAAACATAGCTATTCAGGAAAATGCTTTAAGTGTGTTAACAGGTTCATTCCCAAATTCGAAAGCAAGAAATACGCATTTAAGTGCGATCGAACTGAAAAACAATACGGCAGTTGGAATTCCGTCTTCATTAGTAAGCCGAAGACCAGATGTAAAAAGTGCCGAATTAGCGCTGAAAGTAGCTAACGCCAATGTGGGAATCACAAAAGCTGATTTGTATCCTTCACTTAAAATTACAGCCCAAGGTGGTGTCAATTCATTCGAAACCAGCAGCTGGTTTAACATTCCAGCTTCCTTATTTGGAACCGTTGCCGGAGGTTTGACTCAGCCTTTGTTAAACAATAAAAAAGTAAGAACGCAATACAATATTGCTTTGGCCGAAAGAGAAAAATCGGTGTTGAGTTTTAGACAAACCGTTTTAGTTGCGGTAAGCGAAATTTCAGATGCTTTAGTAAAAGTGGAGAAATTAGAACAACAAGAATCATTTTTACAAAAGCGTGTTAAAACTTTGCAGCAAGCCATTAAAAATTCTAATTTGTTATTCAAAAACGGAATGGCTGAATACCTGGAAGTGCTAACAGCACAAGCCAATTTATTGCAAAGCGAACTGGAATTAGCTAATATGAAAAGAGAACAATTAGCCGCTAATATCGAGTTGTATCGTGCTTTAGGTGGTGGTTGGAAATAATCTATTCAATGATTTAAAAGGAAAAATCAAGAATTATCAATTTTCTTTTTTGCTTGATCAAAAAAGAAACAAAAAAATCAAGTCTTACACTTCCTCGTCGGTCAAATTAATTTTCGAATACTAAAAGAAAATAACTCGCTACGCTCAAACAGCTTTTCTTTTTACGTATTCTTCAAATATTTGACACTCGACTGCGGAAGCTAAGGACAGTTGAATCTGAAAATACGATCGGATACAAAACGTTTAATAAAATATAAATTATAAAATAATATGAGTACAACTAATTTATTTACACCCTTTAATTTTAAGACATTAAATCTTAAAAACAGAATTGTAATGGCGCCGATGACGCGGTCTTTTTCTCCAAACGGAATTCCAACGGACGAAGTCGCTGCTTACTATCAAAAAAGAGCAGAAGGAGAAGTCGGTTTAATATTATCTGAAGGAACGGTTATTGACAGACCTTCTTCATCCAATGATGCTAATGTTCCTCATTTTTATGGCGATCAGGCATTAAATGGATGGCAAAAAGTAATCGATGAAGTGCACGCTGCCGGAGGTCAAATGGGACCTCAAATCTGGCACATGGGCATTATGGACAATCATCATTCGGGTTGGGTTCCGCCAGTTCCTTTTGAAGGTCCGTCGGGATTGAACCGTCCTGGTTTCAATAACGGAAATACAATGACGGAAAAAGACATTGAAAATACCATTCTTGCTTTTGGAAAAGCCGCTGCCGATGCTAAAAGACTGGGTTTTGACACTATCGAAATTCACGGTGCACACGGGTATTTGATTGACCAGTTTTTTAATCCGGAAACCAATTTACGTACGGATATTTATGGTGGAAAAACAATAAAAGAACGTAATAAATTTGCCATTGAAGTGGTAAAAGAAATTAGAAGACAAGTAGGAAATGATTTTGCTGTGATTATGCGTTTCTCACAGTTCAAGCCTTCTGATTACAACTATAAAATAGCCAAAACACCTCAGGAATTAGATTCCTGGCTGACGCCTCTTGTAGATGCGGGAGTGGATATTTTACATTGTTCGCAACGCCGTTTTTGGGAACCCGAATTTGAAAACTCTGATTTGAATTTTGCAGGCTGGGCTAAAAAACTAACTGGCGCTCCAACAATTACTGTGGGTTCTGTTGGACTTTCAGGGGATTTCTTTGGTGCTTTTGCTGGCGAAAGTTCACAACCAACTTCATTAGACGAATTAAACAGACGTTTCGACAGAGGAGATTTTGATTTGGTTGCCGTAGGAAGACCTTTATTATCCGACCCAAATTGGGTTGCCAAAATAAAAGCTGGAAAAACAGAAGAATTAGTAGGATTCAGCAAAGAAGCTTTAAGCGAATTGGTTTTATAATTAAGTTAATTATTTGTTGACAAAGCCCTTAAGCATTAAAAATGTTTAGGGGTTTTGTTTTTTATTTCAATTCATAAGAATTGGTTGAGTAAAAATACTACATTTGAAGAAATATACTATGTCTCAAATATCGACATATCATTTGGAAGTATAGTATTACTTATAGCAATTATAAGCTATTTGCGATATTTTTTTATAGAAAAAACATCTAAAAATGACATTAGGAAAATCAGTAAGAATATATTTAAAAGACGGTAACGTATCAGGAATTAAATTAGGAGAAGTCGTAAATTATACAATTCAGGCGCTTTCCTGCCCTAGGAATAAAATTCCTGACTTGAATAGATTCTTTTCAAAAGAAATTAATCGCCCTGGAGTTTACTTTTTAATTGGAGAAGATGAAAATAATCAAAACAAAGTATATATTGGTGAAGCAGAAAATGTTTGGGAACGATTAAAAACTCATGACACCAAAAAAGATTTTTGGAATGAAGTAATATTATTTTCGAGTAAAGATGAAAATGTAACTAAATCACATGTTAAATATTTAGAAAGCAGGTTAATCAACATAGCTATTAATGCTAACCGATACAAGGTTGAAAATTATAATTTTCCAAGCTTAAGTTCATTGCCTCTACCAGACCAAGATTCAATGGAAGATTTTCTTATAAATCTTAAGCTACTGAATGGAACTCTAGGACATAAATTTTTAGAAAATCCGATTTCAGTAAATGAGACAAAAATTATTGATTTACCATTAACTGCAATGACTGAAAGTTCAACAATTATAAATTCATTAGGGAATTTAAAATTAGAACTAAAGGTTAAAGGTGTTATGGCAAAAGCCGTCCAAACAGATGAGGGAATCGTTGTACTTGAAAACTCAAAAGTTGCTGACAAAACAAAACCTTTTGGATACAGCACATTAAGAGAAAAATTGATTAAAGAACAAACAATCTTGAAAGACGAAAAAGAAAATCTTTATTTCGCTAAAAACTATCTTTTTGAAAGTCCTTCTGCCGCCGCTTCAGTTATTTTGGGGTATTCAGCAAATGGTAGGAATATGTGGAAAGATGAAAATGGTCAGTCTTTAAATGAAATTGAACAAACACAAGTAAGTGTATAAAAACTAACACCAACACACGTTTATAGATATTTGCAAATTTAGTAAAAATGAAATTTTTACTCATATTTTCGTTTAGCGCTAAAACCTTTACAGCTAAATTAATTAAACTATAAAAAACATTCAAAAATGAGTATTGAAAATAAAAATTTAGAAACTCCAAACAGAACTTCAGAATTTGAAGTACTAAGTAAAAGAGCATACGAGTATTTGAATGAACAGCAAAAAATCGTTGAAGAAACTTATGGAATTCATAGTTATGAAAACTGGTTTTATGATCAAGAAACCGGAATACTAACGTTTTCAAATTCAGAAAATCAAAATAAAATTGTAGAAATACAATATGAAGAAGTTGGAAGTATTTCTAAAATTAGTCAAACTTGGCTTTGGAGTTGGGCAAATCCGCATGCAGATCCAAAAATAAAAACTGAAATAGAAACTGTAAAAAACTATGGAAAAGTAAATAATTTAGAATATCTGACAAAGAGAAAATGGTTGGGTGATGAATACGATGGTTGGGAAATGACCGCAATTTCGGCTTATTTAATGAAAGCAAAAGGTGCTTACAGATTACCATTAGAAAATACTTTTACATTTGTTATTTATAAAGAAATAAATGATATGAGAAAATAAATACCATTGGTGCTAAGTTAGACTGAAAACAAAATACCATCATTTCGTCTTCAATCTAATAATCTATTTCTATAATACTAATCAAAAAACCTCACTCGTTTTATAAACCTGAATAGGAGAAGCCAATAAAGTTTCGCTATCCGCAATAAAATCGATTACGTATTTTTGGCTGTTGTGGATATCCAATCCTGGCTGATTGGTCCATTCTTCCCAAATAATAAAAACATTTTCGGAATAATGTAAGTCATAACGAATACAGGCCGCTTCTTTTCTGGTGTTGGTAACCAGACTGTGAACCATATCTTTAACTACTTCAGTGTTTTCCTTTTTGCTTTTTATAATCGCTGTAATCGAAATCATAATTCTATAAATTTTAAAAATTGGCTTTAAATAATTGGTAAAATCCTGTTTAAAGGTACTACTATTTTCTTTTTTGCTTGATCAAAAAAGAAACAAAAAAATCAAGTCTTACGCTTCCTCGTCGGTCAAATTAGTTTTCAAATGCTAAAAGAAAATAACTCGCTACGCTCAAACAGCTTTTCTTTTTACGCATTCTTCAAACATTTGACTCTCGACTCCGGAAGCTAAGGACATTAAATTCCTAAACAAACAATGTTTTAGTTTAAAAATCAAAATAAACTAAACGTTTATTTTACTCTTTTTTTTGTAAAAAGAGTAAATCCCAAATTGAGGTTTTAAATAATTACACTCAATCGGTTCTAATAGCGTTTTAATAGATGGAATTCGGGATTTAGCCGATTTAACTTTACTAATTCATCAGTATGTTTTACTTTTATAAAAGACAATAACAAATAATGAAATTATGGAAAAAAGAGCCCATCAATATAAATTGACACTGGAATATCTGAAAGATTCAAAAGGAGAAACGATTTCAGCAGATCCAATTGAACTGATTTTTGAAAACCACGACGATATTTTCTCCATCATCGAAAGGCAGAAAAACAAAGACTTATTTGGCGACCAACAGCAAGCTACTGAATTTGCCATTGGTTTAAAATTATTTAGCGAAGTAATGCTCAAAAACCCAAAAGATCCTTTGTTTGAAGAACTGGCACCAGCCTTTGGCGCTTTTATGAAAAGGCTAAAAGCAATTCCAGCTTCGGATGCAGAATAAATTATTTTAGTATTATATCAAACAAAAATCGACACTATGATAAAATTTGCTTATACCATTCTATACGTTCAGGACGTAACTAAAACTGTTGAATTTTACGAAAATGCATTTGGCTTCAAAAGAAAATTTATAGCCCCTGATAATGATTATGCTGAACTTTTAGTGGGAGAAACAACACTTTCCTTTGCTTCCATCACATTAGCCCAATCCAATTTAAAAGACGGTTTTACAGCAAGCCAATTAACGGAGAAACCTTTTGGAATTGAAATTGGTTTTACAACAAACAATGTTGAAGAAACTCTTGCCAAAGCAGAAAATGCAGGAGCTACAATTGTAGAAAATCCAAAAACAAAACCCTGGGGACAAACTGTTGCTTATGTGAGAGATCTTGATGGTTTTTTGATTGAAATTTGCACCGCAATGGATTAACTAAGGCTACATCATAACAAAAACAAGAAAAGGATTTTACTTTATGTAGACTGCCCCAAAATAATGTCTAACTTTTTGGGGGCAGTTCAAATGACTTTCTATCCTCTTTTTATTCTGAATTCTTCTCTTTTTCTTATATTTATTTTTTCGAAAAAACAGCAAGCTCTATTTTCGAATATAATCTATATAGATCTTCCGTAACTTACACTCACTAATGAAAGAAAAGCAAGCAAAGCAAAATGGTTGTACAGTTCAGATTTGTAACACCGATTACATTAATCAATCGGAAGGTTCATCTATGTACAATATTTTTCTTTTGGAAGGAAATGGAAAAGTAAGCATAGATTTAGTAGAATATCCTTTTGACGGTAGCGTCATATTATTCGCCACTCCATATCAAATTATTAATTTTAATACCGTACAGCCTCTTAAAACAAAAAGACTTCGGTTTCATGGCGATTTCTATTGTATAGAGTACCACAAAAAAGAAGTAGCTTGTAATGGTTTATTATTTAATAATATCTACCAACAACCATATATCAATCTTGAAAGGGCAGATTATATTGAGATCGATACTATTTTAGAAAAACTAATTATCGAAATAGAAAACAGCAGTAGCTATTCTACAGCAGTTGTAAAGGCTTATTTGCAATTGATTCTTGCCTTGTCTAGCAAAATCAAATCAAACAACACAATCACGCTAGAAGAAAAGAATAGTTACCATCCATTGATGAATTTTAAATTATTGCTAGAAAATAATTTTCGTAGCGAAAGACAACCTTCTTTTTATGCTGCCCAAATGGGAATTTCACCTAATAATTTTTCCAAAATCTGTAAACAGCAGTTTTTTAAAACACCATCTACACTTATTCATGAAAGAGTTATATTGGAATCCAAAAAACTCATTCATCTTACTTATAAAAGCATGAAAGAGATTGCTGCTGAATTACATTTTGACGACGAAAATTACTTTAGTCGTTATTTTAAAAAACATACTGGAATTACACCTACTGCTTTTAGGGAAAATGTTGGAATATCCATTGTAGCAGATTTGTCTAGGTAATATCCACTTTTGTCCATTGTAAGCAAAATAAAGGGAAAGTAATTTTGTCTAAAATCATTTAAACAAAAAACAGATGGACTTTTTAGCAAACTTAGCAAAATTACAGAGTCAATTTTTCAACTTTATGCGAATTGCCATTTTTATTGTAATGGTATGGATTGGCGGACTTAAAGCTTTTCAATATGAAGCGGATGGAATTGTGCCTTTTGTAGCCAATAGTCCATTGATGAGTTTTCTTTACAACAGTCCAGACGAATACAAAGACCATAAGAATAAAGAAGGTGAAATAATCCAGAAGAATATCGAATGGCATACTCAAAATGGTACTTATATTTTTTCATATGCATTAGGAACTGCCATTATAATTATTGGTTCACTAACCTTATTGGGTATTTTCAACAATCATTTAGGAATAGCTGGCGGATTACTAACAGCAAGTATGTCTTTAGTGACGCTAACATTTTTAATTACTACTCCTGAAACCTGGGTTCCAAATTTAGATGGTGACATTCCAACACCTCAGTATGGCTTCCCTTATTTGTCAGCAGCTGGTCGTTTGGTCATAAAAGACATAATTATGATGGCAGGAGGTTTACTTGTTACCTCAGACAATGCTAAAAAACTTTTGAAACAATAAATTAGACACTTTATCATTAAATTCTAACTTAATTTTCAAATTATATCTTCATAAAAGAATGTTTTTTTATTTATATTTAATCTTAATAAATTGCGGTAAAAAGATTTAAAAAGTATATTTGCCATTATTTTAAACAATCTATTTAAATCTAATTTTATGAAATCAAACTTTTTTAAAACAATAACAGCAGTTCTTTTATTGTTAGTAGCTAGTCCTTCTCTATTTGCTCACGCCTTATGGATCGAAACAAAAGCTACAGGAACAAAAGGAAAACCTCAAGAAATTTCAGTATACTTTGGTGAGTTTTCAGATAACGACATTACAAAAGCTGAAAAATGGTTTTCAGATTTAAAAGATTTTACTTTAGTAGTTATTAGTCCTTCTAAAAAAGAAATCAAATTAAAATCTACTGCTTTAGAAAATAAATATCAGGCATTTTTTACTCCTGATGAAGATGGTGTTTATACAGTTGTAATGCAACATACCGTAAAAGATGTTTATGGTACTATGAAATTAGATTATAATTCAAGTGCTAATATTGCTGTAGGAAACAAATCTGCAGGAAATGTTGCCACTGCTAACTCTAATAAAATTAGTGTTTTTGCTGAAAATGCTTCTTCATTAACAAAAAACACAAAGGTTACAGCAGTAGCTTCATACAATGCTGCAATAGCTAAAGGACAAAAAGTTAAAGTAATTGCTCCAAACGGCTGGGAAAAAGAATTATGGACAAATGAAAATGGTGAATTTTCGTTTACACCAATCTGGTCAGGAAATTATATGGTTGAGTTTTCTCAAACAGAAAAAGCTCCTGGAGAACACAACGGAAAACAATACAATGAGATTTGGAAAATGGCAACGTACCAATTAACTGTAAAATAATTTAAGTTTACCCCATAAAAAAAGGTCTTTAATCGATGAATTAAAGACCTTTTTTGGTTTTTCTACTCTTTCTTTTTTGTTGCTTTTTCAGCCTTTATTTTTTTAGTATAATCATTATACATTTGGCGCCAATTGCGACCATTATTATTTAAATATTGTTCGGCTTGAGTTTTATAAATTTCGAAAATAGCCGATATCTCTTTCATACTTTTATAATCAACCGCCTGCTCCCTTGCTTTTTCTAATAATTTCTGAATTTCAGCCGTTTCAGCCGCTGTCATTTCAGGAACAATTGCCTGATAGCCTTTCATCGTAAAAGCTACTTTTCCAATAGTGTATTTGTCTAAAACTAAAGCTACTTGCTCCTCACTTAAATCTTTTCGCAATCCTGACATTAAATCCTGATGAACCGTTGAAGGCATTGCGGAATCAGCTATAATTTGTCTATGCAAGTCAGATAGTGGTTTTCCGTCAAGTGGATTAATTCCAGCGGGAACTATAGAAAAAGGATGGGAATTATGCCAATTCTTAACTTCTGTAAGATGTGTTGCCACTACCTGAACTAATCTACTTTCTTTTCCATTATCATTCAATGTTAATGCACTAATCCATTCTTTGGCTTTTTTTACATCCTCATCGGCAGGCTGCGTTGTTTGAGCACGAACAAACGTCCCCAATAGCATAAATCCAACAAGTACCCATACTTTCATTTTTTGTGTCTTCATAAAATTTATTTTAATTTTTTCTTTGCTTTTTTCAAAGCAATTATTATTCCGTTTTGAAAATGTAATGTAACTAATCCTCATTTTAGTTCAATTTAAACTTATACATTAAAATCTTGTAACTTATACTTTCCAGATTATAACTTTAATACTATTCAATTGCTTACTTTTATCTGCAACATATTTAACTAAAAATATCTATTTATGAAAAAATTAATCTTACTTCCATTCCTACTCCTATCAATCATTGGATGGAGTCAAACAGCCGAAGACTATTTTGATATGGCAATGAAAAAATCAGAAGCCGGAAATACTAAAGCTGCAATACTAGATTACGACAAAGCAATAGATTTAAGACCTGCTTTTGGAGAAGCTTACCTGAACAGAAGTTTAGAAAAAATTAAAATAGAAGATTTTTCCGGAGCTTTGATTGATGTTAATAAATCATTAGAAATAGATGATGATAATAATTATGCTTACACAACAAGGGCCAATATCTATTACAAACTTAAAAATTATAATGCTGCGCTTAGTGATTGCGATGTTGCTATAAAAAACAATTCAGGCGATTCTATTTCTTATAATTTAAGAGGTCTTATTAATACGCACCTAAAAAATAAAAAAAGTGCTTGTGCTGATTTTACTAAAGCAGTACAATTGGGTAGCAAAAGTGCCGCTCAAAACTTAAAAACATTTTGCAAATAAGTCTTTCAAAACAGTAAAGAACTAAAAAGCTGCTTCAGAAATTGAAGCAGCTTTTTTTTATGATTTTAAATAATCTAATTCTGAGTCAGTTTCTTGAGTTCCGTTCCGCCAGGAATCTGCATTTTATCTGTTAGAATAGAAATTTCGTGTAAACTAAAAACTCCTGTTAACGACATTAAAACCGAACGTTTAATCCCATCTGCATCGTCATCAATAAACATTAAAAACTCTCTCAATTGATTGTTTCCGGTACGTTTCACATCTATTGTAACTTGCTTTCCTTGAACATTTACTTTTTTCAATTCTTCTAAATCAGCTGATTTAATATAGCTATCGGCTACATCTCTCATATTTTTTGCAGCTGTACTATTAGTAGTTGAAAAAACTTTTAAATTTTCTAAATTTTGAATTAATTTCAAATATTGTTGCGTTTCCTTGTCCGAAGGATCCACTTTTACTTTACTCATCAATTCAAACATTTTTTTGTTGACTATCACCGAAACTATTTCTTCTTTTCCGTCAAATTGATCAAAAACAGCTTGTCCATAAAACGAACTTGATGCTAACGCAACTAAAAACGTAAGGATTACTTTTTTCATTTTCATGTATTTATATTAAATTATGCTCTTGTTTTATAAACTATACTTACCATTTCTATGCCAAATTTTTTAAGCCATTATATTACTAACAATAACGAAAAATATTGCTTTTTATTTAGAAATTATAGAATTATTTCTCTTAATAAATCAATAATAAAACTAAAGATAGTATTTTTACATTAATAGCCATAATAGTTTCCGAATATGAAAAGTATACACAAATGCTTACTCCTTGCATTGCTTCCTCTTTTGTTATTACAAAGTTGTCAGGATCAAGATGATACTTTACCAGAACCAACAGCTCTTGATGTTGCAAAATTTATTTGGAGAGGAATGAATTCGATGTATTTATGGCAGGCTGAAGTTCCTGATTTAGCCGACAAACGATTTACTTCAAATACCGAATATGAAAGTTTTTTAAATACGCTTTCGGCACCTGAAAACGTATTCGAAAATTTACTTTACAGACCTCCTAGTTTACACAATACAAACATTGTAGATCGATACAGCTGGATGGTTAGCGATTATCTCACCTTAGAACAACAACTAGGAGGAACAACAAAAAATAATGGTGTTGAATATGGTTTAAGTCTGGTGAATTCCGACAAAGTTATTGGATACGTGCGTTATATTATTCCAAATTCGGATGCAGCAAATAAAGACATTAAACGTGGGGAAGTTTTTTATGCTGTAAACGGAACCAGCTTAACGCTTACAAATTACCGCAGTTTATTAAATAGTTCGAATGAAAACTACACTTTAAATTTTGCGAATCTCACTTATGATATTAATAACAATCCAGTCATTACTCCCAATGGAAAATCACTGGCTTTGACAAAAACTAATTTAGCCGAAAATCCTATTTTTATTAAAAAAGTAATTAATAGTGGTCAGCATAAAATTGGCTATCTAATGTACAACGGATTTTATGACAGTTACGATTCCGAACTCAATGATGCTTTTGGTTATTTCAAATCAGAAGGAGTAACTGAATTGGTTTTAGATTTAAGATACAATGGTGGTGGTTCAGTACTTACTGCAACCCGATTAGCCAGCATGATTACCGGACAATTTAATGGTAAAGTTTTTAATGAATTGGCTTACAATAATAAAAAATCGTACCTCAATAGAAAGTACAATTTTACAAGTACTATTGATGGAAAAAGCATCAATAGTTTAAATCTCAGCACCGTTTATGTTTTAACTACAAGAAGTACAGCTTCGGCAAGCGAACTTATTATTAACGGCCTGGATCCGTACATTAAGGTTATCCAAATAGGCGATACTAGTTATGGGAAAGATGTGGCTTCAGTTACATTATATGATTCTCCTGGGTTTGCTAAAAAAAATGTAAATCCCTCACACCGATATGCCATGCAATTAATTGTAGCCCATTCTATAAATTCGGTTGGTTTTGGTGATTATTTAGATGGTTTAGAACCTGAACATAAATTATTAGAAAGAGTACAAACTCTTGGTGTTCTTGGTAACACTGACGAACCTTTATTAGGAACAGCAATTGGGAAAATAACAGGAACAGCCAGAATGGCTCCTGAAAAAGCAATTGATAACTTGAAATATCTAAATGATTCGAAAACACTTAGAGGACTAAATCAAATGCATCTTGAATAAATAAAAAAGGCTTTCAGAAATGAAAGCCTTTTTTGTATCCGAAATCAAATATTATAAATTAATATTTAATCCTAATTTAAAGTTTCTTCCGCGAGTAGTATACCCTATAACTTCGTAGAAATCTTCGTTTAAAATATTAGTGGCACTAGCAAAAACAGTCATTCTGTTTTTTATAAGCTCATACCTTGCTGTAGCATTAAGCAATTGATAAGAGTCCAAAGTAACAGGCATTGGCGCAAAAGTTATTTGATCATAAAAAGCATCTGCTCTCTTATCAACATATTGATAGCTAACATTGAAAAATGTTCTTGCTGTAGGTTGATAATCAACTGAAGCATTGGCTTTATGCTTTGGAATACGTTGACTAAAAGTTAAAGCTTCCTCAAATTGAGTAAAAGTATAATTTCCATTTAACCTTAATTTATCTGATAATACATAAGACAACATAGTTTCAACACCTCTTACATTATTTTTTCCTTCAACATTAACATAACCAGAAGTAAATCCAATTGTATTGTTTTGCTCTCTGTAAAATGCAACTGAATTTATATTAATTCTTTTGTCCAATAATTCTAATTCAAAACCAGCTTCTAAAGTGCTATTCTTTTCAGGACTTAAATTTAAGTTCCCGTAAGTTGAATCATACAATTGATACAAACTAGGTGTAATGTAAGCTGTACTGTATGAAGTTACTAATTTCAAAGGAATTTCTGAAAATGAAAACGAAGGATTAATATTGTAAACAAAATTATTTCCATATTTACTATGAACGTTTAATCGAGCTCCAGTATTAATATTTAATCCAAAATCAGAATTATAAACAGCCGTTACATAGGGATCAATCAAATTAAATTTAGCTAACTCCTCTGAAAGCGGACCATAGAAACTAGTAGTAGACATATCAAAAAACTGAAATTGCGCTCCAGTTACAATAAATAAATCAGATACTATTTGATATTTATTAAATGCATCGATATTTACATTTCTAGACTTATAATCGGTTAAACTTCCATAAGAAAATGATCCACGATTCATTAAACTTGCAGCTGTATTAACAATTAATTCTCCTTTATCATATTTATATTTTGGAGAAAAACCCACACGATACTGCTCGGATTTACTATAATTATTTGCATCATCTACAAATGAGTCTGCATCAAAATCATTTTTAAGTCGGTCATAATTAGCAAAAAAATCAAAACTCAATTTTTTTGTTGGTGTAAAACCTAATTTCACTAAACCATTCAGTCTAGAAAAGTTATCATCCTCAAAAGTATCCGAATCAGAAGCAGGTCTAGCTTCTGAAATACCAGTTGTTTCTGTGCTATTTAATGAAGCAAAATAATTTATTTTTTCTGTCTTTCCATTAAATGAAAATCCCTGATTGAAATTCTGAGCAGAATAATCTTTATCTTTTGCATCAGTTTGTGTTCCCACACTCATATAAACATTTCCAGCAATTGCTTTCTTTTCTGCTTTTTTAAGTGTAATATTAATTACCCCTGTAGCAGCTCCTGAACCATAAAGTGTACTAGCAGCACCTTTCATAATTTCAATACTTTCTACTTGTTCTACAGGAATTAAACGCAAATCATATTCTAAATTAATATTTGAAGCATCAGTTACAGGAACACCATCAATTAAAATCAATGTCTGACGATTACGTCCTCCTCTGATATAATAACCCAAATTTTTACCCGCACTACTTTGATTTCCATTAATTTCAACACCTGCTACAGTACTCAAAACTTCAGCTATTGATTGTCCTGGTCTCTTTTTCAAATCATCAGATGTGATTTTCACAATCACTTTTCCTGATTTTTCTTTAGGCAATGCAAATTTAGAATCTGAAACAACTACTTCCTCTAATTCGTTAGCAACTGGAAGTACAACTCCTTTTTTTTGTGCAAAAGCACAAGCACTTACTAATACGAATAACGCACTAATACGAACGATTTTTTTGTTCATTTTAAAACAATTAATAACAGTTTGTTTCTGTTACATGACTAATAAATGGGAGAAAAGCATAGAATAACCCATACCCAAACCTTTTTTCCCGAAAGTTTGATACTCGATGTATTTAGGCAGGTCTCCTGGCTTACGTCTTGTTGTTTACCTTCTCGTCCGCCATGGCAGACAATGGTCTTGTAGATAACAACAAGCTTGATAGCTTACAGTTGCGGGTACAGCTCAGGTATTTAACCTGATTCCCTTTTAATGCTATTTCCTAATAGAAAAAACAGCAACCTCAATACGGCGGCAAAGATAAAACTTAATTCAGCTAAAAATCAAATTTATATACACATTTGATTGACCACATATAAAACACTAAATACCAGTTAAATAAATATTTTCAATTGAAGTTATAGTTCTATTTTTATCACAGCTCCAAAATCAACTTTATTATTAAAAGCATCTTTCAAAGACAAACCTGAATTAGCACATAAAAAACTTCTAATTACTCCAGCATGAGTAACAATTACTATTTTTTTCGAATTCTTTTCTGAAGCTAATGTGCTTAAAAAACTACTGACACGATCATGCAAAACAACAAAAGATTCGCCATTAGGAACGGTTACATTTACAAAATCGTTCATCCAGGGTGTGAAATCAGGTTCGGGAATTGCATCCCATTTTTTCATTTCCCAGTCTCCAAAATTCATTTCCATTAACCGTGAATCAATAGTAATTGATGGTGATAAATAATTAGCTAACTGCGTACATCGAGATAAAGGACTCGAAAAAACAACAGCATCTAATGGTATTTGGCTTTTTATCGATTCAAATTGTTCTAAAAAAGGAGCTTTCAAACCTACATCAGATTGTCCATAGCAAATGCCTTTTTCACAAACTGTTTCGGTATGCCTGACTAAATAAACTTCCATAATGCGATACTTGACAAATAAAAAACAACTTCACACACCTGCTGTGTTGCACCAAGACAATCGCCGGTATAACCATCAATCCATTTTTGAAAATAACGAGCCAGAAAAAATCGGAATAAGAAAATGGGAATCACAACCAACAATATTTGCCAGAAAAAAACAGCTAATACTAAAAGTGGTAACAACCCAAAAAAGAAAGCACCAAAAACTTCTCTGCAGGTAAAATTCTGAGCTATAGGTTTGCTTTTGCTAGTGGCATCTTCTCGTGAATATTGATGCGTAAACACAATGGATATTGCAGCCAGACGGCTTAAAGAATGAGCACTTATAAAAAGAAGTAAAATTCCAAAATTTAAATTCCAATATCCAAAACCAAAATCTGGTATTTGAGTACTATTTGTTAATTGAACTAAACTTTGAAACTTTAACAGAAACAACAATGCTAAACCAATCGCTCCATAAGCTCCAATAGCACTATCTTTCATTATTAGAAGAATTTTTTCTTTAGTCCATCCTCCTCCAAAACCATCACAAACATCGGCAAAACCATCTTCGTGAAAAGCGCCAGTAACCAAAATACTGGCAATCATAGAAAGTACAACTGCAATTTCAATAGAAAACACAAAAGTAGAAAGATAGAAAACTACAAAATTTATTAACCCTACAATCCAGCCAATTAGAGGGAAATACCTCGAAGCTTTGTTTAAATAATCCGGATGATGATTGATGTTTTTGGGACAGGGAATTCGGGTGTAAAAAAGTAATGCTGTAAAAAATATATGGAGTTCTTTTTTCATTTTTTTTATTAGTAAATTCTTTAAATCTAAAATCTGTATTCTACCTTCTCTATTCTACTATTTATTTTTCACTAACTCCAGCACTTTCAAAACTAGCCATTTCATTTAAAAAAGCCACTGCCGATTCAATTATTGGAAACACAAGTGCACATCCTGTTCCTTCTCCCAAGCGTAAATCGAGTTGTAAAACAGCCGAAACATCCAGATAATCCAATAATTTTTTATGTGCTTTTTCTGCCGATTGATGACTAAAAATAGCATTATCAATTATCTCAGGATTTTTTTGGTAAGCAATTAAAAAAGCAACACTGCAAATAAAACCATCTACTAAAAAAATCATATTCTGTTGATAAGCTTCAAGCATCCCTCCGGCCATTTGCAAAATTTCAAACCCTCCAAAATATGTCAAATAACTATCCAAATCTTTTTCTCCCTGGTAATTCTCGACCGCTTTTCTTAGAATATCAATCTTCAATTGCAACTTTTCATCGCTCACTCCTGTACCTCTGCCTACACAATCTTCAATAGAAAAATTGCAAATTACACTCATTAAAACTGAGGCTGTAGCTGTATTGCCAATCCCCATTTCGCCAAAACCAATACAATTGCTTCCTTGCTTTGCAATGGTTGCAACTATTTCGCTCCCTTTTGTAAAGCACAATTCGATTTGCATTTCGGTCATCGCTGGAGCATTTAAAAACGAATGTGTGCCCTTATCAATCTTAGCCGAAATCAAACTTGTATTAGAAGGAAAATCATAATTTACACCAGCATCAACAACAGAAAGGGCTATTTTATTTTGTTTACAAAAGATATTTATTGCTGCTCCACCTTCCTGAAAATTAGTTAACATCTGGCGTGTTACATCCTGCGGATAAGCGCTCACTCCATGCTGAGCAATTCCATGATCGGCAGCAAAAACAACAATATGAGGTTTATTTATTTTAGGTTCCAAAGTTTGAAAAACCGTGGCAATTTGTTGTGCAATTTTTTCAAGAACTCCTAATGAACCGACAGGTTTTGTTTTTTGATCTATTTTCTGCTGTAAACTTTTCAGAAAAGAATCTGTTAGATCGGGATGATTTGTATTGGTTTCAATTTCTTTCTCGGTTACTGAATGCAATTCTGTTATTTCTGAAACAAACGGTGTTTCTGATTTTTGTTTCCAATGCAATTGTTGTAACATCGGTTGGTTGTCATAATTTGTTGCTGGTTTGCCTACGCAAAAATATCCCAGCGGCTCAATATGTTCTGGCAATCCCAATATTTCCTTGAATTGGCAATAATTCAAAATCGAAACCCAGCCCAGCGAATAACCTTGTTCAGTAAGTGAAAGCCAAATATTTTGTGCCGCACAAACTGCACTAAACTTAATGGCTTCATTGCTTCCCACTGTTCCAATAGTAAAATTATTGAGTACCGAGCGGTCATAACAAATAACTAAACCCAGCGGCGCTTCTTCAATAGCTTCTAGTTTTAGGTTTTGATATTGTTCTTTCTGGGATTCGTCATCCGTACTTTGAGCTGCTTTTTTGTCAGACTCTAAAAACAATTCTTTAATAGCTTTCTTAATTTCAACCGATTTGATGAGATAAAACCGGGTTGCTTCTGTCAAACCAACAGAAGGCGCCCAATGCCCTGCCTGTAATGCTTTTTCGATTACGGCATCAGGAACTGCATCACTAGTAAAATGACGTGTATCTCGGCGTGATTTTAATATTTCGTCTAAATTGGTCATCGTCAATTATTTTTTTATTTGAACGGATTAAAATCCGTTGCTACAATATAAGGTTTTCTTACGGAATTTGCACGTTGAATACTAAATACTGTTCACTGAACACTACTAAGCTATTCCCAAACCACAAAGCAGTAATCATTATGAACCGTAGTGGTAAATGCTGGCAATGTTATCTTATCTGAAAACAAAGGACAATTAATTACCATAGTATGAAATTCTCCATTTTCACCACAAGGATCAATTCCTTTTTCTAATAATTCCAAAGCCAATTCTTTGGTCAAAATTTCACCTAAATAACTTTCTCCCATTATCGTATTGCAGGAAACAATCATGGTTTCAATTCCATTTTCAATCATTTCATTGACTAACCTAATTCGGTCTTGCTGCCACAAAGGCAAAACAGCTTTTAACGAAGCCGCCTGACAGACTTTCTCTTCCCAATCTCGATGTGGTTGCAAGTCGATATCACCAAAAACAGCAGCTTCCAAATCAAATTCTACTTTTAGCGACTTTAGAATAGCAACAAACTTTTCCTCATAATCGCCCCAAGTAGCTGGAACAGTTTCTATAGGCAATTGCATTTTTTGCGCCTGTTGGTTCAAAATTGACAAAGGCAAACCATGTGAACGCGAAATTTTACCGTTTTCATTCATCATATTCAGTAAAACCTTTGGCGTAAATCCTTGTTTAATTGCCTGCATCATTGCATAACAACTGTCTTTTCCACCAGACCAGGAAGTTACAAAATTCATAATCCTCCTTTTATTGTTACTGGAATTCCAGAAACCATTAGTACCACTTTATCTGCTTTTTTGGCTAAATATTGGTTCATCCAACCTTGTAATTCGGTGAATTTTCTACCAATATGCGTATCAGCATGAACACCCATTCCTATTTCGTTAGAAATAATAATGATGGTTACATTGGGTTGTTGAATGACCGCTTCAAATTCTGCTTTAGCCTGAATCAAACTCAACTCGACATCGTTTTTAGTGTCGACAAAAAAATTAGTCAACCATAAAGTTACACAATCAATTACAGCCACTTGGCCTGAAAAATCAATTTCGCTTAAAAACTTTTCTTTTTCAATGTTAATCCAGCGCTCATCTCGGTCTTTTTGATGACGGTCAATTCGCTTTTGGAAATCGTCATCCCATTTTCGAGCCGTTGCAACATAAATGGGTCTTGACGATAATTCTTTTGCAATGTTTTCGGCATAACTGCTCTTTCCTGAGCGCTCTCCTCCTGTTATGAAATAAATCATTTTTAATTGTTAATTATAAATTATTGATAATAGATCTTAATTTCTAATTGTATTCTCTATTTATATTAAACTTTCTTCTACCTCATGACTCATTCCCCATAACTCATAACTTCTTTTTTAGTACGGACAATGGCGACAACCATTTCCACAACAAGAACCTCTTTTTAAATGAAACCAGGCTTTAAAAACATAATTTCCGTTTTCTAAATAATAATCAATTCCTTCAATTAAATTGGTCGCTTTAGGTAAATCTTTGGCTCTGTTTTCCAAAGCATTTTCCGGAGAAATGGTGGTTACATATTCTTCAATTTTTACTGAACAGCTTTCTTTAAAACAATTGGGACAAAGACAATCTCCAGACTCAGAGAAATCAAAAATAGGCGGAAAATCATTGCACCAACATTTCTTTTCCTGAGAAATATCACCGCAATCAAAGGAAGTTCCACAACTGGGACACAATTTCACCTTTATAGTATTCATCAGGTAAAGATAGCATTTGTTCAATTTTTTATCCTAAAAAATAAACAGTAATTTTTACAATTTACTATACCTTTGCTCGCAAATAAATTTTAATGATGAATTCTTTTTATAATAAAATCCTGTTTTTAATTCTGCTTGTAAGCTTTACCGCTTGTAAAAAGAATGAAAATCCAAATAAAACTTCCACATCAGTTCAGAAAAACGAAATTAAATATTCGAGTAATCTTGCCATCTATAAATACGATGGTTATTCGATTGTTAAGATTTTAAATCCCTGGCCTGATGCCAATAAAGATTTCACTTATATCTTAAAAGAAAAAAACGCAGCCGTTCCGGATAGTTTACAAAAGTATACTCAACTCTCGGTTCCTTTACAATCTATCGTGGTAACTTCTACAACCAATATTCCTTTTTTAGAAATGCTTCAAGTAGAAAAATATTTAGTTGGATTTCCTCATACAGATTATGTTTCTTCTGAAAAAACCCGAAAGTTAATTGATGCAGGAATTGTTAAAAACGTGGGACAAAACGAACGCTTAAATATGGAAAAGCTAATTGATTTAGCTCCGCAAGCCATCGTAACTTTTGGTATTGACAATAATAATCCAATGATTGCCAACTTGGAAAAAAGTGGTTTAAACGTAATCATTCAGGCTGATTGGATGGAGCAATCTCCGCTAGGAAAAGCCGAATGGATTAAACTATATGCAGCTTTATTTGGCAAAGAAAAAGAAGGTGAAATCCTTTTTGATAATATTGTAAAAAACTATCATGATGCCTTGCTATTAGTTGCCAATCAAAAAGCAGAACAAACGGTTTTATACGGTTCTATGTACCAAAATCAATGGTATGTTGCCAAAGGAAATAGTTGGGTTGCCCAATTTATGAAAGATGCCAAATCCAATTATTTATGGGCTGACGTTGAAGGAAGTGGAAGTTTAGGATTACCATTCGAAAAAATATTAGACAAGGCAAAAAATGCTAAAGTTTGGATTGCTACAGGTTCTTTTAAAAATGCAAAAGAATTAGGAAACAGCAATCCGCATTATGAGCAATTTGATGCTTTTAAAGCTAAAAATGTCTACACTTTTGAAAGTAAATTAGGTGCAACAGGAGGAACTATTTATTACGAACTAGCTCCTAGCCGACCGGATTTAGTTTTGAAAGATTACATCAAAATTTTTCACCCTGAATTATTAGGAGACTATAATTTTACCTTTGCACAAAAACTAAACTAAATTGAAGAACCAAAAGCGAAATACAATTCTATTTTTCTACCTTATGGTAGCACTACTCTTTTTGTTTTTTGCTAATATCAGTCTGGGCTCTATCACGATTCCCTTTAAAGAAATTTATCATAGTTTAACTGGTGGACACGCCAGCAAATCGACTTGGGAATATATCATTATTAATTACAGATTACCTAAAGCAATTACGGTAGTTTTAGTTGGAATAGGACTTTCTATTAGTGGTTTATTAATGCAAACTTTATTCCGAAATCCATTAGCTGGACCTTATGTTTTAGGACTGAGTTCAGGAGCGAGTTTAGGAGTAGCATTTGTGATTTTGGGCGCTGGTTTACTTCCTGCTTTTTTACAAGAAATAGTGCTTTCGTCTTACGGAATCGTTTTAGCTTCAACTATTGGAAGTTCTTGTGTATTATTAGCCGTCTTATTGGTTTCTATTCGCCTGCGAGATACGATGACCATTTTGATTGTTGGATTGATGTTTGGTAGTTTCAGCACTGCAATTGTAGGAACGCTAAGTTATTTTAGCACTGCCGAACAATTGCAAAAATTTACTTTTTGGTCTTTAGGAAATTTGGGGAATCTTTCCTGGACTTCGATTATCATTTTATTCTTTTGTGTATTGCTGGGATTGTTGTTGAGTTTAGCCAGCATCAAATCATTAAATGCTTTGCTTTTAGGCGAAAATTACGCCCGAAGTCTTGGTTTGAATTATAAAAAAGCACGATTAATTATTATTTTTGCTACCAGTATTCTTGCCGGAAGTATTACGGCTTTTGCGGGTCCTATTGCCTTTATTGGTCTGGCAGTTCCTCATATTGCTAAATTGGTTTTCCAAACCAGTAATCATACTATTTTGTTTTGGAGCACGCTGCTTTTCGGAGGAATAATTATGCTAATTTGTGACACTATTTCTCAGGTTCCTGGTGGCGAAATTACTTTGCCTATCAATGCGGTTACTTCTATTTTTGGTGCACCAATTGTGATTTGGTTATTGCTGAGAAAACGTAAAATGATTGGATAATTAAACTTTTTCTAATCCAGAATATTTATAATTTTCTTTTTTGCTTGATCAAAAAAGAAACAAAAAAATCAAGTCTTACACTTTCTCATCGGTCAAATTTAGTTTTCGAATACTAAAAGAAAAGAACTCGCTACGCTCAAACAGCTTTTCTTTTTTACGTATTCTTCAAACATTTGACACTCGATTGCGAAAGCTAAGGACATAAAAACTTCGAAAAAACAACAATTTAGATTGGAAATTAGCCCAATATTACCATTAACGGATTCCTAAAAATATATAAGAAACAGAGGCTATTTTGTTAGATTTTGAAAAATCAAGCTTTATAAACCGCATTCTGTTAATATTTTGTGCTTTTCTGACTTTTAAAAACAGAATAAATCCTTAAATTCGCAGTCTCAATTAATTTGTAGAAATACATATAAAGTGAAAGGCGCATTATTTAAGCAAATTTCATTTTTTACAATTTAAAAAATAAATCAGAAAAAAGAATGACATGAGCTTGCTCATTGCATTTCACTAATAAAAACAAATAAATACATTGAAATGAAATACGACGTTATTGTTTTAGGAAGTGGGCCAGGCGGATATGTAACTGCCATTAGAGCATCACAATTAGGCTTTAAAGTAGCCGTAATTGAAAAAGAAAATTTAGGCGGAGTGTGCTTGAACTGGGGATGTATCCCAACAAAAGCTTTACTAAAATCAGCTCAGGTTTTTGATTATCTAAAACACGCTTCCGATTACGGATTGACGGTTTCTGAGTTTGACAAAGATTTCCCTGCTGTTGTTCAACGTAGCCGTTCGGTTGCTGAAGGAATGAGCAAAGGAGTTACTTTCCTGATGAAGAAAAACAAAATTGACGTTATCAATGGTTTTGGAAAACTAAAACCAGGTAAAAAAGTAGACGTTACTGATAAAGACAATAAAGTTACTGAATACAGTGCAGATCATATTATTATTGCTACAGGAGCTCGTTCTCGTGAGTTACCAAACTTGCCACAAGATGGTGTAAAAGTAATTGGTTACCGTCAGGCAATGACTTTGCCTGAACAACCTAAAAAGATGATTATCGTTGGTTCTGGAGCAATTGGAGTGGAATTTGCACATTTCTACAACTCTATGGGAACTGAAGTTACCATTGTAGAATTTATGCCAAATGTAGTTCCTGTTGAAGACGAAGATATTTCGAAACAATTTGAAAAATCTTTGAAAAAAGCTGGAATTACAGTGATGACTAATTCATCTGTAGAAAGAATCGATACTTCTGGAAAAGGAGTAAAAGCATTCGTTAAAACAGCTAAAGGAGAAGAAGTTCTTGAAGCTGACATTTTACTTTCTGCTGTTGGAATCAAAACGAATATCGAAAATATTGGTTTAGAAGAAGTAGGAATTGCTACTGACAGAGATAAAATCTTAGTAAATGCTTATAACGCAACTAACATTCCTGGTTACTACGCTATTGGTGATGTAACTCCAGGTCAGGCTTTGGCTCACGTAGCTTCTGCTGAAGGAATCAACTGTGTAGAAAAAATTAAAGGATTACACGTACAACCTATCGATTACGGAAACGTACCAGGATGTACTTACGCTACTCCGGAAATTGCTTCGGTAGGTTTAACTGAAAAACAAGCTAAAGAAAAAGGATACGAATTAAAAATTGGTAAATTCCCATTCTCTGCTTCAGGAAAAGCAAAAGCGGCTGGAACTCCAGACGGATTTGTAAAAGTAATTTTTGATGCAAAATACGGCGAATGGTTAGGATGTCACATGATTGGTGCTGGTGTTACTGATATGATTGCTGAGGCAGTTGTAGCTCGTAAACTAGAAACTACTGGTCACGAAATCCTAAAATCAATCCACCCACACCCAACAATGAGTGAAGCGGTTATGGAAGCTGTTGCTGATGCTTACGGTGAGGTAATTCACTTGTAGTCATTCCGAGGAACGGGCGCCATCCCAACCTTATAATTATTGAATCCGATTAGTGAAAGCTAATCGGATTTTTTTATGCTGTTTTATTAATGCAGTTAAGAGGAAAGTTTTGTTTTTCAAACAGATTTTTCATGTAAGAATATTTAGTATATTCGAAAAATAAATAATGCGAAACAAACCTTAGCCAATCTACCCGATTTTCGGTGTATATACGAAAGTTTCTTTCGTCTACATATTAGTTAGCAATAATCTCCTATAGTCCGCGCGCCTTACCTCCCGAAACTAACAGTGGAAATTTAATAAATATTAGAAAAACAAATGATTTAACTTACAATAAAAAAAACATTAGTTAGAATTAATAAACCACGAAATGATTACAAACAATGTTATTCAAAGAACATATTTTATTTCAGTAAATAATGATACAGGAAGTTCATTTACTATGGAACATGAAGATAAACAATATCTTATTACAGCTAAACATGTTTTAGAGTCTTTAGAATGTAATAATGGTGACTCAATCCAAATTAAAATCTTTCGAGATGAAGAATGGTTTGTACTTTATTGCAATGTTTATTTCCATGATGATCCTGAAATAGATATTGCTGTTTTACAAACAGAACAAGTACAATTTCCAAGATTTCCAGTAATATTTGGTCCTAATAACTTAATTCTTGGCGGAGATATATTTTTTTTAGGATTTCCGTACGGAATGTTTACTGCAGATGATGGATCAATAAATCAAAAATTCCCTATTCCATTTGTAAAAAAGGGAGTTCTTTCTGCTATGACATTTAAATATAATATTACAACTTTATATTTAGATGCTCATAACAATAGTGGGTTTTCTGGAGGGCCGATTGTAACAATCAGTTCCAATAGAGAAATGAATGTTGTTGGAGTAAACGTTTCTTATATAAAACATGACAATGTAGTGAATGTTGAAGAACAAGATGAAGACGGATATTTGTATCAAAAACAATTAGAATATTTTGAGAATTCAGGAATTATGGAAGCTCAAAGTATACATCATGTTACTCAAATAATTAGTCAAAATAATCTTTAACTACTGCTAACACACGCTACAAGTAATTTGGGCAATAGGCTTGATGGAAAGTTGGTTTTGTATTTGAAATGGATTTGGCAAATCCGGAACATAATGCTTATTTAGCCCAAACTGCTTGTAGCGCCAGAAAGCTGGTGGCAAACAATTGAAAAATCAAGAATTTAATGTAATTAAACTAAAATATGAGCTTTTTTAATTTCTTTAACTTCTTCAAATCTAAAAAAGATCAAAATAATAATTTTAAACCAAACGAAAATCAAGAAATTCGAACCAAACTTTATTATGAATTAACAGAATCTACTTCAATAAATGACGTAATAAACTTTATAGATAAAAATAAAGCAAAACTTGGGTTTACACTTAATGCAAAAGCAACTGAAAATGAAATAGCAAATTTTGAAAAAAATAAAATTCATTTACCTGATGATTTAAAAATATTTTACAACTTTAGTAATGGTCTTGAAACAGATGAAGATTTATTTCGGATTATTCCGTTAGAAGAAATTACTGAAAATGGAGATGATGGCTACTTAATTAACCCAACTTCATTTCATATTGCTGAATATCTAATTTATTGTGAAATGTGGACAATTGACATTGATTTAGAAAATAGAAACAATTACAGAATTTACAATAAATCCGAAGAAATTGTAATATTAACAAATTCATTTGCTGAATTTTTAGTTAGGTTTATTAACGGAGGAATTTATAACGGATTATACAAATGGCAAGTAGAAATAACAAAAGATAAAAATACGGAATAAAATTTGCCTGCCACAAACACTTACTACAAAAGAACGTTCTACCAATCTAACTACTACAATTCAACAAAACATACAATGCATAAAAATATAACGGCAGTTTTATACTTATTAGGTACAAAAACTGCCGTTAAAAAAGGGTTTGACTATTTTTATGATGCTAGTGGCATTTTATAAAGCAATTCCACAAGTGGTTCCTGAATATCTGAATTTTTATGTTTGTAAAGCTCAATTTTCAAACTTGACACAATACTATTTCTTCTTTTTTCGTCTAGATTTTTCAATCTGTTTCTCAATAAATCAACTGTTGGATATTTAAAAAGTGTTGATTTAAGTCTGTTGATAATGTAATTTGCATCCATGTCTTTTATAATTAATTATTAATACTAATTGTTTCTATTTGATATTGCCAAATTAGGAATTGAAATCTGCTTTTTTCTTACATTATTCTCGTATAAATTTATATAATTTCATATCTCCTTCATTTTATGGAAATACGAAAAATCGTATTTTAAAATAAATTATTTTTATATTTGATATTTCCCAAGATAGTTTTTGTTATTTGAATAAAAAAAACTATTCAACTGACAAACAATTGATTAATATTAAAAATTAGGTTTATAAAAAACAATCATGAAAAAAAGATCCAATAGAATTGATACAAAAAACATCATTATACTTTTTTGGATTTTATTCCTATTGCCAATAACTATTTGGGCACAAGAACATGATTTAAAAGTTTCGAATACTTCATTTGCTGAAAAAATATACCTGCAATTAGATCGAAAAGTATACACTAATGGCGATACGGTTTGGTTTAAATGTATTGTCTCAAATGCTTCCGAACATATTCCTTCTCTTTTAAGTGGCGTATTGTATGTAGAACTCATTGGCGCTGACGAAAGCATTCGCCAAAAAAAATTAATCAAAATAGAAAATGGGATTGGTCATGGCAATTTTGATTTAGATAAAAAAATACCAAAAGGCAATTATCTTATCAGAGCCTACACGCAGTGGAATCAGAATTTTGATGATGATTTTTTCTTTGAAGAATACATTCAGGTATTTACAAATGAAACTCAAAATACGGAACCCATCCAGAATATCAAACTCATCAAAGAAGAAGCAACCAGTGATCATTTGGAAGTGTTTTTCAATCCCGAAGTGCTGGATTCATTACAAAAGAGCAAACTAACCGTATATGTTACTGTTGATGATAAAAAAGACAGTTTACTTATCAGGAAAGGAAAAAACAACAAATACGTTCTGGATTATGCTATTGAAAAACAAAGCCAGTTTGCTACCTTAAAAATAGAAACTGAAAACAAAAAAACATTTACTAAAACGTTTGTTCTAAACAAAGAATACATCGACTTACAGTTTTTTCCTGAAAGTGGTGAACTGGTTCATGGATTAAGCAGTAAAGTAGGTTTTAAAGCTTTAGATGCTAACGGGAAAGGGAAAATTATTGAAGGCGAAATTATTGATGAGAATGAAATTATTATTACTCCGTTTAAAAGTAATATGCTCGGAATGGGCAGTTTTTTTATCACTAACGCAGACAGTAATAAAAAATATTATGCCAGATTAAAATCCGTAACATCTTCAAATAATCTATTACGCTATCCATTGCCTAATGTTGCTGCTACTGGAAATACTTTGGCTGTATATAAACAAGGCGATCATATATTGATTAAAGCTTTGTCAAACTATATGAAAAATGACAGTATCTTTGTTCGAATTTCGTTTAGAGGCGTTGATTTGTATGAAAAAAAAGTAAATCTAAATCAGGGGCTTTATAAATCTTTAGTCTCTACTACTTTAATTCCCGAAGGAATACTTTTATTTTCAATTTTAGATAATTCTAAAAAACCAATTGCCCAAAGACTCTATTTTAATGAAAAACCACAAAGCAGAATCAAAATCAACCTTTCTACTGATAAAGAAAAATACAGCAAACGAGCATTGACTAATCTAAATATTGAAACCACTGATTACAATGGAGAAGCTATAAAATCCAACGCTTCTGTACTTGTAATAAACAAGGAAGAATTAGGAAGTATGCAAAACCTGCGTCAAAACATTCTATCTTATTTTTTAATTGATTCTGAATTGAAAGGCAACATCGAAAATCCTGGTTATTACTTTAAAAATGAAAATAGCATGCAGGAGGATTTAGAAGTGCTCATGCTTACACAGGGATGGAGTAAATACAATTATTCTAAACCCAATAAACCTTCTCTAGTTCTCAATCCCGAAAAATCATTAACAGTATCCGGTAGAGTGAATAATCTTTTTTCAGCAAAAAAAGGCAAAAAAGATGTCGAATTAACTATGATGACTTCTGGTACATTCAAATCATTTTATAAGCAAAAAACGGATAGTCTGGGGAAATTCAAATTTGATTTAAATGATGAATATGGAAAAGAAATAGAAGTACTGATTCAAACTGCCAACAAATCGGATAAAAAAATAAGCAATTCTGTTGTTTTAGACCAAAAAAAATCTCCTGTGATTCTTTTTGAACATGACAAATCTATTGAACAAATAGACACTATTGTGGAGAAATTTATCGAGAAAAGTAAAAAACAAAAGGAAATTGATGAAAAATTCAAAATGCAATTTGGCGGTATTCTTTTAGATCAGGTAAATATTAGCGGCAAAATGGCTCCAAACAAACAAAAAGTAACGGAGCGATACGGCAAACCCAAAACAATAATCAAGGGAAAAGAAATTCTTTCAAAAGAAAAAAAATGGTCTTATGGATTGTACAGTGTATTATTGTTTAATTATCCTGATAAAGTGAGAATTGAAAGAATGCCTGATCAAGTTTTATATGCCACTGTAAACAATGAGGCTACTCTTGTTCTGGTTGATGGTATTGTTATTCCTTATTATGATTATGTACACATTCCTAATATTTCTCCAAGTGAAGTAAGTAGTTTTGAAATTATTGAAAACGCTAACGGTTTTGCAGCATTGTATTGCGAGGTTTTTACTGAGCTTAGTAATTGTGCATTCGTAGCTCCTCCATGGGGTAATGTTATAGCGATTTACACACATGCAGGAATAGGTCTTGGTGGCGCACAAAAACCAAAAGGATTAACGCAAACTGCTATCCCAGTTTTTTCTTCACCTAAAGAATTCTATGCTCCAAAATATACTAACATTCAACCCGACGATTGGCAACATCCAGACATTAGAACTTTAATCCATTGGCAACCCGTATTAGAAACAGATGATTCAGGTAAAATAGCTACGTCTTTTTACAATACGGATAACAAAGGAAAAATGATGATTGTTGTTGAAGCGATTTCTGATAAAGGAGAAATTGGTTATCAGGAATTAGATTATGAAATAAATGATTAATTCAATAATAAACACTTAATGAAATATAAAGCAGAATTAATCGACATCTTAGCATCCGACACGTTTGTTCTGGAAACTCTGGCTATTGTTAGAGCTTTAAAACTAAATGATTGTTGGGTTGGCGCTGGATTAATACGAAATACCGTTTGGGATAGTTTACACCAAATAAAAACAACAAAACTCAATGATATAGATGTGGTCTTCTTTGATGCAACTACACTTTCGGAATCGCTGGAAAAAGAAATAGAAGCGCAACTGAACCAAATCAATCCCGAAGCCAAATGGTCGGTTAAAAATCAGGCGAGAATGCATTTGCGTAACCATCATCAACAATATAGCAATACTGAAAATGCCATCTCTTACTGGCCCGAAACGGCAACAGCCATTGCGGCAAGATTGGGTTTAGATGATACAATTGAAATTTTGGCACCGCACGGATTAAATGATTTATTTGATTTAGTCGTTGCTCCTACTCCCAATTTTAATTGGAATATTTTTCAAAAAAGGATAGAAGAAAAACAATGGGAGAAACAATGGAAAAATTTAAAAATAGTTCAAACCAAAATAGAGAAAAAATGATATCAGTAATTGTTACCTACCAAATTAAAAAAGAATTTGTGGAGCAAAACAAAGCCAACATTGAGAAATTCATACAGGATTTTGAAAAATTGGATGCTACACAATTCGAATACAAAATATTCACGAAACAGGATGGATTAACATTTGTTCACCATTCTTTGTATAAAAATGAAACCATTCAAAAACAACTATTGAACGTTCCTTCTTTTTTGGAATTTCAAAAGCAAAGGGATGAAATTGGACTGAATGGAAAAGCTCAAATCGAGATTCTCAATCTATTGGCGTCTTCAGATGAAAAATGGAAAATTTGAAATTATTAGTTTAAATTATCTCATCAATTTAAATAGCCTTAAATTTGCAATTCAAAGCACTTTAAACACATACAAATGTCAATAACAACCGAATCCGAGTTAGTGGGAATGAAAAAAATTAGTGAAGTTGTTGCAATTACACTAAAACGAATGAGAGAATATGCTAAAGTAGGCATGTCAACTAAGGAATTAGACGAATATGGAGGCAGTATTTTAAAAAGTTTTGGTGCCAAATCAGCTCCTTATGAAACTTACAAATTCCCTGGATATTCTTGTATCAGTGTTAATAAAGAAGCAGCGCACGGAATTCCGTCAAAGAAAAAAATATTAAAAGAAGGCGACTTAATCAATATTGATGTTTCTGCTGAACTCAATGGTTTTTGGTCAGATAATGGCGGATCATTTGTACTGGGGAAAGACATTCACCAGCACCAACCGCTTGTGGATGCTTCCAAACAGATTTTACAAAAAGCAATTCAGAATATCAAAGGTGGCGTTAAGATTGCCGAAATTGGTTATATAATAGAAACCGAAGCCCGTAAATCTGGTTTTAAAGTGATTAAGAATTTGGCTGGTCATGGCGTAGGCAGAAGTTTACACGAAAAACCAGAAAACATTTTAAACTACAGAGTAAAAACAAATCAGGAACGCTTTAAAAAAAACACTACGGTGGCAATTGAAACTTTTATTTCAACCCATTCCACAATAGCTGTTGGATTAGATGATGGCTGGACTTTAGTAGGAAATAAAGGAGGTTATGTTACCCAACATGAACATACTATACTTATAACCGATGATGCTCCCGTGATTTTGACTGCAGCTAATGAAATCTGGAATTAATAGAGTTAAAACCATATCAATTCCAAATCGAAATAAATGATTCCAATTCGTTTTTTAGAAAAAAGAATATTGCTAATTCTCTTTATTATTTTCTTCGCTCAATGCAGTACGCTGAAAAAAGACAACGAACATTTACAGCAATTAATTTCGGCAGAACAACTTAAAAAGGATGTAGATTTCACCTATAAAAAGTTTCAAAAACTACATCCTAAACTCTATTATTACATTAGCAAAGAAACTCTGGATTACAAATTTGATAGTTTAAAAACGACGATCAATACGCCTTTAATTCCATTGGAATTTTATAAAAAAATCAGTCCTATTGTGGCTTCCATAAGACAAGGTCACAGTTATGTTTTGCCTCCAGAAAAGAAACTTTCGAAGAAAGAAACCAAAGCCTACACCAAAAAAGGAACAGGACCTTTTTCGCAATTTGATTTTTACTTTTTGAATGACAAACTGTATGTTACCAAAAATAAATCATACAACAAGTCGATTATAGCAGGAACTGAAGTACTTTCGGTAAACGGAATAAAACCGCTAAACCTCATCAACCAATACAATCAATATTATAGTTCGGATGGTTTTAATAGCAGTTTAAAAACACAAATTGCTGCCAAACGTTTTATCTCGGCTTTTACTACTGAATTCGGTATAAAAGACAGTTTGCAATATCTTTTAAAATCAAATGACAGCATCAAATTAGTAACTATTCAGAGACTCAAACCTGATTCTATCAAGAAAAAAGAAGCAAAAATTGCTTCAAAAAAAGTTTCAGTTGACAAGGCAAAACTTCAGGAATTAAAAAGAAAAAAACGGATTAATGGTTACGACAAACTCACTAATACTTTTATTAGAGAGTTGCATTTTTCTCCTAAAGACAGTAGTGTTGCTATTTTAAAAATAAGAGGGTTTAAAAAAGGAAAATATAGAAAGTTCTACAAAGAAAGTTTTACTGAAATTAAAAAACGAAATACCAAAACACTGATTATCGATTTAAGAAATAACGGCGGCGGACACCTGAGCGAAATTGTTCATTTGTACCGCTATCTAGCTGATTCGACTTTTATATTCTTAAAAAAATCGGAAGTTGTTTCCAGAGCGAGTTTGTTTGAAGGTGCTTATTTCAACAAAGGTTCTGTTGCGGTAAAAGCTATCAAAGCGGTATTTTCTCCTTTTGTTTACGGCTATTTGCTGCTAAATGTTCATAAGGATAAAGACGGAAAAAATTATTTTGCTACCGAAACCAAACCTCAGCAAATCAAAAAAAATGCTTTCGACGGAAAACTCTATGTTTTGATTAATGGAGGAAGTTTTTCGGCTTCGAGTATTATTTCTTCCAATTTAAAAGGTTCTAAAAGAGCCACTTTTGTAGGCGAAGAAACGGGTGGCGATTATAACGGCACTGTTGCAGGCTTTATGCCAATAGTAAAATTACCACATTCCCATCTAAAAGTCCGAATCGGGATTATGAACGTAGCTCCTTATTATCAAACCGAAGTGTTGGGTCACGGTATTTTTCCAGATGTTTCAATTCAGCCTTCACTGCAAGATAAAATTCAGGAAAAAGATCCCGAACTGGACTGGATTTTGAAACAAAATCAATAATAAATCCAATTCGTCACATTTAGTTATTGAATTTGTTATTGTTTTTTGAAATTCACATTGCTATTTCCATTGTCATTTTTATTACTATTATTCTAAAAATCACTATCTTAGTAGTACCATTTTTAAAAATACAGCAATATGAACAATGTAAAAGAATTAAATAAATGGGCCAATGCGCACACTTATTTTACCTTAGATTTAGTACGAATTGCACTGGGCGTGTTTTTATTCGTAAAAGGAGTTCGCTTTATCACTAATATCCCTTATTTAGTGGATTTGATTTCTCCTATTGACAACATTGGAGGCGGAATGTTTCTGATCCATTACATTACTCCTGCACACATGATTGGAGGAATTATGATTGCTTTTGGTTTACTCACCCGGTGGGCCATTATTGCACAATTGCCAATTTTGGTTGGTGCTATTTTAATCAATTTCATGGGCGAAATGCACACGGAAAGTTTATTGCTTGCAATAGCTACTTTGGCTGTTTGTTTGTTTTTCTTAGTGTATGGTAGCGGAAAAAACTCTGCCGATTATTATTTTAAAATGTACCAATAATTCCAACTTAAAAGAATTGTTGATTTTATCTGTAACAAATCATCTTATAACTATTCATGCCCGATATGATGTCGGGCTTTTTTAATTAGATATACCGTTAATATTCTTTTTTGCTTGATCAAAAAAGAAACAAAAAAATCAAGTCTTGCGTTTTCTCGTCGGTCAAATTAGTTTTCGAATACTAAAAGAAAATAACTCGCTACGCTCAAACAGATTTTCTTTTTACGCATTCTTTAAACATTTGACACTCGACTGCGAAAGCTAAGGACGGTTAGTATCTGACAATCTTTAAAAACTACGTAAAACCATCTGGTTTTCAAAGGATTAAAAATTTTACTTAGTACGTAAGTACATTTACAAACAACTAATATTCAATACATTATTTATATTTTATGTTTTTACACCGTTTTTTTATTGTTTTATAAAACAAATAAAATGGGTTTAAAAAGCTTGTTTTTGTTGCGCTAGACATAGACCATAAGTACAATTACGTAAGTATGTTTGCAATATAATAATGATACAAAAACTAACTTTAAAATCAACGGTTATGAAACTACTTAAAACACTTTCCTTATCAATAATTGGATTAGTAAGTACTGGAGCAATGGCTCAGGAATTCAGTTCTGATATTCAAATCAGACCCCGATATGAATATACTAACGGTTTTGGAACTTTACTAACACCTACTACCAGTCACACTTCATTTGTAGGACAACGTACAAGAATCAATCTGAACTACGGAGACGAGAAATTAAAAGTAAAAGTAGCCTTGCAAAATGTACGCACCTGGGGAAATGTAAATACACTTGGAAACATTTCGACAGACAAAAACGGAATAGCATTGTATGAAGGATGGGCACAATACAATTTTACGAATAAGTGGAGTACTAAAATTGGTCGTCAATTGATTTCGTATGACAACCAAAGAATCATTGGAGGATTAGACTGGGCAAATCAAGGACGTAGTTTTGATGCTGCTTTAATCAAATATAAAGGAGATAAATCTCAATTGGATTTAGGTTTTGCTTTGAATGCAGATTCAGAAGGAAAAGTAGCACCTTCTACTCCATTTGCTACTGATTTTAAAGACATGCAATATGCCTGGTACCATACCAGCATCAAAAAATTAGGGGTTAGTTTATTAGCGTTAAATCTTGGAAGAGAGTACCAAAAAGCGCCTTTGGATATCGAAACCAATTATTCTCAAACTTTTGGAACTTATGCTAATTATGCTGGAAAAAAAGTCACTTTTGATTTTAGTTTTTATGGACAAACGGGTAAAATTGGTATCAACGAAGTTTCAGCCTGGGAAACAGCCGCTAATTTAGGATATGCTTTTTCGCCTAAATTCAAAGCGACTTTAGGATATGAATTCTTATCTGGAAAAGACCAAAATTCGACTTCAACAGTGGTAAAATCATTCAATCCTATATTTGGTACCAACCATGCTTTTAATGGTTTTATGGATTATTTTTATGTAGGAAACCATGCGAATTCAGTGGGTTTACAAGATGTTACTTTAAAATTAGATTTCCCTATCAAAAAAGTAAACCTTTCTCTAGCACCTCATGTATTTTATGCTCCTAATAAAGTATTTGCCGGAGCCGTTGAACAAGATTCTTATTTAGGAACAGAAGTTGACTTAACAGCTGTTTACAAAGCCAACAAAGACATTACGCTTATTGCAGGATATTCTCAAATGTTTGCCTCAGAAACTATGGTAGCCCTTAAAGGAGGAACTGGATTAAAAGATACTACTAATAACTGGGCGTATTTAATGGTGAACATTAACCCACAAATATTCTCTATCAAAAAATAATTTAAAGGAATCAATTGATACAATTTCAATTGAAACAAAAGCCCCCAATCTTTATTTAATTATTTTTACAAGAAATCGAAGTCTCAAAACTTCGATTTTTTTTTTATGCCTTTTCCGTATAAAATACTAATCTTGCAGGAATTCTAAAATCAAAATGCAATGAACATCGAAGACCTTGTAGGTAACTTTCAAATTATAGGAAGTAATCAGGATGCAGAGGAAAACAATTATAAAGGAACACTCTCTTTAACGTTGGATTCCAACAATAGAATTAAAGCAAAATGGATTATCAATAACGACCAACTACAATTGGGTAGTGGCTTTTTTAGAGATAATATTCTGGTGATTAATTTTAATTACGAAGGCGAAGATGCTGAAATCTATAAAGGCGTTGCCGTTTACCGATGTTTGTCTAAAGATTTGTTAGATGGTTTTTGGTCTGAAAAACATGGTAATCCATTGTATTTAGGGAAAGAACGTTGTTTTAGGATTTCGGAATCAGTGAATTAGTATTCAGTAGGCAGAAAGCAGTATTCAGCTATAGAACTCTGTAAACAAGATCTTAAACTATTTTTTTTGTAAGATTTATTTATATATTAGCAAATAAATAAACGCTGACATTTATCAGACAAAGCGACCCGATTTAAGGGTGATAAGTCTGATTTTGTCAGACTTATAAACGAGTTGGCGGTAATTTTGAAACGACCGTAAAAAACAAAGTATGAAGATAATATTGACATTCTTATTGATTGTAAGTTTTCAAATAACATTTGCTCAAACTGATTATTTTGAAAAGGGAAATAATTTATTGCAAAAAGGTAAATACCACGAAGCTCAAAAAATGTTTGAAAATGGATTAAAAGAAAATCCAAAAAATTTAATGTTAAAAAATCAAATTGCTTTGTCATTAATCAATCAAGGTGAAAATATTGAAGCAGAAAAAATCATCGAAGAAGTCCTAAAAGTTGACAGTTTAAATGTTGCGTCTTTGTGGTACGGAGGAATTAATAATTTTATGGCAAAGGAAGGTAATTTTAGAAAAGCAATTATGTATTTTGAAAAATCATATCCTTTGATTGACCAAAATTCCGGACAATTTTTTGGAGTTAATTTTTTTATAGGAAAAAGTTATCGAAATCTACTTTACTCTGAAGGATTGAGTTTTCAGGAAACTGACAGAATGCTAGAAACGTATAAAAAACATACAGAATTACAACCAAATGCAAAGGATTATCAAGAAAGCATTAAATTTATAAAATATATTGAAGAAAAACGACCACCTAAAAATGTGAAAAAATGGGTTGTTACAAACAGTCAAGAAAAGGCGGAAGAATTAATAAAAAAACAAGTGAACGAAAAGTAAAAACTACCGCCAACAAGGGTTTTGCAATAGTGGGGCGAAACTGCAAAGTTCAACGATAGTTCTTCGATTGAACTTTTGTGCAAAATTGAAGATTTGTGCTTCGATTGCCCCACCATCGCAAAGCCCCGAAACGTTAATATTTCTTATGAAAACGAAATCTTAAACATTAAATTTTAAATAATTATGCTACAGAGATTAATCGAAAGAAGTAATAAAGATGAGTTTTATCAAAATAGTTGGCTCTTACTAAAAAGCATAACCCCGATCACGCAGTTTTGACACACAATCGTTAGCGCAGGCATTCGCCTGTGCCCTCAAAGATTATAAAAAAGATTGTCAAAAAAAGTCTAATAATATTACTTCTAGCTCATTATCTAAACTCGCATAATTTCTAGCAGAACTAAAATAATAATCTTCTGGCAAGGTAACTATTTTCTCTTTTACAGGATTATTATGAATATAATCTAGTTTTTGACGAATAAATTTATTGCTATAGATATGCTCTGCATGATAACCGTTTTGCCATACCTTATATTGTGGTTCTTTTTTTAAATGTTCACATGCTTTTCTAAAATATTCCAACATCCATTCTTTTCTACTTTCAGCTTCATCTAATATAATTTCAATGATTCTTTTGGATGTGAATCTCTTAAAGTCGCGCATAACATCAGACATTATAAAACCATTTGTTGTTTTACAAAGCAAGTGAATATGACTTGTCATAATACAATAAGCATAAATTTCTAAACCTTTGTTCTTTTGACAAAACTGTAAGGATTTAATAATTGATTCTTTTTGATTCAATCTCGTAAATACATCAATCCAACCCACTGTTGTTATGGTTACAAAATAGGCATCTCCAGTAGTTGTTGCTTTGTATTTTGTTGACATTTTTATTTTAAAATTAAACAAAAATTTGTAGTTTTTATAGTTACAAGCTTTTTACTGTATTTACTCTTCTTTGTGGGCACAGGCAAATGCCTGCGCTAACGTTTAAAAATAGCAAGCCATGCTAAAACTATAGCATCTGCTATTAGTATGGCTTGCCATTTAACCTATTATTTATGTGTTTTGATTTAGCGATAATTAGTATATCTATAAAACCAAAAAATCCCTGTCGTGGCCTACGACAGGGATTTAGACAAACAAAACAATATTAAACTAACTTTTATATTTCATTCCCATATCCTCGATAGAAAATTTATCGGTTAATAAATGTAATAATCGATCTCTAAGCTCAATATATTCAGGCATTTTTACAATTTCGATTTTGTTTCTTGGTCTTGGCAAATGCACCTCAACAATTTCTCTGATGGTTGACGATGGACCATTATTCAAAACAATAATTCTGTCTGAAAGGAATAAGGCTTCTTCAATATCATGCGTAATCATCACGATGGTTTTTTCACGATTGTCCAGATTCCATAATTTTAATACTTCTAATTGCATCGATCCTTTTGTCAAAGCATCAAGCGCTCCAAAAGGCTCATCCATTAACAAAACTCCTGGATTGATAGCAAAAGCGCGAGCAATAGCTACTCTTTGTTTCATTCCTCCCGAAAGTTGTCCTGGCAATTTGTCTTTGTGTTCGAATAAATTCACCATTTTAAGGTTCTTAGCTACAATTTCGTGCTTTTCTGAAGCACTTCCTTTCATCACTGAATCGACTACCTGAAATATGTTTTGGTAAACCGTTAACCAAGGCAACAGTGAGTAATTTTGGAAAACTATTCCTCTGTCTGGTCCTGGTCCTTTAATATTTTGATTGTTTAAAACAACTGAACCTGCCGAAGGTGTTAACATTCCTGCAATAGCATTTAAGATGGTTGATTTTCCACAACCTGAATGCCCGATGATTGATATGATTTCGCCTTTTTCAATTGATAAGTTAATATCTCTTACGGCTGTATATTTTCCTTTTGGTGTTGGAAATGAAATTTCCAAATCTTTGATTTCTAAATAACTCATGATATATTTTTTTAGATTGTAGACTTTTGATATTAGATTTCTGATTTTATAACTTAGTTTCTCAGCAACTTAGAAACTAAGCAACTTTTCCTAAGCTTTATAAGCCACTTTGCTTTCTATGTAAGTAAATAATTTATCGAAAAGTAATCCTACTACTCCAATGATAATAATGGCTGATATTACTTTTTCAAGACTTAGAGCATTCCAGCTGTCCCAAACAAAAAATCCAATTCCTGCTCCTCCGGATAACATTTCACCAGCTACAATTACCAGCCAGGCTACACTAATACTCAACTTTAAACCTGTAATGATGTGAGGTAAACTGAACGGAATTAAAATCTTAGTCAAATATCTCGTTTTAGAAAATCCAAATGCCTTGGCTACATTTTTATGATCTTGTGGTAGTGATGCAATACCAAAAGAAGTATTTATCAACGTTGACCATAATGAGGTTATAAACACAATAAAAATAGTTGCCAAACCTGTATCTTTAAAAACTACTAAACCAATTGGGAACCAGGCTAAAGGCGAAACTGGTTTTAAAAGTTGTACGATAGGATAAAAAATTTGTTTGCAAATAGTACTTGCTCCCATCAATATTCCTATAGGAATGGCGACTAATGAACCTAAAAAGAATCCTAATAATACGGTTTTGATAGAGTTGAATAATTGCAATCCAATTCCTTTGTCGTTAGGGCCGTAATCATAAAAAGGATCACTTAGCATTTCAAATAAAACCGTTAATGTGGCTATGGGACCAGGCAAAGCATCTTTAGTAACACTGCTTAATAATTCCCAAAGACCTCCAACGATAAATAATCCTAATGCTGCAAAAAGCAATGATTTTGTTTTTGTTAACAGCATTTCACCAAATGCACTTAATTTTGCGTTTCTAATTTCTTCTTTTTGAGCAGTTGCTACTGAAGCTATTTTTACCTCCTCAAAAGTTCCTATTGCTACTATTTCTCTATCTGACATAATTCAATCTGTTTTAGTTTAACTTCCTTAGTAATGTTTGTTTCAATTGTTTTGTTCATTCTGTCTGGGTAAGCTTTTTTCAAATTTCCCTCCCTTTCGAGAGGGATTATTTGCTGTTTTATTTTATTATTTTCTTACTACTTTTAAGTAAGCTGCTGGATTAGCAGGATCAAAAACCGTTTTATCCATAGTAAGTGAGAATGGTTTCATATCATCAGCAGGTACTTTTACTTTCATGCTTGCTGCTACTTCTTTATACAAATCTTGTAGAATTAATTTATCGGCAATCGCTTTGTAATTTGGAGCTTGTTTTAAATATCCGAATCTTACGAATTGTGCCATTGCCCAGATAGCGTGAGATTTACGAGGATAATTAACCGTTCCGCCTTTATAGAAAGCCATTTGGTCACCCTTGTATATTTTTTGTCCTAGTTTACAACCTAAATTGTATTCACCATTCAATCGATCCTGAATCACATCGTTATTTGCATTTACATAAGGTGCTTTTCCAATGATATCAGCTGTTTTTTTACGATTTGCAGGAACATCAAGCCACATACAAGCTTCCATTACGGCTTTCATAACTTTTTTAAGATCTTCTCTTCTTTTAACACTAAAATCTTTGTTTACTACCAATGCTTTTTCAGGATGATCTTTCCAGATATCTTGCGAAGCAATTTGTGTAAAACCAATTCCCTGCATAGCAGCAACTCCTCCCCAAGGCTCTCCAACACAAAATCCGTCCATGTTCCCCACTTTCATGTTAGCTACCATTTGCGGAGGCGGAATAGTGATAATTTTAACCGCTTTTTGGTTTAAACCTGCAACAGCCATCCAGTTTCTCAACCACAAATCATGTGTCCCACCAGGAAAAGTCATTGCAAAAGTCACTTCTTTCTCGGCTTTTAGTTTGGCAGCCACTACCGGAGTTACTTTAGCCATATCTTTAAAACCTACTTTTCCACAAAAATCATTTGATAAAGTAACTGCTTGTCCGTTTACATTCAGCATCATGGCAATTTTCATTTCTGAACCCGCTTTTCCTCCTACTCCTGTATAAACTGAGAAAGGCATGGAATACAAACAGTGCGCTCCGTCTAATTCTCCAGTTAAAATTTTATCTCTTACATTAGCCCATGAAGATTCTTTTGTTACAACCACATTCACACCGTATTTTTTGAATAAGCCTAATTCTTTAGCCATTACTATTGGTGAACAATCTGTTAAAGGAATAAATCCTAATTTTATTGGTTCGCCTGCCTGTGCATTTGTTTTTATAGCAGTTAAAGAAAATACCGTTACTATAGCTCCTAGAAGTACTTTAGAAAAGAACTTTGCTGTTTTTTGAGTTGATTTTTTCATTTCCATGATTTTAATGTTTATGTTTTGTATGAAGCAAATTTACGTAAGTAGTAATACGTAAAAACCATCTAAAACCCATCCTAAAACAGCTTTTTAACACCACAAACCCAATAACAATAATCAGATTAAATCTTGCCAAAACGCAGTAAAAAATAAAAATATCAATAAATACAAGGGTTGAACAAAATCAAGTACGTAGTATAAAAACTGCTGTTGGTACTTAGAAAAGAGTAAAAGCTTACTTATTTCCAAAAAAAAGAGCCGAACAATTTGTCCGGCTCTTTACTATTAAAACAATAAATTTGTTATTTCCAACCTCCACCAAGGTCTTTATATACATTAACAACTGCATTCAATTGATCTCTTTTGGTTTCAATCAATTCCAATTTGGTTTCTAAAGCATCGCGCTGTGTGAGCAAGACTTCCAAATAATCGACCCTTGCTGATTTGAATAAATCATTAGATACATTAATAGATTGATCTAAAGCAGCTACTTGTTGCGATTTCAAATCATAGCTTTTTTCCAGATTATCAATCTTAGAAAGTTGGTTCGAAACTTCTAAATAAGCATTCAAAACCGTTCTTTCATAATTGTACAATGCCTGAAGCTGTCTGGCATTAGCTGAATTAAATTCGGCTTTAATAGCATTTCTGTTAATTAAAGGAGCGGCTAAATCACCCACCAAATTATACAATAAAGATTCGGGAGTTCTAAACAAATACGAAGGTTTGAAAGCATTAAATCCTACTGCTGCC
>Ga0247805_1000143_pt1 | contig 45461 bp, 41 predicted proteins | sample UWRJL044104R1_FD_180930 | JGI IMG/M metagenome (GOLD analysis project Ga0247805, IMG submission 180930) | Plant litter microbial communities from Arlington Agricultural Research Station in Wisconsin, United States - UWRJ-L044-104R-1 | ecosystem: Environmental > Terrestrial > Plant litter >...
TTCAGAGCACCTCGTTTACACCGAGGGGGTCGGGGGTTCGAACCCCTCATCGCCCACCAAGAAACTCCTTAAGAAATTAAGGAGTTTTTTTATTTAGATAAATTCTCTTCTCATAAAATAACACAAAAGTTATTACTATTCTTAAGTATAGATATTCTAATTCTATAACATTATATTTTTGTTCTTAATATCCAATAAAAGATATTATTTTACCTTCCTAAGAACAATTTCCCCAATTATTTTTCATTAAAAAAACAATTAAATTTAAAATAAAAGAAAGAGCCGATTTTATTCTTTCGATAATTGAAAAAAAAATAATTAGTCTTAACATACTAAAGCTCCTTAAGAAATTAAGGAGTTTTTTAATCGATCTGTTTCAGAAACAAAAAAATACAAATAATTTAGGAGTTCACTCGTCTTTTTTCTTCAAACAACGTCCTCTAGGCTCATCGCCTTCATGAAGTACAATTTCGGAATGCAGGAACTGTGCTGCTTCGGCTGAATCTTTTACTTTAGTAGCAGAGCGCTCTAGCATTTCTGCTTCAAATTCCGTTAATACGCTTTCCCTGATTCCTGCTTTTCGCCATTCAGATGAAGGTCGGCATCCTTTGAAAATTCCACGAGCTAGAGAAAGTGAATCCAGTAATGCCTGATTTGCACCTTGTCCTTTAAACGGACTCATCGGGTGAGCTGCATCGCCAATTAGAGTAGCTTTTCCGGTTTTAGCTAACAATTCTGAACTAAGTAATTCGCGATCATAAACAGGATAACCCGAAATTTGAGCTTCTTGAGTTGCTGCTATGATTTGAGGAATAGGGCTGTGCCATTGCGTTCTATGGTAAGCTTCTTCTTTCAATGCTTGAGGTCCCTTAGCGCTTATTTCTTTCGCTTCTTTTTCGGTCATTGGAAAACTAAGCTGCCACATTACCGAATCTGAAGTGTAAGGCATTATGTAAATTCTTTCGTTTCCATTAGCGGTTTGAAATACCGTTGCCGAGTCCAATAGAGTAGTAGTGAGACCTCCAAGAGCATTCAAAGGACAGATGCCTAAAATTACAATACAATCCAGATAACGCAAAGGAGTAGTGTCTTCTCCAATTAATAATCTTCTAACCGAACTACGAATACCATCAGCTCCCACCACTAAATCTGCTTTGTAGCTCTTTATTTCGCCATTGACCTGAAAGTTGAGATGAACGTCATCCTGCGATTCTTTAAAATCAATTAACTGATGTCCCCAATGTACTTTATCATTTCCGCCAAGTTGTTGAAGCAGTGCTAAACGCAAGGCTTGTCGTGCGATGTGAACATTAGTGCGCTTTTGAAAGGTTTTGGGATCTGAGTTTATCCATTTTCTGATACCCCATTCACCAATCACTTTTCCATCGGTAGTATGAACCAAATGTCTTGTCGAAATAACACCATCTTCTAAAGAGAAGATGCCTAATCCTTCAATGGCTTTACTCGCTTGTTGCAACGTAAGTCCGTAGCCTTGAGATCGGGCTTCGAAGTTATTGTCTCGTTCAAAAAGTGTAAAGGGAATTCCGCGATGTAAACATGCTACTGCTAGAGCTACTCCTCCAATACCACCTCCAATAATGGCAATATGTGGATAATTTTCTTTGTCAACAATAGGAGGAGCGGCAGCAGGAATTAAACCTGATCCAGAGCATTTATTACAAGTGTGTAAATGACCTTTAGGACGAATAGGAGCTGCCTCTTTACCATCTGATTTTTTAAATTGATCTAATGCTTTCTGATAACGAAGTTTCGCTTTATGACTTAGACCACGGCTTTTTTTTCCGCGTCCCTGACATTCGAGACAAATAGTCCAGCTTTCTTGTTTATTTTCCGCTTCTCTCACTTCTGTTTGATTGACTAATGATATTTCGAAACAAAACTACTTTATCCGATTGTAATAGAACGAATTTCTTGAAATTTATTTAATTAAGTTAGCAACTATGAAAATTAATTATCAAATAATGATGTGGTTTTTGTTTTTTATTTACATTTGCATAACTAATTATGTAATTAATTATATTATGGATTTTTTTAATAAAGTTGGTAAATATGCTTTAGGCAGCAGATTGCGTTTAATGACAACAATGATTACTGATGATGCATCACAAATTTATGAGCTGTATGGTGTCGATTTTGTGCCAAAATGGTTTCCTGTTTTTTTTATCCTTACAGAAAATAGAGAAATAACAATAACTGAAATTGCCAATGAAATAGGGCACTCACAACCTTCAGTAAGCAAAATTGTTCAAGAGATGATTACAGCAGGTTTAGTAGAGGAAAATACACAAACAGTTGATAAACGCCGAAACATAGTTACTCTGACTGAAAAAGGAACATTAATTTCTAAAATAATTGAAACACAATGTAAGGATGTCGAAGCAGCTGTTGAGGATTTGATAAATGAGTCAAATCATAATTTATGGGCAGCCTTAGAAGAATGGGAATTTTTATTAGAACAGAAATCTTTATTTAAAAGAGTTACTGACCAAAAAAAAGTTCGTGAAAGCAAATCGGTGCAGATTGTTCCTTATGAAGAAAAGTATCAAAATGCTTTTAAATCACTCAACGAAGAGTGGATTTCAACGTATTTCCAAATGGAAGAGGCTGATTATAAAGCTTTAGATAATCCAAGTAATTATATTTTAGATAAAGGAGGGAAGATATTTGTGGCTCTTTATGAAAATAAAGCTGTAGGAGTTTGTGCTTTAATCAAATTAGAAGATCCTGAATATGATTTTGAATTAGCTAAGATGGCCGTTTCACCAGTAATTCAAGGAAAAAACATTGGCTGGTTGTTAGCTCAGGCCGTTATTAATGCTGCAGAAGATCTGGGCGCTTCCAAACTTTATTTGGAAAGTAATACCATTCTTAAACCAGCAATAAACTTATATCACAAATTAGGTTTCAAAAAAATAGTTGGTCGCCCTACACCTTATAAACGTAGTAATATCCAAATGGAATTAATTATAAATAATAGAATTTAAGAAATATGAAAAATGTAGTAAAAAAAGAAAATGCCGTTTCAAGGCAATTTTTAGGAGTTGATTTTGTGGTTCTATCCATTGGAAAAGATACAATGGTTACAAAAATGCTATATAAATCAACTGATAACGTTCCTTTTCATAAACATCCAAATGAGCAAAGCGGTTATGTTATTTCAGGAAAATATAAATTGAAATTTGGAGGAGAAGAATTTTCATTGTCAGAAGGAGATACTTATTCAATTCCTGCTAATGTAGAACATTCAATAGAAATTATTGAAGCAGGACAAGTGGTTGATGTATTCAGTCCCATCAGAGAAGATTATTTATAATAAACATTTGAAATAATCAAAAACACCAAAAACTCTTTAAGCAATTAAAGAGTTTTTTTATTCTTGTTCTCTAATTTTTAAATTTCATTCTATTTAACTTTCTATTAGTATTTGACACTACCAATGACAACTTTACAATTCTTACCTTTGTATATACAAATAAGAAGATGCGTTATGGCTACAAATACAATTTCCCAAATAAAAATATCGGTTCTGGATTTAGCAATAGTTAGAGACGGAGGAAACCCCGCTGACACTTTTAAAAACAGTTTAGACCTGGCTCAAAAGGTTGAAAAATGGGGCTACAATCGATTTTGGTTAGCTGAACACCACAACATGCAAGGGATTGCTAGTACTGCCACTGTAGTATTAATTGGTCATATAGCAGCTGGGACATCAACATTAAGAGTGGGATCAGGAGGAATTATGCTTCCTAATCACGCTCCTCTGATTGTTGCGGAACAGTTTGGAACTTTGGCAACACTTTTTCCGGATAGAATTGATTTGGGCTTAGGACGTGCGCCAGGAACGGATCAGTTTACCGCTGCAGCGTTAAAAAGAGACGAACATGCCGCTATGGAATTTCCAAGTAATGTGGAAGAATTACAACGCTATTTATCAGAAGGAAATAAAAATGGACGAGTACGAGCTATTCCTGGGGAAGGATTAGATATCCCAATTTGGATTTTAGGTTCCAGTACGGATAGTGCTTATTTGGCAGCATCTTTAGGTTTGCCTTACGCTTTTGCCAGTCATTTTGCACCAGCTCAATTGCATAATGCATTAGCCATTTACAGGAGAAATTTCAAACCATCGGCACAATTGGCAGCACCTTATGTAATTGCTTGTGTCAATGTAATTGCTGCTGATACAGATTATGAAGCAGACAAATTAGCAACTTCTTTTAAAAAATTATTTCTGGGAATTATTACCGGAAACAGGCAACAACTTAAAGCACCAGAAGAACCGAATGAAGATTTTATGGATCCAATGGAAGAAGCAGCATTACAACAAATGATTCAGTACACTTTTATTGGCGGTCCTGAAAAAATAAAAAAAGAAATAGAAAGCTTTATCGAAATTACTCAAATTGATGAATTGATGGTTGCATCAGCAGTTTATGAACATGAAGCCAGATTGCATTCGTATGAAATTTTAGGAAAATTAAATAAAGAATAACCTTTGAATGAAATTATTTAAAACGTCAGTTCGAGTGTTTTTTGTGTAATGAAAATGAAGCAAAAAATGTATCGAGATTTTTTTTTTAATTCAATGTCAAAGCTCCAAGTATCTCTTCAGACATAAATGGTCCTCCGGGGTATTTAGCAGTATAATCCAGATTTAGCCAAATTTGGTTGCGTTCATCAATGTGATAATGCAATTGTTTGCCATAACTTTCTTTAACAAACAGCTTGTTTTTAATTAAAAAATTGGCTGTTTCTAAATCGTTCATGTTCCCAATTAAAATTTCTGGATAAATATGTCCTTTAGTATGAATTAATCTTGGAGTTCCTCCAATGGCACGCACACAAGCTGCCATTAAAATCGAATGATCATCACAATCTCCTGATAAATATTCTAAGGATTCACTGGCTGTAGCAATATAATCGCCGTCTTTAGGATCGCTCACATAATTCCAACGGCTATTAATTTCTTTAAAAACAGCAAAACATTGAATAATCGTACGATAGTCCGAATATCCTTTTATATTTTTAAAATTTTTATTGACAGCCATTACAGCAAAATTTCGAACCTTAGGATTTTTATATTCAATAGCACTTAAAATTTTCGATTTATTTGGAAAAGGCAATAGTTTCGAAATAATGATATCCTGAGGATTTGGATTGTCTGACATAGTATAAATCATCGAATCATAATCTTCATAGACACTTTCGAAACCATAATTTCCAAATACAGTTCCGTAGAATAACAACAAAATATAAAGAACCATACAGATGATAATTATGGTTCTAAGCAAGCGGAGAATTAATTGAGTGGCAACGATAATAAAAATAAACAATATAATTCGATCCAGATTGAAAGCCCAATTTAGTTCGATTAAATTTTGATGTACAATGATAAATAAAGGAACGCTAATCAAAATATTCAAGACAAAAATAATCACGTCATCCCAAGGCTTCTTGACTTGAAGTTTTTGTTTTATGTTTTGAAGACTAAGATTTTTAAAGTTTATCATGCGAAGCAAAAAAGGAAAAACTATACTGTTTTAACTATTTCATCAAAAGTACCTATTTTATCAATAATTTTCAGTTCTAATAGCTGATTTTGAATATTGTTTAACATTTCTTTAGATAATTGCTCTTGCGACCATTCGGTAATTGAAAGCCATTCTTGGATATCTTCTATTTTTTGATGGTATTTTTCGGCTAAAACAGTATCGATTCTTGGAATTGATTTAAATGAAACTGTTGTTTTATTAATTGTGTCAAGAATTTTCTGAATCGCTTCTGGTTCTTTTTCTAAAATTTCATCACGAACCGCAATTACAAAACACGGCCAGGGTGTAGGGCAGTCGGCTATTTTTCTAAAAATACCTTTGTCAACCAGCGGTTTGGTCATAAAACGTTCCCACATAAAATAATCGGCTGTTCCGTTGCTTAAAGCTTCCACGGCACCATCAATCGTATTTATAATTTCAAATTGAAGATTATCAGTTTTCCAACCTTGATTATTAGCATTTACATAAGCCATTAATTGAGAACCGGAACCCAAACGAGAAATAGCAACTTTGGTGTTTTCCAGATCAGAAAGAGTTTTATAAGCGGATTTTGCCGCAACGTGAATTCCCCAAATCAAAGGCGATTCAACATAAACCTGAACAATTTTAGATGGATTTCCAGCTACAATATCTTTTACAATTCCTTCTGAAAGAATCACCGCTATATCAGTTTCTCCATTGCGAAGCATCTGACACATTTTCCCAGTTCCTTCAGGAACATCTGTCCATTCTAAATTAATATTTTGAGCTTCGAATTTTTTATTTTCAATACTTAAATGCCAAGGCAAATTAAAATGTTCTGGTACTCCAGCTATTTTGATTGTTTTCATATGGAAGTATGTCTTTTTTTTTATTACAAATAAAATTAAATTATTGAAATCCAGAATAATGCTTTACTTTGCTTTTAAGTTTGATATGATAATTCTGTAGCCATCAGGATCTAGAAGCATTTTGCCGTTACTATTCCAATAAGGATTTTTTGCTTTAATAAAAGTAATGTTTTTGTTAGAGATTGTATCTATTAATGAATTATATTCAATAATTGTTTGTGGATAGAAAACTAAACAATCATCGTCATCAAAATAATGATTTGCTTTATCTTTAGATTGTGTAAATTCAAGATGCCAATTTAAATTTGGTTTCCCTATAAATATACCATCGTAATATGAATGATTTTTAAAATCTCCAAGTAATTCTAATCCAAGGATATTGATATAAAAAGATTTGATAAGTTCTAAATTATTAGTATGTCTAGCAATTCTAAATTCCATCCTTATTTTTTATTTTTTTTGTTCTATATCAGGTTTTATTATTGACTCAATTTTTGCAAAGTGTAACCAATTAATTTATCAATAATCTGGTATGGATTTTTACTAAAAGTTCCATCGGCGCGATTGGCAATGATAGCATTTAAAGAAATAGCTTTATGTCCTAAAAGAGCAGAAAGCCCATAAATAGCAGCGGTTTCCATTTCAAGATTGGTTATTTGGATTCCGTTAAAATTGAACTGATCCATTTTTCGGTTCAAATCAAAATCTTGAATATTTAAGCGTAAAACTCGTCCTTGTGGGCCATAAAATCCACCAGCTGTTGCTGTAAAACCTTTTTGAATTTCAATAGAATAGAAACGATTTGCTAAAGTTTCACTCGAAGGAATAACATAAGGTTTTCCTTTTTTTAAATTCCAATTGGTTTGTTGTATAAAAGCAGTTTCGATTTCAGTATTTGAAATTTCATCAATACAATAGGAGCGAAGCATGTTGTCGAGGCCAATGGCATATTGGCTCATAACAATGCTGTCAACGGGAATATTAGTTTGAAGGGAACCCGAAGTTCCAATTCTAATAATATTTAATGATTTTAGCTTTTCTTTTACTTTTCGAGTTGCAAAATCAATATTTACTAAAGCATCCAGTTCGTTTAAAACAATGTCAATATTATCAGGACCAATTCCTGTAGAGATTACAGTAATTCGTTTGCCTTTGTATATTCCTGTTTGTGTTTTAAATTCTCTTTTTTGTGTTGTAAATTCAATTGAATCAAAATACGCTGTCACTTTTTCAACCCGATCCTGATCACCAACAAAAATAATATCTTCAGCAATATGTTCGGGTTTAAGATTCAGATGATAAATACTTCCATCTGGATTCAGAATCAATTCTGAGGCTTGTATCATTTTTTTCTAAGTTACTAAGGTTCTGATAGGATAAATTTTAAAGTTCCTCCAAAGACAAACTTTAAAATTTAATTTTGGAGTTTGGAATTTTTAAATTGTGTTTTCTTATTTATCCTCCCACACGTTTGGTTTTAAAGCCTTTCTCTTGTAAAATTTTCATGATTTTATCACGATAATCTCCCTGAATGATAATGGCTCCATCTTTAAAACTTCCACCAACACTTAGTTTAGTTTTTATTTCTTTGGCAAGAATTTTAAAATCTTCGTCATCGCCTTCGTAACCTTCAATTATAGTCGTTGGTTTTCCTTTTCTTTTTTCGAATTTACAAATCATAGGTTCTTTCTGAATCCATAATTCTTTTTCTTCTTTTACTATTTCTTCTTCGGGAGCGGGAATGTGCTCTGGAAAAAGGTTTTTTAATTGGTCTTGTAAATCCATATATTTTTATGCTAAAAATAAAATTCCAAAATTTTAAATTTGGAATTTATCTGTTATTATTTTTTAATCAACCCTAAATCCACTAATCGTTCGTATAGAAAATCTCCTGCGGTAATATCTTCAAATTGTTTTGGATTTTCATTGTCAACGCAATTTTCTAAACAATTCAGTGGCATATCGCTTACTGGATGCATAAAAAAGGGTACCGAATAACGTGAAGTTCCCCACAATTCTCTGGGCGGATTCACCACTTGATGAATGGTCGATTTTAAGCGGTTATTAGTATGTCTGGACAACATATCACCAACATTAATGACTAATTCATCAGGCGCTGCAATAGCATCAATCCATTCGCCATTGTGGTTTTGTACCTGAAGTCCTTTGCCTTGAGCGCCCATCAAAAGCGTAATTAAATTAATGTCGCCATGTGCCGCTGCACGAATAGCGTTTTCTGGTTCGGATGTAATAGGAGGATAATGAATTGGTCTTAAAATCGAATTTCCTTCTTTAGCATAATCATCAAAATAAAATTCGTCTAATCCCAAACGTAAAGCCAATGCTCTTAAAACATAAATACCTGTTTTTTCCAGCATTTGGTACGCTTCTTTTCCTACTGCGTTAAAACGAGGTAATTCGGCTACAGAGATATTTTGAGGATATTCCGATGCGTATTTTGAATCTGCGGATACGTATTGTCCAAAATGCCAAAACTCCTTTAAATCGCCTTCTTTTCTTCCTTTAGCGTGTTCTTTCCCAAAAGAAACATAACCTCTTTGTCCTCCCAGTTCAGGATTTTCATATTTTCTCTTGGTTTCCAAAGGCAAACTAAAAAACTGTTTGATTTCGCTATATAATTCTTCAACTAATTCCTGATCTAAAAAATGTCCTTTTAAGGCTACGAAACCAATATCTTCAAAGGCGCTCCCAATTTCGTTAACAAATTTTTCTTTGCGTATCGGGTCATTGGATAGAAAATCACGTAAATCAACACTAGGGATATTTTGCATTGGATAAATATTTATTTGATATGATGTTTGAAACTGACTTTATCTTTAGTATACAAATGTATTTAATAATTATTTTAATTAGAATTTAAAAAACTAAAATAGTTGGAAGAAATAGACATAAAAAAAACGCTCCAATTTCTTGAAGCGTTTTTGTGGGGAGAGCAGGATTCGAACCTGCGAAGTTTTCACAGCAGATTTACAGTCTGCCCTCGTTGGCCGCTTGAGTATCTCCCCGAAGCCTTTGAGTACAACAGTTGTTTGTTGTTGTTAGCGGTGCAAATATAGTAACACTTTTCGTTTCTGCAAACTAATTCTGGACTAATTTTGCAATATTTTGTATGCTTTTATTTAACCTATTGGTCTTGAATAAAATAAAAAATCTCCACTAGGGAGATTTTTTATTTTTATAACTTAAATCAGCTTTATTTAGCTAAAAGTTCTAAGATTTTGGCTCTAAGTTCAGCACCTCTCAAGTCTCTTGCAACTACTTTTCCGGAAGCATCTAAGATAAAAGTGGCAGGAATAGCTTCAACTTTATACTGGGCAGCAATTGGTTCTTGCCATCCTTTTAGATTAGAAACTTGATTCCAGTTCAGTTTATCTTTTGCAATAGCTTCTTTCCATTTTTTTGCATCCTGATCTAAAGATACACCTATAATATTAAGTCCTTTCGAATGCAATTCATTATAAAGAGCTACAACATTTGGATTTTCCTGTCTACAAGGTCCACACCATGAAGCCCAAAAGTCAACAATAGTAACTTTTCCTAAACTCTCTTTAAGGGAAATTACTTTCCCTTCTGGATTTGGAGCTGAAAAATCTGCTCTTCAGTTAGCTGGCGCTGCTGGAGCAGCTGGTGCACCTGGAACTGAAGAATTAACTGCGCTAAATCTTTGTTTGATATCCTTACCTGGTTTTGTGTTTTTCAATTTTTCGTCAAAACTGTTGTAGATTTTTTCTGCTTGTTTAACATCAGCAGATGGATCTTGCAACATACTTTGAATAATTAAAGCACTGATGAAAGATTTTGGGTGAGTTTCTGCGTAAGACAAATATTTTGTTTTAGAGTTAGCACCAACTTCTTCCTGAATTTTTTGATATTCTTGCATTAAACTATTGATTACAGCAGTATCTTTAGCTTGTTGCGCCTGATTCATTTTTAACATATTAGCTGATTGAAAATCAATTAATTTCTTTTGAACCACTTTAATTTCTTCGTTGAATTTCACATACTCATCATTGTTGTAAGTACCTGAAATTTTAGATTTTTGGATACTATCTTTGTTAACTTCGATGTTGATTTCTCCTTCTTCTAAGATAAAAGGAATTTTTTCATTTACAGCTTCTAATTGAAGTACGTGAAATGAAGGCTCAGTAACTTTTCCTTTAATTTCAAATTTTCCGTTTTCAACTTTTACAGTATCAATATTGATTAATCCTCCCATACCGTTAGGATCCTGTGTTTGAAGAATGATCGTTTTTCCGTTTTCGATTCCTTTTGCAATACCTGTGATAATATACTCGTCTTTACCAACTTTACTACAAGAGAATAGTACAGCAGAAGCAGAAAGTAATAAAAATAATTTTTTCATTATTAATTAGTTAAATTAGTTAAGTGTGCAAAAGTATTTAAATTTATAAAATGGCAATAATTTAATTCGCTAAATTTTTGTTATAATTATCAATATTAATGCTTATATGTGAATGATTCTATGCAATAGTTAAAACAGTGCTGAAATAATAATTTGAAAAGCAAGTTTTAGAATTTGTTTTTGTAATAAGACTGAATTATTTTTGATAAAAAAAGGAATTGAGTTTATGAAGCGATTAAGGGAAGTACTATTGATAAAAGATGCTACTATAAATAAGGTACAATTTGATAAAGAATGGTTTTTTAAATTAGACGATATGGCTTTTCATTTAAAAGAAGATTTGTCAGAAGTTGAGTTTGTTTATTTGCCAATGCTAATTGATGGAGAAGAGGAAATAGTGAAATGTAGCAGTTTTGAAGATATTATAAGAGGCAGAAAAGAATTATTACCATAAAAAAAGAGAGAAGTAGTCTTCTCTCTTTCTATTTTTATCGGTTACTTAATTTTGCTTTTTCTTTTATAATGTCGCTAATTTTTCGATTTTCAATTTTACTTTCTAACCAGGAAATAATATCGAGATACAAGAAAGCTCTTTTTTCATAAGTATTTTGATCTAATTCAATAAAGCGTTCTTTCATTTTAATGAATTCCTTTTTGATATCACTTGGATAAATAGAATTCAGGTTTCTTAAGAATCGAATGATTTCTTTTTGCACTTCATGCAAATCATTCATTTTTATCAAAAACTTATAGGTATTCTTTAATTGTGTTTCTAAGTAAAAATCCTTTCCTAATTCATAATGCGCAATCAAACACAAAATACGGGCAAAACACATTAAATCTTCGCGCATACTTAAATTCTTGTTGTTGATGATTTTTTCCAAATAGAAAATGGATTCATTGTATTTTCCAACTCCAAAATAAATACTTGCAATCTTGTAGAAAAACAACATCTCGTGATGTTCGTCTAAGTGTTCATTATGTGTTTTTAGTTTACTTAAAATTTCAGGAATCAAATATTCGCTTTCCGCAAAAGTGCCTTCCATTATATGAAAATTCAATTTATTATTATATACGTATAAAAACGCTAACGAAGCAATATTGTCATTAATAGGAAAACGAGGATCTTTGATAGTTTCTTCCAGCAATGTTAAATATCGTTTGAATTTAGTTTGATACTTTAACATGTACAAAGATTCCAATAAGTAATTATTCCCTTTTAAGAAAAACACCGGATTTAAGAAAATCATGTTTTCATTATCATAAAAAAGTGTAACCCATTTGGATGCAAATTTATAACTACCTAAAAAGTCCTGAACTAAGAAACTGCGCCAAAGACTAGCATTGTAAAACCAGTATTTTTCGCGAAATCCAAATTTGTTTTCGTCTAATTTAGAAATATGCTTGTTGAAATAATCATCAATATAAGTATATTCTTCATCGCTTTTTACATAGCCAGTTTTAAGCATGATGCCGTACAACTGCAATGATAAATTCGATAATTTACTGGAAATGGTATTTTGGTAATTCAGTTCTTTGGCCTGAATGACTAATTCATCTGCTCTACCTTGAATACTTCGGGTAATGTATTGTGATTCGATTAGTTTTTCGAATTCTACAATTTCATACGCCATCAATTTTTCGTCATTTTCTATGGCTTGAGTCTTGGTTTTATCCAAAATCTTCAAGCTTTGTTTGTACAATCCTTTATTATATAAGATAGTAGCAAAATCAATTTGTTCTCTTAATTGATAGCGAATATTTTGACTCGGAATATTCAAACGAATACTTACTAATATTTGTTTGTACAAATATGATTTTAGATTTGATAATTGTACTTTTTTGATGATGCCACTTTTTAGAATAAGTTTTTCATCATAACTCTCTGATTTGTCTAAAATATTAAATAGTTCAATGAATTTTGTATTCGAACTAGTTTCTAATCGACTTGCAAAAATCTTAAATTGTCGTTTTTCAGATTTAGATAAGGACTTTATTAGAACGAATAAAAAATCTTTTTGATGGTTAGCCATTGTAAATTAAATAGATTTAACTAGTTGATTTTTAATTATTTAAACCTCCTTTGATAGGCTTATAAACAGTATATTCAGATAAAATGAATTTTCTATTCAAAGTAAAGAATATATTTTTGTTATCAAGATGTGAAATTACATTAAATAAATGAAAATGAATAGAGAGAAAGTCCAAATTTTTGATACCACTTTGCGAGATGGCGAACAAGTCCCAGGATGTAAATTAGATACCAATCAGAAACTCGTTATAGCAGAACGATTAGACGGAATGGGAGTTGACATCATTGAGGCTGGATTCCCTGTTTCTAGTCCTGGAGATTTTTTATCTGTCACTGAAATTAGTAAAATAGTTCAAAATGCAACTGTTTGTGGTTTAACCAGAGCAGTTAAAAACGATATCGACGTAGCAGCTGCAGCTTTAAAGCATGCAAAAAGACCTCGTATCCATACTGGTATTGGAACTTCTGATTCTCATATATTACACAAGTTAAATACCACTAGAGAAGATATTATAGCCAGAGCAAAAGCTGCGGTAGCCCATGCAAAATCGTATGTAGAAGACGTAGAGTTTTATGCTGAAGATGCAGGAAGAACTGATAATGCTTTCTTGGCACAAGTTTGCGAAGAAGTAATCAAATCTGGAGCTACAGTACTTAATATTCCTGATACTACAGGATATTGTTTGCCTGATGAATATGGTGCAAAAATTAAATACCTTAAAGAAAATGTAAAAGGTATTGAAAATGTAACTATTTCATGCCACTGTCATAACGATTTAGGAATGGCAACTGCTAACTCTATTTCGGGAGCAATTAATGGTGCCAGACAAATCGAATGTACTATTAATGGTATTGGAGAAAGAGCTGGAAATACAGCGCTTGAAGAAGTAGTGATGATTTTTAAACAACATCCTGATTTGAATTTGTACACAGATATCAATACAAGACAATTGAACGAAATGAGTCGTTTGGTTTCTGAAAGTATGGGTATGATGGTGCAACCGAATAAAGCTATTGTAGGAGCAAATGCTTTTGCACACAGCTCAGGAATTCACCAGGATGGTGTGATTAAAAACAGAGCAACTTATGAAATTATTGATCCTTTAGATGTAGGCGTCAATGAATCTTCAATTGTTCTTACAGCCAGAAGTGGTAGAGCAGCATTAGCTTACCGTGCTAAAAAAGTAGGTTACGAATTAACAAAAACACAATTAGACGTTGTATATGTTGAGTTTTTGAAATTCGCAGACGTTAAAAAAGAAGTTTTAGACGACGATATTCATTTAATTATTGCAGCTTCTAAAATAGAAGGTGATTTAATTAAACGATAGTTTGGGATTAAGCGTTTTTAAATGATTAAATTTGCAGCTTTTTAATTAAAAAACAATCCACATGAACTTAAAAATAGCTGTATTGTCGGGTGACGGAATAGGTCCAGAGGTGATTTTGCAAGCCAAAAAAGCCTTGTATGCTGTAGGAGTGGTTTATGAACATGATTTTATTTTTGAAGATGCGCTTATTGGCGCCATTGCAATTGATAAAACAGGTTCTTCGCTTCCTGAGCAAACCTTAAATTTATGCCTGAATACAGATGCTGTTTTATTAGGAGCTATTGGTGATCCAAAATATGGTACTGATGCTGCTGAAAATGCTCGTCCAGAACAAGGATTGTTGAAGTTAAGAAAAGAATTAGGTCTTTTTGCAAATATCAGACCTCTTAAGCCTTTCAAAGGCTTGCTAGATGTTTCTCCTCTAAAAAGAGAAATTGTAGAAGGAGTAGATTTTGTGATTTATAGAGAACTAACAGCTGGAATTTATTTTGGAGAAAAAAAGCTGAACGAATCCGAAACTATAGCTTCTGATTTATGCGAATATACAGAAGATGAAATTTCCAGAATTGCTCATTTGGCTTTTCAATCGGCGCAAAAAAGAAGAAAAAAATTAACATTAGTAGATATGGCTAATGTTCTTGAATCTTCTCGATTGTGGAGAAAAGTAGTGAAAAAGATTAGTGTTGATTATCCTGAAGTTGCTTTGGATTTTTTGTTTGCGAACAATGCAGCAAAGCAAATTGTAAGGAATCCAAAACAATTTGATGTTGTATTGACAGGAAATTTATTTGGAGACATTTTATCTGATGAAGCAAGTGTTATTTCTGGCTCAATAGGAGTTTTAGCATCGGTTTCCTTAGGAGAAAAAAATGTTTTATTTGAACCAGTACACGGTTCTTATCCTCACGCAAAAGGAAGGAATATTGCTAATCCATTTGCTTCCATACTTTCGGCAGCAATGTTGCTGGAGCATTTTGGTTTAACCGAAGAGGCTAAAAAAGTATACGAAGGAGTAGAGAAGGCAATCGAATATAATGTTGTTACGATAGATTTAAATCCAGATACTAAATTTGGAACCAATGAAGTAGGAGAATTTGTTTCTAACTTCATTTTAAACAAAGATGATTTGATGTATTTTAATAACGATAATGTGCATTTAGGTCAATCAACAATAGTATAATATAATGTTTTGATAGATAATTAAGTTTAATGATAAGAAATTCGTAAAATTTTATTTTTTATTTTTTTAAATATAAAGGTTTTTATACTTTTGTTGCATCAAAAAAAGAAAATGAAAAATTCAATTGTAATAGTTTCTGTCATTAATGTCATTGTTGTATCAACAAGTGCATAAGGGTAGCTATTAATATAATTGAAAAATAATATTATATAACTCCCATAAATTGGGAGTTTTTTTTTGGAATTATATTTAGACAAAAAAGATAAAAAAAATAAGATGGAATTAAATAAATACAGCAAGACAATTACTCAGGACGAAACACAACCCGCTTCTCAAGCGATGTTTTACGGAATTGGATTGACAGAAGAAGATCTTAAAAAAGCGCAGGTAGGAATTGTAAGTATGGGTTACGACGGAAATCCGTGTAACATGCACTTGAATGACCTAGCTAAAGATATTAAGACAGGGGTCTGGAAAGAAGATTTAGTAGGATTGATTTTTAATACTATTGGAGTTAGTGATGGTATTTCAAATGGTAATGACGGAATGCGTTTTTCTTTAGTTTCTCGTGATGTAATTGCCGATTCTATCGAAACTGTTATGGGCGCACAATGGTACGATGGTATGATTGCTGTTCCAGGTTGTGATAAAAATATGCCAGGAGCTCTAATGGCTATGGGAAGAGTAAATCGCCCATCTATTATGGTTTATGGAGGATCTATTCATCCAGGAAAATGGAAAGGTCAGGATTTGAATATTGTTTCTGCTTTTGAAGCTTTAGGAAAAAAAATCAGCAACACAATTACGCCGGAAGATTTTAAAGGTGTAATTCAAAATGCTTGTCCGGGTGCAGGTGCTTGTGGTGGAATGTACACTGCAAATACTATGTCATCGGCAATTGAAGCATTAGGAATGAGTTTGCCTTACAGTTCTTCTAATCCAGCTTTAAGTCCGGAAAAAAAACAAGAATGTGTTGATGCTGGAAAAGCAATCAGAATATTATTAGAAAAAGATATTAAGCCTAGAGACATTATGACTCGTAAAGCTTTCGAAAATGCTATTACAATGGTAGCAGTTTTAGGAGGTTCTACAAATGCAGTAATGCACTTAATTGCAATGGCTCATTCTGTAGGTATCGAATTAACATTAAAAGATTTCCAGGATATCAGTGATAAAACACCATTATTAGCCGACTTGAAACCAAGCGGAAAATACTTAATGGAAGATCTACATAATGTAGGTGGGGTTCCAGCAGTAATGAAATATTTATTAAAAGAAGGTTTCTTACACGGAGATTGTTTAACTGTAACAGGAAAAACAATTGCCGAAAATTTAGCTTCAGTTCCTGATTTACATGATGGACAAGAAGTGATTTTTGAAATCCAAAAAGCATTAAAAGCAACTGGGAATATTCAAATTCTTTACGGAAATATTGCTTCAGAAGGTTGTGTAGCAAAAATTAGTGGAAAAGAAGGAGAATTTTTTGAAGGTACAGCAGTAGTTTTTGAAGGTGAGAAAGATGTAATCCGAGGAATCCAAGCCGGTGAAGTAAAACCAGGTAATGTCGTCATTATCCGCTATTGCGGCCCAAAAGGTGGTCCTGGAATGTCCGAAATGCTAAAACCAACCTCTGCTATTATGGGAGCTGGTTTAGGAAGTACTGTAGCTTTGATTACTGACGGACGTTTCTCTGGAGGTTCTCACGGTTTTGTGGTAGGACATGTTACTCCGGAAGCTTACGAAGGTGGAGGAATTGCTTTAATCGAAAATGGAGACGTTATTACAATTGATGCGGTAAAAAACACCATCAATATGAAAATCTCTGAAGAAGAATTCGCAAAACGTAAAGCTAACTGGAAACAACCAGAATCACCAATCAAACAAGGAGTTTTACTAAAGTATATGCGTTCAGTATCTAGTGCGTCTGAAGGATGTGTTACTGACAAATAATAAATAACAATATCAATTGCAATACCAATGAAAATATAAATAATCAGTTTACTATTGAAATTGATTTTTGACATTGCCATTGACATTGATTTTTTGAAAAAAAATAAAGTATGAAAATATCAGGAGCAGAAGCAGTTATCAGATGCTTATTAGCCGAAGGAGTTGACTTAGTTTATGGATATCCAGGTGGTGCCATAATGCCAGTTTACGACGAATTATATAAATTTCAAGATCAATTGCACCACGTATTGGTGCGTCACGAACAAGGTGCGGCTCACGCTGCGCAAGGTTTTGCAAGAGCTACTGGGAAAGTGGGGGTTGCTATTGCAACTTCAGGTCCAGGAGCAACAAATCTAGTTACAGGTATTGCCGATGCTCAAATCGATTCTACTCCAATGGTTTGTATCACTGGGCAAGTTGGAAAGCATTTATTAGGTTCTGATGCTTTTCAGGAAACAGATATTATTGGAATTTCGACTCCGGTAACCAAATGGAATTACCAAATTACAGAAGCTGATGAGATTCCTGAGATTATGGCAAAGGCATTTTATATTGCCCGCTCTGGTCGTCCAGGTCCAGTATTAGTAGATATTACTAAAAATGCTCAGTTTGATACCTTAGATTTTAGTTATAAAAAATGTAATGATATTAGAAGTTATCATCCAAAACCAGTTCTGAAAATAGAAAAGGTTAAGGAAGCTGCTGAAATAATCAATACAGCTAAAAAACCAATGATTATTTTTGGTCAGGGAATTATCCTTAGTAAGGCCGAAGAAGAATTAAAAGCATTAATTGAAAAATCAGGAATTCCTGCAGCATGGACAATTTTAGGGCTTTCTGCTTTGCCTACTGAACATGAATTAAATGTTGGAATGGTAGGAATGCACGGGAATTACGGGCCAAATGTTTTAACTAACGAATGTGATGTTTTAATTGCGTTAGGAATGCGTTTTGATGACCGTGTTACTGGAAATTTAGCCACTTATGCAAAACAAGCTAAAGTAGTTCATTTCGAAATTGACCCAGCAGAAATTGATAAAAATGTAAAAACAGAAGTAGCTGTATTAGCTGATTTAAAAGAAGCTTTGACTGCTTTATTACCTCTTATTGAAAAGAATTCTCACAAAGAGTGGCATAATGAATTCAAAAAGAAATACGAAATTGAATTGGATGCTGTTATCAATGAAGAATTGGCACCAACAAATGGTAAAGGAATTTCAATGGGTGAAACTATCGAAATGATTAACAAACACTCAAAAGGTGATGCGATAATGGTTTCTGATGTTGGACAACACCAAATGTTTGCTTGCCGTTATGCTAAATTCAATCAAACTAAAAGTAATGTAACTTCTGGAGGTTTAGGAACTATGGGATTTGCTTTGCCAGCAGCTATTGGAGCTAAAATGGGACGTCCGGATCGTGAAGTAGTAGCAATTATTGGTGATGGTGGTTTCCAGATGAATATTCAGGAATTAGGAACAATTCATCAAACTAAGGTTCCAGTAAAAATTGTGGTACTGAACAACGAATTTTTAGGAATGGTAAGACAATGGCAAGAATTGTTCTTTGACTATAGATATGCGTCTACAGTAATGACAAATCCTAACTTTTGTGCTATTGCTGAAGGTTATTACATTAAAGCCAGAAAAGTAACTAAGAGAGAAGAACTAGATGAAGCAATTGCTGAAATGATAGCTTCTAAAGACTCTTATTTCCTTGAAGTTATGGTTGAAAAAGAGAACAATGTATTCCCAATGATTCCAACAGGAGCTTCGGTTTCTGACATCCGATTAAGTTAATATTATGGAAAATAAAACATTCACCATTTCTGTTTATTCAGAAAACAACGTTGGCTTATTGAATAGAATATCCGGGATATTCTTAAAACGCCACATTAATATATTGAGTTTAAATGTATCCGAATCAGAAATTGAAAACGTTTCCAGATTTGTAATTGTAGTAGATACTACTGAGAAATGGGTACAAAACATTGTTGGCCAAATTGAAAAACAAATTGAGGTAATCAAAGCATTTTACCATATTGATGAAGAAACAATCTTTTTAGAAAGTGCTTTATTCAAAATCAATTCTAGTTTATTATTTGACGAAAGACAAATTCAAAACATCATCAAAGAAAGTCATTCTGAAATTGTAACTGTATCAAGAGACTTTTTTGTGATCTCAAAATCAGGAAGACGTTCAGAAATTGAAGAATTACATTCTAAATTAAAACCTTTTGGGATTATGCAGTTTGTACGTTCAGGCAGAATATCCGTTTCTAAAGAGAAAATGGAAGTAACAAGTTTATTATTAGAAGAATTAAAATCATAAATTAAATATTAGAAAATGGCAAATTATTTCAATTCATTACCACTTAGATTACAATTAGAACAATTAGGCGTTTGCGAATTCATGGATCAATCAGAATTTGCTAATGGAATCGAAGCTTTAAAAGGTAAAAAAGTAGTTATCGTTGGTTGTGGTGCTCAAGGTTTAAACCAAGGTTTGAATATGAGAGACTCAGGTTTAGATATTTCTTATGCATTGCGTCCAGAAGCTATTGCTCAAAAAAGAGCTTCATATAACAATGCTGTTGATAATGGTTTCAAAGTGGGAACTTATGAAGAATTAATTCCAACTGCTGATTTAGTATGTAACCTTACTCCAGACAAACAACACACTGCTGTAGTTACTGCAATTATGCCGTTAATGAAAGAAGGAGCTACTTTGTCTTATTCTCATGGTTTTAACATTGTAGAAGAAGGAATGCAAATTCGTAAAGACTTAACAGTTATTATGTGTGCTCCTAAATGTCCAGGTTCTGAAGTACGTGAAGAGTACAAAAGAGGTTTTGGTGTACCAACACTTATCGCTGTTCACCCAGAAAATGATCCAAAAGGATTAGGTTTAGACCAAGCTAAAGCTTATGCTGTAGCAACAGGAGGAAACAGAGCAGGAGTATTGCGTTCTTCTTTCGTAGCTGAAGTCAAATCAGATTTAATGGGAGAGCAAACTATCCTTTGTGGATTATTGCAAACTGGATCTATCTTATGTTTTGACAAAATGGTAGCTGAAGGAATTGATCCAGGATATGCTTCTAAATTAATCCAATACGGATGGGAAACTATCACTGAAGGATTGAAATATGGTGGAATTACAAACATGATGGATCGTTTATCTAATCCTGCTAAAATTGCTGCATTCAATGCTGCTGAAGAATTAAAAGACATCATGCGTCCATTATTCAAAAAACACATGGATGATATTATCTCTGGTCACTTCTCTAAAACAATGATGGAAGACTGGGCTAATGACGATAAAAACTTATTAGCTTGGAGAGCTGCTACAGGTGAAACTAATTTCGAAAAAACACCAGCTGGTGATTTTGAAATCTCTGAGCAAGAATACTACGATAATGGTACATTAATGGTAGCTTTAGTTAAAGCTGGAGTAGAATTAGCTTTTGAAGCTATGACTGAATCAGGAATCATCGAAGAGTCTGCTTACTATGAGTCATTACACGAAACTCCACTTATTGCTAACACAATTGCAAGAAAGAAATTGTTCGAAATGAACCGTGTAATTTCTGATACTGCTGAGTACGGATGTTATTTATTTGATCACGCTGCTAAGCCATTAATTGCTGAGTACGTTAAAAATGCACCATCAAACTTAATTGGTCGTCCATTCAATAACGGAAACAACGGCGTAGATAACAAAGAATTAATTGAAGTAAATGATATCATCAGAAACCACCCAGTTGAAGAAGTGGGAGCTTGGTTAAGAGAATCAATGACTGCAATGAAAAAAATCGTTTAATCACGAATTTTTAATAAAGCTAAAAAAGCGGAGTAATTTTTACTTCGCTTTTTTTATTTATAAGGGTTATAGAAAAGGATAAAACTTACAAAGTAAATTTTGTATTATTGCAGCAACTAAAAAAGAATTATATGTCAGAACAATCATTATTCATTCCGAAATTTTTTGAAAACAATGATTATTTTATCGATGAAAAAGTAAACTATTTTAAATTTGGAAATACCTACAATATATTTGACAAAAAAGGAGAACAAGTTGGTGTTATCAATCAAAAAGTAACGGGTTGGCACAAAATTTTACGTCTGTTTTTAAATAAAGCAATGTTTCCGTTTTTATTGGAAGTTCATAATATGGATGATGATTTACAAGTAAGTATCAAAAGAGGCTGGACTTTCTGGATGAGTAAAATTGTTATTGTTGATTCGAATGATAAGACTATTGGTACCATTAAACAAAAGTTTAAATTTTTTAAGCCAACTTTTATCATTGAAAATGCTGTAGGAAAAACAATTGCTAGAATTACGGGTGATTGGAAAGCCTGGGATTTTAAAATTAATGATGCTAATGAAAAACCTATTGGTACAATTAATAAAAAATGGGGCGGTGTTATGAAAGAAGTTTTTACAAGAGCTGATAAATATTATGTTGCTATAAATTCAGATTACACAGAAATTACCAATAAAATGACCATTATTTCTTGTGCAATAACAATCGATATGGTTCTTAAAAACAATAAATAAGCTAATTGCAGTTCGTTTTGAATACGAATGGCGTAATAATGAAGGACAATGGTTTCGTTCTTATGGTAATGAAAATTGGGAATTTGACGAAAACGCATTTATGAAAAGACGTTTTGCCAGTATTAATGGCTTAGCGATAAACGAAACGGATAGAAGACTGTAATCGATTTAGCGGTAATTCAAAAAAAGCGAAGTAATAATCTACTTCGCTTTTCTGTTTTTGTAAATTTGAGCGTTTTTAAGCTATTTTTCAATAATTTGCATTTTTGTTAAGATACAATTTCATTATTTTAATTAAATTGCACTGATTTATGATTTTTTTTGTTTTAAAAATAGAATCAGATTTAATACATTTATACAAAATATAAACAGGGATGAGTTACTATAAAATCGATAATTTAGAGCAATACTTTAAGCATTACAATAAGTCAATTCGCGAACCAAGAAAATTTTGGGGAAAAATAGCAGAAGAAAACTTTACTTGGTACCAGCCTTGGGACAAAGTAGTAGAATTTAATATGGCAGAAGCTGACATTCAATGGTTTGCTGGTGCTAAATTAAACGTTGCTAAAAACTGTATTGACAGACATCTGAATAAAAGAGGAGAGAAGACTGCTATAATTTTTGAACCTAATAATCCGGAAGAAGAAGCTTTACACATAACCTATAATGAATTACACCAACGTGTATGCAAAATGGCAAATGTGTTGCGTGAACAAGGAGTTAAAAAAGGTGATCGTGTTTGTATCTACTTACCTATGATTCCTGAATTAGCTGTATCTATTTTGGCTTGCGCCAGAATTGGAGCCATTCATTCAGTTGTATTTGCTGGTTTTTCATCCAAAGCCTTAGCAACTAGAATTATTGATAGCGAAAGTAAAGTGGTAATTACTTCTGACGGAGGTTTCCGTGGAAATAAAACTATTGAGTTAAAAGAAATTGTTGACGAAGCATTACAAAAATGTCCTTCTGTTGGTACTGTTTTAGTGACAAAAAGAACAAACAATCCTGTTTCTATGAAAGAAGGCAGAGATATTTGGTTGCAACCTTTATTAGATGAAGCTTCAGATAATAGTGTTGCCGAAATAATGGATGCCGAAGATCCTTTGTTCATCCTCTATACATCTGGTTCTACTGGAAATCCTAAAGGAATGGTACATACTTCAGCTGGTTATATGGTGTATTCAGCCTATACTTTCAAAAATGTATTTAGTTATGAAGAGAATGATATTTTCTGGTGTACTGCCGATATTGGTTGGATAACCGGTCATTCTTATATTTTATACGGCCCATTATTAAATGGAGCTACAACTGTAATATTTGAAGGAATTCCTTCTTACCCAGATCACAGTCGTTTTTGGGAAGTAATCGAAAAACATAAAGTTAGCCAGTTTTATACCGCACCAACTGCTATTAGAGCTTTGGCAAAAGAAAAACTAGAATACGTTCAAAAACATCCTTTAAAGAGTTTAAAAGTAATTGGATCGGTAGGGGAGCCTATTAATGAAGAAGCCTGGCACTGGTTCAATGATCATGTAGGGGGCAAAAAGTGTCCTGTTGTTGATACTTGGTGGCAAACTGAAACTGGAGGAATTATGATTTCGCCATTGGCTTTTACTACACCTACAAAACCAACGTATGCTACTTTTCCATTACCAGGAATTCAAGCTGTTTTGATGGATGACAAAAGAAACGAAATTGAAGGCAACCAAGTAGTAGGAAGTTTGTGTATTAAATTTCCTTGGCCTGGAATTGCGAGAACGATTTGGAATGATCACCAACGCTATAAAGACACTTATTTTTCTCAATATCCTGGTAAATATTTTACAGGAGATGGCGCTTTGCGTGATGAAGTTGGCTATTATAGAATTACAGGTAGAGTAGATGATGTTATCATTGTTTCAGGACATAATTTAGGTACAGCTCCAATAGAAGATGCTATTAATGAGCACCCTGCAGTTGCTGAAAGTGCTGTAGTAGGATTTTCACATGATGTAAAAGGAAACGCTTTATACGGTTATGTGATTCTAAAAGAAACGGGGGAAATTAGAAATAAAGAAAATCTATTTATCGAAATCAACCAGCATATTACGGATCACGTAGGTCCAATTGCAAAATTGGATAAGATTCAGTTTGTTTCCGGATTACCAAAAACACGTTCCGGAAAAATTATGCGAAGAATCCTGAGAAAAATTGCAGAAGGAGATTTCTCTGATTATGGCGATACAAGTACATTATTGAATCCTGAAATTATTGAGTTGATTCAAAACGATAAAAAATAAAACTAAAAAGGCTGCTTCAAAATCGAAGCAGCCTTTTTTTATTTTAATCCTAATTTAAATTTTAATTTCAAAAACAGTAAAGCAATTTTATATGCTTTTTCAGTTGTCGATTCGCCTAGTGATGAAGGAATTTTATAATAATCGGTTAGTTCTTCCAGCGAAAATTCTTTATCTTCAGGAAGTTCGTGTAATTTTCGATGCATAATATCAATATCCAAAGCTTCGTTGCGTAATTTTCCGCAATCTAATCTTTCTAAAGTAGCATTTATCATTTCAACATCTGATTCAATTTGATGTCCTACAATGATTCCGTTTCCTAAATATTCAATAAAAGTTTTTAAAGCTTCTGGTTCTGATAATTTGGGCAATTTACTTTCGATAATATACTCATTAGAAAGATGATTGTCATGCAAAAAACGGTATTGCAGCAAAATGGTTTCAAAACTGTCTTTAATAAAAACAGCATTATTTTCTACAGCAAAAGCGCTAATGTATGTAATAACATCTTTTTCGATTGAATCGCCCGTTGCTTCGGTTGATAAAATGACATAACGATGTGTCTTTTTGGAAAATTTAGCTAAATATTCTTTCCAAAATTCAGGATGTTCTTTATTAATGTTTTTTAACCAGTCTAACATAAATCTATGAGAATTGGGTGAGTTGGAACTTATCTTTAATTAATTCTTCTAATTCTTTCATCGGAATCAGAGCGTTCTTTAATTTTTCTCTATCAATTTTTGATAGTTCCTCTAAGTTAATATATTGTCCTGAATTTTCATTTTTTAAACCTTCTAAAGTTCTAATTTTAGTTAAAAATAAATAGGCTTCAGCACAATTTAAATAAATTTCAGCATGTTTTGGATCAGCAATAGCCAATTGTTTAAATCGGGTATAGGTGTTATTTATTCCTTTTATTTCATAACTCAATATAAAAAGACGCGCACTATCAATCAACGGCATTAACGCTTTAGTCTTGATGTCAAATTTATCTTTATGAATTCCTTCTTCTTCCACTAAAAACTTCTTGAAAAAACTCAAAGGCGAATTTTTTCTCAAAGCATCGTTTCCTAGAAAATCAAAGAACAATGCATTGTTGCTGGCATTTTCAAAAACAATATTATTAATCGCTGATTCGATTTTTTGTTCTCCAGTAACCAATTCGTAATCAAAGAAAATACTACTCAAATTGTCGGTATTATCTCTTGTAGCATTCATCCAATTGTTATACTGTTTTATCCAGTCCGTCAATGATTTACACCACATCATATTACTTCCCATATGACCGTGGGGACATAGTTCGTAACCAATTTTTTCTAATGTAGCTGTGGTCTTTTTTCCAAGCTTTAAAAAGTAATCTTTAACTTCAATGTATTTATCCTGAGCAACATCTTCAAAAACTAAAATACTGTCCTGATCGGTTAATAAAAGCTGTTCTTTTCGTCCCTGACTACCAATACTCAACCAGGCAAATCGCGCAGGAGGGGAGCCTAAATCTAAAATTGACAATTCGACCGCACGTTTTAGAATAGCAAAATTAATTTCGCTGGCAATATTAGTAATATGTGTTAACGGAATATTTTTTTGAATCGAAGACTGAATCAAATTTGTCAATCGGGTTCTGATTTCTTTAAGTTCTTTTGAAGACAATGAACGCTTGATTTCTTTAATCAAAACACCAGGGTTACTGGCCTGAGCTGCAATTAAATCGTGTTCAGAAATTACTCCTTTTATTGTTGATTTATCAGTTCCATCAATGGTTACACATAAATGAGTCACATTATTTTTAAGCATTAGTAACTGGGCTTCTGCCAAAGAAACATTCTCTAAAACAGTAACTACAGGCGAAGACATAATATTACTAACCGGAGTATTAATAGGATAACGCCCAGTTGCAATTTTTGAAGCCAAATCAGCGTGAGTTACAATCCCAATTGGGCCATTTCTTTCAAAAATGATAACATTATTCTTTAAAGATTCAGCCATTAATTGAGCAACTTCCTGAGCGGTATTGTCAGAAGTCGCTAAAAGGGGTGTTGTATTATAAGCTAAAGTTTGAAAAAATTGTGCTTCAGATTGTTTTTCAGAATAAAACATACCATCAGAAACCAGATTTCCTTGAGAAGAACGATCATCAGGCAAATTACTGGCGAAATTTTCTAAAAGGAAGTTTAAAACTTCTGAATTATTAGCCAATAAAGGTTTGAAAACAGCAATTGGAATAGCATAAACCAGACTTTCTTCTCTGGCTTTTGCTGTCATTTTATAATTGTTTTTAGCAAAAAACGGACGTAAACCAAAAATAGTTCCTTCATGGCATTTATTAATGATACTTTCTTCGGCGTCAGCAATTACAGAAATGTTGACAACTCCCGAAGCTACAACATAAAAACTATCGTGCAGTGTATCATTAATTTTAAATAAAATTTGTTTTTTTTCTAAATTGATTACACGAATATTATTAGCTACTTCAGCTAATTGTTCTGATGTAAGCTGATTAAAAGGCGCGTAATTTTTTAAAAAATCAGCAATTTGTTCTGCAATTATATTCATGAGATATTAATAAAAATATACTACAAAACTACTAAAATAAAACAGTTAAAATTAATTTGATTGTTATCTTAGTGGTATTGTTTATTAAAAATGTTTTATGCTAAATATAGTAAAACCTTCAATTAGATCATAAATTGTATCAACATTTAGAAATATTTCAAATAGAGCTTATATCTACAATAAAATGAAATATTCTATTTTACATAATATAAATTATAGTTCGTTTTTTATACTGTTAGTTTTTATGATTTTTGGTTCTTTTCTCTAAGTTTAATTCTTTTATTAATCAGTGGTTTGCTAAAGTATTCTATTTCTTAAAATAAAAAAACCGATAAAAAAATTTTCTTATCGGTTTTAAATGCAAAATACTTGAATATTTTATTTTGATGTTTTATAGGTTGAATATCCATACCAGGCTACAACGGCTAAACAGATTAATGGTAAAATAAATGAAAAATTCACTTCAGGAATAAACCCTAAAATTTGAACATCTGAAAATCCAGAACCGCCCCAATCTAAAATACTTCCTTGTAAAACAGGCATTAATGCACCACCAACAATTGCCATTACCAATCCTGCAGAACCAATTTTAGCTTCGTCGCCCATATCTTTCAATGCAATTCCGTAGATTGTTGGAAACATGATAGACATAAAAATTGAAATGCAAACTAACGCAATTAATCCAGGCATTCCTTGTAAAACAATAGCTCCAGCTGCACATAAAACTCCACCAATTCCAAAAACCATCAATATTTTAGAAGGATTAATGCTTTTCATCAAACCTGTTCCAATCCATCTTCCAACTAAAAATAAAATCATTGCCGTGATATTATAATAAGTTGCCGTTAATTCTAATCCAAAAGTTTTATTGATATTATCTACATATTGGAAAATAAAAGTCCAGCACATAATTTGTGCTCCCACATAAAAAGCCTGTGCAATAACACCGTGTTTGTAATTTTTATTAGCAAATAATTTTTTGAATGATTCACTAATGGACATTTTGTCTTCATGAGCCGTTTTTGGCATTTTAGTCAAACTAATTATAATCAGAATAACTAATACAAAAATCCCTAATCCAATGTAAGGAATACTAATAACATCTAAGTCATTTTCTCTAATTGTTGCTAATTCGCTTGATGTTAAAGCTTTAAAAGCTTCCGGGGTATAATCGTCTGATTTGATCTTGTCAATGACTAAAAATTGAGCCATAATCAATCCTGTTATGGCACCAATTGGGTTGAATGCCTGAGCCAAATTCAATCGTTGTGTAGCGGTTTCTTTATTTCCAAGAAATAAAATCAAAGGATTTGAAGTAGTTTCTAAAAATGCTAAACCACAGGTAATTACCCATAATGAAACCAGAAAAAACGTATAACTTTGATAATGTGCTGCTGGATAAAATAAAAAAGCACCCGTTGCATATAATATCAGTCCTAATACAATTCCTGATTTATAGCTGAATTTTCTAATAAATAAAGCTGCTGGCAATGCCATAAAGAAATAGCCAAAATAGAATGCAAATTGTACTAAGGAAGCTTGTACATTAGAAAGTTCGGGCATTACTTTCTTGAAAGTAGACACCATAGGAGTTGTTAAATCATTAGCAATTCCCCAAAGTGCAAATAAGATTGTAATTATAATAAACTGAAAAACATACTCTTTGCTAACTACTGGTATTTTTTTAAATTGATTCATTGTTTTGTTTTTTTGGTTTGTTGGTTATCGAATTATAGGATATCATCTTGAGAAGATTCGTGATTAAAACCACTTAAAAATTCGTCTATTTCTGATGGAGAAATAACTGGATTCGCTCCTTCGTGTTGAGCCACAATAGCTCCTATTGCACTGGCAAAATTAATAGCATATTGAGGATCATTTCCGCTAAGCAATTTGATAATTAAAGAGGCTAAAAAAGAATCTCCTGAACCTACAGTATCAACAACATTTACCTTGAATCCAGAATTTCTATAGAATTTTTTATTATAATACAATATGGCACCATGAGCACCCAGAGTAACACAAATGGTTTCTGTATTTGTTTTTTCGGCAATAAATTTGATGTTTTGTTCTAATGACTTTATCTCAGAACCCAATCCCTGACAAATTTCGTAAAGCTCTTCATCATTAAATTTGATAAAATCAGCAGCATACAATAAGTCCAAAACGTTTTTCTTAGTGTAATGCGGGACTCTCAAATTGACATCAAAAATTTTATATTTGGCTAAAGCCAATAATTCTAACAATGTTTTTTTAGAAACAGCATCTCTGCAAGACAAACTTCCGTAAACTAAAAAATCAGCTTGTTCAACGATAGTTTTATTAACCTCAGAAATTTCAATTTTATCCCATGCCGATGGATATTGAATATCATAAGAAGCATTTCCTTTTTCGTTTAAAATAACATTTACAATCCCTGTTGGATAACCATTTTTTACTTCAACTCCTGCAGTATTAATTCCTAAATCACTAAGGTAAGTTGTTAATTTTTCGCCGTTACTATCCGCTCCTACTGCACTTATCATTGAAACCTTCCCTCCTAGTGTTTGCAGTCTAGAAGCTACGTTAAGTGGCGCTCCGCCAATTTTTTTATGTTCCAGAAATACATCAAAAAGGATTTCTCCAAAACAAACTGCTTTCAATTCTGTTTTCATATGTCTAAATTTTATTTTTTTATAAAGTAAAATGTAATTAATTGTTTTTATAGTGTTTACGAACCATTTCTTGCATGAACTTCAAACTTCCTTTGGCTAATTCTTCCGAATTATACTTTGAAGGTCTCCATAATGAAGTTGGTCCAATTAATTCGGTTATTTCAGAAGAAAAATTTTCCAAGACTAATGGTCCCTGATAATTGATTTCAGCTAAAGCTCTGAAAAAATCATCCCAATGAACATTGCCTTCGCCAGTCATTCCACGATCAGATTCAGTGATGTGAATGTGTTTCAAATGGTCTGCAGCCTGAATAATTGGATTATAGAAATTATTCTCTTCAATATTCATGTGAAAGGTATCCAAATGCAATCCTAAATTTGGACTCTTAATTTTTTCAATGGTATCTAAAACTTCAGCTGCCGAAGTAAAAACGTAGCTTTCATAACGGTTTATCGGCTCAATTGCAATTGTAATATTTTGATTAAAAGCATAATTAGTTACATCAGAAAGAACTTGTTGAACAATCAATTTTTCATCCGCTGTACAAGGATTTCCAGTAAACGTTCCAATAGCCGAATGCAATACGCCACCCAAAAAATCACCTTCCATTTCAGCTACTTTATCTAATGCTTGTTTGATAGTTTTTGTTGCATTTTCAGGATAAAAAGGAATATGGCAATCTGATGGTAAATTAAAAGAACACCGTCCAGAAATTCCATGATTATCCAATTGTTTTTTTACTGATTTTGCATCGAAATTTAAAGAAGAAGGTAAGCTTATTTCGAGCATATCAAAACCGTATTCAGCAGTTTTTTGTATGGCAAATGCTCCACCATCTGTTGTCCAGGCAGGAATGAAAGATAAAATAGATGTTCCAAAAATAGGCATAATGTTTTGTTTTAATTAGAAATTTAATTTAAATATAGGTTTAAAAAAGCCACCATTCCGTTCGAACACCAATATAAGATCCCCAACGTTTTTGATTAATTTGCAAATAAGGAGAATAATTATGATCTCGTGCATAATCATTGTAACGCGCTACAGTGGCAACCAATCGAATGTGAGGACGGCTCCACGGATCGCGCTGTCCTAACGGAACAATTGTGGGCGCCAAAGAAAATTTCCACATACTGGCTTCGGGATTATCACCGTCTTTTCTAACCGCATAATGTACTTCCTGAAGCAAATGAAACCAATTAGTCACATAATAAAAATTTCGTAATCCTAGTACCAAATCCGTTTTGCGATTGAAGAATTGATTGCCATTAAAATACTCATCCGTATTACTACTAGATGATCCACCTTTACTTTTGGTAAAAACACCATAACCATTGATACTAAATTTATTCGAAATATTTAATAAAAAGTGTTCTACCATAGTAAACGAATAGGCTTTTGTATATTTTCCGTTATCATCAGGAGCTCCATAAGTTGCCCAGGTAAAGGTGTTTCCATTATCACCACCGTTAGCAATTCCAGAACCATAACGCGCTGAAATTTGGTTAAACGAATCTGGTTTTTCTGTTTTAAACGGACTGTTGTATTTGATTCCGGCACCCCATCCATTATCGGAAGGATAATTTTTAGTAGCTTCTTCTGAACTTTTAGAAACATAATGGAATTCGCCTAAAAGTTTAATTGTACTGTTGTTTTTCAAATGAATACTGTGTTCTCCTATCCAAACCATTCGCTGACGAATCGCTGGATTAGTTGCTCCCGCAACGGTAACTTCATAATTATAGGGATAAACTCCTGTAGAATCTGATGAAGCGGGCATTAACATCGTCAATTCGGTATTTTTATATTTTACACCAAATCCCTGAGCCGAATGATCATCAAAATAAAAATAGTCACTAATATGAATATCATCATACCTGCGAAAACGAGAACCTGCCCAAGCCGACCATTTACTTCCTAAAATATTAGTAGCTTCTACATAAGCTTCCGGAAGAATAAAAGTCAATCCATTATTAGAACGACTGCTCACATTTCCCACAAATTGTCCATTGGCAGAATACATTCCCAAACGCATTTGGAAAGTAACATTAGTACTGTCTTTTCCAATAATTTTTGGAGTAAAATGAATGGCTGGCAAAATATCAACATAATCCACTTGTTCCATACGCCCACCTAAAGAACCTTGTCCAGATAAATTCAAAGGTTTCCAATTATTTCCTTCTCCATTTGGCGAAAGCCCAACTCCTATTCTACCTGTTGTTCCCATTGAAAAATTAGTATTGGTAATTACAACCTGCGCTTTTGTATTGATTGCTATACCACACAATAGAAAAATCCATGTTGTTGTTTTTATGCTGTAATGGGAACTGAATTTATAATTTATTCTCATGGTTTGTAGCTGATTAGGAAAGTAAAATTATTAAACGTCTTTTTGACTATTATTTTTCAAATGTATTATTTTATTTTAATACATAACAAAAAAAGAGTAATATTTTTTCATATTACGCACAATTATCATAAATATATTACACATAACAGATGTTTTATTGCAATTAAAAACAAATATTACTTTTACTAATTATAAAATGTTATAAATACGTTTAATAAAAATATTGCAGAATTGAGTTATTAGAATTAAATTGTTAAATTTGTTTTTCTCCGTTAAATCACTAAAAAGAATTAACGGAATTAAAACCTAAAATATGAAAGCCGAAATAATTCCAAATATATCTGTAGACTGTGTCATTTTTGGATTTGACAATACCACAAAATCATTAAACGTCTTATTAATTGAGCGTTATTTGAAACTAAAAGATTCAGAAACTCCCGTTGTTAATGATTATGTTCTAAGAGGATTTCACACTTTAGAGAATGAAACAATAGATGAAACTGCTAACAGAGTTTTAAAAGAATTAACAGGATTGGATCATTTGTATAAAAAACAATTCAAGGTTTTTGGTGACCCGAATCGTTTGATGAATGAAAAAGATATTATTTGGGCCGAAAATGAACATTTCAACCAAAGAACCATAACTATTGCTTATTACATCTTATTGCCGACTGATGTGGTTAAAATAGAGAATAATCAATACAAACCGCAATGGTTTCCTGTAAATCAACTTCCTGAATTAGGATTTGATCACCGAAAAATCATTAATGAAGCTTATGCCGATTTAAAAGAAAAAGTATTATACAAACCCATTGTTTTTGAATTACTTGCCGATAAGTTTACCATTAAAGACTTGCAGGATGCTTATGAAACGATTTTGGGAGTAGAAATTGACAACCGAAATTTTAGAAGAAAATTAATTACAAAAAAGTATATTATTGCGTTGGACGAAAAACAAGTGGGCGTTTCTAAAAAACCGTCTCAACTCTATATGTTTAGTAAAGATGTCTACCAAAAAATCTATAAAGAGAGTTATTTGATTAGTATTTAGTTATTTGCAGCAGATTTTACCGATTTTTTTGAGTTTAAAATACAAGCATAATAAAAAACCGATACAATTATTGCATCGGTTTCCAATTTAATTTTAAATCAAATTATAATGTATTAATTATCCATTTTTTCTGAATACATTATCTCGTTAATTTTGTTAATATAAACCGTTCTAACTATAACTGTTCCAGCAATAAAATCATGTGGAGCTCTTTTTCTTTTATTAGTCAGTAGAACAATCAATTCACTATAAATCCAAATATTAACTGCCCATGTATATACGGTAAAAGGAGTTTTTGCAAGCGACATTAAGTATTCTGATCGTTTAAGCCAATTCAAGCTTTTAAAAATAGTTTCATCTGCTTTCAATAAACAGACAATCATTATTATGACACTGAAAATGGTTAGCCCTAATAAAACAGAATGTCTTAAAATGGCTTCTCTCCAGCCAATTGGCTTACCATCTATTTTTATAATTTTTATTCCCGCAATTAATTTCCCTGGTGTTCCCCCATACTTCTTTGGAAGATAAATATTGTACCAAATTCCAAATAGTAAATTTGGGATTATTGTATAAAAATACATGTTTACTGAAAGTCCGTTAACATATAAAATTAAAAAGATTATTGGTAACATAATTATTCCATCTAAAAACATAGAACCTAATCTCACCCAAAATCCAGCATAAATATCATTATCAATTCCAGAAATTGTAATCGGTATTTGTTTATCATTCATAATTTTTACTTAACTGAGGTTAGTATTTAATTCTTGACTATTTTTTTCAAATATAACAATTTCATTCAAAGTAATACATTTCTTATTAGCAAAAATATTAACATAAAAAAACCGACACAATAACTGCGTCGGTTTCTATTTTATATTGGAAGAAAATTAAATTTCTTTTGCTTTTTTATCAGGTCTGATAATCATTCGTAATGAATTGTCTTTAGAGAAATAAGCGACCATCCAGTTATAGAATGTTTTTACTTTATTTCTATAAGTAATCAATGAAATTAAGTGAATGAACAACCAAACAATCCAGGCAAAAGTACCTTTAAAGTGCATTTTTGGTTTAGGTAAATCAACAACAGCTTTTGCCTTTCCAATAATTGCCATCGAACCTTTATCCACATATTTAAATGGAACTAATGGTTTTCTTTGGATATCATTTTTAAAGTTTTTAGCCAAATTAATTCCTTGTTGGATAGCTACTTGTGCCACTTGAGGATGTCCATGAGGAAAAGCTTCATCATTGAACTGAATACAAGTATCACCAAGGGCATAAATATTTTCGGTTCCGTTTATTTTATTAAAAGCATCAGTTGTCAGACGTTTTCCACGACCGTAACTTTCTGCAGGAAGTCCTTTAAATTCACGCGCTGTAACTCCAGCTGCCCAAATTAAATTCTTAGTCTGAATGGTTTCTCCGTTAGCAAAATGTACCGTATCATCAACATAATCAACCACATTGTTGTTTAATTTTACAACAACACCTAAATCAGTAAGCGCTTTAAGTGTATCATCCTGAGATTCTTTACTCATTGGAGTCAACAAAGCAGGCGCTCCATCTACCAAATAAATATTACTAGCAGTTGTTCCTAATTCAGGATATTCTTTTAAAAGAATGTTTTTACGCATTTCAGCAAACATTCCTGAAATCTCCACTCCTGTAGGTCCTCCTCCGGCAACTACAATAGTCAATAATTTTCTACGCTTACGAATGTCTTTAGTAATAGCTGCTTTTTCTAAGTTTTTAAGCAAAGTGTTACGCATTACAATGGCATCGTTCAGTGTTTTCATTGGAATGGCATTCTTTTTTACATTTTCCATTCCAAAATAACTTGTCTCTGCTCCTGTTGCAAAAACTAGTTTATCGTAGTTTAATTCGCCATTACTTAAAATTATTTTATTCTCTGTAGGTACTACTTCTAATAATTCTCCTAAACGAAATTGCAGATTCTTTTTCCCTGCGAAAAATTTTCTAAAAGGATAACTAATACTTGATGGCTCTAAATAAGCCGTAGCAACTTGATAAATAAGTGGTGGAAAAAAATTGTAGTTGTTCTTATCAACCAGAGTTACATGTACTCCATCTTGATTTAATAATTCCTTTGCAAGATTCATTCCAGCAAAACCGCCTCCGATTATTACGATTTCCATATTTTACAATTTTAAAAAATAATCTCTTTTGTTTATTATCCAAAAGAGTTTGGGATTGTTTTTTATTTTTTTTGTTTTAGTTTTTTAACTGGCTTTTCTACCACCTGGCTTTTATTTTGCAATAAATAATTGGCTAGTATTTTTTCTATTAATTCATCTTTGGTTAGGTGATGAAATACGGTTTTTACTTTCGTTTTTAATTCGGAATCCACCTCGTGATTGGGTTTCGTTTTAAAAATTTGTTTCGCCCAAAGCAACGTATTGTTGTCTTCAATGCTGGTAGCTGAAGGTTTTGAAAATGGTTTGAATTGGATACCTAATTCCTTTTCAAAATCAGCAATTTCTATTTCTTCTTCGGCTTGTAAAACTGTTAACGATAATCCGTTTGCTCCTGCTCTGGCCGTTCTACCGCTTCTATGAACATAATTCTCATAAGTATCTGGCAAATGATAATTAACTACATAAGCAATTTCCTTAACATCAATTCCTCTGGCAGCCAAATCTGTAGCTACTAATATATTGATGTGTCCTTCGCGAAATTGTTCCATGATGCGATCCCGAATTCCCTGAGACAAACTTCCATGCAAGGCTCCAGATGAAAAACGATTGATTGCTAAATTTTTAGCTAATTTATTTACAGCTGCTTTTGTTTTGCAAAAAATAATTCCGCGTTGTCCTTCTCTGGAATTTAAAAAATGCATTAAAACATCTAATTTTTCAATAGGATCTACTACAATATACTGGTGATCAATACTTTGATTTCCTGAAGTTTCCATGTTGGCACTAATTTGCACCACATTTTTATGCAAATAATTCTGAATCAACTGTTTTATAGTTCCGGGCATAGTTGCCGAGAACAAGAAAGTACGGTGCTTTTTAGGCAATTCAGCCACAATTTCATCCAAACTTTCTTTTAAAATGCTTACCATTTCATCAGCTTCATCCAGTACTAAAAATGAAGTTTCTTTCAGGCTAATGGCTTTTCGTTGCAACAAATCAATCAAACGTCCTGGAGTAGCCACTACAATATGAGTAGGATTACTTAAACGTTCAATTTGTGGCTTTATTGGAATTCCTCCACAAACAGCGGCAATAGAAACTTCTGGAAGATTTTGTGCAAAAGCTTCTAAATTTTTAAAAACTTGTTGTCCTAATTCTCTGGTTGGAACTAATATTACGGCTTGTACATTTGGTTTTGAAGGATCAATTAATTGTAAAATTGGTAAACCAAAAGCGGCTGTTTTTCCCGTACCAGTTTTAGCTAATCCTACCAAATCAGTTTGATTGGCTAAGAGTAACGGAATCACTTGCTCCTGAATTGCTGTAGGCGCAACAAGATGCAACTGAGTTAAGGTTTGTACTAAAGCTGTCGAAATTCCTAAATCTGAGAATTGTTTGGACATTGTTTTGTTTTATTATTTGTATGAAAAACAGTTTTTCCTCATTTTAATCTTCATCATCAGGTTCGTTCATGATTTTCTCACGATACTTTTTACCCAGTAATAAAGTTAATTTTTGTTTGTAATCATCAACCAGCCATTCGCGGTAGTTTTTACTACATTGGCTCAGGCATTTTGCATAACGTTTGATACGGCATTCGATATCATCATCTAATTCTTTGCATAAAGACTTAGCTTCCTGCAAAGTTTCAGTATTATAAACACACATCGTAGCATGCTGATCTAATGATTTATCCAAAACCACCTTAGAACGTAAATTTTGTTTAATTGCCAATTTATGTTCTTCGTCCACATCAAAAGTAACTTCTTCAGTATTAGGAAATTTAGCTCTTAATTCTGGCGGCATGGTGTATTTAAAATACAACTCAATTTCAGCATCGTCACGTAAATTTTCCAAATAGAATTCAGGCGATTTGAAGATGTGTTGCCAGTTTACCGGCTCACTCCAAAGTCCAAAACGCGCTGCATTATTTCCTAAATCGATAACTGTAAATTCATCTTTAAGAGGCAATTTACGAGAACCACGACCAATCATTTGGTAATACAAAGTCAATGATTTTGTGGCACGGTTTAATATAATGGTTTCAACCGTTGGCTCATCAAAACCTGTTGTCAGGATTCCTACCGAAGTAAGAATGGCATCAGGAGTGTGTTTGAACCAATGTAAAATTTCTTTTCTTTCTTCATTGCTGCTGGTGTTGTCCAGGTGGCGAATTTCATAACCTGCTTCTCTAAAAGTCTCATATACATACAAAGAGGTATTGATACCATTATTAAAAATTAAGGTTTTCTTGCCCAATGATCTTTCCGTATACGCATGCAATAATTTTTCCTGCATTAAAGTATTGGTATACAAATCATCTGATGATTTTACGGTATAATCTCCGTTGATACCTACTTTTAATGAAGTCAAACCTACATCATAACTGTAAGTTGTAGCTTTTGCCAAAAATCCTTTATCAATCAATGAACTAATAGTATCTCCTACAATTAATTCATCATAGCTTTGATTCATTGGCAATTTTATATTAGAACTTAAAGGCGTAGCAGTAACTCCTAATATAAACGCATTAGCAAACGAACTTAATAATTTTCTAAATGAATTATAATGCGCCTCATCAATAATAACCAAACCAATATTATCTAATATTAATTTTTCGTCATTGATACGGTTTTTAAGCGTTTCTACCATGGCAACGAAACAAGAATATTCGTTTTGATCCGGTAAATCTTTAACCTTAGAATTGATGATTTTATTTTTAACACCAAAACCTTTTAACATCTTAGAAGTTTGTTTACACAACTCAATTCTATGCGTTAAAACAACTACTTTTTTATCGTGTTTGGATAGGTAACGGCGAACAATTTCTGAGAATATTACTGTTTTTCCTCCTCCTGTTGGTAACTGATATAACAGGTGGTGTTGTGCAGGACCATTATCGATGCGTTCAAATATGGCATCAATATCTCCTTGCTGGTAGGCATAAAGTTCTTTTTTTTCTTCTTTTTCTATTTCTATCGTACTTTCGAACATTGCTTTTTGTTGAATTTTTGCAAAAATACGTCTAAAAAACAGTTATCTTGTTATATTTAATTTAAATTATTAACGCTATATGAAATAATTTGATTTACAAGGCAATTATTCATCAATTCGCTCCAGAATTAGCAGAAAATCGCTCTTATTTTTCCATTTTTGGGCAATAGTTTCTTCCGAAATAGCTCTTATTCGGCTATTAAATTCACTCAAAATGCCATTTGCGATTGAAAATTGCACTGCTTGATCAAAAGAATTGGACATACTTTTATAAAAAGTGTCTTGTCTGATGATATTTTCGGAAGAAAAAGCCTGTGCAATTTCGATTGTATACAACATCACATCGGCAATTACAAAAGGATCTACTCCCAGCGTAATAAAATGTTTAATTATTTTTTGAGCAACGGAACGACGCATTTTAGGTTTTCTCCTTTTTCCACTACTGGAAACAGGAAAATATTCATGAGAAATTTTCAATTTAGCTTCTTGCAGTAATTTGTCTTCTTTGGGATTGAATACAAAATCATAAAATTCCTTTACAACGCTGAATTTATCATACAATTCAATCAATTGTTCCTGCAATTGTTCCTTGTCGAGTTCGCTCAAATATTTTTTTAAATCTCTTTTACTCATTATGAAAATTTTATGATTACAAAAGTAAATTACTTTGGGTTTCAATACCTGTAAAATGAATGATATTAGTTAATTTTGGCTGCAAACATTAAAAAAAATAGCAATGCTCAAAATTTTTAAAATAACTGCCATCCTTGAGGGAATTTCGTATCTAGTTTTATTTTCGAATATGCTTTTTATCAAACCAAATAATTTTGAATTGTATCACCAATTATTATATCCTATCGGAATGAGTCATGGGATTTTATTTATTGGCTATATTATTTTAGCTTTTTTATTAAAAACGTCTCAAAAATGGAGTTTAAAAGATTTTGGAATCATCCTGCTTGCCTCTTTAATTCCTTTTGGAACTTTTTACGTAGAGAAAAAATACTGCTAAAAAAATAGGCCACAGATGAAACTGATTGAGCATATAAAAACGGATTTTTCATAGCTTTTTGTAAATCAAAATCTGCAATAATCCGTTCAAATCAGTTTCATCTGTGTGCCATTCTCATTAAACTCATTTAATGCTGTTATTTATGGCAAAAAACTAAAAGATATTACAAACGGTCTTTTACAAACTCAATGGTTGTTTTTCCGTGTGCTTTTGGTTTTCCATCTTCTCCTAGATTTACCATTACAGTTTTATCTATTGTAATAATCGTTTCGCGAGTCATCATATTACGGACTTCACATTCTAAAGTAATTGAAGTCACTCCAAAACGAACCACATCAATTCCTATTTCAATAATATCTCCTTGTTTTGCTGAACTTTTAAAATTAATTTCAGACATATATTTAGTGACTACTTTTGAATTTTCGAATTGAATAATGGTGTATAAAGCCAGTTCTTCGTCTATCCAGGCCAATAGTTTTCCGCCAAATAAAGTTCCGTTCGGATTAAGGTCTTCGGGCTTTACCCATTTTCTAGTGTGGAATCTCATAAATTTTAATTATTTATGCTAAAATAAGACTTCCTTGATGATTTTTTTCCTATTTTTAAGAAAAAAAGATGAGCCAGAGAGATAGTTTTTTAAGTGAATTCCGAGGTGCTCCTATTGGTAGTGTTAGCACCCAATCTTCAGCCGATGAAATTTTTCAAAATGAAGTTTTGAGACCCATTTTAAAACTACAGAATGATTTATTCATCGCTTCTTTTCATAATTATATCAGTAAATACAAACGGGATTTCTATTCGCTCAGTGTAGATAAAAAACTAACCATTATTGAAAACGCAATTCAAAAAGATATCAAATTTAGAAATGCTTTAAAGGGAATGGTTATCGCCTTATTTACTGTTGACGAATATAATTTGTACATAAAAAACTCATCCAGTTTAAACAAGCGAATGATGAATATGCTGATTGAAAGACTAAAAAATCAGATTCAATTATTCGAAAATAATCTTGTCGAATAAATTATTGGTTTTTTTAAACCACTAGTAAATCTCTTTTAAAAATCTCTTTTAAAAGAGTCAGTCTTTTATGGTCTGTTTTTTTATTGATTTTGTTACACTTAAGCTTCCCCAAATCTTATTTTATGTTAACAAATTGGTTTTAAATTTCATTTTTGAAGTCCAAAAAAATAAATCCAGCTCGAGATCAGCAAACGGAGTATTATTTTTTTGTTAAAAGTAAAATACTACTTTCTATTTATGAATTTAGTATCGTTAATTTCAGTATACTTGTTAAAACCAAAGTTTATGAAAGAGAACTATTTAAAGTGGTATTCTCCAAATTTGAATAGAGATATCGAAATGCTTGTATTTGGGCATTCCGGTTATCCTGTAATTTTATTCCCCACTTCTATGGGAAGTTTTCATGAGAATAAAGACATGGGATTGATCGAATCAGCAAGATGGTATTTGGAGCAAGGATTAATACAAATTTATTGCCCGGACAGTATTGATAAAGACAGTTTTTATAACAAACATATTCATCCTGTACACCGCATAGAAAATCACGATTGGTATGATAAAATGATTTGCCATGAAATAGTCGAAAAAGTACGTCACAATACGCCTTCAGGAAAAGTGGTTATGGCGGGTTGTAGTTTTGGGGGATTTCATGCGGCTAATTTTGCTTTTAGACACCCCGGTTATGTGAGTCATTTATTTAGTATGAGCGGAATTTTTAACATCAAGAATTATTTAGATGGTTTCCATAATGATACCGTTTTTTATCATACTCCGGACGATTATTTAAACGGACTCAACGACCATGAATTATGGAATATGGACATTGCCCTTGGAACTTCAAACTGGGACATTTGTTTTGATGCCAATTTAAAAATGAGCAAATTATTAGCTCATAAAAATATGGATCATTGGCTGGATATTAGACAAGATAAACAACACGATTGGCCACTATGGAAAGAAATGTTTCCTCATTATTTGTCTCGAATAAAATTTAGCTAAACAGGCTTTCAGGATTATTACAAAATAGTAAAAGAAAAAAATAAGTATGAAAAAGATTGGAATTTTATACGGAATGGAAGATACCTTTCCGCAGGCATTTATTGATCGGGTAAACTCTAAAAACGAAAAAGGAATTATTGCCGAATCAGTTTCTATTGACAAAGTGATTCAAAATAAAACCAGTGAATATGCTGTAATTATTGATCGAATTTCACAGGATGTTCCTTTTTACCGTGCCTTTCTTAAAAATGCAGCTTTAACAGGAACTAATGTTATCAATAACCCGTTTTGGTGGAGTGCTGACGATAAATTTTTCAATAATGCTTTAGCAGATACACTTGGTGTTCCATTACCCAATACGGTAATTCTTCCATCGGCAGAACATCCTACGGATACTACAGCTAATTCGTTTAGAAACCTGAAATTTCCATTAGACTGGGAAGGTATTTTCGAATATGTAAAATTTCCAGCTTATATGAAACCTTATGCTGGTGGCGGATGGAAACACGTCTACCGAATGGAAAGCAAAGAAGAATTTTGGCAAAAACACCGTCAAACAGGACAATTAGTAATGATGTTGCAAGAAGAAATTGTTTTTACGGAATATTTTAGAGTATACTGTTTGGGCTGCAAAGCGGTTAAAATCATGCAATACGAACCAAGGAACCAACCTCATTTGCGTTATGTTCATGACGGTCCAGCGGTGGATAAAAAATTATTAGCAACAATAAAAGATTATACCATTCGACTTTGTAAAGGTTTAGGATATGATTTCAATACGGTGGAATTTGCTGTTCGTGACGGGATTCCTTATGCTATTGATTTTGGAAACCCTGCTCCCGATGCTGATATTAATTCAGTTGGGGCGGATAACTTTGAATGGGTTGTAGAAGAAGCCGCTAAAATGGCAATAGCTGCAGCAAAAAAACAAAAACCAGGAAAAATCAACCTAACCTGGGGGACATTTATGCAAGAGGCTGTAGGATAAAATAACAATCGGAAGAATTTAAATGAAAAAATTGCCTGTTTTTACGCTAGGTATTGAAGAAGAATACCAAATTATAGATCCCGAAACCAGAGATCTACGCTCCCATTTGTCTAAAATTGTAGACGGAGCTAAAATATTATTAAATGAACAAGTAAAAGCCGAAATGCACCAATCGGTTGTGGAAGTAGGAACTAATATTTGTAAAAATGTCAAAGAAGCCGAATGTGAAATTAAATTTCTAAGGACTAAAATTGTCGAACTAGCCGATAAACAAGGACTTATTGTAGGCGGAGCTGGAACACATCCATTTTCAAAATGGCAGGATCAGGCCATAACCGATGATCCGCGTTATCATAATATCATTAACGAATTGCAGGATGCCGCACGTTCTAATTTGATTTTTGGAATGCACTGCCATGTGGGAATTGAAAATCGGGAAATTGGTTTAAAACTAATCAATCAGGCATGTTATTTTTTACCGCATATTTTTGCTTTATCAACCAATTCTCCTTTTTGGGAAGGAAGACAAACAGGTTATAAATCCTTTAGAACAAAAGTTTTTGATAAATTTCCAAGAACTGGATTGCCTGAATATTTTGATTCAGTAGCTTCTTATGATAAGTTTTTAGAAACTTTGGTGAAAACCAATTGTATTGATAATCCAAAGAAAATTTGGTGGGATTTACGCTTGCATCCGTTTTATGATACTATCGAATTCCGAATTTGCGATATGGCACTAACGGTTGAAGAAACCATGTGTGTTGTATCTATAATTCAGGCAATTGTAGCCAAATTATATCGTTTGAATACACAAAATTTAAAATTCAATACATATCGTATCGCTTTGATAAAAGAAAACAAATTTAGAGCGGCACGTTATGGAATTGAAGGGAATATGATTGATTTTGGACTTCAAAAAGAAGTAGAAACCAGATTGCTAATCTTAGAATTATTGGATTTTATTGATGATGTTGTTGACGAATTAGGCAGTAGAGAACACATCAATTATGCCCATCAAATTCTAAGTAACGGAACAGGAGCTGACAAACAATTAAAAGTTTTTGAACAAACACAAAATCTAACCAAAGTAGTTGATTTTATAACATCAGAATTCACTAAAGGCTTATAAATTATTACCTTATCTTTGTAATTATTATAAAAAGATTGACTAATGAGAAAGAAAAGCATAACAATAGCAATATTGGACATGTACAATGGCGAACCTAATCAGGGAATGCGTTGTATTATTGATATTGTCAATCGATTTACACCTTTTGTATCCTTTAAATTATTTGATGTCAGAGGAAAATGTGAACTGCCTGAAATTGATCAATTTGACATCTATATTTCTACTGGAGGTCCTGGAAATCCAATGGAAGGCGACGGCGAATGGGACATAAAATACTATGCTTTTATTGACGCTATTGTAAAATGGAACAATGAAAACCCAATAAAAAAACACGTTTTGTTTATTTGTCATTCGTTTCAAATGGCATGCAAACATTTTGGTCTAGCCGAAATTACAAAGCGAAATGATACTTCTTTTGGCGTAATGAGTATTAATAAAACTAAAGATGGTCTTAATGATTTATTATTTGAAGGACTTGCAGATCCTTTTTATGCTATCGATTCCAGAGATTATCAGGTAGTTCAGCCTAAATTGAGTGTTTTTGCTAAAAAAGGAGCTAAAATACTTTCTCTAGAAAAGATTAGAGATCATGTACAATATGAAAGAGCCATCATGGCTGTTCGTTTTACCGATCATTTAGTGGGTACACAATTCCATCCAGAAGCCGATCCTATTAGTTTTCTTTCTCATTTAAGAAATAAGGAAGTAAAAGATAAGATCAGAAAAATGAAGGGCAAGAGAAAGTTTAGAAACATGCTCGAAGATTTAGTAGACGATGATAAAATTTACCGAACTAATGAAACTTTAATTCCTAATTTCCTCCGTTCTGCCATTACAGATCTGATGAAAACTAAAAAAATAATGTCCAATTAATCAATTATTCTTTTCAATAATAATATTGGATCACAGATCAAGGAAATTGAAGAAATTATCAGCAATTTCGATTTAATGAAATTAAAAATTTCCTTTTATTTATTAGATAAATACAATCTGTGTTCCCATTTTTTAATAATTAAATCTATATGATTTCTAAATATCGAAAATTATTTAACGAGCAATTTACCGAAGAAAAATACCAAGCCTTAAAAGAAGACATTGCTGCCGATTTTGATTATGTTCCTACTTTTCGATTGGGAGAAACTCCTTTTTTTATTTCGAATGAATTAAAAACACAGCTTATTGAAGGTTGTAATGATGTTATAGCTTTAATTCAAAAGGAAAACTTTAAACAACTTACAGATAAAGCATTAGAATTAAACACAAAAGTTCCTGACGAAGACGAACATTCTTCTTTTATAGCTATTGATTTTGGAATTTGCGAAGAAGATGGAGTCATTATTCCTAAACTAATTGAGGTACAGGGTTTCCCTTCTTTGTTTAATTACCAAATTAATCTTTTCGAAAAATTCAAAAAACAATATCCTTTTCTGGATGAATTAACGCCATTTTTAAAAGATATAACTCCTGATGAATATCTTAAAACTTTAAAAGTAGTTTTTCTTAACAACCATTCTAAAGAAAATGTGGTGCTGTTAGAAATTGAACCTGAAAAACAAAACACAAAAATTGATTTTTATTATTGCAAAAGAGATCTTGGATTAGCCATTGTTTGCGTTACCAATGTAATAAAAAAAGGAAATCAATTGTTTTATAAAAACGAAAAAGGTGAAGAAATTCAAATAAAACGCATTTACAACAGAGTTATTTTTGACGAACTCAATTCACGTACTGATTTGAAATTGAATTTTAGCTTCTCAGACGAATTAGATGTTGAATGGGCAGGTCATCCTAATTGGTTTTTTAGAATCAGTAAGTTTATTTTGCCTTTGCTTAAAGGAAAATATTTTATTGAAACCACATTGTTAAGTAATTTAAAAGAAATTCCGGAAGACTTAGAAAATTATGTTTTAAAACCGCTTTTCTCTTTCTCGGGTTCAGGTATTATTTTTCACGTAAAACGAGAAGATATTGAAGCAGTTGTGGATAAAGAGCTTTATATTCTTCAGAAAAAAGTCAACTATTTGCCTATTGTTCAATCGCCAGATGGAAAGGTAAAAGCCGAAATTAGAATGCTTTGTACCTGGAAAAAAGAAGATAAGTCTCCTACTCTATTATGCAATTTAGTGCGCTTGAGCCGCGGAGAAATGATTGGTGTAAAATACAATCAGGACAAAGACTGGGTTGGCGGAACCATTGGATTATTTGAAAGACAATCTTAAAAAAACTCATAATACATCACTTTTTTATTGAATAAATTTTATCGTTATGCCTAAAGAAGAAATTATCCTATCTAGAAAAGGAAATATCAATCATTCTGTTTGCCGATGGTGCTTTGATTCCATTGAACTGGAAACTCTTTGTATTGAAGCAAAAAAAATAGGAATTACCGGAATTGATTTAATTGGTCCTGATGGCTGGCCAATATTAAAAAAG
>Ga0247805_1000144_pt1 | contig 45436 bp, 45 predicted proteins | sample UWRJL044104R1_FD_180930 | JGI IMG/M metagenome (GOLD analysis project Ga0247805, IMG submission 180930) | Plant litter microbial communities from Arlington Agricultural Research Station in Wisconsin, United States - UWRJ-L044-104R-1 | ecosystem: Environmental > Terrestrial > Plant litter >...
AATTCGGAACGGGGACGGCTGTCGGTGACGAGGGTGTCGATCTCGTCGAGGGCGGCGAAGCGCACCAGCGCCTCCTGCCCGAGCTTCGTGGCGTCTGCCAGCACCACCGCGCGGCGGGCGGATCGCACCATGGCGCTCTTCACCGCGCCCTCGATGTCGTCGGGGGTGCTCAGGCCGAAGCCGGCGCTGATGCCGTTGGTACCGAGGAACGAGATGTCGGGGCGCAGCGACTCGAGCTGGCCGACCGCCGCGTTGCCGACGAGGGCGCCGGTGATGCCGCGCAGCCTGCCGCCGACGAGGTGCAGGTCGAGATGCGGGTTCTTGTCCAGCGCCACGAGGTTCTGCACCGAGTTCGTGATCACCGTGAGCTGCTGGCCGTCGGAGGGCGACCAGACGGCCAGGCGCTCGGCAAGGAGGGCGGTGGTGGTACCCGCGTCGAGAAGCACCGATCCTCGGAAGGTGGGCGGGAGCATCCGCATGGCGATCTCGGCGATGGCCGACTTGGCCGCATGGTGCTCCGACCGGCGCTCGCCGATCGCGATCTCGGTGACGCTGCTGCGCGAGGACGCGACCGCTCCGCCGTGCACGCGGCGCAGGAGGCCGGCGAGCTCGAGTGCGTCGAGGTCGCGACGCACCGTCTCGGCGGTGACCTCCATGTCGGCGGAGAGGTCGGCGACCGAGACCCGGCCGGTTCGGGCCAGGGCGAGGGCTATGCGATCCTGTCGCTCCGTTGCGTACATGTCATCTCCGCTGATGTTGGTAGTTCTGTGTTTGAGTCGCTTGTTGCGGGCTCAACCAGATAATTACCAAAACAATACCAACGAAACAAAGATAGTCAAGAGGGGTTGTGCGCGCGCTCGAAGCAGCCGCACCCGAGCGGGTACGGCTGCTCGGGCCGGGTACTACTGCGCGGCCGCCGGCACCGCGCCCTCGAGACGCTCGTCGAGGTACGGCGCGAGGGTCATCGCGTAGGTCGCCGTGATGTGGTGGCTGTCGCGGTAGCCGATGACTCCCCCGACCACCGGGGTGCACGAGCCGTCGCGGCAGAAGAAGTCGTTCATGTCGATCACGGTGACGCCCGGCTGGTCCTCGGCGGCCTCGACCAGCAGGTCGTCGTGCACTGCCTCCTTCTCCGGGCGGTCGCAGGCCTCGTTCTCGCCGGCGGTCTTCGAGAGGCAGAGGTTGGTGCTCTCCTCCATCTGCGGGATGTCGCGGATCACGACCACCTGGGTGCCTCGTGCCACCAGCGGAGCCCAGGCCTCGCGGAATCCGGCGATCGCCGTCTCGTCGCTGCCGTACTTGTCGCCGACCGCGCTGTGCGCGAGCACGACCATGTCGAGCGGCTCGGGCTCGGCGGCGAGCTGCTCGGCCAGCGACTCGTTCCAGGTGGAGCAGGAGCGCTCGACCTCGGCGGTGTCGTCCTGCTTCGTCGCCACCGACATCGGGCAGGAGGACTTCATGAACGGCGAGAGCGACCAGGCCTTCGCGTCGGCGATCGTCTTCATCGCCGGGTACCAGGACGCGGCGTGCGAGTCGCCGATCAGGGCGACGTGCATGGCGGATGCCGGGTCGCCGACGACACAGGTGTTCAGGTCGGCGGTCACCAGGTCGGAATAGCAGCCGTTGCTGTACACCTCGGCCTCGTCGTCGACGGCGAAGGGGGCCGCCGGGGTCAGGGCCTCGTGCTCCACGGAGTCGCAGGCACCCTCGGGCACGGCGAAGGCCGAGGCGCCGAAGCACTCGTCGGCGGACGCGACCGCGACCGCCGCGCGGGCCGTCTCGGCCGTCGCCTGCTCGGTCATGTGCTGCGACGCGAGGGTGGTCGGCACGGCGATGACGATCATCGCCAGCACCATGGCGACGAAGGTGACGCGCGGACGGCGGTTCACCAGCGGCTTCCAGTCGCGCGCCGGGTTCTCGATCAGCACGGCGGTGAGCCAGGCCAGTGCGATCGAGGCCACGATGATGGCGATCCGGGTGCTGTCTTCGAGCTCGGTGAAGAAGAAGGTGAAGAACACGATCATCGGCCAGTGCCAGAGGTACACGGAGTAGGAGATGTTGCCGACGAACTGGATCGGCGGCAGGCCCATCAGCCGGTTCGGCGAGAGCGCGGAGTCGGGGTCGCCCGCCCAGATCACGGCGAGGGTCGCGACCACCGGGATCAGCGCGGCCGAGCCGGGGAACGGAGTCTGGCCGGAGTAGGTGACGACCGCGTAGGCGATTCCCGCCCAGCCGGCGTAGGCGACGAGGGTGCGCACGGCCTGCGGAGCACGCAGCGCCGCGGTGCCGACCACTGCCAGCAGGCCGCCGGCCGCGAACTCCCAGGCGCGGGTCGTGGTGGCGAAGTAGGCCTCGCCCGGATTGCTGGCTGTGTAGCCGACCGAGTAGTAGAACGATGCGGCGGCCACAGCCAGCAGGGCCGCGAACACCAGGGTGCGCCGTGCTCGCGAGCTCAGGCGGCCCGCGACCAGCACGACCGCCCCGATCAGGATCGGCCAGACGAGGTAGAACTGCTCCTCCACCGACAGCGACCAGAAGTGCTGAACCGGCGAGGCCACGTTCTCGGCGGCGAGATAGTCGATGCTGCTGGCGGCGAGCACCCAGTTCTGGGCGTACACGGCGCTGGCCGCGATCTCGTGGAAGAACTGCTGCCAGTACATCTGGGGCACGATCAGGAACACACCGACAGCGGATGCCGCGAGCACGGTGAGCGAGGCAGGCAGCAGCCTGCGGATGCGCTTGGCCCAGAATCGCGGCAGCGAGATGCGTCCGGTGCGGTCCGCCTCCCGCAACAGGTGCGCCGTGATCAGGAATCCCGAGATGACGAAGAACACGTCGACGCCGACGAAGCCTCCGGTGAGCGTCTTCGGCCACAGGTGGTAGACCACGACCACCAGCACGGCCACGGCGCGCAGCGCCTGGATCTCGGGACGCAGCTTCGGCGGCGCCTTCTTGGGCTTCTCGTCCCGTACGAAGACCGGGCGCCCCTGCTCGTCCATGGCGAGCGCGTGGGCCCGGGTGCCCGGAGGCGCAGTGGGGGTCGTCGAGGGTCGGATGACGTCAGTCAAGAGTGGATCCTTTGCAATCGAAGGGCTAGTCGCTGTGCCGCGTCGATGCGGGGACCGGAAGGAATTGGGGAAAGAGTAACCCGACGACGACCCCGAATGGGGGGTACATTTTTTTCGAATCGGCCAAACTGCTGGGTTAAACGACGAAATCCCCCGACTCGAGAGTCGGGGGATCAGCCGTCAAAGGGTGATGCAACAGCGCGCGCCAACCAACATGGTGGAGATGCGGGGAATCAGATAAATCCCCACGATTACGGGTGTTTGAGCGGGAACTGAGCGTACTCAGAAGCTGATATTTACCCTGTTAACACTATCGTTAACACTATTCTGATGATTTGAAGTCGTTTGGCGTCACTCCAAGCGCCGCTTCAATGCTTCCCACACACGGGTCAGGAAGTTCGGTGTGGAGAGTTCCACTCCCCCGCTGTTAAGGTCAGTATCTATGCTGAACCGTTCGTGACTGGCGGTGCCTCCCCACGGCTTATGCGGTACAGCAACCATGGCAGGGATGGAAAAGTCCGCCGTTGAAGGACTGAGTACCCTCTTGAGTTGGAAGTCCACACCGACCTTCGCAGCGTGAGTTGCTGTTTGAGTAGACCCAATTGGACGGATTCCTTCTCGGGTAAACCACAATCTGTCATACCCATTCTTGTCATACTTGCCATCAAACAGTGCTTCCCAGTGGGCGTTGAAAATCTCCCACATAACCACGTCGTACAGCCAGTACTTGTCCATCAGCGGCTCCAAGTACTCTCTGTCATTGCTCAACGGGCATCGTTCAGAATGAACATGTTCAGCAATTGCTGGAGGCTTGATTCGCCCTTGTAGGTTTGGATGAAACGGACTTTGAAGACGTGACATGACGGAACTCCCTTTCGGTTGCTGGCTCACCCTTGGTTATCGGTCATGCCGACGTGATTCCAGAACCGTCGTGCGAAGCGTCCGTGCAGGCGGGTCTTCTATGAACCTGCGGCGTCGTTCTTTACCAACAGACCCGATGTGAGCCAACCGACAAGTGTTGCAGCGAGCAACACTGCCCCACGAGCCTCTTCATCACTGGCATCGGCGTAATCAGGTCGCCCGTGTCTGCTTGCTTGTCCACGCCAAAGAACCCGCATCATCTTTGCAAGTACGTCAATACGTGGAGCTTTGGCACTATCTCGGAAAGGTAGATTCCACTTCGATTGCTGGGATTCCAAGATGGTAATTACATCGCCCAATGTCGGGTCTGGTTTGTTCACTGTAATGACCGAGAGTGCAGCTATTTCCACGGCGATCACAGCGTGCTGATATGCCACGCTCGGACGGGGGTTCACGCCGTAAGCATCTACCCATGCCTCCTTCAGCTTCTCGGAAGCCAAATGTTCGGACTTGAAGGCATCGTCGAAAACCTGTTGCACTCCCTCGGCAACACGCTCAACAAGGCGACCCCTGTTTTCGTAAACGCCAACCCGCCACTTTGAGGAGCCTCGCCTCAGAGTCGTTTCAAGATCGTCCCGAGCCTGCCTGTACCCGTGAGCTTGGAAGAGTGCGTAGTCGATCAAATTCGTGAAAACGGCGTCGTCAACTTTCCGCAGAAGAGGAGCTACCTTTTCAATCCACCGTGTGTAGCTGTCTCGAAAACCGAGGTCAACCTTCGCCGCTGCTTGGAACTCGATAAAAAACGACGGGTGAAAAATATCCTTTGATGCACCCGCTCGCACTCTGAGCCACGTGAGTACCTGCTCTCGCAAATAGGAGGGGAAGCCGTCAACAAGCACACCATCAGTGTCGCTCTTGATTACTGGCGACCATGTGGGTTCGTTTGACATGGGTTCAACCTATCGAATGCTCAGCGGGTCGCTGCGGAATTCTCGTAGAGCAGGTGTCATAAAAGGGGCGATTTGAGAACACATTTGTAAACCCGTCGAATGTCGGCGGTGGCGGGCACTCTGAGTTCATAAACCCGTTCAGAAAACAAAGTTCTCAAACCAGCTGCTTTTACCGTTTTGAGAACAGGCTCAGGAGTAAACAATGGCTTTCATCGGATACGCACGAGTTTCTACCCGTGAGCAAGTTCTGGATTTGCAGATGGACGCACTCAAAGCGGCAGGCTGCGAACGCATCTTCTCTGACATTGGTATCTCGGGAGCCAAGGCAGAGCGTGAGGGACTGCGTGAAGCTCTCAACTTCTTGAGAGCAGGTGACACTTTGGTCGTTTGGAAATTCGACCGCCTTGGTCGCTCTGTCAAGAACCTTCTCAACCTGATTGAGGAGGAGCTGACCCCGAAGGGCGTACAGTTCGCCAGCCTCACCGAGCAGGTAGACACCAACACGCCTCTTGGTCGGATGTTTTTCACCATCACAGCCGCATTCGCAGAGATGGAAAGAAGCCTGACTATTGAGCGAACTCGTAAGGGTATGGATGCAGCTCGTGCAAGAGGAAGGGTAGGTGGACGACCTACCGCCCTCACGACAGCTCAGAAGCATGCTGTGCGGGTTCTCTGGGAAGCTAAGACTGTTCCCGTTCCTGAGATTGCAGCCCAGTTCGGAGTATCCCGTGGAACTGTCTACAAGGCATTGAAGGACACCGAACCAGTCACTGTTCCCGCTCTCGCTACTGTGTAGCCTTACTTTTCTCTTACTGCCCCTGCTGCTCGTTGGTGGGGGCAGTATTTGTATCCTGCTGCACTCCCCCGAACTCTGGCGGCAGCGGTGTTCCGACAGGAGCGAACCATGCACGCATCTCGCTTCGGAATTCGGTTTCCGTCACAATCACATCCTCTGTGAATAGCTCCTCGTCGAGCTGCACCAGACCCGTCTTTTGCATGTGCCTAAGCAGGTTGAGGGACACCATCGTGTAGATCATGATGCGGGCAACGATTGGCACAGCCGCCTTGAAGCGTTCAGCCACACCATGCATCTTCGTAGCTTCCCTGCGGTCTTCATCAGCGTGAACCACGTCGCCGTAAATCCAACCGAAGCCCAGCTCGTTATCGCTCAGGAAGTCGCTCTTGTTTCCAGCAGCATCCTCAATCTGGGTGCTGGAGCCGAGCATGTCTTTCCCCCGTGGCTTTATCCGACTCCACTTCTTTTTGACAGCGACAACGCCCTCCTTCAGAGAATCGTCGTCCGAGTCCTTGGAGAAGTAGTTGAGGGCAATCATCACCTGAGCGAAGTGAACTGGGTCGCCTTGAAGGATGAGCGGTCGCACACGAGCTGCTGCGGATTCAACCTGCTCCTCAGGTGGGAAGCGTTGCACCAGAACCGCCATCTCCTCACCCGCCCTGAACTGCATCTTCATCTCCACTGATGCGAGCTTCTGCAATGCGTCCCTATCAGCAGCAAGGCTGTGAGCTTCTACCCGTCTCGCTCGCAAAACAAACGCACTCAGAGTCTTACGATGACCCTCTTCCACCTGCTGCTTTCGGGCATCATCCATGTCCCCATTCTTCCTGACATGACTCACCTTCCCCTGTTGAGCATCCCTCTCTCCGTAAACTAAGCCTCGTGACTCTCGGGGATGTAAAAAGCGGCGTTGTTCTGTCACGCCAAAAGGCTCGTATCTTTGCTGAAAAATGGGCAACGGTAACGAATGAAAAGCAGTTCGCCCAGTCCTTCTGGAGCGACTTCTTCCACCAAATTATTGGTGTTGAAGACCTGCTGGCGACTGGGGTCGACTTTGAGTTCCCAATCAAGAACGTCACCACTGGCACCACGAACTTTATTGACGTTCTCTGGGGCGGTGTCGTACTTATTGAACATAAGAGTGCAGGAAAATCGCTGGACGGAGCTGAGACTCAAGCTCGTGAATACATGGTCAGCCTCAGCCCAAATCTGCGTCCACCCGTACTAATCGTTTCAGATTTTGCAAACATCAGAATCATTGACGTACTACTGAACACGAGCGTGCAATTCCCAATCAAGGACTTGCCGAAGCATCTTGACCATTTGGATGCCATCTTCAAAAAATACGGGAGTAAAGCAACCGCTCAAGAGATCGACGCAGACATCAAAGCCGTCAATCTGATGGCTAACTTGTATGTCGAATTTGAGAAGAATGGATACGAAGGTCACGCCGCAAGCGTCTTCATGGTTCGCATCCTCTTCCTCAATTTTGGTGATGACACTCGGATGTGGAAGAAGGGTCTGTTCGCAGACTTCTTGGCTGAAAGTGTCGAATCAGGAGCAGGACTGGGCGGAAGCATTCAGGAACTCTTCCAGATTCTGAATACGGTAAAAGAGAAACGACCGCACAACCTGCCTGCGTCCATCTCGGAGTTCCCCTATGTAAATGGCGGGTTGTTCAAAGAAGTCATCCCTGTCTTTTCATTCAACAAGGAGATGCGGGCAGCTCTGATTGCGTCGTCATCGTACGACTGGTCGAAAATTTCCCCTGCCATCTTCGGGGCAATGTTTCAAACCATCAAGAGCAAAGAGAACCGTCGTGCGTTGGGTGAGCATTACACCTCGCAAGCGAACATTTTGAAGGTCATCCGACCACTCTTCTTGGATGAGTATCTCGAACGGCTCCGCAAGGTCTGGGATGACCGAGCTGGGCTGAAAAGGCTCCGTAAAGATTTGGGGTCCAAGAACTACATCGATCCTGCCGCAGGGTCAGGCAACTTCTTGCTCGTAGCCTACAAACGGCTCAGGGATGTTGAGCATAAGATAATCGCTCGCCAGATTGAGCTGGAAGGCAAAGCCACAACAGGGCATGACGGCTTGGAGTTGCAGGTGGGTCTTGATGGCATGGGAACTATCGGGCTTTCCGTAAGCCTTGAACAATTCCACGCTATCGAATACGAGCAGTGGAGCAGCCAGATTGCTTCTGTCGCCATGTATCTTGCGGAGCACCAGGCTAATCAGGAACTGGACGAGCTGACTGGCTCAGCTCCTACGATTTTCCCGCTCTCACATGCCGCAACTATTCGTCAGGGCAACGCTCTTCGCATTGACTGGGCTGAGGTGTGCCCCATGGATGACAACACCATCATCATGGGAAACCCGCCGTTCTATGGTTCGTCGTGGCTCAGTGCTGACCAGAAGGATGACCAGCTGCTTGTCTGGGGGAAGACGAAGAGTGCAGGCATCCTCGATTATGTTGCGAGCTGGTATCTGGTTGCTGCCCGCCACATGGAAGGCACAACCGCACGAGCTGCGTTCGTCTCCACCAGCTCTGTTTCACAGGGTCAGCAGCCACCTGTCATCTGGGGTGCATTGAACCAGCTCGGCATGGGCATAGATTTCGCTCACCGCACATTTGCGTGGAACAACGATGGTGGAAAGGTCGCAGCTGTTCACTGCGTCATCATTGGCTTCTCTGGCAACGGAAAACCGTCTCTTCGCCCCCTGTGGTCTTACCCCAGCTTGAAAGCAGAACCCGTGCTGGTGCGAGTAAAAAACATAAATGCTTACTTGCTGGATGCCACTGATGCTTTGATTACCAGTCGCAGCAATCCGTTGCAGGCTGGCACCCAGAAGATGACAAACGGGAACAAGCCTGTGGACGCTGGGCTACTCTCCAACATCACGGTGGAGGAAGCTCAGGAGATTGAAGCGACTGACGCTATCGCCACGAAATACTTGCGTCGTGTGGTTGGCAGTGCGGAACTCATCAGCGGGAGCCTACGATACGGTCTCTGGTTGAAGGATGCTGACCCTTCCGATCTGCTCACCTCTCCTGTCCTCAAAGACAGGATTGCGAAGGTGCGTGAGATGCGACTTGCGTCTACAAAAGTAGACACCCAGAAGTCAGCTACACGGGCTTGGGAATGGCAGCAGGCTCTGCGGCAGCCGACTACGGAGTACCTCGCTGTCCCTCGTGTTTCTTCGCAGGATAGGGAGTACGTTCCCATGGCAGTCATGCCAGCGAACGTCGTTCCGAATGACAAGCTGCTCTACATCCCGAACGCTACGTCTGAGACCTTCGGAATCATGATGAGCAGCGTCTTCAACATCTGGAATCGGGCTATCTCAGGTCGACTGAAATCTGACTACTCTTTGTCCGCTGAGGTCACTTACAACAACTTCCCTTTCCCCGATTTGAGCAACGCAGCGACGATGAAAAAAGTGCAGTCAGCCGCTGAAGCAGTTCTGGTCGCACGTGAGCAGTTCCCCACCAGCTCGCTCGCAGTTCTCTATAACCGCAACGCAATGCCGCTGGCTCTTCGCAACGCCCACAATGCTCTGGATAAGGCAGTGCTGAATGCATACGGGCTGAAAGCGAATGCGACTGACGCTGGCGTGCTGGAGCTTCTTTTCGGCATGTACGCAGACCTCACGCAGGGACTCCTCGCACCCGAGAAGAAGCCCAAACGACGTGTTACTGCAACGACAGAGGACCTGAACTCATACGTCCTGAATCACTGACTTCGGCAGCAAACGAAACATCGACATAATTCAGAGCAGGATTGGTGGCTCCGTTGATGTGAGCCACTCAAAAAGAATCACCACACAGACTGAGCGACGGAGCCACATGTCAGACATTTTTGCTGGACTGGATGATCTTGATCTTGCGAATTCAACGAAGAATCCAAAGCGTCTTTTCCGAGTTCTTCCGAAGCCGACAGATTCAAAGTTCGAGTTCCCCCACGACATCCAAACCGAGGTCTGGGATGCATGGTTCAAGCGAGCTGACGAACCCGACCTGATTCTGAAGATGAACACGGGCAGCGGTAAGACTGTCATCGGACTGGTGATTCTTAAGAGTTCGCTGAACGCAGGCAAAGGTCCAGCGGTCTATTTGGTTCCCGACAAGCAGCTCCGTTCACAGGTGCAGGCAACTGCTGATGAACTGGGCATCCAGTGGACATCGGACCCCCGTGATGCAGAGTTCCTGCAATCAGAGGCTGTTCTGATCGTCACCGTGCAGGCTATGTACAACGGCAAATCAAAGTTCGGCGTTCAAGGCGTAGGCAACGGGCGTCACATGAACGTCGGCACCATCGTTGTGGACGATGCTCACGCCTGCATTCCAATCATCCAAGAAGAGTTCTCGGTGACCTTGGAGCGAGATTCCAAGCCATACAAGCAGCTTTTCAACCTGTTCTCCGACTCGCTGAAATCACAGTCCATGGCGGGTCACGCTTCAATCGAATCTGACACCAACACTCACGCAGTTCCTGTCCCCTACTGGGATTGGCAAGCGAACATTGAGAAGGTGTTCGGCATCCTTTCTGCCGTGAAGGATGACCTCGATTTCGACTTCTCGTGGCCTCTCATCCGTGACCAACTCACACTCTGTGACGCTGCATTCACGGCAAGCGAACTTCAGATTCAACTGCCCTACCCGAACCTCGCTGTGGTGCCGTCCTTCACTGGTGCATCCCGTCGCATCTATATGACCGCAACGCTTGCGGATGACGCTGTGCTGGTGTCTCAGATGGGCGTGGCTGAAAAGTGTGTGCTGAACCCGATCACACCTGAATCAGCGAGCGACCTTGGTGACCGCATCATCCTGACGCCCACCGAAACGAGCCGCAAAGTCTCCGTCGAGGATGTGATGGAGTCAGCTTCCGAGTGGGCAAAGAACGAAAACGTCGTCGTCATCGTTCCTTCCAAACCCCGCTCCGTACCGTGGAAAAAATACACGAAGGAAATCCACAACAAGGACACCATCGAGGCGTGCCTTGCGAAGCTCACAAACGGGGAAAAGCTCGGTCTCGTGGTTCTCATTGCACGGTACGACGGGGTCGACCTGCCCAATGATGCCTGCCGCATCCTCATCCTTGACGGCTTGCCCGAACGCTACTCCCCGCTCGAACGAGTTGAAGCAGCAGTCATCGGTGACACGGATGCAATGAACGTCCGTCAGACCCAACGAATCGAGCAGGGAATGGGGCGAGGCGTCCGCTCAACCAGTGATTACTGTGCCGTCATCCTTCTTGACCAAAGGCTTGTTTCAAGGCTTTACGGGGCAGCTGAGCGGGAATGGCTCAGCCCTGCAACCCGAGCTCAGTACGAACTCTCATCCAACTTCTCCCGTGCGGGTAAGGGAAAAGACATCGAGTTCTTCGATGAGGCGATTGAGCAGTTCCTTGACCGAAACCCCCGATGGACCAACGCAGCAAAGAAGGCTCTGGAAAACGTCGCCTACACGAAGGTGGAGAAGGTCAACGCCGTCACGACCGCTGAGCGTAAAGCCTTCGAGCAGGCACTGGTCGGCAACACCACTGATGCCTACGAGACGCTTCAGAAGGTCTTCACGGAGGAGAAGGACGCTCGCATGCGTGGCTGGCTCAAACAGCGAGCAGCAGCCTATGTGAACGACAAGGACCCTGCCCGAGCAAGGGAGGTTCAGAAGAACGCCCGCATAGACAACAACTACATCCTGAAGACCGCCGATGCTCCGTCTGCCCGCATCACTGCCACGGTTGAGCAGGCAGTTGCAAGCTCTGCGTTCATGACGAAGCAGTTCGCATCCAGCACGCTGCTGACGGTGGGCATTGAGTCGATGCTGCGTGATCTTGAACCGATTCCAGACGGCAAGAGCCACAACGCTTTCGAGGCTGCAATCCAGCAGCTCGGTTCCGTTCTGGGCTTTGTTTCCTCTCGTCCAGAGCAGGAGTTCAACAACGGTCCCGACAACCTTTGGGCTATAGGCGGAGACAAGTATTGGGTCATTGAATGCAAGAGCGAGACTGTGGTTGATGAGGTCTCAAGGGAGTACTTGGAGCAGCTCAGTCACTCAATCGACTGGTTCCAGCGGGATTACAGCGATGCTCGTTTTGAATCCGTTCCAGTGATGATTCATAACTCACGCACCCCGATGAACAACGCTGTCCCGAGGCAGGGAGCGAGGGCGATGACCTTCGTGAAGCTCTCGGAGTTCCGAGATGCTGTGAGGGCTTTCGCCACTGCGATTGCTATCAACGACGGCTACCGTGACCCAGCGACAGTGAAGACGAACCTCACGCAGTTCAACCTCACCAGCGGAGCCTTGGAGAACAAATGGACACAGAAGTTCAAGTCGTAAAGTAGGCAGCACCCAGGTCGGCGTCGACCGCAGCACTCTCCCGAGAACCTCGACCATCACTGCGAATGGTCGAGGTTCTCGTTGCTTCGCCATAAGCGACACTCCGATCACGTTGCACGAGCATTCGAATATGTGTTCGAATAGCCGAAAGCAGCACGAGGGAGCAGCAGCATGGGTTCAAATCGACCGCCTTCGGAGGACGCAGTGAATGAGGCTGTCACCAGACCCAGACCCATATCCCTCACCAAAGCCGAGCTGGAGAACCACGATGTTGTGGAGGCGAAAGAGCCTATTGAAGTGACCGCTTGGGTGCGGTTCCCTGAGACCCCGATACGGGTCAGAGGTACCGCTGTTGCTTGGACAGATAGTGCCGTTCAGGTTGAATGGGTGAGCTTCTCAGGAGCTAAGCACACGGCTTGGGTGTGGGCTTCGGCAGTCAAAAGACGGGGATAAATCAGCCTACGATAGCTGCCACTACGCTCGGGGAATGGCACAGAACAAGAAGAGCATTTGGGAACCAGCAGAAGAGAAGGTTCGCCGCTTGCGTCTGCTGGATAAGGCTCCCAACAGCATCTATAACAGGCTCGTCGTGCGGTATCCCTACCAAACTGATTCGGACTACGCCCGTTTCTATTTTGATTCCGCTGAGCGTCTTGCTGGCACGTTTGACGGCAACTCGGAAGATGACATGCTTCTGCTCCCGTTCCTTATGCTGTACCGCCATGCGTTTGAGCTGGAATTGAAGAGCTTCATCAAGGAACTCATTCGGCTAAGGAAGGTCTACCTCGGTCACTCTGGCTTGGACTATTCAGCTGCTGAGCTTGCGGAGCGACTTCGCAAGAAGCATGGTCACCGACTGCTGCCACTGGTGAACGAAGTGCAAAAGCATTGGGAAGAGTTGGAGTACGACGAACCCTTCCCCGAGGAGGTAGCTGAGCTACTGGAAATGCTTCATGAAATGGATGGCAGCGGGATGTCATTCCGCTACGCAGGTCACCTGCCCGATTATCAAAATTATGTGGACTTTCCTGACCTCGTTGAAATGTTGAACGAAGCCAAGGAACAGCTTGATGCTGCCTACTCCTACGCTGTCGGTTCGTATGATGCGATGCCAACTTTGAGGGAACTCATGTAACTGTTACGACTCGGCACCGTTGGCACATTCTGCCAATCATCGTCAATTCCGTCTCGTTTTGCCCTACGTACTTTGTCTTGTCCCTCATGCTCTCCAGACAGAAGTCCCCACCTCACAATGACGTGAGGTGGGGACTTCTACCGTTGAAGGTTTTTACTCTGGGTTATTCACCCTTGCTCTGCCATGCCAACAGTGTTGGTGTTGCGAAGGTGGGGCGTTTTCTCTTGCTAACAACTGCTGCAATGGTTCCAGTCTCAAGTCGCTTCAAAGCGAAGAAAGCCAAACCCATCATCATCAGGATGAGAGCGAATGTAAGAGAAGGAACGATATCAGCACCTGTGGAAGCAAGCACAGGAGGCACCGTTGCAGGAGTGCCAACAGGTTCAGGTTCGACAACAGGAGTTTCGACCACAGGAGGCGTGACATCCGCAGGAGGGTCAGTCACGACCACAGGTGGCTCGACATTGGGAATTTCAACCTCAGGCGTTGGCTCAGGAGCTGGTGTCACTGGTGGAACTTCTTCCTCAGGGGTTGGCTCAGGAATCACAACAGGAGGAGTTTCTTCCTCAGGCACCTCGGGTGTTGGGTCTGGTGCTGGGTCTTCCGTAGGAGGCACGACAACGGCTCCTCTATCAAGCACGAAATCCTTATCAGTCAGGTCTTCATCAGCGACGTCGAAATCCTCAGGAGAGAGAATCAGAATCCACTCACCCTCAACCAAGATGTATGCGGAATAGTGCTCTGGGAACACATCTGAGACGCTCCAGAAGCCATTCGCATCGCTGATGTCAGTGTGTGTTTCTACCCCCGCAGAATCACGCAACGTGACGGTGTAGCCGCTCATAGGCTCACCATCAGCTGTCTTCACAGTTCCAGAGACGGTCACAGGAACGATGACAGGCTCATCGGGGATTTCAGGGTCCGTTGGCTCCTCTGTTGGATTCTCCAAACCAAAGAAGGAGTTATTCACGGCGAGGGTAGCAATGGAATAGAAAGCACAAAGCCCCAGTGTGGGTTGCGTCGCTCCGCTGGTATCTCCGAACTCGCAATCTGGGTACAAGTCGTCAGTAGATTCCTCAGGCGATGGGTTCTGAGCCAGCTGGTTACGGACAGACCCGAAACCGTTGCTTTCGAGGTACCAGTACTGCTTGCCGAGGATTGTGACGGCGAACTTGGTCTCTGACCCTGTTCCTGTCACTCTGCCGTCAGCATTGGTGCGGACGACGGAAACGATTGGGTCTGTGGTTTCAAATTCTATGTAGGCAGTTTCACCAGCTTGCACGGTGATGTCAGCTTCTGGCTCAACCATCACATTGGTATCAGCAGGGTAAACATAGTGCGTTTCGGATTCGCCCAAGTAGTCTCTGCCTACGAGCGTGGCTGAGATGCCTTCCACGGTGAATGCTGCCTCAGAGGTGTTTGTGACTCGGAACGTGCGGGAGTTGTTCTCTTCTGCAAAGAAGTATTCAGGCACTGTGGCGTAATCCAAGAATCCGAAACGCTCGTCTGTCGGAACGGGGTTTGTGAAGCCATCCAAATCGTATGGTTCACGAACGTTATCCATTGAGAGTTCACCTGCCCATGCTCTGCTGTCAGTAGTGACGATGGGTTGGTCATTCCATGTTTCGGAATCCGCTGGGGATGGTTCAACGGGTGCTGCCGTGGCAGTGGTGGCAATGCCTACCATTCCGCCAATCAAAGCAGCGGCTGAAAGGACAGCCGTAATTTTCTTTATCATAGTGATTCTTTCTTTTGGATTGGTTTGTCGTACTCCTTTGTTATCGGGTGCAAAATGCTGCTTGAGTAAAACCTCAGACGAAGTTCTTTGAAACTTTATGGAAGGGGACATCGAGGATGGATCACCATGCCGAGTAGACGGAATTGAAAGCGATTTGGTACCGTTCATGGTTCACCAGACCCGAGGTCGAGCATCGTTGAGTTTGAGTAACCTGCAACCCTCAGAACGGCTCACAGGGCTCGCAGCATGACTCTCTGAGCAGACACATCAGGACAGCAAAAAGCCCCGCCATGGGAATTCATGATGCGGGGCTTTTGGCTGTATATCGTGCCTACTTTGAGACCCATTCGTCAGTTACAGAGTCAAACTGCCAAGAGATAACTTTGTTGTCCTTGCCGATTTCTGGGTCAAAGCGTGATGACTTGATTCCTGATTTCTTGAAGGCTTCCAATGCCTCGAGAGCTGCTTTGTAATCTGCCTCTGTTAGCTGTTGTAGTGCCATGATGACTGTCCTATCCGATTGATGTTGCCGTAGTGATGACTATCGGCAGCATGGATGCAGCCAACGATGTTTCAGCGATACTTCTTGTGTTACATCTCAGGTGAGGCGTTGGATACGGGAGTTCGGAAGAACACTGCGAGCCAACCAGCAAATGGAGACTGCTCTTCTGCAAAGACCACTTCCCCTGTATTGCAAAGCACCCAAAGCTGGTCGGATGCATCGTCCCTGACCTCCTGCTGAACCCACCCGCTGGAGGAGTGCATAACCATAACGGAGTAGTAGCTCGTGCCATCCGTAGCGGCGACCGTGTAGCTGCCTTCATTAGCACGAGTGCAGGTCTGCATTCCGTCGATGACAGGAGCTGGAGCGGTCTCATCCCAGCTATTCATGCTCGTCTGCGATTGGTACTGGACAGCAGCGATCTTTTTCAGAGGCTGCTCAACGGTTTGAGGAACCACCTTGGTCATGTCCGCCGTAAAGCCTTCTGTTCTTACGTACAACGTAGCGAGGACTACCCCAGCGAGAAGGGCGAGAACACCTATCGCAGTCGTGAAGAAAAGGATTGCAGTCCACCCCTTCGAGCGAGTCTTCTTAGCTGGCGTTACGGTACTTGTTTTTCTGTTGGTTGACATAGTGATTCTTTCTGGATGCTTGCGACGGAGTGGGGTCAGGGACGGTGCCGATTACATGTCTGCATTTGTGTCAGCAGCTCCTGAATTGCACTTGTCCCAGCGGCTTGAGTCATTGCCACTGCTAATGACCTCACTGCTGCCGTCAGACGCAGAATCGATGATGGATGCGTAGAAGGAATCCCCTCGCTTCATGACGTATGTAAGCGTGCTGCCATCGTCAGACCAGCAAACATCCATCCCCGCCATTTTCGGCTGGTAGGTCACATCCCACTCGTTGTAGTCCCACTTTGCGGTCAGCTGGTAGCCGTTGAAGGTATCAGCGAAATCTTGAATGTCGGCAGGGGCAGGTTCGCCAACCATTTTGGTGGCGAAGAGGCTTTGAGAGCTACCGCCGATGGTCTGTGCGAATGCAGCTGCCAGAAGGGAGAGAACGAACACTGCGACTGCGAGTACGGTAGCGATTTTCTTGAAGGGGAACGTGATGTCCATGATGTGATTCTTTCTGAGTGATTTTGGATGAGCAGGCTTCGATTCCCGACTCAGAAAAAGTCCTAACGTTTGATTTCTTCACTTGGATCGAAACGGGCATATTTTTGGCCCGATTGCTCATATCCGTCCAAGTTTTTTGAAAGCATGCCTTTTACGAGCTGGCTTCGACTGTGCAAATTCGGGCAATCTGAGCTCTTGGAGAGCCCATCCTCCGGCTCTACTGGCTCAGTTCTCCTCGAAAGCACGCCTGCAATCAAAAAAATGGCAAGTTTCCAAGTGCTGATATCGCTCGGGACACCCTCTCTCTTCCAGAGCAGAGCGTCAGCTTTCACACTCAGAGTAGAGAAACTGCGGTCTTCTACTACTATGTCGAGCAAAGGCTTTGATAAAAACGACACGACACTGATTGAAAGGGAATCAAAATGGCAGAGAAGGTCGCAGCAGCTGCAACCGAAGAAACGTACACGGCAAGTGAGGCAGCGAAGATTCGCAACATCACCTATACCAGCGTTATCAACGCCAAGGACAAGCTGGCAGGTGCTGGTGTGGACACTTCGGGTAAGGGTAAGGATTGGAGGATTCCTGCGTCTGCTCTGGATATCCTTCCTCTTCCACGAGCTGCGGCTTCCCGCCCTCGTCCAAGCAGCAGTGGGATTGATGGGCGTGACATCGTTTCTATCAACGATGAGTACACCGCCCTCGAGGAAATCATCGCTGAGAAGAAGACGGAACTGAGTGAGTACACGGCTCGCTCCAAGGCTCTGAAGAAGCAGCTGGACAACCTCAAGCGTTCAGCCGTGAAGGAAGCCGAAGCTGAGCTGGCAGCTGCTCAGGAGAAGGTTGCCAAGATTCACGAGCTGGTCGGCAAGGACGCCTAAACTCCTACGGCAGAACGAAAGAACCCCCACCAACATTGGTGGGGGTTCTTCTACTTTCTTTGCCTCTTTTTTGGGAGGGAGTCAAGCCATGCTTCTTCCGCATCCCAATAACGTTTCTCGTAACGCTCTCGTAGGTAGTGAGAATGTGAAATGTACGCAAGTTCTGCCTCCTCATCGCCTCTGGCTTGGGCGGCTTGAGACTTCCACGATAGTTCCATGATGTCGTTGTGCGGGTTATAAAGAGGCTTCGGATTCACGGGGTGCTGCTCGCAGGCGAACGGCGGTTCGGCGTAGCAGTCAATGGAATTCGAGTACATGCTATCCGCCGAAGTAGACGGAAATGATGTCGAGGGAACTCTGCAAGCTTGTGAGCGAGAACCCTTTGAAGAAGTTCCCGACGATGACAGCGGAGATAATTGAAGTAGCGATGGTGATTGCAACGTTGTTGTTCATGATGTGATTCTTTCTGAGTGATTTTGGATGAGCAGGCTTCGATTCCCGACTCACAAATATCACTAACGTTTGATTTCTTCACTTGGATCGAAATGGGCATATTTTTGACCCAATTGCTCATATCCGCCGAAATAGTTTTGCGAATAGCCATACCCAACGACGACTATCCCTCTACTGCGGAACCTCTTGAGGTCACTTCGACCCTGCCGTTCGGTCATCGCTGAACATGCTATATGCCCGTCAGATTCCCACCCGCAGCATCCAAGAACTGCGGGTGGGAATCTGACGTGGTGTTTAGTCAAACATCTTCTTGTATGGGATGTGAGGGCGATTACAGTACTTCGGTGACACACCCATGCAAGTGTGTGCGTTCGGAAAATACGCCACCTTCTCTGCTGGCACCAGTCGCACTGTGTAGTCTTGAATGTCTTTTGAGAACAGGAAGTAGATAGGCACTCCGACATTACTAAGACGGTAGTCGCTCATTTTCTCTCCATCCCAATGCTTGCCATTCTCGGAATGAACAGAGGACTTCTCGTAAGAGAAACCCTTTGTCTGAACGGCAATAACCAGACGGTCGCCTACAAACCCTTCAAGGTCTATCGCAAAATTGCGGTCAGTTTCGATGTCGACTGATGCGAAGACAATATTCACGCCGCCTGTCCTCGCATCTACAAGGAAAGTAACAAGCTCGCCATCTCCTTTGCGGACAGCATCAGCGATGAGAGTGGCATAAACCTCTTCCTGTCTTTGCCATGTTCGGAGGAGCTGAAGAGCATCTTTCTCATACGCAAACCCGCTAAACGTCTCTTCAAAAATATGGATGAACATAGCGAGCTTGGCTTCCTCAATACTGGCTTTGCGAGTACTGCGAGACCATTTCATCGTGATGTCGTCGTAGAACTTCTCTTCTATTGAAGTGAAGTCACGAAACCTGTCAGCTACACGCTCAAGGTACTTAGCTGACCTTCCCTTGTCGAGGTAGAGCCGCTCCCATTCGGACAGAGACGTAGGTGCAAAGACCTTCAGGAGAGTTCCATAGTCGGTCAGAACGGATTGGTGATTCTGCTTACTTGCATTCCATGCAGGGTTCATCTGGTTGAAGGTGTCAGTCCTGCGGAAAGCAGCTCGAGCAGCTTGGGAGAATGGTGTACCAGCGAAAGGTGATGCAGCGTCCTTTTGGTGAAGCTCGTATGGGATATCGATGAAGAGTATGCAGAGTACGGTGACCGCATCACGCTCGCTCAGCTCGGTGCCCAAGAAGCGGAGCATAGGGATGAAGCTCTGTGCTTCCCGCTGAAAGGAGTTCCACGGTTGAATGCTGGTGAAGTACGTACGTTCCCAGTTGGCTCGTGAGCGTGGGCTATGTGTTGCTATGAGAGCTGTTACAGCATCCGTCTTCTTGAGCCATTCAAGGTCTTGGCTCAAAGCGTCCGCTGCCTTCTGAAACAGATTAGTACTGCGGAACTGGCTGCGATTCTGTAGGGAATAGTGTTCGTTCAGAAATGGCTTGGTGAGCTTGCTGGTGATTGGCTTGGTGTTTTGTTCTTGCATGATTCAATTCCTCTTCGATTGGGATTGAGTAATGCCTAACTACCACTTTGGAAAAGTCGCCCAATATCGTCAGATAACCAGCCCAACAGGCTGTCCCTCTTACAGAGAGGCAACAAAAACCCCACCAGATGGCTGGTGGGGTTCAAGTTCACTGCTGCGAGCGTTGCCAGCTTGCTAACACTTCATGCCAAGGCTTCGGCACGAAGTCCACATCACGCACAACAACCAGAGGCGGGATAGTGCGTGAGATGCGGACGTTCTCGAGTTCCTCGAGGCTGATGTAACCCCACTCAGCATTCTGCGTGTCACCGTTGAGGCAGGCATAGCCGAATGCCAAATTCTCTTCTGGGTTGTATTCGACTATCCACCAATCAAAGGCGGTCATGGAATTCGGGATGTAGTAGTGCAAGAACACCTGCTTCTCCCCTTCAGAGATGTCCTCCGTAGCGTAGAGAGGAGGAACATTGCCGATGTCGTCAGGTAAGAAATCGTGGTCACGGTGTTCCCGCTGAAGTTCAATAATCATGATTCGAAGAGTGCCCTGCTCCACCGACAAGAACAACGCAAGAAATAGAGAACGCATGTCCTTCTACAAGAGCTGGCACATTCGAGGTGTCACAACGAGCAATGCCCTCACCCACAATGAATGGGTGAGGGCATTGCTCGTTGTGAATAGTTACTTATACGCCGCTGCTGCCTTGAACGCTGCAAGACTTGTAGGTCGTACGCCATTCACCTTGAAACTTCCAACTGAGCCAGTGAACTTCTGAAAGCCAGTGAACTTTTTAGCACTCATAGAAACAGAAGCACGACTGGTTGCAAACTCATCGAAACCTGTAATTACCAGCTGTGAATTGTTGCTTATCGCTGAAACTGAATAAGGACTGCTCAGGGAGTTGAAACCGTTGATAGAAAGCAACTCAAAGTTTTCGCTGATTGAGACAGTGGAGGTGGTCTCCATTCTTGAGAACCCAGTAATGGACTTCAAAGTGGCATTCTGCGAGAGCGTAACAGCCTCTTCAATGCGTTCGATGGCTGGGAAGTCTATGCTCTGCAATCCCTCGTTCAAGTAAATGTAGAACGTGTAGCCCACCGTCTTCAGGCTCGTGAACGAGGTCAGATTGGCAAGCACGGGGTTGCTCACGATACTGAAAGCACTCGTGACCGCCAGCAGCTTGTTGAACCCGCTGACGGCGGTGAGTGCAGGATTTTCGTCAATAGTGAATGTGCCACCGATTGTGGTGAGGGCGGTGAACCCTGTAATGGATTCCAAAGCTGGGTTCTGTGAGAACCCCACGGAATCAGTCGTTGTAGTGAGGCTCTTGAATCCACTGACGGCGGTGAGTGCAGGGTTGTTCGCAATGTAAACAGTTCCCACGCTGACAAGAGCGTTCAGTCCGTTGATGTCAGTCAGGCTGCTATTGCCTAAGAACCATACAGAGCCAGTAACCTGCTGGATGCAGTCAAGACCTGCAAGTGTGGTGAGAGAGTCACCATAGACCTCATCAAGCACAGTCAGCTTGCCTGCCTTCTCAAGCCCCTCAGCTGAGGTAACGCCATTCAGCTGAAGAGTTGAATCATTGAATGATGCGGCATCCGCCAACGTCAAAGAAGATGCGTCCTTGCCGAGACTGCCTGCGATTCGAGAACGAAGAGTTGAGTCAGTGATTGACCATGCGGTTGCTCCGCTCTCAGATGATGGAACGCAAGCACCTGATACTGGTGGGAGGACCACAGGAGGGACAGCGATGCCCATTGGCTGACCAGCTGCAATACATCCTTGAATGATGCTGTTCGCAGCAACACTGGAAGCCTCAACCTTTTCAGGGGTCGGCTTCAAATTGGTTGATACAAAGAAGTTGCCAGTATCGGAGCGGATGGCAGCGGAGTAGTTGGCTCCCTCGTCCTGCGTCGTTACGCACAGTTTGGTGAGCGACTCAACAGCTTTCAAGTAGCCACCAGCATCAAGCTCCTGCTTGTTGCCGTAGGAGGTTCCTGTGGGTGCAGCGTCCGCCTTTGCAGAGGCATTCACGATGGAACCAACAGGCGTATCACCTGTCATGGACATCCCCGTGAAGACGGACTCAGCAGTGTGAGCTGCTTCCAGCTGATGCTTGGCAGCGTTGTCTTGTGTCCATGGGATGACGGCGAATACGGTAGCGGCGATGAGTCCACCGACAATTCCGATGATGACGATGCCGACCATGATGGATGCGAGGTCTATCGCACCCTTGGAACTTACAAAGACCTCGTGAAGCGTTTTATGTTGGCGTGATTTCTTGATGGACATGGTGATTCCTATTTCTGTTCGATTGGTCGTATCTCCATTCCTTATCTGTCGTTTCATATCGCTTGAGTAAAAGTTCCGACGAAGTTTCTTGAAGTAAAAAGCCCCACCTTCGCTTGTATGAAGGTGGGGCTTTTTTACTGTTGTCTTTCAACCGTTATTGGCTGCTTGGGACATCAACAGACGATGTTGGCTGATGAGCTGCAATCTCTTCTGCACTCCCGCCGATGATGCCGTTTTGTTCACGAAGATACTGCTCTCTCGTGTAAGCGAACGGGTCAGCTGCTCGTGCCGCCTTCAGCTTGGCGTGAGCATTCTTGTACAACGTGAATGCAAGGACCGCACCCAGTAGCGAGACAAGCAAGAGGATGAGTAGAACTGCCGTGACGGTCATTCCTGATTCAACGGAACAAACGTCTCCGTATTGGAAGTTTTTCATAATCAGTTCTCTTCTTTCTTGGTAAGGGTAGGGAATGGAGGGGTTGTTACCTTCTCTTCAATACGGTCAGAGCCAGTTGGGTTGATGTACTTCGCCATCTGGTCAGTGGTCATTGTGTTGTTCACGTCAAAAGCAAGGAACTCTTCACGTTTGCGAAGGCTCTGAACCTCCCAGAACGTGAGAATCAGAAACGTCACGATGATGATGATGATTACTCCTATGGCAAGCCCAAGAGTCAGGGCAGGAGCTGCGTTAGTACAAAGAGAAGACAGGTTGGCGAACCAACCGCCAGAGGACTTGGAATTTGTTCCGTCCCCACTTGGCTCTGGAGCGGCTGGGGCAGTGACCAAGGGGTCTGACCCGTCGACGGGGTTGCCCTGCTCATCCTCGAGAGTGATGTCGTTCGGAACAACAATCGGTTGGTCATCGAAGAACAGCGAGGTCATGCTTACGCTGGCTCCCGCAAGCGTCGCACACAGAGTGAGCTGCTGCTCACCTGAGTCTTCAAAATCGCAGGTAGGGAACAGTGCCATCTCTGATGTGGCTGAGTCAGTGAAAGTGTTAGCAGAAGCGGAACCAATTCCAATGACCTCTTGGAAGCCATAACCATTACCGTTCACAGTGAAGGTAAAGTCCGTGGTGGCACCTACTCCTGATATCTCACCAGCACTATTGGTGCGGAGTATCGCTGCGTAAGGGTCGACTGTTTCAAAGGTGACTGGGATGGTGGAACCAGCAGGCACGGTGACATCAGCCTGTGGAGCTGCCAGTACAGAAGTACCAGCTCCGATGAGCTGATGGGTGGAAGCACCACCCTCGAAATCAGACTCTACGATTTCAGCTGCGATGTCTTCTACCGTGAACGCTGCGTCAGACGTATTCGTGAAGGTGATGGTACGGACGTTGGTCTCAGACTGCTCGAGATAGGCAGGCACGAAGCCGCCAGTGACGAACGAATACTTTCCATCGATTGGTGTCAGGTCTACGGCTGGTGAACCTTCGATACCCTCACTGAGCGAGTAGCCAAGTCGATGTGTGGCGATTTGAGCCTGCGTGCCGTCAGTTGTGCCTATGAATACAGAAGCACCTTCTGTCGTCGGCTCCGTGGCGGCAGAGGCTGTTGTGGGCAACGTGAAGCCCAGTGGTATTAGGAATGCGAGAAGCAGAGGAACTGCTTTCGAAATTCTTGGTATTTTCATGATGATTCTCCCGTGAGCATTTTGAATTTGGTTGATTGCTCAAGGACGTTTATCGGTTCTCCTCTATCGCTTGACGAAAAAGACCTAAGAATTTCTTCCCAGAAGGGAGAATTCCGTCCACTCGGACATGTGAGCCAATTGCGATGTCCCCAAACAAAACAAGAAAAGCCCCTGAGAGCGATTTGAATTCTCAGGGGCTTGCAATGTCGTGCAGTGGGCTGCTGCTGTAAGTCAGTAACTGATGTGGGCGTTTGAAGTGAAGTCCTCAGATTCAATCGCAATCTTCTTGGCAAGAGTGCTTTCGTTGCTCGCCGCACGGTTCTTCAAATTGTCGGGGTTTGGAATAGCATCATCAGCAGTAAGCGTGCCGATGTTGCTCACAACAATCAGCTCCCGAGATGCCTTGTTCTTTATTTCAAAGCGAGCATCCACAACCGTTATTGCAACTGTCTTGATGGTTGCTTCCCCTGTGCAGTCATTCGTGGCGTAGTGGAGCTGCTGGCGGGATAGCGTTTGCGTTCCAATATCGTTCCCCAGCCAGTCCACGTTATTGGTGATGTCCCACTTAGCTTCACGGCAACGGTCGTCATCAATGAGGGTGAACTCCAAATGGTCGGCGGTAGCTTCACGCACGAAGTCGTAGCTGAGGTCTGTGTCGAGTGATGCCTCGAGGTAGGCACGGTCTGGCTTCTCCACAATCTCCTGCAATGCGTTCCCAAACAGTGTTTGAACCTGCATGAGTACGGGAATGAGACCTACCATTACGATGCTTCCGACCACCGCCCCGATAATCGTTGCTGGCAGAGCTTCCGCTTTCTCATTGCGTACTGCTGACATTCTGTTTGTGATTCTTGTAAACATTTTCTTACCCTTTCGGCAGTCTTCGATTTCCTGCCTATCTGGGTTATTACTAACTGCTAACTGAACGAAGAGTGCCAAACTACGAAAGATATTGACTGAATTGATCCAAACGATTCGTCAGCTCACTGGCACCCTGTGACAGCTCTCTTCGCCTGTTCGTGTATCCAAATTCTCAGCCACGATTTCTTCCTTCCAACCTCATATCTATACGTAGAGATATCAGTTAGGTCGGTAAAAAGAAGTTGGGCTGACGGGATTCAATCCCGTCAGCCCAACAAAACTCGCCACCTGCGTATCAACCGCAGCCAAGTCCTGTTTCTTCCGTCTTAGTTCTTATCGGCACAGGTAAGTTGTTGAGGACTATCCCGCCAATCGATTGACCATTGAATTCATGAATTCAGCGTCTACGGTGTGCTGAGACTCAGCTGGCTTGAAGGACTTCTTGGAAGCAACAGTCTTTCTGCTCACCATCTGCTTAGCGTCAAAGAAGACTTCTATGAGGTCGTTAGCATGTGGGCGGTCTTGCACCATGCTGGCAAGCTCCAACTCAGCGACATCGCCTGTGCGGATTTCACGAGAGTTGTCAATCACGTTGAACGCACCCAATGCATCCGAGTCAGACACGTTTCCCACAAGCTCCGAAGCAGAAGCAGAATCGGTAGCTGAGGCAGAAGTGATAACTACCGTAGCGTCAGCACTCTTTCCAGAGGTCGACGGCAACTCAGTAGACGTTTCCATGACTTCTTCTTTGGTAGCTGCCATTTTCGCTCTACGAATCAGTCCTCGCACGGCAGCAGGCGTTTTCCCGAAGGTTCCAAGCTCTGCAATTTGCTTGTCGGTCTTTCCCTCAGCAACAAGCTCCAACACCGCAGCCCACTTCGCAGGAGCCATTCGCACCCGCTTAGTGCGGTGAGAAAGCATAGTCTGCCTCGCAATCCACTCAGGACGGTCTTCGGCTGTCACGTTAGCTTGAACGAAACCAGTGATGTCTCGGACTATCGCCTCGAGGTCATTGCTCTTGGCAGGGCGAGTGAACATGCTATTCAGCTCGTGGACATGCTGTTCAAGCTTAGGGACAAAGATGCTTACATTCAGGCTGTCTTTACGGAACTGTGGGTACGCCCACTGTGCGGCAGCCTTGAAGATGTCATTGCGAGCATTCTTGGAAGCTGGGTCAATCTTGAAGTTATTTCTCGCACGATAGAGCTGACCCACAATCTCTTGGTCGGCGAAAGCGTTCAGCTCCTTCACCGTGTACTCGTGTGCTGTTCCCCACTCCACATCGAACGAGGAGCTGAGTGGATTCTGAGCGGTTGAACTGTTCTGCATGGTGCTGGTGCCGTGAGCTTCCAATGTGATGAGTAAGCCCAGCTCAGCACGGCGGCAGTAGTCAATGGCTTTCGGAGTGACGGCGGTCTCCTCAAGGAAGTAGTAGAGAGACGCAGCTTTATTGTTCTTGCGGAATACAACGTAGGAGTAGAGGGGTAGCTGCTCATCCGAGATGAGCTGAGCGACCACCTCACGGACATCTCCGCTCTCACGGACTATCTCTATCTTTATGAGGTTTATCGCTGAGAGCTGGTTCGCCTCAATGAAATTGAGCTTCAGGGCTGTGGCTCTATCGGTGAGGTACATCTCATCTCGGCGGTCTCCTGCAAGCATCACTGGGCTTGGGTTGAAACGGGCGAGGAACATGTCCTGAGTAAGAAGGGTCGAATCATTCATTGCAAAATCCTTTAGGTGGCGGTGACAAAGGGACTTCAACACATCTGACGGGATGCACCGAAGTAGCAGATTTTCCTGCTTCAAGTTCATTTATCGGCTTGTCATCGTCCAATTTGGAACTTCTTGCAAAAAAGTTCGTATCCACGTAGCTGTTCGTATCCACGTAGCGGGATTTGTTCGTATCCACGTAGCGGGGGCAAATCAGGGTATTTGTTCGTATCCACGTGTAGGGCGTGTTCGTATCCACGATGTACTTGTCTTATACATAAATAAGAGAAGCGAGGGAACGTGTCCGAGAGGCTAAAAAAAAGCCTTGAAAAGAAAAACAGAAGACAGGCATCTTCACTCAAGAGAGATGAGATGAAGCAGGAAGTGAAAAAAGAAAAGTAGCTTTTTGCTTTTGAAGAGCGAAGCGATTTTTGACGAACAAAGAGAGCTTGCCTCTGAAATCTGAAATGTTAGGTGCTTCGCCTTCAGAGCGGAAAGTCCTTGTGCCCCTACAACTTCCAGCTCACGACGAAACGATAAGGTTGCAATTTCTATTTGTAACCCATAGGTCTGATTCATTGCAGTTTGTGCCCCTCCAACTGCTCTACTTCAAATATCGCCTTGTAAGCGTTTGATAGCTGGATGTGGAACAACTCCTCCCAAAGCATCACAGAAGCCCTCAGAACGGCTCAGGGGGCGTATCAGGGGCATTTCTGACCCCGTGCTTGACCGTGAGTGCGTACTTTCAAACTTTCAGCCCTTTTCAGAGTGAAATTGCAATGTCAGCGGTATCCGGTTTTGTATCCCTACAAGAAGTTGTAGAGAAACGGGAGTCATCATGAACACGGTTGAAGAGACAAAAATGTACTCACTGCAAAACGCATCTGAGGTCACTGGCTGCTCCCTTGGTCGCTTCCGCTACAACAAGGATAAGTTGGTAGCTCTCGGCACCATCGTTGATGACAATGGTTGGAGCATTCCTGAGACTGCACTGGTGGAGCTTGGATGGCTGAACCCCTCCAAGCCCGCAGCTCCGAAGAAGACGAAGCTGGAACTGGCTCAGGAGGAAGTGAAGACTCTGCGTGCAGAGAATGCAGCTCTACGTGTACAGCTGGATGAAGCAACCTCCCGCCGAGGTCTCTTCGGGAAGAGAAAAGGAAAGTAGCATCACCCCCGAACGCAAGAACCCCACCGCAAGTGCGGTGGGGTTCTTTTGGTTATAGGGCAGTAGCTCTCAGTCCCAGCTGATTTCGTTGCCAGCTCCTTCACCCAACCCCTTAATCATGTCGGGAACGTAGATAAGGGCTGCTACCAGCATTGCAATCAGGATGAAGATGACGAACTGCATTATTTGTCTCTGGATGAGGAACACGATGGAGATGACTCCAACGATGGCGAGAAAGATTGGGCCGACGATTGATTTGATGAGTTCTTGAAGATTCTCACCCAGTCCCGCAGCGACGATTGTGGTGACGATTTCGTTTAGCATGATGTTTTCCATTTCAGAGAGCCGTTGTTGACTGTCTGTGATGCCTAACGAGTAGAACGAAGGCACACCCCTTTCATTGTTGAAAGTGGCTTACATTGCCTTCTCGTCATCCAGAAGGGCGAGTACTACCTCGTCTGGGAGATCGATCATCGTCGTGTAATCCCAGCCACCTGCATCGCATTCCTCTTGTAGCCTCACAAGCCATCGGAGTTCTGCTGACTCCTTCACCGCAGCGTCGACGTCGTTGTGGTGGCGAAGAAAGTACAGGTCTTCAAAGGATGGCTTGATGCTGTGAACGATGTAGAGGTGATGCACTCTTGGCATCCCGTGTAGTCCCATCTTCTGAGGATGGCAGCTGGGGACATCAATAACGGGTTCACATACCCCAGTAGACAGAATTAGCCCCATCACCAATCCCGTGGTGATGGGGCTAATTTACTGAGCTGAGCTACTTGGCTTGAACCCTCTTGGTGACCTCTGAAGCTCCTGCACTGATGACTCCCGCAGCGGGAACCCCGACGGCTGTTGCCGTTGCTGCAACCCCAGCAGCTGCTCCAACGTTCTTCGGGGTGGCAACCTGCTGCACTACTGTCTCTCTCTTCTGAGGAGCTAAACGAGCATCACTACTTGGGAACGGTGCGGGAGCTGCTGCCTGTTCAACTCTCGGAGCTGGTGCCACCCCAACTGCTGCTGCTGGCTTGGGAGCAGGAGCAGCCATGGTAGCTGGCGTTATCTGAGTCGGTTCCACCTTGGCAGGGACGACCTCCTTGTTCGGTATGTTGCGTGGCTTCACATCTGCCACTGGGTTGCCACCGTCGCTCTTAACATCTGCACTGTCCCGTTGATATGCCCGTCCAGCTTTGATGCCTCCGAGAATTGCACCTCCACCGCCAGCAACAATTCCTCCACCAATAGCACCGAACAATTTGGCTCCGTTGGTGAACAGCCCTTGTCCCCAAAGCCCAACGCTTTTGTTGCCACCGAAGTTAGCTGAACCAATCTTTTGCAATTGGACTCGTGTGAAAAACGTTGCCCAGACAAGTCCAGCAATGACGACGGTTTGAACCATAACTTTGGTTTCAGCTGAGGCGATGAGTGAGTACAGCATGAAGTACACAGAGAGGCAGATAGTGGCAATAATCTGTTTGATGAAGATGTTGACGACAATCTCGGCGTATCGCTTCAAGACTCGAGTTCCCCACTGAGGAATGATTCCAAGCAGGAACATGAATGGACTCATAAGAACCGCCATCAGAAGCATCAGTTGAAAGCAGAACTGCATGAAGCTGAACGCCAACGGCACGATGCTGTGAACGATTGATGTGAGCCACATCATCCCAGCAGCTGTTGTTTGAGCGTCTTGCCCGCCCGCCCATAGCTTGTTACCGCCAGTGTCGGCTCCTACGGCATTACCTGATAGTTGGGCGTAAGCAACCTCGGATTCCTGAAGTGCCATCCCTGTCGCCTGTCGGTCGAGTTGAAACTGCCCCCAGCTGGATGCTGTAACCGTTTCGCTACCGTAGCGAATTGTGTAGTTCTGGTTATTCAAGATGTTCCGTGGGTCTGAATCATCAAATGCGTAGGTACCGTACTGACCCTCAAGCCAAGGGGCATAGATTGCTGCCTGCCAAATGGTGCAGGCGGATTCTCTCTTTTGAACGTTCTCCCCTGTTGCCTCGCAAATTTCACTCGTCGGAGCTGCTGAATTTGCTTGGTCATTGATTTGCGATTGAACGGAAGTCATCAAGGTGTCAGCCATGTTCAGCATGAAGGTGGGCTGTGCCAGCAGGAATGTTCCCATCGCTATCGCTGCAATCATCCAGCCAGTGCCAGTCAAAGCTTTAGTCGCTGCTCGCTTGATTATTCCTACGTACGCCACATAGGTCGCCCCGAGCAGAACCATAGGCAGCATGAAAGGAAGAAAGAGGCTATCGTTCAGTCCGCCAACGATGTCCTCCACCACATCCAAGAGAAAATGCATGGGGTTTGCTTCATCGGAGAGCGGAATACCAGATGTCGTGGAGTAGAGGAACGCAGACACATCGACGATGAATCTTGGGATGCCGCTGATTACGCCGTTTGCGATATGCATTTCAGCTTTACCTTTGAGATTTCCGCAGCGTCCAAGGTCTTGAGCGAGGAATCGGCTGTCGGAAGCTGTCACAGGCTCCGAGCCTGCTGTGGAGCCTGAGTTGATGGAGTCGCCTGTGCCTAAGCCGCCAGTGCTATCAACGCCAGCGAACATGAACTCCTCAGTTGTGTAAGCAGGAGTCCACGTGGTGAATTGCGGAAAGCTTGAACCGTACTTCTCGTAGGCGGTGACACGATATTTTCCAGAGTCCGCAGCTGCTCCAGATGTGTTGACCACTTTTGTGGCGGATGCCTTCTTAGTTAGCATCGTCATCGCTGGTGTATAGCCACCGATTCCACCGAACTTCTCGTTATCGTCACCCCATCTGTTTTGCTGCCCGCTGTCCCCCTTCACGCACACAAGGTCACTAATCACATCCGCCTTGGCGATGGTTGGGGAAGCTGCAACTCCTGCGAACCCCACAAGGATGGAAGCGAGGAGACCGACCTCGACCAACTTTCGTAGCGAGCCTGACATGCGAGTTCTTGTGAGGCGGGGAATCAGAGCCTTGCGGCTTACATCCCTGAGTATGGTGAATTGGTATTCGCTTTTCATGATGATTCTTCTTTCGGTTGAGTTTCGTATCCGTTTCTCTCTGGGTTGCTCTGCTCGCTCTGTTCAAGCAGAGCAACCGTTATTTTTGAAAGACTCGTTCTTTGATAGCTATCGGTGATTTTGAAAATCACGCTGAAGCGAGCTGTTTTTCCTTGTGCTTGGTTTCTGCCTTGTTTGAACGCATGCTGTACACGATGTTGAGAGATGTCATGAATGCGTGTGCATGGTTACCTCGGTAGATGTTTGTTCCCACGTTGATGCCCGTTACGACCGCATCGTAAATTGCATCCCCGATACTCACTCTTTTGATGAAGGTCGCATCCTGAGCTGCGGCAAGGGATTTGTACTCTTTGCGAATAGCGGGCTGCTCTTCACGAAGCTTTCCGAGTTCAGCCGCAATCTCGTGCTTCTCCAGCTCGAGTTCCTTCTTCGTGATTAGCTCCGTACCGTATCCACCATCAGGGTGAGGAGCTTTCTGCCATTCAGCCAAGGTCTGCTGGCGAAGCTTCAAAGCGGCAATGCGTTCATCACTCTTACTAAGCTGTTGCCCCAGCTCTTTCTGTCGCTCAAGGGCAGCATCTGCTTGGTGGTAGCCAGTCATCAATCTGAGGCGTTCATTCAAGGGAGTGTTGAGCCACCCTTTTCGTCCATCAATAACCGCATTCGAGGATGAGGTATTGACAGCACGCATATCCTTTTCCAAGCCCGTGCCTTTTACCTTGTGGTTGTAGACCATGCGAGCGGCGTAGGCATTCATGGTGTGACCGAAGACACCCGCTTCGATTTCAGCGGCAAGCTTTTGTTCACGAGTCAGAGATGGCACGACCTTCAATTCCTCGGAATTGTCATAAGGGTTGGCACGGTGACGCCCTGCCCGTTCAGCAGGGTTGCGGATAGTGGCTCGCTCCGCAGCGATTGTCTCGTCAGCTCTCGCCTTATCGTTATTGGATTTACGCTGCACCTCTTCATCACTGTCGTCACTCAGGTACGGTGCAGCGGTTATAGCGTCACGCACGAAGCCCGCCCCGTTTTCGGCAGGGATGCTCGTCTTGCTAACTCGCACAGCGACCTGCTGCAACGCATTTGGGTTGATTGAACGCTTAGCCTTTGTCTTTCCACGTTGTATTGCCTGAGCTACTTCCTCCTCGCTCAGTTCTCCAACCTCACGTGCTTCTGCTCGCTTCTTTCTTGCTGCCTCATTCTTTGCAGCTCGTTGCAAAGTCATTCTTCGTTCTTGTGCCATTCGGAGTGGTTCGTCAATCTCGAGCTTCTCCTCGTCGCTCATCTGCTCATACTCAGAGAACTTCACCTGAACTTCTGCTGCATGCTTTCTACAACGGCGACCGCCTTCACTGATTCCTCTACACATCGGATGCTCCTTACATTGGATTGGATTCCTTACCGATGTATATCGGTACAAATTCCGTCTACTCAGGAAAATGAACCTATATTCCTTGTCCCCAAACGGATTAGTTTGAAACCGGTATGGTGCAACTACACTTTGAAAAACGGAGCCTCCATGAACACGGAAATATTCACCGCAGAGAATGTCATCTCGCTTTCCAAATCCATTCAGAACGTTTTGAATAGGTTTGACCCACTGGGCGTTACCCCCACGGTCTTTGCTCCCGCCACTGAGTACCAATTCGAGGCTGACATTTTCGCAAAGATGTTCCTGACCACTGGCGGTGTTTCCATTGCCGACATTCGCAATGTAGGCGTTGAAGCGTTACGTGACCCCGATTGGTTCCAGCCAGAAGACATTCAAGATTTCGCAGGTGAGCTGACCGCTACTTTTGCCGAGCTATTCGATTGAGCCAATCGCTCTCTACTAACGAAGCCCCGCAGCCAATCAAGGCTGCGGGGCTTTCTATATTCGAGCGATGTTGCTACTTCTCATGGGGAAAGGTGAGACTCGCCCATGGCAAAGGCTGTGGGCAGCACTGAAAGCTTTTGATTATCCTCGTGACCGCTGGTGCTGATGCACTTCCACAGCGGCTCACAGAGCCTCCAGCAGTTCTCGCTTTTTCAAGCACATGAGGGACACGGGAATCAGCTCAGGAAGTTCAGTAGACGGAATTGCAAGCGGTGTCGCCTTTTCAATAAAAAGCCCTCACCATGAAGGCGAGGGCTTTTCTTATCAACACGTTCTGATAAAGGGTCGAATCATCATCGCTATACAAGGCGAGCTTCGAAGTTCTTGAATGCTGCAATCCGTATTGGAGCCAGCTCGTTCACATCCTCGTAGTAACCCTCCAAGTCGCCAAGGAAAGTGGAGGGGTTACCAGCGACTCTCAGGCGGACGCTCAAGGCGACATCATCTCGAAGTAAGTGAAGGATGCCCCCTGAAATCATGGGGTTCGTGGCGATGGTCTTTCGTACCATCACGCTCTTGTCGGTGGTCAGCACGGCAAGCAAGCCGAGGAGTGTGTTCGGTGCCAAGCGTGGAGCAGGATTCAAGGTCATCAAAGCCCTAATCCGTTCGTCCTCATCACATGAGCAGGCGAATAGGGTTGCGAAGTCGCTATCGAAGTCCAGTGCTGCTGCGACTCGCTCTTCGTAACTTCGGGCTGGTGTGTTGATGATTGTCATGGTGATGCTCCTATCGATTGGTTACCCTCGTTATCGGCAGTAGCCTCCATCTGAAAGTTTCACTTTCAAACTTGAGAGCATCGCAGGAGTGCCACTCCCCCGCCCTGCACGCTTAGCCTGTGACGCTCCCAGCGGCTCGTGCAGGGGAGTTCGTTGTGACCGCTCAAAGGCTTACAAGGCAACTATCAATAGACACAGTGTGCCGACCCTCAATTCCGTCTACTCGCAGAAGTGAGGCAGTCACCATGTCCCCTTTCGAAGAATGGACAGCCCCCTTGAGCTGAAAGAAGCCCCGCCGACCAGTTACGGTAGCGGGGCTTCTTCAATCGCTAAGGCAATCGGTCAGGGCATTTCGGGTCTGCACTGACCAACCTGATAGAAGATGAGATTTTGCAGCTGAGGCGATGCTTGTTCCTCCACTCGCTCCATCACAGCTTCCGTCAGCTCCACGTCCACGATGAACTGATTCTGGAGTGAGTCTGCGTATCCCCGATTTTCATAGGGATGTTCAGGCATCAGCTCCAGTATCAGTTCCACGATTTCATCCATGCTTTTAGCCATGGGTCGAAGGGTGCCCTATGCGTACGACTGACGGCTTCATTATTCGGACGGGCTAACGCTGGAGCCGTCGTTTCCGCACGATTACGGTCACCCCAATACGCTTACGGCATGAGTGTGAAATGGGTTTGGTTCATTGGTATCGCTACGCTGTCGGCTTCAGTGCTTGGTGTCTTATTTTTCATTTTCTCCACCACCATGACCTTTCGTGAGTGGATGGGCATTTTGATTGGCATCGCCATAGGTGCAACGCTGGCAGCTCTCGTGGCGACTCACCTCTGGCACAAGAAGCCGAAGCCCGCTGCTCCTCTTAAGGCAGGGCAATTCACAGATGTGAAGCGAGCAGAGGAGTTGAAGGACAAGATAGACGCTTGGCAACAGGAGCTGGTCGATGCTGAGGACAAGGTTCAGGAGCTGACTGATACTGAACACACGTCCTATGGTGCTTTCCGCAAGAATTTTAGCCCCGACGATCAAAAACGTGCCAACGCCAAGTTGAAGAAAGCCAAGCTGAGAAGCCAGCAGCTCAAAGAGAACATCGCAGATGCACGCCGTCAGCGTGAGGGGTTGCGAGTGCCTACGCCGAAGCCAATTCGTATTTCGGTACCAAAGGGTCAGATACCGAGGCGTGGCTCCTCTGGTCGCTGAAAAAGCTCAGCCTCTCCACCAGCATGGTAGACATCATCCATGTTCCTTGAAGCCGTAACTGAAGCGGAGACCGCTGCGGCAACTGTTGAGTCGTTGAAGTCATTCGTCTCCGTTCCCATCATCACCACAGCCGTACTTGCTCTTACAACACTGGTTATCCCTACAGTCCGATGGACTCGACAGCTCAAAAGCGAGTTGGCGGTGTTCAGTGAAATGCCAGAGGGTGAAGAAAAGAACTACTGGCAGCAGCGGGTAGAAGAGCAAAGTGTGAGGCTCAGGACATATCGCACCCTCGTGCCATGGTGGGACAGACTCTTAGGTTGGCTCGTGGTGGTCTGCTTTGCCTTGGCTATCTCGTTTGGAGCGTTGTTCGGTATAGATACGTCTTGGATGGCACCCTTCGACTGGATCATCTTTATCATGGGGTTGTTCGTAGGTGTTTATGTGACCATCAATACTCTGAAGGGCGGGTCTTTCCACGGCCTCAGCCCTCAGGGTTACGTCTCTTACATTGAGTCGGAACGACGGTCATACCGACGAGCTGAGGCACGCAGACAAGCTGGTCGACGCCTGCGACGGATAAAGCGAGCGGAGCGAGCAGCGGCTCGGACTCCAGCAGCATAGGAAAGCAATTCCGTCCACTCGGAACTCCGAACCGTTTGCGACGTCCCCATCAGAAGCCGTTGAAGACCTCTGGCTCCTTAGCTAACAAGTCATCGTCAGACTCTTGTTCCTCTGCATGCTTGATTAGCCGAATCACCAAAGCAGCAACGATGTGAACCGCCATATCCGCATCAGCTCGTTCAGCTGAGCCAGCACCATGAGCTGTACCTCGATTGCTCCTGTCAGCGGTGATCCAATCAGCGATGAGCTTGTAGCTATCAAGCAGCTTGGTGTCATGCCCCATCAGGAAGCCACGCCTCTTTGCATCTGAGAAGATCGCACCCAAGTTTGAACCTGTTGCTCCCAGAGCTTCCAGAGTGGCTTGGAGAGCAGAACCAGCTGAGGTAATTGCCGCACCATACTGACCAGCGGCGATGCTGGACTGTGCCTGTGTGTAGGCAGCTTCCGCTGCGGCGAACTTGGGGTCGTTGGTCAGCAATGTCTCCACAGGCTCTATAACCGTGAGGAATAGAGGTTCCTCCGTTCTCGGCTTCAGCCTTCTATTTACGAAGGTGAAAGCGATGCGGGATTCCAGCAATACATCGTTTGCAAGCTCACAGAACTTTGCAGAGTCAATATCGTAAGCAAAATCGTTGTCCTGCTCACCGCTCCACTTGCCGTTATTTACCTCACCGAATTTGTCCAAGACAATCGGGATGGCTGCGAACCAGTCCAACAGTTCTGCATCCGTCGCTGGGTATATGACTTCGGTAAACGCACTTTCAATGGAACCGTGCGACGGACGCAGTTGACTCTGGTCGCTCACGAAGTCTCCTATGGAACCCCTGAGCAGTTGGTTGGTTCTGTAATGCCAGCTCGGATAGCTCTGCTCAAACGCATTCCACAGGCGGAACCGTGTCCGCTCGTCAAAGGTGGTGAGCCATTGAATACCGTGTGATGCTTCTGCTTCGCCTCGTCGCCGAATGAAGGCAGCACGGGATGGGAGAAGATCATCGAAGTCAGGCACACCTGATCGTACTGAAGGACGACAATTCCGTCTTCTCGAGATGGCGATCCCGATTCCCTGTCCCCTATGGGAATGACCAGACAAAAAGGGCTGAAACGCTGGGATACCGTTTCAGCCCTTTTCTCTTCTCAGTCAACCAATCAGTCCGAGAAGAGGATGCTGCTGAACCATCATGAAATTCAGCAGGAGGGCGATTCCTCAGATGCAGAGGAGGAGCCGCCTGTACTTAAGTATCGGCTTCTCGGATTCATTTCCATGATTCTGGGAGTGAAAGATTTGAGGAGCGAGGTTGGTATCCCTCGTCGTCTGTGCTGGCGGACAGTATTGCATCAAGGTGGCAACAAATGAAGAAGCGGGGATGCAGCTATCCCCAGCTGCATCCCCGCTGTCCATGGGGAGGTGAGCGTGAGGAGGAAGAAACACGCTCATGAATCGCTATCGGCTAATCAAGTCTCAGTCACCAACTATTCATGAGTTCGGTACGGGGACATCGAAAGCGGCTCGCCATTCCCAGTAGACGGAATTGGACGCAGCAGAGCTGGAAGCTTCGCATCAAAAAAGTCCGTTATGGGCTACGCCAAAAGCGACAAGCAAACACCAACACCCAAGCCCCAGCTTGCATCCTTCTTCCCCAAATAGAACCAATAAGCCCAAAACCCTTCTGTCATTCTTTCCAATGCCGTAGGGAGAACAGTGAGTTCAATTGCTCACAGGCGACTATCAAAGCGATGCCTTCAATCGCTGGGGTGGGTGTTGGGAGTGGTTCGCCTCCCAATCAGTTCCCCTGTGATGGACACAGGGTGGGGGTTCGGGGAGGCTTGCCCCCGACAACATGCGAACACTGCGAGCAGGGGTCGGCAGGGGCAAGCCCCTGCTAACAAAGCATGCTGCTTTTCGCTTCTACCATCACAGAGGTAACTCCCCTTCTTTTTGAAGAGAGTCCTACCAGCTCCAGCCAAGAGCTACCGCTCGTTGCCCTTCATCAGTGTTCCCGCAGCAGCAGCAGCTCACAGAGCATCCAATGCAATCACGGGTTACTAAGCAGACACTGCTCACACCCTCACCACGGGCAAACCGTAAACATAGGTTTACTGATTCAAGGCTTCACTCATGGGTTCAACCCACTCCGAGTTAGCAGACTTTCAATGCTGCCAGCCATCAAAAAAAACAAAGGATTCAGTCCTACGCTGCACGGCTCTCAGCTCACGCTTACAGAACTACTGGAATGGCTGTCAGAGCTATCAAACAGGTCACACGGTAACCGTGAAAGCAATGCAATCAGCAACATGACTACACGGTGGTCAACCCTCACTGGCAGAGCTTCCCGCTGCGGGAAATGTGCGTCCTCACATCACCCAGTTTCTTCCTTCTTATTCCCCTCCTTTGCAGACGAGGGAATTCTCTGATGCGAGCAACGTCTGCATCCCTTTATTTGCAAGGCAGAACATGCTTCGAAGTCTTAGAAAAAGTCTTAGGTGAGAAATAAGACTTTTCCACGAGCAACGGCATGAGCTTTGCACGAGCGACCGATAAGGACTGTGTACGAATAATCAATCGAAAGCAGTCGCATCATGACCATCACCCACCCCTTCCAGCAGCACTCATTCAGCCCTCAGGACGACGGAGTTCAGACGCTCCCTGACGAGATGCCTCACAGCGTAAACAGTGTCCCTATCAAGAAGGTCACAAAGGCTACTAAGAAGAAGCCAAAGAACATCCGAATCGTTGACCGTGACATTGACATAATCACGTATCTTTTTCGTGTCCAGTACGCCTACAGCTACCAAGCAGGACGCAGGTTCAACACCTCAGCGGCAAGCATCGACCAACGTTTACAGAAGCTCAGCCAGCATGGTTTCGTTACCAAAGAACGAATCGCAGGTTCTGCGACTGCGTGGAAAGCTTCAACCAAAGGGCTTCAAATAGCCAACCTTCCTCACAAGGACGGGAAGGCAATTGCTCTTGGAACAGCACAACACAACATTGCTGTGGCTCTACTTGTGGCTGAGTTGGAGAGCGGTTCTCCAGATGCAGTAGACGTTCTTGATGTGAAGAAATGGGGAGAACCCATCCCGTCAATGAACCGAATAGACGGCGGTCGTCGCCTCTCCTCTGACTATCAAAATAATGTCCTGAGCCGTGGCGAAATGACTGTGACGGAACGTGAAATTCGCAGCAGTCAGCACATGGGTAGAACCATTGGACAGGATGGAATCGACTATGCGGAGCTACGTTTGGTCTGTCAGCTGTCCTCTGAATATGAGGATGCACCTGAGTTGGTGGAAGGCAACGAACGCTTGTTCGTTGTCTATGGCGGTGGTGGAAAATCGGGTGAACACATCCCCGACCTTGTTGTCCCACGCCCCCGAGCAGCTGATGGAAGCACTCAATCTATTGCGATTGAGGTGGAACTCACACCCAAATCCAAAGCGGATTGGCAGCGTATCCTTCGTGCATATTGGGGCAGCGGGTGGATGTTCAAGCGAGTGTTGTACTACACACAATCACCTGCCATCAGAGATGCGGTGAGCAGAATTGCTGACGACATCGGCATGATTCTTGAGGATGATACTGCTGAGGTGAAGGCACGAAAGCTTGCTGTCGTGGGTTCCCTGACCCCCCGTAATTTTGAGGTGGGATTCCGAACTTACTCGCCTCAGGACAACCGCCGTATGTACCTCGGCTAAGCCAATCTGGGCGTTATCGTACGACTGTTATGGAGAAGGAAGCTCTTCAAGTTCCTGCTCCATTTCGTATCCCAAAGCTACGTACAGCAAGTAGTTTGCGAAGAGTTTCTCGATGACTCTGCGACCGTTTACGCCGCCGCCACTCCAGATGATGCTCTTCTGGATTTGATTCCAGCCCTTATAGAGCTGCCTCGTGGTGGCAGTGTTTGAGTTGGAAGCAAGAGCGTACGCACCCTTGATCGTGAGCATGTCAATGTAATCCACGACAACTGGTTGGAACGCATCCCCAGCTCCACCTGCAACATAACCATCCCAGCCAGCAGCTCCGTCATCGTCATCGACGGCGTACGGGGGGTCAAGGTACACGAAATCACCTGACTGGATGAACTCTTCCCCAGCTTCAAACGACTGGTGACTTAGCACCACATTGTGAGCATTCAGGAGGCTGTGGATGGCTTGTAGGTTACTGAAAAAGTCCTTGGGGATGCGTGGCTCATCGAAGCCGAAGCTCGCCTTACAGAAGCCTTCAGCGTTCTCGTTCCACTGCCCGTTGAATGAGGTTTGCAAGATGTAGAGGAACCGAGCAGCCCGCTCTGTGTCGGTCTTGAACGCCAAGACTCCATCAACATCCCAGCTGCGTACCGCCAGAAAGTATTGCCTATCGTGGCGATCACGGTGTTCTTCAATCAGCTCAATCAGCTGGTCGACGTCGTCACGGACAGCCGTCCATGTTGCTATCAGCTCAGCGTTCAGGTCTGAAAGATAGAAGGTTTTTCTATGTCCATCGACCGCTGGTGGAGTCCTCATAAGCAGGTCAAGAGCCACAGCTCCCCCACCAAGAAACGGTTCGTGATAGTTCACAAAGCTCTCAGGCGTGTTCTCCTGTATGAAATCCATGAGTCTACGTTTGCCGCCCACCCAGTTGTAGAAAGGTGCGACCTTTACGGGTTCGAAGACGGCAGGAGCTGTCTTACTCATGCTTCTGCTGCAACCTCGTCAAGGTGGATTTCTTCGTCAGGCAGCTGACCGACAACGGTTTCATACTCAGCCAGTCGATCATTCAAATGCTTAGTGGTATCCCGCAGGGTGGCTGTCACCTCACGCAGAATAGTGGGGTCTTCGATGGATGACGGGTGGGGAATCGTGTCAGCCATGTTCATGAAGGAACGAACTTGAAGGCGAATGGTGTGCTGGTCACGCACTCCATCGCCCACCTGTCGGGTGAGGATTTCCGTTACGTTACTGGTGTCAGCAGCTGACCCGTCGCCGCTCGAGGCGGCTGTGGGAGTTACAGTCTGCAAGTCCTTTACGATGCGGTGGATGGCTTTCAGGTTCTCCCCTGCATCATCCGTTGCTTCGGCTTCCAGCAGCTCCATGACGGCTTCTACGCCGTGTGCAGTCACAGCACGGGTCATGGAGTCGCTGAGGATGAAAGTCTCTGGAAGAGGCTTGATGGTGTCCCGTACAAGCTCTTCCAGCTGTGCGATAGCGATGAGCTGGTAGCCACGAGAGCGAGAGATACCAATCTCTTCTGCCAGCCATTCACGGAAGCCTGAGTAATCCAGAGCCACCCAGACTTTTACTTTCCATGCTTCGTGCAGCAGCTTGGCGAACTCCTCGGTGGACTTTTTGATTTTTTTGGTGAGTGCGGTTGCTTCTTCTACCGTGGCTACGCTGACTGACATCGTTCCCCCATTGCTGATTTCAAGCTCTCCGCTAAAGGTACAAGCACAGTGAGTGTCTACAGGAGTGGACACATAGAAGAAGCCCCCGCCGAGAAGGGAAATCAACTCGGCAGGGGCTTCGGGAATCCCGTGAGGCTTCAACTCAACACGGGAGGCTTTGGGCTATTTGGAGCCAGCAGCTCGCAGGACTTCCACCTGAGCAGACTGTTTGGTAACGCCACAGTCGGTGGTGTCCGTAACCCATCGATAGGCAGAACCGCCACCAATGGAACCCTGAGCTGGCACGTAGAACTCGCCTGTGAAGCGGTATTGCTGGTTGTAGGAGAAGGTCTTCCCATTCTCAGACGCCCAGTAGAACGCAATCCATTTCTCTTTCGTTGGTTCGTAGGCTTGCCAAGAATTCCATCTCCACGAGGACTGGAAGTACTGCTTGGCGTAATCAGGCTTGGAGCCAACACCGTTCACAGGGCTGACGGCATTCGTATCGACGCCTGTGTAGGTCTGCTGGTTGCTGATGTTGCGAACACCGTTACCAACAACCCCGAAGGTCGGGAACGTCACTGGGATGTGGGAGCCGTCACGCATGACCTGAACGTTTCCAGCTGTTCCAAGGTGAGTAATTTCACCTCTGATGTCGCACTGCCAAGTGGTTCTTGCACACTCCGATGGGTCAAAAATTGCATCGTTTCGGACACCAGCGACCAGTGCAGGGTTCACATTACAGGCGTAGGTGAAGGGTTCAGTGGTGCGTTCGACATAGTCTCGTACGTGAATGAAGGTGTCAGCCTTGTTCAACCATGAAGGCCATTTTTCACGCTTGTACTGCGTCATATCCTTATTCCATTGAAGGCGGTAGAAGCCGTAGCTTGGCTGACCATTCACAATCAGCGTCTTCGCATAAAAGGTCTGGTCGAGGCTCACGACTGACGGTGCGGCACGGTTGAAAGCCGTTGTTCGGTAGCCCGTAGAGTCTGAAAGGGTTCCGCCGTTTCCATAAGTGTTGGTCATCCCAGCTGCACCAACCTTGTGAAACTCACCAATTCCCCCCAGCGGAGCGGTGATTACGGTAACGACTGGCGTCAGATACGCCTTGGTCGGATACACGCAGTAGTAATAGAGATAAGCACCTCTGGTGCCATCGGCGTTCAATGCGAAGATGTCATAGCGACCGAGAGCTACTCGTCCGTCACCAGTCTTGTCGCAGGTGGGCAGTTTCCCGATGTCGCTCATTTGCTGTTCGAATCGGCAGTTCCATACCCCCGCTTCATTAGGAGCAGGGTAGGTCTTTTTTGCCTGCCAACCGCCTGACTCAAGTCCGTACCATGCTTGGCATTGAGAGAAGCGAGACTCGTATTTCTTCACGCCTCCGCTGCCTCCTCCAGGATTTGTTCCTGAGTTGCCGCCACCGCCAGTCTCGGAGCCTCCCGCAGATTGTTGGCTACCCACGGTGCATTGAATAGTTCCGCAGGCTACGTCAGCATTGGCAGCTTGGGCTGATATCAAGCTGAAGGCAACACCAGCTCCTACTGCCAGCAGTAACTTCCAACCCCCGTTCAGAATTGTTTTGATGTGACTGTTCATGACTTTCTCTTTCGATTATTGCTATGGCGGTGAGTGATTGTCGGTGCGGGCGAGGTTGTGTATCCGTGCCAGGATGAACAATTTCGTTGGCTTCCTTTGTTGAATCTGAAGCGTTTTGCTACGTCAGGTGGGCGTGGCTGATGCCACAAAACATTTAGTCTCCGAGACCCTCGAAACCAGCATCTTCCAGTGCATCGCCAGAAGAGCTGAAGGTGCAGGAGATTTCTACGGCTGTCGTATGTGCCTCGTCAGAGAAAAGAACGGAGTACCCAGAAAGAGTCGCACCATCAAATGCAACAGGCTCAGCACCACAATCTTTTGTGATTTCTCCAACAGATGCGACGGTGCTACCTCCTGCTGTGAAGGTGAAGCTTTCGGTGAACTTTTCGTTGTATTCATCGAATCCCATGACTTCTTCGCCATCCGTAGGCTCTGCGGTGGGAGTTTCAATAGGGGCTGGGGTCTCGGTTGCAACGGCAACAGGGGTCTTTGTTGGCGTAGGTTCGGCGCCTGCACCTGTCGCAAGCACGATAACGATTGCGGTGATGATGACCGCAACAAACGCTGCGATGCTTATAGAAATTGTCTTAGTTGATTTCTTCATTTTGGGTTTCCCTTTTTATGTTTGAGACGCTTGTCTCAGTACTTTTTGTTGTGAAGTCTTGATATAAAAGTTGAAGTTTCTATATGTAATCCTTATCGGTCATAAGTGCAGATATGTCATTCCAACAACGAATTGCTCTTACAATGTCGACAATTTACCGGATTATTGCGATCCAACTGGTTTTCAACGGCTTTGTTTGATAGTGCAAAGACGTAACCAGTGGCAAATGAAAATAGACCTTCGTTGCCCTTTCATTGTGTCTCTCGCTCAAGGCAGGCATAAGAAAACCCACCTGAGCAATCTGCATCAGGTGGGTCTCGTTTGAAGCTATGTGGTTTCACAACCTCAGCTCTACCTCCATGAGGAAGCTGATGTAATCCATCTTGATGGCATCATCTGCATCTTTGAAAGGAGCACACTCTCCACAAGTGTGGTGAAGATAGAACAGAATCCTGTCCTGCGTAGCGATGACGTGAACCATTTCCACCGCTGCGAGGAAGCTTGTATTCTCATCCCTCCAAGCCTCCGCATCAGTGAGACAGAGGAAGCCCTCGTGGTCGCAGCTGGCGTGGTCGGCGTGCATGTGACCGATGTAAACAGCCTGTCCCGCATCCAGCGGAAGCGTCATCTCTTCGCTCGCAAGAACATACCCAGAGGCAAGATTTAACTCGGCGTTCTTCGCAGCCCACGGCTTCACTGTGGACATATCTACGGTCAGGGGCTGGAGCCAGCTCAGCTCAGGGTCTTCCTCCCCCTCAAGGAACGCTGAGAGGGAGAAGCCGTCAAGCAGGTGTGCGGCTATCTCAGACCAGTCCTCTTGCCACCCGTGTGAGAGGAAGACTTCCTTTTCATGATTCATTAGAGGCTCCTTTTTCCTGAATACTATTGTGCTCCACCGACTTCACTTTCAAACCTTGATAGGAATGATTGCTACCGATAATCCCTGTTGATACATCCATCGACAATCAAAGGGACATCATGACGAACACACTCAATCTTGGAAGATACTGGAACGATTCGCTGCACGAACTAACGCAGGAGTTTCTTACCCGCAAGCGGTTTGAAGCGACCGTTGAGCATGATTATGGAAAGAATCTGGACACGCTTTGGCTTCAAGATGTCCGCTTCAGACCCTCTGGATTCCATCCCGTGAGAGGCAATGAGTACCTCAGCTACGAACACAGCTTTGTCGTGGAGGCTCCCCTGACTGGCGGCAGGAAGAAGGGAGAGACGCTTGAGTTCAGCACCATGGTGATGAAGCACGACTATTGCGACCATGGTGGCGTCTTGTGTCTTCGCAATGTAGAAGATTGGTTTTCGGATTATGAAACCGTGATACCTGCCATCACGGAGGTGACGTTCCATCTGCATGATGAACTATTGGTCGCCCGTTTTGGGCATCATTGTGCCAACTGCCCACGAGGAGCTGACTTTCCTGATGCGTACAACGCTCAAGGGCATTGGATGCTGAATAAGTAATTCGCCCTAACTGCGAGACTCACGTTGATTCGAATCAGCGTGAGTCTCTCTTTTCGAAAGAAAGAACCCCACTGGGAAAATCACTCAACCAGTGGGGTTCTCAATCGAAGAGCAGAAGGATGAATCACTAAGCCTCTGCCTAACATAAGTATCGGTTGTGGTAATGCATTCGAACGCCTCAGATCGAAAGTAGTTGCATATTTGTTTTATAAGTTCGACACGCCGACATGCCAAGATGATTTGAAAGTATTTTCTTGAGCTGACTACTGGGCTCGGGGGCTATTTGTCAAGTCATTTTGAAAGTAGCTGTAGACAAATTTTTTCTCGAATAGTAATGTAATGAAATCAAGTGAGGCGTTCGCAAGAACGCTTCTGCTGACTGTGTGACTTTGAGTCCACTCGCAAGAATGCATGTCCAGCATTCGCAGGCAAGACGATCAGGACGAAGACAAACTGTCTTCCATCCCGTCTCAGCCAATAAAGCGAGGAGCGAACTCAGCAACATAAGGACAGCATCATGACCACTTCTTCCCGAGCAAACCATGTCGTTTCCACTGATGGAACGGCTTCTCTCGAACGCATGACTGCCGAGGCATTCACCGCAGCGATGAAGGGCGTCTTCCTCATCCCTACGATGAAGTCCCAGATTCAGGCACACGTAGCCACGAAGACGCAGCAGGGAACCGCCAGCTCGAACGGTGGCGTGTGATGGGTACGGTAACCGCTCAAAGGGAACCTGTAGCCCCTATGGATGTACTCACTGCCCGCAAGATGCGGAGCTACATTGACGGCATCAGTGACAAGTACGAAGCGACTCTGTTCCTCATGGTTGTGCAGGATACAAAGCACGGTGGGCTAATGCTGACCACTGGAAACAAGCCAGATGTCTCTGAGGACAACTGGAAAGCCTTTGTGACCGACTCAGCCCTGAGAACTCTTTTCCACGTCAGCGTGGTTGATGCTCGTGACTGGCATGGTCGTCCTCGTCGGGCGAACTTTCGCCTGAAGCTAAGAGCCTCCAAAGTGTTGAAGCGTCAAGAACGCATGCTCCGCATAGCTGCCTAAGAAACTGCCCTCGCCCTGAACCTAAGGGCGAGGGCAGTTTCCTGTTGTTTATGGGACGAGGACTTCCGCTTCGTCGTCGGTCGCAGCCCATGTTTGGTTGATGACTTCGGCAAAGGCTGCACGCTCTTTTTCAACGTCTGGAAGCGTTACGCCGTTGGCGGATGCGAGGTCAACAACCTCCTGCCAGACGGCTTTCACCTCACCCAACGGAGCAAGCGTGTCTGCTGCTCTCACCATGTCATCCAGCTTTGCGAATAGAGAACTCTTTCCGTCATTTTCAAGCTGTCTTTGCATCTTCATTACAGTGATTTTCATACCAGTTACGAAGATTGAAGACTCCTCTTGACGCATCTCCACGAGTGCTTTTCGACCGAATCGGGACTGACGCCAGACACGTTCCTTCTCTTCCGCCTCCCGCTTGACTGCATCCTTGTCGTAGCTTCTGCCAAGCCGTTCCAGATGCTCTCGTTGGTCTCGCTCATTTATCTGTGCGTAAACCTGTTCCGTCACACGGCTATCAGCGTGACCAACGATTGAGCCGATGACAGACAACGGCGTGTTGTTCAAGATGAGAGCTGTAATAGCTATGTGACGTGACTTGTGCTGGTTGAGCGAGCTGAACCCACAATCGGTAAGCAGCTGCCTCCATTCAGCTCCTACGGCTTGCTGGCGTAGGGGTCTGCCTGTCTCGGTGGTGAACACCAAATTATTCATGTTCGGTCGGTCAATCGGCTCCCACTCAGCCGTTGCCTTCCAAACTTTCTGACGCTCCTTCTGCTGTCTCAGCAGTGTCAGGAGTGGTTCTACGAGCGTGACGTTGCGGGGAGT
>Ga0247805_1000146_pt1 | contig 45124 bp, 30 predicted proteins | sample UWRJL044104R1_FD_180930 | JGI IMG/M metagenome (GOLD analysis project Ga0247805, IMG submission 180930) | Plant litter microbial communities from Arlington Agricultural Research Station in Wisconsin, United States - UWRJ-L044-104R-1 | ecosystem: Environmental > Terrestrial > Plant litter >...
CTTGAGTCAAATTTATTACTTTTTCTAATTCTTTAGCTGCAATAATTTTCCAGTTTAGTAATGTTTCTTGATCATTTGGTTTTTTTGGTATATAAAAACCTGCATCACCTGCTACTTCTTTCATAGGATCTTCGTTCGTTGTAACAACCAAACTTCCTGAAGCCATAGCTTCGACGATTGGCCAACCAAAACCTTCATATAGCGACGGAAAAAGCATTACCGTTGCTCCTTGATAAAACTGTTTCAAATCAGAATCGTCAATATTTGATATAAAATGAATTGATTTTGAAACCATTGATTTTTCTTTAAATACTACCATTTCACTAGAAGGAGGTTCTCCTACCAAAATTAAAGGAACTTTTGCATCAAAATCTTTACCCCATTGATCATAAATTTCTAGAACCCCAAATTTGTTTTTATAAAAGGCATTTCCCCCAACATGCAGAATATATCCTTTAGATAAATCAATATTAAATTTTTTGGACAATATATCTCTTAAAGAAATACTATCTTTTGCAGGTTGGAAATTTTGATTTAATCCATTATAAACAACCTTTGAAACTTTAGGTGTTTTAGTTAGAAAAGAATTCAAATCGGTTTGAGTTTTTTTAGAAATAGATATAAAATTTTCAGCATTACGATAGCCCCAACGAATAATTTTTTGATAGTATTTTCCACTTACTCCTGTTTTATTTTCTGGCAATAAACCAAAAGCAGATTGTTGTGCCAAAAAATCATGGCAATGCACTACATGATATCTTTTCTTAACTAGAGGTATCCAAGGACCTAAAGCATTGTCCGAAAAAACAAACAATGTTTCTTTATCATTGGTAAGCAACCTTAATCTTACTTCAATAGGAAAAATTATATATTGATCTAAATAACCCAACCATTTTTCTAAAACTGATTTTTTAAAAGCCAATTTAAAAAAAACAGCTTTAGGACTCCATACAGCAACTTCATGTCCTTTTTGTTGCATGCCTCCCATAATCATTTGAGCAAATCTAGGCATACTTTGATGAACCAAAAAAGAAGGGTGAGTAAAGAGTACTATTTTCATCTATTCGCTTTTCAAATTCATATTTATACTGGCTACTAACAAACCAGATGCTATTATTGCGCATCCTAACATACTAGGTTGAGCCCATTGTCCTTGGATAATTAAATATAAGGCAGTGCCACAAAATATTAAAGGCAACAATTTATGTTCCTTTGGCAATTTTATTGATTTGTATAACAATCCTACTGCAAAAATTATCCTCAAGACTATAAGCCCACCTCCTAAAATAAGTCCTTGTTCTCCGCCAACACGACCTAACTCGCTTTCTGAAATTAAGAAACTAATTTTTCCTGTTAACATTTGGGATCCTGCATTAGTACCCATTCCTAAATAACCTTTAAACAAAGGTTCGTTCAACAAACTAACAATAGGACCAGTAAAATCAGTTAATACTCTCATGAAAAAAGAACCTTTTAATCCGCCTCCTTGTTCATTAGCAGTATCCACTCTATCCATAAAAACCTCTGTTCCTAAGCTAAAAATCGGGGTTGTTTTTTGTAAAATAATAAATAATCCAACAATAACTATAATTGCAATCAACAATCTAATCATTGATTTAAAACTAGTTGACGATCCTACAAGTGCAAACAAACCAACTAATATAACTCCCGCTACGGCTGTTCTACTAACCGTTAACGGTAAAGCTATCAATAAGGCTATTGTACTTGCAATTAGTAAAATTTTCGAACAAGCCTCTTTGGACAACCAAAAATAAAATACAAATACAGATGCTACAATATAATAAGAAGACAATCCTGTTGTAAATGAAAATGTTCCAGAAGGCCGAAAATACCCCATAGAGCCCGAAAAACCTGCACTACCTTCTCCTCCAATACCAGTGTTGATGGGAGCGGTTTGCGGACTTATAAATTGAAAGTAAACTATTAAAGTTACCAAAATATTGACTACTAACATCACACGCCCTATTTTCAATATATCTTTCTTTGTAAAAACCGCACCGATTACAAAAATCAATGGAAAGTGGAGTAGCATTATCCTTGCTCCATAAACACCAACAAATAAATTCCCATGCCCAAAACTCATCGTAATTGCTAAACTCAATAATGTAAAAATTGAACTTAAAACAATATAAGGATTAACAAATTTCACATTCAAATAAAGTGCTCTCAAAATAATATATATTGCAATTGGATCACGTACAACTAGTAATGGCGTGGCTAAACTGGGTAAAATCCATTTTCGTAAAGCTCCTTCAAAAATCCAAAGCAAAAAATACATCCAAATGGCTATTTTTATTGAACTATAATTTGGAATTAATTCTTCTTTTACTGTTATTGTATTCATTAATCTTATTTGTTTGTATAATTTAACATAGAAATTGCATCTGCCATTTCTTGACCATAAACCGACCATGGTCTGGTTTGCGCTTTATTTTGAGCCGCTATCCCAAATTTTTCTAACACTTCTGGGTTTTCTAGTATTTCTTCAAATACTTCTTTTATTCCTTTTGTAGAACCAGCTGGTACAATCCATCCGTCCTTACCTTGTTTTATAATATCTGGCCCAGCGGTGCGATCTGTTGTTATTACGGGAACACCTTGCGACATGGCTTCTGTAATTACCAATCCAAATCCTTCGAAAAGAGATGGAAAAACAAAGAGATCATGCTCCTGCATACAGGCTAAAACTTCAGCATGAGATAATGAAGGTATCCATTTGTGTTTTTCTAAAGCTGAATTCAGGGCCTCACAATTTTCTACTGCTTTATTTCCTACTATAGTTAATTCTATTTTACTTTCTAATTCCTCAACAGCATTAAACAAATAAGAAAGTCCTTTTCTTTGCGATAAACCTCCAATAAACAAAACTTTAAGTTTACGACCAGCTAATGATAAATATTGCTTTTTCTGTTTTACCTCTGGAAAACCATAAGGAATAACCTTTATTTCTGGCAAATTTCCTGAATAGTCTTCTAATGTTTTTTTTGTAAAACTACTGGCTACAAAAATAACATCTGCCAAGGCTAGTTCTTGATCTTTTTTATTCAACTTATCGGATGAATCATTAAAACCAGTAAGCGTACTTGACCATTCGGGATTGATTTCAAATTCTTTTTTCATTAACGAACGAGCACTTTTCCAATACCCAATTGGCAAATCATAAATACAACACAGTCCCAATTGTTTTGCTTTTGTAAAAGTAGCTAAAGCACCATCTTCATAAGCATAAACCCCTTTAACTCCTTCTTTTTTTGCTTTAACTAAATGATTCGCTACCCACTTATCGTGATTTTCATATACTTTATCAATACAAAAAAATCCTTTTTCATGTGTCTGTAAAAAACCTAATTTAAATTTTGATGTTAGCAACCGACCCAACTCGTAAAAAGACTTTGCCTTCGTGAAATTTTGCCAATTTGGATTTAAACGCCTTCTTTTTAAATCCTTCAATTTAGAATTTTCACCTAACTTATATAATAATTGACCTGGAAATATGGCAATTGCTGTAAATAGTTTAGAAAGCAAGTTGTTTTTCAACAAACCAGTTAGTAAATTTTTTGAATTGGCATTTAAAGTTGGATGAGACACTACTACTTTCATATCTTGGAAATAGAATTAATAAATTGTGTTACTAAATTGTGTAAATCAAAGATTTGAACATCTATTGGAATTAGGCTCAAGCTATTCTTTTCATATTTAATAATTTGTGGAACAACATACTGCCCCTTTGTTGGTGTCCAGTTACGAGAAACACATATTGTATTGAGCTGATGTTCCTTATATGCTGCGTAAACACCACTTTTTTCGCTCTGATAGTAAGGTGTTGTGGATATACCAAAATCACTATTTATCAGCACTTGCGATATTACTGTTTCAGATTGAATACCTAAAATTTCATAAGAAACATTATACTTTTCAAGTATGGTTATAAAAGTAGTCAGTTCTGTCCCATTTTTACCAATAAAGATAAACTTTATCGGTTTTTCAAATTCCTTTGAAACTATCATTAAATCATCCATAAAATCTTTAAAAGGAACTCCAGGATGAATCGTTCCAAACAAAACAAATTGAATGAATTCTGCTTCTATTACCTTAACAGCTGTCAAAGGTATATTACCACAAATTGCAACAACATCTGCACTAATATTATGAGTTTGAAGAAAAAATTGGTACAATTTATTTTGTGTAGTACAATAATCCGGTTTGATATGACGAACTATTTTTTTGACAATTCCTTGTTGAAGTTTACCAATACATTTGTGTTTAAATGAAGACTCTTTATCAATTCCCAACCACAATTCATGAAACATAATATGCCATTTGTGATCTCCCTTTAATTTTTTTAAGAAAGAAGGTAACCAAAAGGGTAATCCCTTTTGATTAAAACTATAAGGTACAAATTGTAAAGAAATCCAATCGGGATTAAAATCGCTTATAAGCTCCTGCAAGCAAATTAAACGCTGACTATTTGTGGTTGACACAGGAATTCGATGAACTTTCACTCCAGTTTGTTCTACTATTTGATTTCCATTAGTAAAAGAAGTAGTATTGTAATCCCACAAAGATACTATTTGAGCTTCATGACTATATCTTATAAGTGCACCACACATGCGTCTGGTGTAATCGCCTACACCATCCTTTCCAGGTTCTACAGAGCCGCAAATGAAGAGAATTTTCATATATTTTCGTATTGGAAAATTATAATTTTCAAACTTTATAAAACCTTCCTAAAAATTTACCAATTTTAATGGCTAATTGTTTTTTTCGTATTTCCCCTTTAGAATGTACCAAAATTGGACGGATACAATTTCTCCAATATGCATCATCCTCTTTTCTGGGTGGTCTACCATTAAAAATTCTTGATAAATGATTTGTCATCCATGGTTTTGGACTTCCTAACGCATGAAACATAGTTATATTTCCCATTTCAAAACCCATTGCCTCCTTACCAATGTAACTAACTGGCCCTTTATAAGACTCTATAACTGAATTTAGAGCATCTTGATCTGATTTATCAAAAATCTGAAACCCTTCCATTTTCAATATTGTAGAATTATAGTTTTGGTTCGAAAAAATTGAATTTTCAAGACCTCCAATAGCTTCTGACATAATTTCTTGAAGTTGAATCCACAATAGGATAAACGAAATATCCTTTTTTAAAAGCCCCACAAAACCACCATTCACATAAATTTGATTTTTATATTCTAACTCTATATTATATTTTTTATAAAAATCTCTCCATCCTACTCTTCGCGGATGGAATTCTTGCAATGGCGAATTCACATCTTCACAAACTGCAACTCCACATTTTACCCATTGTTCAAAACAAGACCATAAATCATTAATAATGATATCTGGATCAAAATAAAATAATGCTTCAGCTTTATTTGCAGGTCCATTCCATAATTCCGCCATGAAATCAGGTTTATAATTAGTTAAACTATAAGTTGTGATTAATTGTAAAAAGACAAGATTCAATCCTTCAGTAGGGGTTAAGACAACAGCATCTTTCCATTTTCCAATTGACTCTTTACTTCCTTTTAAAGCCCAATTAGGCAATTCTCCTCGATAACCTACATAGACTGTTCCACGAAAACCTTGGTTGTAGAGAGAGTTTGAAAGTGTACCAACACCATAATGATAATGACCTTCAAAAAGAGTACAAATTGCTACGTTCATAAATTTAAATTTTATTAAGTATTCAGCGGTTTAAAAATCTTTTTATTCGTTTTATTTGTTCTTTTACATAAGTTACATAAAACAAATCTGCTATTTGTATTTTAAAAAAAAACATCATTCTATTTTCATCTTTTTGACTTGAATACATCAAATCATCAATTGCTTCTGACCCCAAACGCCCTCTTCCTGAATAATGTAAATGACTAATCGATACTTTCTTTTCTTTCATTAAGGATTGTTGCTCATACTGATTTTTATCTTCTTGAGACAAATTAGAAAACCAACTTTTAAATGAATCTGTTTTTCTCTCTCCATCACCTTGAACTGCGTGAATCAAATCCAAACTATTTTTATAATCTCCAGACCATGAACTTAACCAGTTGTGTGGAGGTTTGCAAAGATTAAGTAATTTCCAATTTCCAATCAACGTAACAATATGTAATAAGGATTGATCGTGTTTTTTAGGAATATCAGGATTTTGTTTGAACCAATCTACAGCTGCATTCATATCGGCAATCATTTTTGGATTTTTTCTAACCAATACGTGACCTGCAGTCATAGCTGTGCTTAAACTTCCTTTGCCAAAAATAGTTTCTATCTTGTCTGGTAACAAATAATTATAGATTCCTTGAGTTGTATATTCTTCATCAGCATGTATCAAATCGTAATTTTGGGTATAATCAAACAAGCATTCCCAATTCATCAAAGCAACAATATCATTGTCTGAATAAATAAATTCATCCCAATCTGAAAACCAAACAAGAAATCGGTATAAAAAACCTATTGGACAATCTGTGAGAACACTTCTCAAATTATTTATAAATGCTTTAGCTTCTTCTGAAAAATTATCAACTGTTAAAAACTCCACCTCATCTAGAATTTTTTTAGAGGTTACTGGCTCTCCACCAAAATGAATTAAACGAATAGGTAATTGACATCCACTCTTACGAATGGAATAAATTAGATTCTCACAATACCACTGACTTTTCAAATTAGCCACTAAAACAATTCCTTTTTTCATTTTATTTTTTTTATAGACCTAAATGCCATTTATAATCCTTTTGCCACATTTTGTGACGGACTGGTCCTGTATAATGACGAACTGCCATTTGTTTTGGCTTATACAAATATGAAAAATCAAATTGATCTTCAGAATCTAGTATAAAAGTTTTAGGAGTTAAAGGCATAAAAGCATTGTCTTTTAAGATAATTTGAAAAATAGTTTGGTCACTAAAGTATTCATAATTATAATCTATGGTTTTAAAGAAATCTAAACCATTTTTTACAATATCAAAATCTTTATTCAACAACATAAAACCAGCATTAACTTGATAAAATTGTTCACTATATTTTTCTTTATATCTGCTATCTAAACATCCCCAAATTGCATCGGGCATATACCAACCGTCTGGTTTAGGGTTTTCGGATAAAATTATATCAAATGAATTGGCTTTATCATAAAACAAGATATCAGAGTCAATAAATAAAGTAGGTAATTCTACTTTATGATGTAAATAATAATACAATCTTCTTCCAAGAGCTAGTTTTTTTCCGTAATGCAAAATATACTCATGATAAGGTTTTATCTGCTCTTTACACAAATGCTCTATAGAGTTTAATTCTGTAAAATCCATACTTGAAATGGCCACAAAATTAAAATTATTTAATAAACAATCTTTTTGGCTTTGAGTGTGTGATCCATCAGAATAAACAGTCCATTTTACTGGCGTACCAACATATCGAAGAAATGATATTATTGACAACATTTGTTCAGCAAAATCATTACAAGAAGAAAAACTAGCCACTTCAATAGCTATAGCTTTTTTTGGATTGATTTTTACAATTAAATTAGCCAAATTTGATTCAACTTGTTTTAAAAATTTTTCACGATTGAACATACCAATCGATGTAGCAATCTTTTTTGTAATTCCTCCTTGCCCAGGTAATTTTTTCATACTATTAAAATTTTAGTGAATCTTTTTTGTTTTTAAGTAATTATGATTTTTTATATCCAATTATTTTTTTAACAAACTGTTTGAAATTAGCTATAAAATAATTGACACGGTTGTTTATTTTTTTTCTATCTAATTCGTCTAAAACTAAATAATCATCAACGAAAGCTGGGAATTCCTTTCTTAAAACTGTTGTTTTTTCTTCAAACATTTTATCAAATTCTGATGGACTGCAAGTTAATCCATCTGCACTACATATTGCCATTTTAAAGTTCAGATGTAAGTAAGTAGCATTGTACTTGCATATTGATTTTATTATAAAATGCCAATCGGCTCCATATCTTATTGTTTCGTCATATAATCCAACAGTATCGTGTAGCTTTTTCTTAAAAAAAGCAGCTTGGTGACTAATCATGCCGTATCTTAAAAATCCAAAGGTAAGTTTATCTGGAAAAATGCTTTCTGTAAACACAACTCCTTTACTTTCTCTATCTACGTCACCATAAATAACATCTTGAGTGTAACTAGTATTCTCAAATATTTTACTCAAAACTTGATTATTATACAGTAAGTCACCAGCATTCAGCATTAACAAGTACTCCCCATTAGCTTTTGCTATACCTTTGTTCATTGCATTATAAATTCCCTCATCTGGTTCGCTAACAAAATAAGAAAAATTATGAGCATTTTCATTGATATATTCATAACTGCCATCTTTAGAACCTCCGTCAATTATAATATGCTCATAATCTTTCCAACTTTGATTTACTACAGAGTCAACAGTGTTTTTTAAACCTGTCAAATCGTTATAATTAATGGTTATAATTGATAGTTTCATTTGGTATTTAAATATGTAATTTTGTATTAAAACTTAATTTATAAAAACTAAAACCGTAATTCACTATTAAAGAAACACATTGGTACAAAATACTATAATATAATATTCCTTGTAATGTTGATAAATCCCATATAAAAAAAGAGGTAACGACAGTACACAAATTCATTCCTATAACAAATATTGGATTTAAAAAATGTCCTCTGCTCCCAATCAAGTTACCGGTCATTGAAGTAATAAGACCAATACAATTTGACAACAAAATTAGAAAAAGCTCCGAGGATAATCCACTGTATGAAGCTCCTAAAATCCACAACATTTGTGTTGGAAAAAGGAAAACAATCAGCATAACAAAACCTGAAAACAAAAATAGTATCAATTGAAAAATTAAAAATACTTTCCTAATTTTTGATTTATTATTCTCTAATCTTGAGAAACGAGGTATAAAAAGCGTTGCTAATACACTACTAAATAGACCTATAAGAATTGAAAAACGACCTAAAGCCCCTATACTAGCCAACTCATTTGCATTCCCAAAAACAGATAAAATCCAAATTACAATTTGTCCAGAAAAAGCAAAGAAAATAATATTAGGCAATATTCGAGCTACTACCTTCAAAATCTCTTTTCGTATTAATGGGTCTGATTTTTGATTGGTATCTACAAATTTTGCATTGATCTTTTTTAATTTTAGATTACCATATACTCTAGGAAGTCCCGAAGCCAGAAGGATAATAAATGTCCAAGGAAAAATGAAAATCGTAAATACAGTTAGTGCTAATCGACCTAAACCGACGATCAATTGATTTTTTTGCAGGCTTGCGATATCTTGATGCAATTTCGGAGTTATCTCTAGCAAAGAATCAGATAAGTCAGCATAAAACGCAGGAATTAAAGAAAGTAATATTAACACTGCTGTCAACCAACTAGCTTTATTTAGCATTAACAGATAAAAAATAATTGGAACGGCTATCAACAATGTAACAAAAGCAAATTTCTTTCTTAAGTCTAAACCAGTGGCTAGAATAACTCCTAATTTTTTTGGATCTTGCCACACTTTTCCACTCAAAGACATGATACCATTAGATATGCCTCCATCTGTTAAAACAATTAGGGTTCCTAACATAGTGTTGGCCAGTGTATAAAAAGCATATTCATGAACAGGCAAAAATCTCACAATCAGAATACCTGAAATAAATCCAATTCCTTTTAGTAAAATCTCTGTACTTCCTACCAAAGAAATTAACTTTAGAATGTTTAAGCTTTTGTCGTAATGCTTGTGTTGTTTTATTTTATCTAAAGCTCTAATCATTCCTGTTTTTTTAACCCAAAAATATTGTAATTCAAAACTATACTAACTACCTTCTTACTCAATTTTAAACCAACAACTTACCCTTTACCTATTCCTTTTACTTGAAAGCCTATTGCTGCTAATTTTTCTTCATCAAGAATATTACGACCGTCAAATACAAAAGCAGGTTTGTACATTTTAGTATAAATAGCTTCCCAATCATACGTTTTGAATTCGTCCCATTCGGTCAATATCGCTACTGCATGAGCCTGATCCATTGCTTCCATTGGTGAGTTATACACAAATATTTGTTTTAATTTTGATGTAATTCTTTGTTCTGTAAGTCCATTTAATTCCCATAAATAGCTCATATCTGCTGTAATTTTTGCTTCAGAAACTTTAGGATCATATACATGAATCTGAGCTCCATCTTCAATAAGGTGTTCCGCTACATATATTGCCGCCGACTCCCTTGTGTCATTAGTATCTTTTTTGAAAGCCCAACCTAGAAATGTGATTTTTTTATCACTAACGGTATTAAATAATGAACTGATAATTTTTTTTGCAAAACGGTATTTTTGGTAGTCGTTCAAAATAGTTATTTGCTCCCAATAATTAGCTACTTCAGGCAAATTAAAATAACGACATAAGTACACTAAATTTAGAATATCCTTTTGAAAGCAAGAACCACCAAAACCTACTGACGCTTTAAGAAACTTAGCTCCAATTCGACTATCAGTACCAATAGCATTAGCTACCTCATCTACATTAGCTTCTGTAGCTTCACATAAGGCTGAAAGTGCATTTATAGAAGAAATTCGCTGTGCTAAAAAAGCATTCGCAGTTAATTTTGATAATTCAGAAGACCAGACATTCGTAGTTAAAATTTGTTCTGGCGATAACCAATGAGCATAAACATCAACCAAAGCTTGAATGGCTTCTTTTCCTTTTGGAGTTTGCTTTCCTCCAATCAATACTCTATCGGCATTGAATAAATTTTCAATCGCAGTACCTTCTGCCAAAAATTCTGGATTGGACAAAACTTCAAAATGGACACCATTACCTGTGCTATCTAAAATAGTTTGCAAAGTTTCGGCTGTACGAACTGGCAAAGTCGATTTTTCTACAATAATTTTATCATTTTTAGCAATTCGGGCAATTTGTCTGGCACACAATTCAACAAATTTAAGATCCGCAGCCATTCCTTTCCCTTCTCCATAGGTTTTAGTAGGCGTATTCACGGCAATAAAAATCATATCGGCAGCAGCAATAGCAGCGTCAACATCTGTAGAGAAAAAAAGATTTCTACCACGTGCTTCTCCAACAACTTCGGCTAGTCTTGGCTCGTAAATTGGCAAATTATCTAAATTTTCATCATTCCAAGCAGCAATACGCGACTCGTTTAAATCGACTACAGTTACTTTGATTTCAGGACATTTTAAAGCGATAACTGACATAGTGGGGCCACCAACATAACCAGCACCTAGACAACAAATATTTTTGATTTTCATTTACATATATTTTTCAAATAAAAAAACGTTTCTCATGAACTCAAATGTCATTCAAATTAATTCTTAACATTAAAAATTTACTTCTTTTTAACAGTGATTCTTTTCTCAATTTTCAATAGATTCATCATTTTGTCAATAATTTCCCCCACCCTAATTTAATATTCGTTTTATCATTTTATATAAAATATCAATCAGCTCTTTAATAAAAAAACAACATAATTTTTATAGTAAATTCACACAAATTATTTAAAATACTTTTTATAATAATGGTGAATCAATAGACTCTAATTGCTGATAAACTTGTTTTACTTCTTGCGAATTTTCTTTTTGCAAAACCATTAGAGCATCGTCAGTATAAATTAATATACAATCTTTAACTCCAATAAATGTCGTATGAATTGAAGTACCTATCACAATATTACGGTTTACGTCTATGGGATGATCTTTAAGAACTAAATAATCATAAACCGATTCAAAAGAACCTAAATCAGACCATTGGAATTGAGCAGAAACTACCTTAATATCTTTACTGCGTTCCATTACTGCATAATCAATACTTATTGAAGGAATATCTAAAGACATTTCATAATCTAAAAAGCCTTTTACATTTACTTCCCAGACTGCTCTGGCAGACCAATAAACTTCTGGTTCTTGTTTTTCAAGTTCTGATAAAAAAACTCCTGCTTTGAAACAAAAAAGTCCACTGTTCCAAAAATAATTTCCTTTTTCTAAATACTTATTTGCTGTTTCTAAATCGGGTTTCTCATGAAAGGCTATGACGTCTTCATTTTCAAATTCAATATATCCATATCCCGTTTCCGGTTTGATTGGTTTAATTCCGAATGTAATTAGATAATCCTGATTAGCTAATGCTATAGCCTGTTTTAAAGCACTATCATAAGAATCTTTATCATCTATAATGTGATCTGAAGGCGTTATCAAAAGAATATCTTCTGGATGAGATGCAAATGCGGAAAATGCAATTGCAGCAGCTGTATTACGTGGAACTGCTTCTACTATATGAGTGAAGGGTTTATTAAATTTAGACATAATGACATTACTCATTTTGTAATTTTCAATATTCCCAACAACAATCGTTTTACTAGATATGTTTAGATTACGAGCTACAGTTTTTTCAAATAATGATTCGCCATCAAAAAGTTCAAGATATTGCTTAGGCAATGTCTTCCTAGACAAAGGCCACAATCGACTGCCTATCCCCCCCGTTAAAATTACATGTGTTATACTATTAATTGCCATTTGAATGTATTAAAACTTCTCTTTGATAAACTACTTGTCGCAAATTTGTACTTGAAAAACGATGATCTCTAGTATTAAAATATAATTCGATACCTTTTTCTTCGCAATATGTTCTACCTGTAAAATTTCTCTCTTTATACTCATCACCTACTATGCGTATATCAATAACAAAAGACTTTAAAATATCTTCTAAATCCTGCTCTGTAGCATAAGGAACAATTTCATCCACAAATTTACAGGCTTTCAATTGTATGTAACGTTCAACAACTGTCTGGGTTGGTTTATTTTTTGTTGGGCGATCTAAGGTCGGATCAGTTTGTAAACCAACAATTAAATAATCACAATGTTGTTTTGCTTCTTCAAGCATTTTAACATGTCCTGCATGTAACAAATCAAAAGCACTAAATGTTATTCCTGTTTTCATCTGTTTAATGTTTTAAATTTAAAAAATCGGTTTTAATCACTGATTGATTTATAATTTATATCATAAACCTTCTTAAATTAAATAATTATAAAAAAACAAAGGTTCCGCCTAGATAGTTACATTTCAACTATTCAACTATCTAATAAATAAAGAGTGTATAAATTTATATTTTTCAATCTCTTATTATATGCTATAAATGATAGTTTTCAGCCTTTATTTTCCAAATTTTAACCAAAAATATATAAGGCTTTCAAGTTTTAATAATAAATCTGTCAAAAGATTTTAAAATCCGATTAAATACAACATAAACTATTTTTACTCTACTGAACTGTTATTAATCAACTTTAGAAAAGAATACAAACTCATATAAACAAAACTCATAATTATCTGTTATATTATTTTCAAGGTTCATTGCACAACTAAAGAAAACTATACTTAAAACAAATGAAGAAGAAATACACATAAAAAAAGCTTAAAATTAACTTCCATTAATTTTAAGCTTTTTTTAAACCTATTACATTTTTTTATTGAGTTACTAAGAACTGTGGATATGGGTTTGGCTCAGATTCTATTACTACAGATGGCTTACCGTTAGTTACTTTCATCATAAATTTACTTAATGTAGGATGAAAAGGAAGAGCTGTATTTACAAACAAAGAATTGTCTTTTTTATTATCTGCTCTATTTTTGGTTATCACATCACCAATAATAGTTGAATTAATAACTATTGCACCATTGTCATTATTAGGAACGACCCTTGCAAATTGTACAGAATCTAAAAAGTTACATCCCTCAGCATAAATATTAACTAAATTAGTGCTAGCAATTAATGGTTTATTATTGTAAAAATTACAACTGTATAATGACAAATCACCACCTTGTACAGTATAATTACCTTTGTTATTTGTAAAATCACAATTAGCCATAATAGAGAAATTATTACTACCATTACTATAAGCTATACCATTTCCATCATACTTACAATCAACCCAAGAATTTAAGTTATTACCTCTCATTGCATGATTTGAAGTACCAATTCCACAATTAAGATATTGTCCTTTATAATAGACAACCTTATCTATATAACCTGAAATATTAACATCATCAGTAATTATTTTTGGTTCTTGCATTATACCAACACCACAATTTACAAAACTAATATTATCAAAAAAACAATTGTCAGTTCCACCCATTTTGTAATAATGAATACCTATTTTTTGATCTCTATAAACTACAAATTTAGTATTCAAATAAGCTGTTCCTACATAATTTTCAGGAAAAAATTGACCGACACTACCACCTTGGAGCGTTAAATTAGAAAGATGGTAATTTATTCCGTTAACAAAAGAAACCATTGTTATTAACGGAAAATCATCTGTCAATCCACATATAACAGTTTTTCCTGTACCAGATCCTATTATACCCTGATTTTGACCACTAACATTTAAGGTAGAACCAATATAAAAAACACCCTCTGGAAGTTCAGCAATCCCTTTAGTATTAATTAAATTTTGAATATAATCCCTACTATCCAGCTTACCTACTCTTTCATCTCTCCAATTTGCACCTAACGGATCTGGTAATGTTTCCCAATTTGGTTTTGCCCAAGGAGTTAGTTTTGTTCCTAAAAAAGCATTTTTAATCGTATTTATAGTAGTTGGATTAGTTATAGTAGTTTGTACAACACCATTATATAAAACATCTTGTGTATTTTCTGGTTTATGATATTGCTGTGCTGTAATATCATAACCTATTACTGTTCCTGTATGTCTTAAAATATCTTCATACCCCCCAACATTTACTAAATTAGTTCTAGGAAAAACTAAACTTTTAGCATCACTACCAATAGCATTATGAATCAATAATAGGTTACTAGCATCTATATCGAAACCTGGTGTTTTAGGGTCAGGTGAATAACCATTAGCACCGCCAACTTCTGCTAATTTAAAATTACTCATGTTTCTTGCATATACAGCTGCTTTGTTACCAACACTAGAACCTGTACCATTCCAACCTTCAGCGTCAACTCCTATAAATGTTGTATCTCCTAAATTATCAAGAACCATCCCATCACCCCAAGGGGTTAATAAATTTGTCCAAAAATGCACATTCCCATTACTAGGAGTTGTACTATTTCCTTTAATTAATACTATAGGTGAAACTATTCCTGACTGTTGTTTAATGAATTTATTATTTCTGTAATAACCTGTCGCACTAAAATCAAAATGAATTCTACTCAATATATTAATAAATAGATTATTTTCTAATTTAGCGCCTATAGCAGTTATAGTTCCATATCGAGTAGTTTTAATAACACAATTTGTTATAGGATTACCAGCTTGAAATTCTAACCCTCTATCTACTCCATCAATGTTTAAGCTTTCTAAATGTACATTAGCACTTCCAGCGGCTATTGTAATTCGCGAAACTGGATTTAAGGTATTGTGTCCATACAGCCTTTGATTACTACGCATAACAATTGGCACACCTGAATAATCCCCTTTTTCTAATCGGACTGAACCATATTTATCTAAGGCTTGTTGAATAGTTGCTTTTTGTGTAATTGGTAATAAATAAGCTTTAAAATATTCAATTTCTTCTAATTGATTACTCACCCCTGTAGTCATAGCTAATGTTTTGAATTCCTGAACATTACTATCTCCAGAAATATTACCCTCACTATAAACCGCTCTTACAGTAAGGCTATAAGACGTATCTGAATTTAATTCCTTAAGCTGATAATTGGTTGCTGTTCCGGTAGATTTAGCTAATAAAACATTTTTATTATAAATCTCATAATCTTTAATTGAAGTAGCCGGAACTGGAGCAACCCAGATTAAATCTACACTCGTCTCAGTAACCTGACTTATCGTTAAACCAGTTGGTGACCCTAAAGTTTTTTTAGGAACAACTTCTATCGCATATTGATAATTTTGGGAAAAAGCCGCAGTTGAAAAAAGTAAAAAATAAATTAAATGCTTCATTGTCCTGAAATAATATAGGAGTTTACACCTGATTTTCTTAACAACCCAAATCTTACGTTCCCAGCAGCACTAGTAAACAATGCACTACCATTTACGTTATAATTAATTGTCACTCCAGAAGCTGCTTGTACGGTTAAAACAGCACCATTATGAGCTTCCAAATTAATTGTATCTCCCACCGCCATAGATCCAAATGCAGAAGTTAATGTTAATGTAGCTGATGCTATACACTCCAGTGTATTATTTATATCTCCGACAGCTATGTTTCTGGAAGAAACAAATGGAATAATAACAGCCTTATCCGGGACACTTACACTGCCTCCGACTATTCTATCGGCAGTTTTTGCATGCAAAGCGTAAGGAACACTTAAAAGCTGTGTAACTCCAACAATATTATAATTAGTTCCTCCTTTTACATCTACTTGTGTTTCTATAAAATAAGGTCCTTTATCCCAAGCTATTGCACTAAAACTACCAACCCCTACTGTTCCTGTTCCAATTTCAAGAGAAACCAGACCATTGTTATTTGTATTAACTGAATGGGTTTCCTGATAAACACTAGCTCCTGTTGCAGCACCCTGATGTACAATAACTTTGAGGGTTATCTTAGAATTAACAACTAAGCTATTATCTTGTGCCCTGATAATTGCCTGATAACTCATTTTTTCTGGTGATTGCGCAAATACCTGAAGGGTAAGTATTAGAAATAAAAATGTATTTGAAAGTTTCATTATTTTATTTTTTAATTATTTTAAATGTTTTCAACATTTTGTTATCAGAAGAGTATACAACCAACAAGTAAATAGACGGGCTTAGATAATTTAAACTAATTTGAGTTGTAGTTTCCTTAATTAGGTTTGCTTTTAAAAGTCTTCCTTGTATGTCGTAAATTTTATATGTACGCTGACCATTTTCTAACTCAGTCGCATCCATATTAATATTAACAATGTCTATAGTAGGATTTGGAAACACAACTATCTCTGTTTTTGTTTCAGGTAGTTGAGGAGCTTCAATAATATCTTCTTTTTCTTGGTGCTGTATACCTTGAGCAACATTATAAATCATTTCAGAACCAATATAGGTATAAAAAACTTGTCCGATTGAATAGGCAATCGTTCCTGAACTACCACTTGCATTACTGCCTGAAGTAACTACACTACCCATAATTTCATTATTTGCAGGCGTAATTTGACAAATCCCTTTAAAAGAGAAAAACAACATTAAAATTATAAGTAAGTTATTTTTTATTAATATTTGGTCCTTCACAGTTATTTTTGATCATATTTTTAATATGGCAAAAATATTTAATTTCAAAACACAATCGATGTAATCCATATAATAACCGATAAAAAGCAACAAAAATATCGTTTTTGTAGCTTTTTTACTCGATATTAAACAATTATCTATTAACTTTATTATACAATAATAACAAATTGTATCATAATTTCAATATTACTGATCGATTTCTATTATTATTTTTATTATTTTTAACAGAAATACCTTATACAATTTAAAATGTGCTATTCATCGAGAATAATAGCTTTATATGGAAAATTGACGTTTTAGTGAAAAAAAAGTCTTTTTTTTGTTTAAATTTAATTCTAAAATTCATTCTCTAAAAGAGAAAATAAATCCCAATATATATATTATTTTGAGGAATTCAACAATTTTGGGCATCAAAAAAACATACTGGTTTAACTCAAATCACATATATAATTCAAATTGTTTTTAGTGTAGAACATTTAGATTAAATTAATAATTAACCTAGGATTCATCAATTGAAGTATGATTGCGGAAAACGAAAAATACATGTCTGAACACAAAAATTATTGGATTAGAAAAATGTCTGGAAACCATGACAAACCAGAGATAGAATTTCCAAAAAACAATACAATATTAGATTTATTCCATAATCAAGTTGAAAACACGCCAAACGAAATAGCAGTTGTATTCGAAGAAAATATTCTTACCTACAAGGAACTTAATATACTTTCTAATCAACTTTCTCACTATTTGATTAACGAACAAAATGTAACTCTAGGCGATTATGTTGCTATTATACAACGTCGCACTGAAATGTTGATTGTTTCTATATTGGGAATCCTCAAATCTGGTGCAGCCTATGTACCTATTGATCCTGACTATCCGCAGCAAAGGATAGATTTTGTGCAAAATGATTCCAATTGTAAATTCACATTAGATCAAGATGCAATTGACAACTTTCTCGCTTCTAAAGAAAAATCCCCTGTTAATCATCCGCCTGCAATTATTGTAAAACCAAATGACCTAGCTTATATAATATACACTTCTGGCAGTACAGGAAATCCAAAAGGAGTGATGATTGAACACCGCAATCTATTGCACTATCTTAGCAACGTTAGTGGTTATATTGACACTAATTCCTCTAATTCTGGTTGTTTCGCACAACTATCACAATCTTTTGATGCAAGTATTCTAGATATTTTTCTTCCACTTATTTTTGGTAAAAAATTAATTTTGAGTGCTGGAACCGGATTAGAGATATTTGATGATAAAAATTTACTTCAATACGCACCTTATGATTTCATAAATATAACTCCATCACACATCAGTATAATAATTTCAGTTCTAAATAAGGAAAATCAACCTAAATTGACTGACAAATATGTTGTTGGAGGTGAAGCTTTATACAATTACCATATTAATCAATTTAAGTCAGCTGGCATTGAGGCCACCATAGTCAATGAATATGGACCAACTGAGGCCACTGTGGGTTGTACAGCTTATGAAATAAATACTTTTGATGATACAATTTATACAGAAAGTATTCCTATTGGTAAGCCCTTTTCAAATACAGAAATATTTTTATTAGATGAAAATCAACAGCTATGTCCAGAGGGTGAAATCGGAGAAATTTATATTGCAGGAAATGGTGTAGCTCGAGGTTATTTAAATAGAAAAAGTTTAACATTTGAAAAATTTGTACCTAACCCTTTTGATATAGGTAGAAGAATGTATCGAACTGGCGACCTTGCACAATGGCTACCGGATGGTAATCTTTTATATTGTGGACGAATTGACGAGCAAGTTAAAGTAAATGGACACCGAATAGAATTAGGCGAAATTGAGCACAGTTTAATGTTAATAAACAGCATTAAAACAGCTGTTGTGTTAGCAAAAAACAACATTCTTATTGCTTATATTATAACAGAGGAAAACTTCACAAAAAAACAAGATCTTATTCAATTATGGAGAAGTGAGATAGAATCAAAATTGCCAACCTTTATGATACCTCATGTTTTCCATATTCTGGAAAAAATACCTACAACACAACATGGAAAAATTGACCGTAAAGCATTATTAGAATATAAATCCAACTGGGAAAACAAACTAGAATATACAGCTCCTCGAACAGAAGAAGAAAAAATAGTTGCTGCTATTTGGAAAGAAAGCCTAAATTTAGAGCAAATCGATATTTTTAGTAACTTTTTTGAAATTGGTGGTCATTCTCTAATTGCAGTAAAAATTATGAATAAATTAGAGGAAGAAACCGGAGAAAGGTTACCCCTTGCCTCACTATTTAAATACTCTACGATAGAAAAATTAGCATTATTATTGAAAGAGGATAAAAAATCAATTACCTGGAATTCATTAGTCCCTATAAAACCTAATGGTACTAAAACACCTTTATACATTGTTCATGGCGCAGGACTAAATGTATTAATTTTTAATGCGTTAGCAAAAAACCTTGATGAAGATCAACCTCTATTTGCTTTACAAGCAAAAGGGCTTAATGGAATTGATGAACCTTTAGGAACAATAGAAGAAATAGCATCCTATTATGTAGACAGTATCATGAATGAGAACCCCCATGGTCCTTATGCACTCGCTGGATATTCTTTTGGAGGAATTATTGCTTACGAAATGGCACATCAATTTACTTTGAGAGAAAAAAAAGTAACCATGGTCGGATTACTAGATACAGATATACATCCTGATAGTTATTACTTAAACCCTATTCGTAAAAAAATTGCAAAGATTTTAAACGCTTTCAATAATTATATATGGGTATTAGGAAAAATGTTAACTGATTGGCAACAAACTAAACAGCGAATAATCAACAAAAAAAGAGCTTTCAAAAATAAATTATTAGAATTTAAGCATGGAAAAGAGAAACAATATAATATGAATCATGACAATCAATATAAATTAGATATGATGAATATTATTGCAAGTAACAAATACCACATCGTTCCTAGACCCTATAAACTAGATCTTTTTCGTGTAGATGAAAAAAACTTCTATAGGCATGATAGAGCCACTTTAGGTTGGGGAAAAGTTGCCTTAAATGGAGTTAAAGTACATGACATTCCTGGAAACCATTTCGAATTGTTTTCACCTCCTCATGATGTAGTATCAGCACGAATTATACAAGACGTTCTAAACGAACGAAATGCCGAATTATTAAAATTATAACATCCATACAAACACAACAACAGCCTTAAAACAACAGTCAAATCATTATTTAAAAAAGTTTACAATTACTTTTTATAATACTACATTGATCCAAAATCCCTATCATTATAATTTTTTTTCATCCCTTATATTCCTAGATGTGAAAAGTAAAAAAATTAAAAATCAAATAAAAAAACATCTGAATTAAGAACGTAAACTTAAAATTTCACAGTAGTAAAAGTACTTCTAAAAGCGAATAGAAAGAGAACATCTTTTTAAACTGAAAAGATGTTATTCATCGATAATAATAGCTTTCTATAGAAGATACTATTTATTGATGAAATAAAATTCTTTTTTTGTGTAATAATTTAATATCATCACGGCACTTTACAAATTAAAGAATTGATATTCAAATAAAAAAAATACGGATCTAAGAATAATCTTGCGGAACTAATTTAGAAAAAGACTAGGAAAATAATACTATGGAAAATGAGATAAAAGGGATCCAAATGGAATATTCAAAAAGTAGTTTACACGTCCTTTTTGCAGAACGAGCTGCAATGTTTCCAAAGTCAATTGCAATTGAGTTTGAAGACAAGCAACTTACTTACGATGAATTAGCCAAACAAATAAATCAAATGGCTAATTATCTTTGGTCTGAAGGATTAAGACATGGACAAATTGTTGCTGTTTCTTTAGATAGAACTCCTGAATTAATTGTAACAATATATGCTATTTTACAATGTGGTGGAGTATATTTACCTCTAGATACAGAATATCCTGAAAATCGCATTCAAAATACTATATCAGACTCTGAAGCTACATTTTTTATAAGCCATAATTTAATAGTTCTTCCTCAAAACACTAAATTTATTGATATCAAAATATTTCTCAAAGAAATAAACAATTTTACTCCAACTCCTCTAAAAATTAAAATATCACCTGAATCTATTGCATATATAATTTATACTTCAGGCTCTACAGGACAGCCTAAAGGAGTTCAGATTTCTCATAGCAATGTGGTAAATTTTGTTTATTCTGCAAAAGAAATTATTAAAATTAATGATAAAGATAAATTTTTATCCGTAACCTCCATTTCTTTTGACCCTATGGTTTTTGAAGTGTTTGTATCTTTAATTTTAGGCGCAAGTGTTGTATATGTTCCTAGTGAATTGATGAGAGATGGAAGTTTAGTCCTAGAAAAAATTGTAGAAAATAAAATTACAGCAATAGCTGGCACACCAAGTTTATGGCAAATCATATTAGACTCGGGATGGGAAAATCGATTGAATTTAAAAGCGATTACTGGAGGCGAATCGTTACAAAAAACTTTAGCAATGAACCTGCTTACTAAATGTAGTGAATTATGGAATTTATATGGTCCAACAGAAACCACAGTTGCTTCTTTTCTTACAAAAGTATCTAAAAACGATGATATTATAACAATTGGAAAACCAATTTCTAATACTTATGCCTATTTATTAGACAAGAATAAATCAACTGTTAAATTTGGTGAAATTGGTGAAATAGCAATTGGTGGAGATGGAGTGTCACCAGGTTATTTAAAACGTCAAGAACTCACAGAGGAACGATTTATTAAGGACACTCTTAATGAAAAAATTCCCAATAAATTATATTTAACTGGCGATTTAGCCAAACTTTTACCAGATGGAAACTTACAATACATTGGACGTATAGACCAACAAGTAAAAATAAGAGGACATAGAATTGAATTAGGCGAAATTGAAAAAGCAATAGCTTCGCTATCAAATATTAAAACCACTGTTGTTCTAGTTAATAAAGATTTTGGAGAATCAAGACTAGTAGCATATTTAGAATCTAATGGAGAGAAACAAGATTCTAGTGAAGTAAGTAAAGAGCTTAAATTAATTTTGCCTGACTTTATGATACCATCTACTTTTATGTGGGTGGATAAATTTCCAATTACTAAAAACGGAAAAATAGATAAAGAAAAACTTCCCAAACCAATATATGTAAGATCTGATTCTGCTCCAATTTTCAAAAAACCTCGAACTAAATTAGAGAAAAATATTGAAAAGGTTTGGAGCGAACAGTTAAATATACCTTTAATTGGAATAGACGATAACTTTTTTGAAATAGGCGGAACTTCAATTTTAACACAACGTGTTGCTACCATTCTTAAAAAACATCTTGGACTTAATGTAACTGTTACAAAAATTTATCAATATCCTACTATTGCTACCTTATCTAAATATTTAGAAGAAAACAACAAATCAATTAGTTTACCCGATTATTCAAAACCTAAAACAGAAAAACAATCAGCACATGTTGCTATTATTGGTATGGGGGGAAGATTTCCTGGCGCAAAATCTATAAACGAATTATGGGAAGTTTTAAAAGAAGGCAAAGAAACCATCTCTTTTTTCAACCCAGAAGAACTTGATAATAGTATCCCCGAAGCACTACGTAATGATTCTATGTATGTAGGAGCTCGTGGCGTATTGCCATCTGCAAAAACATTCGATGCTGCCTTTTTTGGAATCAATCCAAAGCAAGCTGAAGTAATGGATCCTCAACAAAGATTATTTTTAGAAATTGCTTGGGAAACGCTTGAGTCAGCAGGACATTTGCCAAAACATTACAACGGTAGCATTGGAGTTTACGCTGGAACTGGAACTAATACCTATTTTAGAAACAATATTCTACCTAACAAAGAAGTAATTGACCAAATAGGCTATCCACATGTGGAAATGGCAAACGAAAAAGATTATGTAGCCACAAGAACCGCTTATCAATTAAACCTAAAAGGTCCAGCTGTGAGTGTTCATTCCGCTTGTTCAACCTCACTACTTGCTATTGCTGAAGCAGTTGAAGCCATAAGAAATGGTCGATGTGATGTTGCACTCGCTGGAGGTTCTAGTATAACTGCTCCTATTTTTAGCGGTCATCTTTATCAAGAAGGTTCAATGCTAAGCGCTGATGGTCATTGTCGTTCTTTTGACGCATCAGCCAAAGGAACTGTTTTTAGTGATGGAGCTGGAGTTGTACTTCTAAAAAATTTAGATGAAGCCCAAAAAGACGGCGACAAAATATATGGAATTATAAAAGGAATAGGAGTTACAAATGATGGGGGTAAAAAAGGTAGTTTTACTGCTCCTAGTATAGAAGGGCAAGCTGTCGCTATCATGAAAGCCATTCAAGATGCTCAAATCACACCCGATACTATTACCTATGTAGAGACTCACGGAACCGCAACACCTCTTGGTGATCCTATAGAAATAGAAGGGCTTAAAATGGCTTTTGGTGAGCAATCTAAAAACGGTTATTGTGCTATTGGATCGATAAAAAGCAACATGGGCCATTTAACTGCTGCTGCTGGTGTGGCTGGATTGATTAAAACAATCTTGGCTATGAATAACAAATTAATACCAGCTTCCCTAGGTTTTGAAAAACCGAATCCTGTGATAGATTTTGAAAACAGTCCTTTTTTTGTAAATTCTAAATTACGCAATTGGGAATCAGACTATCCATTAAGAGCAGGTGTAAGTTCGTTTGGTGTTGGTGGAACTAATGTTCATGTTGTACTTGAAGAATATCCTAATGAACAAAAAAAATCAGGGCCTAGCCGTCCGCTTCAGTTACTAATGTGGTCTGCGAAATCTGAAAATAGTTTAAAATACTATGAAACTGAATTAGGTAATTTTCTTCAATCGACACCAGATTTACCTTTGGCAGACGTTGCTTTTTCATTAAATAAAACACGTGATAGTTTCATCCATAGAAGTTTTATAATATCAAAAAATAATATTGATGCAAGTCAGGAATTACTTGCTACAGAGAAATACAAAACAAAAAGTGCAATCTTAAAAACAGCACCTAGCGAACTTGCTTTCCTTTTCCCTGGACAAGGATCTCAATTTTCTCAAATGGGAATCAATCTTTATAAAAATGAAATCATATATAAAGAAGCTGTTGATACATGTGCTGAATTTTTATTAAACGAATTACAATTAGACATTCGTGAAATTTTATATCCAGAAACAGTAACTGCAGAAACAGAGGCAAAATTAAAAAATACACGCTACACACAGCCTGCTTTATTTGTAACAGAATATGCCTTATCACAACTTTGGTTAAGCTGGGGGATAAAACCAACTGTATTCTGCGGACATAGTATTGGAGAATTTGTGGCTGCTCATTTGGCAGGAATTTTTAGTTTAGAAGACGCACTACATTTAATTGCCGTTAGAGGTCGATTAGTAAGTGAACTTCCTAGCGGAAGTATGTTATCAGTAAGACTTTCGGAAGATAAATTAAAAGAAATTCTTCCAAAAACACTTTCGATAGCTGCTATAAACTCGAATGTTTTATGTGTTGTGGCAGGCGAAAATGAAAAAGCTAATGAGTTTGCTAGAACTTTAGACGAAATGGAAATTGCCAATAAATTGCTATTTACCAGTCATGCCTTTCATTCCAATATGATGGATCCTATTTTAGAAACTTTTGAAACAGAAGTAAAAAAGATTCATCTTAACAAACCCAACTTACCTATCGTATCTACTGTTACAGGAACTTGGCTTAAGGAAGAAGAAGCAATCGATCCAAAATACTGGACAGACCACTTACGCAATACAGTTCGATTTGCAGATGCCGCAGATACTTTATTAAAACTAGAAGACATTATTTTCTTGGAAGTAGGACCAGGTCAAACATTAACCACTTTAATAAAGCAACAAGGAGTAGGCAAAAAAACAGCTGTTTTTGCCAGTTTAACACTTCCTAAAAATGAAGAAAACGAATACAATTCCTTGCTCAATGCTTTAGGAGAATTATGGCTTAAAGGCATAGAACCAGATTGGAATACCTTTTACAAAAACCAAGAAAGACAAAAAACAAACTTACCTAGTTATGTCTTTGACCGTAAACTGTGTTGGGTTGATCCTCCAGCAATGCTAACACAAAACTTAAGCCCCATAATTACAACACAAAATTCGATTAGCAATCCTATTAAAAATAAACCTATGAGAAAAACTACTATACTCGCAGAGATTTCCTCTATTGTAAGCCAAACATCTGGCATTGATTACCCTGTTAATGCTTCTTCTCAAAGTTTTTTAGACCTTGGATTAGACTCATTGACACTTACTCAACTAGCAACTAAATTAAAGAAAGACTTTAACCTTCCTATAACCTTCCGTCAGCTCAATGAAGAATTTAGTTCTCCTTCACTTTTAGCAGATTACCTTGATCAAAATCTTCCAAAAGAAGAACATACTAACTCTATTCCTGTACAAACGGTTTTAAATACAGTTTCTACACCTTTACAAATCACAAATACTGGTATTTCTCCATTAAACAATCAAAACAACACGGCATTAGGATTGATAGCACAACAACTTCAATTATTAGGAAAGCAAATAGAGCTTCTTCAAGGAAATAATATAGTCTTATCTAATCAAATTCCTCCGGAAGCTCATCAACAAACAGAGCCAGTTGTTTTTACTAAAAAAACATCGGAAGACGTAAGAACTGCCGAGGAAATTGCCGAACATCAAAAACCTTTTGGAGCATCTCCAAAAATTGAAAAAAAAGCAAATGCAATGAGTCATTCTCAAAAAGAATTTCTCGATGAATTAATAGCAAGATATTCTAAAAAGACAGGCGAAAGTAAATCTTATGCTCAAAAGAATAGAAGTATTATGGCTGATCCAAGAGTCGTTACTGGATTTAAACCATTAACTAAAGAAATTGTTTATCCGCTTGTTATTGAAAAATCTAGTGGCAATCGCCTTTGGGATTTAGATGGAAATGAGTATATAGATGCGCTTAATGGATTTGGATCTTGCATTTTTGGTCATCAACCTGATTTTATTAAAGAAGCACTACATAAACAAATAGAGAACGGATTTGAAGTAGGCCCACAACATCCATTAGCTGGAGAAGTTTGTGAGCTACTTTGTGAATTCACAAAACACGATCGTGCAGCGCTTTGCAACACAGGTTCTGAAGCAGTTTTAGGAGCTATGCGTATTGCTAGAACTGTTACTGGTAGATCATTGATCGTTGCTTTTACTGGTTCTTATCACGGGATAGTTGATGAAGCTTTAGTACGTGGATCAAAAAAATTGGTCACTTTTCCAGCTGCTTCTGGAATCATGCCCGAATCGGTTCAAAATATGTTAATTTTAGAATATGGAAGCGATGAAAGTCTTAGTATTATTGCAGAACGAGCTGATGAGATAGCAGCTGTACTCGTAGAACCTGTACAAAGTAGAAGACCTGAATTTCAGCCCATAGCATTTTTAAAAAGCTTAAGAGAACTTACCACTCAGTCTGATATTGCACTTATTTTTGATGAGGTAATTACTGGATTCCGAATGCATCCTGGTGGAGCTCAAGCCCTTTTTGATATTCAAGCTGATATTGCAACTTATGGTAAAGTAATTGGAGGAGGACTTTCAATTGGAGCCATTCTTGGTAAAAGAAAATATTTAGATGCATTAGATGGAGGACATTGGCAGTATGGTGATGATTCTATACCAGAAGTAGGTGTTACTTACTTTGCTGGTACTTTTGTAAGGCATCCATTAGCACTTGCTGCTTCAAAAGCTTCACTTCTTCATCTTAAAGAACAAGGTCCTGGTTTGCAAGAAAGACTAAACAAAATGACTGGTCATTTAGCATCGGAATTAAATGCGGAATTCAAGAAAAAAGATTTACCAATGATAATCAATCATTTTGGATCTCTTTGGAGGCTTAAATTTAATGACGATGTGCTTTATGGCGAATTATTATTTACCTTGCTTCGTGAAAACGGAATCCACATTTGGGATGGTTTCCCTTGTTTTTTGACCGAAGCCTATAACGAAGAAGATCTCAAACAAATCATCAATACGTTCAAAAATTGTCTTGATAAAATGGTTTCTGCAGGTTTTTTTACCACTAATAAATCTGAAGTCACAATTCCAAAAGAATTGAATGAAAAGAGCGCTGTAATTGACAGTAAAAATCCTCCAGTAGAAGGAGCAAAACTAGGACGAGACAGAAATGGTAATCCAGCCTGGTTTGTAGCTGATTCCAATAAAAAAGGTGAATATATTAAAATAGATTTATAATTTATATATCCTTACAATAATTAATCCTTAGTTACTAATTTTCTAACATTGAACGAATCGATACAATTAAAAAAGAGTCCAGAGAATATGTTAAATCAAGATATCATATTTGATCCTTTTGCCGGTCCTGAAATAGAACTAGTTGTCCATACAACAAAAGCACAATCTGAAATTTGGACAGCTTGTTATATAGGTGGTAGTGATGCCACTAGAGCATATAACGAATCTGTTACATTGAACTTTAGTGGTTCATTAGACTTGGTTGCGATGGATAAGGCTATTCAAAAATTGGCGGATCGCCATGAAGCACTTCGAGCTACTTTTAGCACGGATGGTGTTTATATGTCAATTTATAAGCAACTTTCTATTGAACTTACTCATCTTGATTTTTCTAATTTCGACGAGATTGCAAAAAACCAAGCTATCGATCAATATATTAAGGACGATGCCCATTTTCTTTTTGATCTTGTTCAAGGGCCGTTAATTAAAGTGGGATTACTTAAACTTTCTGAAAACAATCATAGATTAATAATTACGGCACATCACATCATTTGCGATGGTTGGTCTATTGGAATTATGTTACAAGATTTAGGTGCCATTTATTCAGCTTATGTTAAAAACCAATCACCAGACTTACCTGAACCGATTCCATTCCATGCTTATGCAAATGAAGAGCTACTGTTTTTAAAAACCGATGAAAATAAAGCTACGGAAGAGTTTTGGCATGAAATGTATAAAAAATCAATACCTGTTTTAGATGTCCCAACTGATAACCCTAGACCATCCCTTCGAACCTATAAAAGTCAACGTTTAGATTTTGCTCTAGACACCGATTTATTGTCCAGTCTCAAACAAACAGGATTAAGTGTTGGTTCCAGTTTAGTATCTACATTATTAAATAGTTTTGAGGTATTCTTGTACCAATTAACTGGACAGGATGACATTGTCGTAGGACTCCCTTCTGCAGGACAAGCCACAAAGGGGACGGAGTATTTAATTGGACATTGCGTTAATTTACTCCCATTAAGAAGTAAACCAATTCCGAGCATGAGTTTTAAAGATTATTTAAAACAAAGAAAATCGGAACTATTTGATGCTTACGATTATCCTAATTTAAGTTTTGGACAACTTTTACAGCAATTAAATGTTGCCCGTGATCCTTCTCGAATTCCTTTGGTTCCTATTATGTTCAATATCGATTTGGGCATGACAGATGGAGTACAATTTTCTAATTTAACCTATAAATTAATAAGCAATCCAAGAGCTTTTGAAACTTTTGAAATTTTCATAAATGCTAGTGGTACCGATAAAAACCTTGTTTTCCAATGGTCTTTTAACGAAGCTCTTTTTAAACCAGAAACGATTAAAAAAATGATGGTTTCGTTTGAAAAAATATTACAAAAGATTGTTGAAGACCCATCAAAAACTCTTGACCAAATTACATTTCAAGATTTCACAAACGAATACAATGAAATAAACGCAACAACTATTAGTTATCCGAATATTAATTTATATGATTTATTTGTATCACAAGTTCAGCAAACACCAAACAACATAGCTTTAGGGTATCTTGGTAATAATATTTTGTATAAAAACTTACAAGATCAGGTTAATCAAATGGCTCATTATTTGAATAATCAAGGAGTAGCTGCTGGGGATTTTATTGCTGTTTCCATGTCTCGAAGTCCAGAACTTGTCATTTCACTTTTAGCCATTATGCAATGTGGAGCGGCTTACATTCCTTTAGACCCTGAATACCCAATTTCGAGATTACAATTTATGCTGGAAGACTCCGAAGCTAAATTTTTAATAACCAACAAAGCTTTATCCACATCTTTGCCTGCATTGGCTAATACGATTTTAATTGAAGATGCTTTCGCATCATTACATCAATATGCTAAAATAAAGTTACAAACAATCGTAAATCCTGAAGATTTGGTTTATGTTCTCTACACTTCTGGATCTACAGGTAATCCAAAAGGAGTTCCTATTACTCACAAAAATTTGGTTAACTTTCTTTGTAGCATGGCTAAAGAACCTGGCATTGATGAAAAAGACAGGTTGCTTTCTATCACCACAATCTCTTTTGATATTGCTGGTTTAGAGTTGTATTTACCTCTTATTAAAGGAGCAACATTAGTACTTGCTGACCATGAAACTGCTAGAGATGGTAGACTACTACTAGAATTAATACAAAAAGAAAAAATTAGTTTTTTACAAGCCACTCCTACCACTTGGTTAATGCTTTTAGATTCTGGCTGGTCACAACCTATCCCGTTAAAAGCACTATGTGGTGGCGAAGCCTTGCCGTTAGACCTTGCTCAAGAACTTAGTAATAAGTGTGATACACTCTGGAATGTATATGGCCCAACAGAAACCACAATATGGTCATCTGTAAAACAAGTAACTACTGATGATACATTAATAACCATTGGTAAACCTATTGGAAACACTCAACTTTATATTATTAATGAACAAGGCAGACTTTTAGCCCCAGGAAAAATTGGAGAAATTGCTATTGGGGGAGATGGATTAGCAGAAGGATATTGGAAAAGACCCGAACTTACGGATGAAAAATTTATAATAAATGAGTTTTCAGACACAAAAACAAGTCTAATATATCGTACAGGAGATCTGGGCAAACTATTGCCTAATAATGAAATTGTTTGTTTAGGACGACTAGATCAACAGGTTAAAATTAGAGGACATCGTATTGAGCCGGGTGAAGTTGAACAAGCCTTATTATCTCTTGATGGTATAAAAAATACGGTTGTGTTAGCGAATCAAAATTTCCTTATTGCCCATATTGTACCTGCTGCTAACATTGAAAGCGCTGAAAATCAAATTCCTGTATGGCGTGAAATTTTATCTTCGCAATTGCCATCTCATTTGGTACCACATGCTTTTAATTTATTAGAAGAATTTCCAACAACACTTAATGGTAAAATTGATCGTAAGATATTATTGGAGTATAAATCATCAAATAATAAGCATTTAGAATATACTGCCCCTCGCACAGAAACAGAAAAATTAGTCGCTACTATTTGGAAAGAATGTTTGAATATAGAAAAGATAGATATTTTCAGTAACTTTTTTGAAATAGGAGGTCATTCTCTAATTGCAGTAAAAGTCATGAATAAATTAGAGGAAAAAACAGGAGAAAGGTTACCTCTAGCCTCCCTATTTAAATACTCTACGATAGAAAAATTAGCATTATTGCTGAAAGAGGATAAAAAATCAATTACCTGGAGTTCATTAGTTCCTATAAAGCCTAACGGTACTAAAACACCTTTATACATTGTTCATGGTGCCGGACTAAATGTATTAATTTTTAATGCACTAGCCAAAAATCTTGACGAAGATCAACCCGTATTTGCTTTACAAGCAAAAGGACTAAATGGAATTGATGAACCTTTAGGAACTATAGAAGAAATTGCATCCCATTATATAGACAGCATCATGAAAGACAACATTCATGGTCCCTATGCATTAGCTGGCTATTCTTTTGGAGGTATTATTGCTTACGAAATGGCCCATCAATTTGCTATCAGAGGAAAAAAAGTAACTATGGTAGGATTACTAGATACCGATATTAATCCTCATAATTATTATACAAATCCTATACGCAAAACAATTGCAAAAGTTGTAAACACTTTCAAAAATGATGTATGGGTATTAGGAAAAATGTTAATCGATTGGGAACATGCAAAACAAAGAATAAATCACCAAAAGAAAGCTTTCAAAAATAAATTATTAGAATTTAAGCATGGAAAAGAGAAGCAATATAATAAAAATCATAACAATCAATATAAATTAGACAGGATGAATGCTATTGCTATTAATAAATACCATATAGTTCCTAGACCTTATAAATTAGATTTATTTCGTGTTAATGACAAGGATTTTTACAAACATGATAAAGCTACTCTTGGATGGGGAAAAGTTGCTTTAAATGGTATTGAAGTACATGATATCCCTGGAAACCATTTTGAATTATTTTCACCTCCTCATGATGTAATATCTGCACGAATTATACAGGAAGTATTAGATAAACGTAATGAAAAATTGTTTAACAAAATTCTTTAGTTAAAATTAAGAATCAAAAATTTGAATATTAACAGATTTGAATAACAAATAAATTGCATTTTGAGAGGATTGAGACCAAATTTAGGCTCTTCGAATTCATAATAATTAGTAACTTAAAAATAACAATAAACATTAAATTATACTTTTTTAATACAGATAAAAAAACATGAAAACATCTAAACTTTTTATTTCTTCTTCTATTGTAAAAAGTACAAAACTAATACCTGATAAAGAATATTCTTTAGATAGTAATGATGTAATTATTTATACAATTTATCTACCCGATTTTATTGAGCTAAAATCAGAATTATATAATTATTTAAACTTTAAGGAACTCAAAAAAGTACAACGTTTTTATAAGGAATTAGACAGGGAGAGATATATTATATATAGAGCTATTACAAAATTTATTTTAGCAGCTTATACTAAATTAAATATAGAAAACATCAACTTTGATTATCATTTAAACCAAAAACCATATTTAGCCTCTCATCCCTCATTACATTTTAACATTTCACATTCTCAAGACTTTGCTGCTATAGCAATTTCACGCAAAAAAATTGGTTTAGATATCGAATATATGGCTGAAGATTTCAAGTTCACAGACTTACTATTAGATGTTTTTGAAAATAAAGAAATTCTGGCAATTCAAAATGCTGACAATAAAAAGATTGCTTTCTACACTTCTTGGACACGTAAAGAAGCCTTTGTAAAAGCTTTAGGGAAAGGAATTGATGAAGATTTTAAATATATTCCATCTTTAGACGGAGAACATAAAATAGATCCAACTTTAGCAAAGAATATTGAAAAATGGCAACTATATAGTTTTGATCTAGCTGTTGATTATTTGGGTGCAGTTGCATTTGAAGGTTTGTCTAAAGTTTCTAAAAATATACAAATGCTTAGCGTTCCAAATGTAATGACAGATTTACTTAGGATGCTTCAGAAATAATTAATTAACTATTTTTATAAAAATTACATAGAATTATTTACTTTTTATAGTGTTTTTAATTCTGTTGTTACAACACGATTTTATTTTGTAGATAATAAATTATACTCTTACTCCAATAAAACTTTTTCATTTAATACAAAGAGTTTTTTTTTTAATATTTTTTTTCTTAACCTCCATTTGTCAGATTCTCATTTACTAATAGTTATATTTCGATTGTCATTTGCGTTTTTGTCTAAAATGTGCTTTTAATAGCGGTAAATATAAAAATGGAAAAACAAAGCAAGGAATAAAAACAAAAAAGCCACTCAATTGAGTGGCTTGTTGTGATCCCAGAAGGATTCGAACCTTCGACCTACGCATTAGAAGTGCGTTGCTCTATCCAGCTGAGCTATGGAACCAAAATAAGTTTTTTAATAAAAAAACTTAAAAAAAGTCGGGGTGGCAGGATTCGAACCTGCGGCCTCCTGCTCCCAAAGCAGGCGCGATAACCGGGCTACGCTACACCCCGAAGGAAAAATTTAAGCGGAGAGACAGGGACTCGAACCCTGGCGACGATTACTCGTCGACAGATTAGCAATCTGCTCCATTACCGCTCTGGCACCTCTCCAAGCTCAAAGAACGTGTCTTGTTTTGCGGTTGCAAATGTAACACATCATCCCATTTCTCACAACTATTTTGATGCTTTTTTTTATTATTTTTTTTATAACATTCAAAAAACACTAGCAATCAAATACATAGATTCAAATAAAATTAAAACTATTTTTCAAAAAGAGAATCAACAACTGAAAATATATATTTTATACAAAAAAGAGTAAATTTGCTACAACATACAATCAAACCATATTTAAATCATGAGCAAAAGAGTAGTTATCGTTTCTGCAGCAAGAACTCCAATAGGAAGTTTCATGGGAGGATTATCCAATATTTCAGCCCCTAAACTTGGTGCAATAGCCATAAAAGGCGCTTTGGATAAAATCAAACTAGATCCTGCTTTAGTTGACGAAGTACTTATGGGAAATGTAATTCAGGCTGGCGTTGGACAAGCTCCTGCCCGTCAAGCAGCTCTTTTTGCTGGATTAAGCAATTTAGTTCCTTGTACTACTATCAACAAAGTATGTGCTTCTGGAATGAAAGCAGTAATGATGGCAGCACAAGCTATACAATCTGGCGATGCCGAAATTGTAATAGCTGGTGGTATGGAAAACATGAGTTTAATTCCGCATTATACACATTTAAGAAACGGAACTAAATTTGGTCCAACCACTCTTATCGACGGAATGCAAAAAGACGGACTAACCGATGCTTACGACAATCAGGCTATGGGCGTTTTTGCTGACCTTTGTGCTACAGAGCACAACATTAGCAGAGAAGAACAAGATAATTATGCTATTGAATCTTACAATCGTTCGGCTCAAGCCTGGGCATCTGGAAAATTTGATGCTGAAGTAGTTCCTGTTGAAGTTCCGCAAAGACGTGGTGAACCTATTGTTATTGCAAAAGATGAAGAGTTTACCAATGTTAAATTAGATAAAATCCCTACTTTAAATCCTGTTTTTTCGAAAGATGGAACGGTAACAGCAGCCAATGCTTCTACAATAAATGATGGCGCCGCCGCTTTAATATTGATGAGCGAGAAAAAAGCCGCTCAATTAAACCTCAAACCATTGGCCTACATTAAAGGTTATGCCGATGCTGCACAAGAACCAAAATGGTTCACTACAAGCCCTGCTAAAGCCTTACCAAAAGCTTTAGATAAAGCAGGAATAACAATTAATGATGTCGATTTTTTTGAATTCAATGAAGCTTTCTCTGTTGTTGGATTAGCCAATATCAAAATTCTAGGTTTAGATAGTAAAAAAGTAAACGTAAACGGAGGCGCTGTTGCTTTAGGGCATCCGTTAGGTTGTTCCGGAGCCCGAATCTTAGTGAGTTTACTTCATATTTTAGAACAGAATGACGCCAAAATAGGAGCTGCAGCCATTTGCAATGGTGGCGGTGGCGCTTCAGCAATTGTTATTGAAAGAATCTAAAAAAATAAAATTAATGTTCGGAATTTGTAATCTAGCCATCATCCCACTTCGTTTTGAAGCAAGTGACAGAAGCGAAATCGTTTCTCAGGTTTTATTTGGAGAACACTTCAAAATACTTGAAAAGCACAAACAATGGTCACGCATCAAACTACAATATGATGGGTACGAAGGATGGGTGGATTCTAAACAATATCAGGAAATCTCAGAAGGAAATTACGAACAACTATCGAAAGAAACACTAATATTAAATTCGGATTTAATCGAATACATTACCACTGCCTCTAACTTACTTATTCCTATTCCACTAGGTTCTTCGTTGTCATTTTTAAATAATAACGAAATTAACACACAGAATTATGAATTTGAAGGAACAAAAGTCAATGGAGTAAAAGACAAGAAAAACATCATTAACACGGCTTATTTATACTTAAATGCACCTTATCTGTGGGGAGGAAAAACGCCTTTTGGTGTAGATTGTTCCGGTTTTACCCAAATGGTTTACAAATTGAATGGATACAAACTTTTAAGAGACGCATCGCAACAAGCCACACAAGGAGAAGCTTTAAGTTTTATTGAAGAAAGCGAGCCTGGCGATTTAGCATTTTTTGATAACGAAGAAGGAAATATAATCCACGTAGGAATCATTATGGAAAACAATTACATCATTCACGCTAGTGGTAAAGTGAGAATTGACCGTATAGATCATTTAGGAATCTTCAATCCTGAAACAAATAAACACACACATAAACTTAGAGTAATTAAGAAAATCATTTAACTCATTTGCAATTCCATTTTTCATTGGCAACCTTATCTTTTAAAGCCGATTGCAAGCTATAATGCCACCATTCTGAATCGAAGGAATTAAAGCCATTTTGAGTCATAACTGTTTTAAGTAAAATACGATTGTTTTTTATTTTTTGAGATAATTTTGCATAACCATGACTGGCTTCAATTCCAAAAAAATCAAAACCAGTTCCCATATCCAATTCTTTTCCCTTTTTATCCACCAGCGTAATATCTACTGCTCCTCCCCGATTATGAATAGAACCTTTGGCAGGATCAGCTACATACTTCGGATTAGAAACAATTGTCCACATTTTTTTCTGAATATCCAACGGACGATAACAATCAAACAATTTGATTCGGTATCCTTTTTTAACAAAGGCTTTATTGGCAACAATAAGTGCTTTAACTGTTTTTAAACGCAAATAACATTCTGCACAATCATAGACTTTTGCTTTCAAAAAATTATCCTCTGTAGCATATTTCATGTCGTAAACAAAATCAGTACTATAATCTTTCAAATTCACAAAAGTAGTATCGTTCAAAACAGTAGTAGTTTTATTTTTTGATTTTACAACTGCATTCTGCGATTGGCAAGAGAGAAATACAGCTAAAAATAAAAGTGAAAGTATGGTTTTGAAAGTAGTAATCATCTGAAGTTCTTTTTTATAGAATTAAATTCTTTTATTAGGTATTAATAACAAATATACTGAACAAATTCAAAAATAAATGGTGTGTTTTAAAAACCGAATTCGTTAAAAATTTTCTTTTTACAGTATTTTTCATTCGGCTATTAAATTTAAAAATGTATTTTTATTTTTTGTTACTCAAAAAAGCAATTATCACTTTACATATAAAATTAAAAACAACTTTAAAATGATTATAGATTCATTACAAAATGCCGCAAAATATCATGGTTTACACCCTGCTTTTGAAAAGGCATTCCAATTTTTAAATGAAAACGACTTAGCCAATCTTGCCGATGGCGTAACGCAATATTCTGATGATTTAAAGATTATCGTAAATTCTGGAAACGGAAATTCAAAAGAACAAAGTTTAGTTCATTTTGAATGTCACGATAAAAATATCGATATTCAGGTTTGCGTTGCCGGACCAGAAACTTATGCATGGAAACCAAGAGAAAAATGTGTGAATCCAAATGGCGATTACAGCGAAGAAAAAGACGTTCGTTTTTTCTTTGATCAACCCGATATGTTTTTCGAACTAAATCCGGGACAATTTACCATCTTATTTCCTGAAGATGTCCACGCAGCCATGATTAGCAACGGAAAAATTAAAAAAATTGTAATCAAAGTTAAAATATAAATTCTATAAAAAAACTACTTTTCGAAGTAGTTTTTTCTTTTTACAAAGTGTTGATTTTTATTTTATTTTGTCTTAAAATCACATTTTTTAAAGCTAAAAAATTCTCGGTACATTTTTTGTTAGGTAATAGAATACAAAATATTCTAATTATTCAATAGTTGTATTGAAAACAAGAATGATTTTATTCCAAAAAATAATTATTACATTTGAATTTATTGCCATTAAACCAGACAAAAATGCTCAAAAATAGAACACTTTTTATTTTTATCTTCCTTTTGTTATTTCAATTCATAACAGCTCAAAAACCTCAAAAACCAAACGCTGTTGAAATTTACAATCAAATTCAAAAACTAAACTTCTTAGGAAGTGTCCTTTATGTTGCAGCACATCCTGATGACGAAAACACCCGTTTAATTTCTTATTTTTCGAACGAAAAAAGAGCCAGAACAGCTTATCTTTCGCTTACTCGTGGTGATGGTGGACAAAATTTAATTGGTTCTGAATTAAGAGAATTATTAGGTGTTATTCGTACGCAAGAACTTATCGAAGCTCGGAAAATAGATGGCGGGGAACAATTTTTCTCTCGTGCCAATGATTTTGGTTATTCCAAAAATCCAGATGAAACTTTCGAAATTTGGGATCGGGAAAAAGTATTAGCAGATGTAATCTGGACTATTCGAAAATTTCAACCCGATGTAATCATCAATCGTTTTGACCATCGTTCTCCTGGGACTACTCATGGGCATCATACAGCTTCGGCAATTTTAAGTGTCGAAAGTTTTAATTTATCAAATAATGCAAAACGTTTTCCTGAACAACTAAAATGGTACAGTCCGTGGCAAGCCAAACGTATTTTCTTTAATCCTTCCGTATGGTTTTATGGCAATCAAGAAAAATTTGATGCCGCTGATAAATCAAATTTTATGACTTTAGAAACAGGTGTTTATTATCCTGAATTGGGGAAATCCAATCAGGAAATAGCTGCGCTAAGCAGAAGCAGTCATAAATCGCAAGGTTTTGGAAGCACAGGAACCCGTGGCAAAGAAACCGAATATCTAGAATTGATTAAGGGGCAAAAACTGAACAATAAAGCGGATATTTTTGACGGAATTGATACGAGTTGGAATCGGGTTAAAGGCGGAAAACCTATTGGAGAATTCATTAGCCAAATAGCATCTAAATACAATTTTGCACACCCATCAGCTTCCATTCCTGATTTAATCAAAGCTTATGAAATGATAGCTGCCTTAGATGAAAATCATTGGAAACTCATTAAATTAAACGAAATTAAAAATACCATTGCTAGCTGTGCTGGTTTGTATCTCGAAGCGGTAGCTTTAGAACAACAAACCACTCCAGGAAGTACTATCAAAATAAAAATTGAAGCTATTAATAGAAGTACTATTCCAATGGAATTGTTTAGTATTACCACTTTTCCTGATGAAAAAAATAACATAATCAATCAGGCTTTAGATAATAACAATTTAGAAAACAAAACTATTGATTTACAATTGCCTCAAGATGCAGCCTACAGCCAACCGTATTGGTTGAAGGAAAAAGCATCAACAGGAATGTATCAGGTTTCAGACCAAAAAAACATTGGAATTCCTGATATTATACGAGACACAAAAATACAATTCAATATTAAAATTAATGATATTACGATTCCGTTTGAACGAACAGTTGTTTACAAATACAACGACAAGGTAAAAGGAGAAATGTACAATTACCTGGATATTGTTCCTGAAGTAAGCACTAAAATTCTAGACCAAATTTCGTTTTTCAATGATGGAAATACCAAGAAAGTAGCCGTTCAGGTAAAAGCAGGAAAAGACAATATTAATGGAGTAATCCAATTAGAATTAGCCGAAAACTGGATTGTTTCGCCAGCTAAAATCGATTTTAGTTTAGAAAAAAAAGACAGTGAAAAAATTGTTTATTTTGATGTAACTCCGCCCAAAGAAGCTTCGGAGATCATAGCTAAAAGTGTGGTTTTAATTGACAATAAAAAACAAGATAAGGAACAAATAATTACTGATTACGATCACATTTCGAAACAACAAATCTTACTTCCATCTGAAGCAAAATTTAAAAAATTAGATTTAAAAATTACCAATGAAAGAATTGGTTATATCATGGGGGCCGGAGATGACGTTCCTAAATGCTTAATTCAAATGGGATATACCGTTACCATGCTGACACCTGAAGAAATCAATTCCAGAAGTTTAAACAATTTTGACGTTATTATTACTGGAGTTCGCGCTTACAACACTTTGCCTTTCTTAAAAACCAGACAACATTTATTGCTGGAATTCGTTAAAAGAGGAAAAACACTAATTGTGCAATACAACACGCCAGATCGATCGATTCCTGCAAACATTGCACCTTATCCATTAACACTTTCTAACGATAGAGTTACCGATGAAAATGCAGCAGTGGAGTTTCTAGCACCGAATCATCCTGTTTTAAATTATCCAAATCAAATAACGAATAGCGATTTTAAAGATTGGACTCAAGAACAAGGTTTGTATTATCCAAATCCGTTTGATGCCGCCTTCACTCCTATTTTATCTTCGAATGACAAAGGCGAAAGCCCTAAAAAAGGCGCTTTATTAGTAGCTACTTATGGAACAGGTCAATATATTTACACTGGCTTAAGTTTGTTTAGAGAATTACCAATGGGCGTTTCAGGCGCTTATCGATTAATAGCAAATATGATTGCCTTAAAATCAGCAGAATCAGTGGAAACACAAAAGTAAAAACAACTACAATGGATATAAAAAAAGGAAGAAACTGGAAAGCAAGTTACACTTGGGTAATTGTAGCAAACGTTATTTACATTACGGTTTTTTATTTAATAATGAAATTATACTCTTAAGCCATGCAATTATTTGACTGGATTGTACTTATCATCACTCTGCTGTTTATTGTAATTTATGGCGCTTGGAAAACCAAAGGGAGTAAAAATGTAGAAGATTTTATTCTTGGTAACAACGAAACTCCATGGCATACTGTAGGACTTTCAGTCATGGCTACACAAGCCAGTGCCATCACTTTTCTATCTACTCCAGGGCAAGCTTATCATGACGGAATGGGATTTGTTCAATTTTATTTTGGACTTCCCATAGCCATGATTGTAATTTGTTTGACTTTTATTCCCATTTATCATAAATACAAAGTTTTTACCGCTTACGAATATCTAGAAAAACGTTTTGATTTAAAAACGCGTTCTCTGGCTGCTATCCTTTTTTTATTTCAAAGAGGGCTCGGAACGGGATTAACTATTTATGCTCCTGCCATTATTTTATCAGCATTATTGGGTTGGAATCTAACCTATATGAATATTATAATTGGGATTTTAGTAATTATTTACACCGTTACAGGAGGAACTAAAGCGGTGAACGTAACCCAAAAACAACAAATGTTTGTGATTATGTCGGGGATGTTTATTACTTTTTTCCTGATTCTTCATTTTTTACCAAATGATATGACTTTTAGCAATGCACTGCACATTGCTGGTGCCAATGGAAAAATGAATATCGTTGATTTTTCTACTGATCCTGAAGAAAAATACACCATTTGGAGTGGAGTAACTGGCGGATTCTTTCTGGCTTTGGCTTATTTTGGTACAGATCAATCGCAGGTAGGACGTTATTTATCAGGAAAATCGGTTCGTGAAAGTCAGATGGGATTAATAATGAACGGAATACTAAAAGTTCCGATGCAGTTTTTTATTTTATTGACCGGAGTTATGGTTTTTGTTTTTTTCCAATTTAATCCTGTTCCTTTAAATTTCAATCCAAATAACAAAATAGCAATTGAAAAATCGAAATATAAAAACGAATACCACGATTTAGAAAAAAAACTGGAAACGCTTTCAGAAGACAAAAAAGTAATCAATCTTTTGTACATTGATCAATTGAATCAGGATTATGATAATCCTATTCTTAGAAAAGAATTAGTTGCCATTTCTACCAAAGAAAAAGATTTAAGAGATCACGCCAAAGAAATTATTCTAAAAGCTGATAGCGACAGCGAAACAAACGATAAAGATTATGTTTTCTTCCATTTTATCCTGAATTATTTACCAAAAGGTTTAATCGGTTTATTGCTTGCGGTAATCATATCGGCGGCAATGTCATCCACTGCTTCAGGACTTAATGCTTTAGCTTCTACAACAGCAATCGACATTTATAAGCGAAATTTAAAAGAGCAAAAAACAGAAAAACACTATTTGAATGCTACTAAATTTTTCACCTTCTTTTGGGGAATTGTTGCAATACTTTTTGCTTGTATTGGAACGCTTTTCGAAAATTTAATCCAGTTGGTAAACATCATTGGTTCTATATTTTACGGAACCGTTTTGGGAATATTTTTAGTTGGTTTTTATATCAAATTCATTAAAGCCAAAGCTATTTTTTACAGCGCCTTTATTACCCAATTGACCATTTTTGTAATTTATTATTTCTCTATTTATATCTATCCAAGTGGCGAAGAGAAACTAGGTTATTTGTGGCTGAATTTTATTGGAGCCTTAATGACTATTGTACTTTCGGCTTTACTTCAGGCAACTATTTTTAAAAATGATAAAAGTTCAATCGTGCATTTAGACGAATAATTTTATAAAAGCATAAAAACAATTCACATACAAAGCCTCTAGTAATATAGAGGCTTATTTATTTAAGTATATTAAAAAACTTTAAACTAACTATACAATGAAAGGATTTATAAAAATAATCGACACAAGTGATCAGGAATATTACATTAATATTGATTACATCATACAATTTACAACTACTTCAGAAAATCAAGGAGGAAATACAATCATTGATATAAAGTACGGAGAAAAAGTTGCTACAATTCGAACAAACTGTACAAGTGAAGAGGTATTACTAATGATAGCTTCTTCAAATAAATAAAATTTGGTTTAATAATTTTCAAAAATTTGACATTTGACTGCGGAAGTAAGTACCATAAAAAAATCCCATCTCGTTTTTTTTGAACGAGATGGGATTTTCATTGATAAAGACTGGAAATATTACTTACTCCATTCGTCTATACTTGCTTTGTTCATTTCAACATATTCTTTATTTCCTGCTGCTTCCGAAGCCGAAATTGACCATTTAGCTGTTTCGATAGCGCCTTTTTTATCGCCTTCTTTCGCCTGAATTAACGATTTCAATCTCAAGTAATAAAAAGGAACATTCTTAGACATTTCAACTGCTTTGTCTATATATGCTCTTCCTTTTGTAATATCACTGTTAGATTGATAATAATACTGAGCTGCTGTATAATATTCTTCTGGTGTTGGTCCAGCCAATGCTTTTTCGATACTAGCTATAGCCAGTTTCTTTGTAGGTACTTCAAATTTTAAAGACACATAAGAGTTCTCCCAGGAAATATCCAAAGTAGCCGAACTGGTATCTAAATTATTGATTCCAATTGTAAAAGTTTCAACAGGTTTAGTTAAAGCTTCTTCTTTTACCGAAGTTTTCAAAGCCACTTTAGCTTCGTCAAATTCTTTTGGTGTTCCCCAATTATCCGTTGCTGTATAAAATAACACATCCCAATTTTGAATATTTGGAATAGTATAAATGGCATATTTTCCTTTTTTCAAAGTTTTACCATTGATCACAACATCATCACTAAAAGATATTATTGAATTATCATTAGCACCTGTTCTCCACAATTGCCCAAAAGGAACCAAATTACCTAAAACCGATCTTCCTCTGGCTGAAGGACGTGAATATACAATCTCTACATCAGTTAAACCAACTACTTGTTTTACAACTGCTTTTGGGCTCGTTTCTGGAATTCGAACCTGAGCTTCAACAGCAAAATGAGAAATAATTAGGAATACTACAATATATAATCTTTTCATAATTCGGTATTTTTTTAAATTCAAATTTACAATTTCTATGCAACTACAGCTGTTAATTATTGCATAATTTAGAATCCAAATCCTTAACACTGGCATAATTTAGCTCGTCAAAATGATTGACAACAAAATCAGCTATTGACAAATCCTGGTTCTTAGAATGCAAGCTGTTGTAACCAATACACAAAATCCCTGCCGCTTTTGATGCTATAATTCCATTTGTACTATCTTCTATAACAATACAACTTTCTTTGGGTGCTGTAGATAAACTAGCAGCGTGCTCAAAAATAGCAGGATGCGGTTTCGATTTTGGAAAATCCTCGCCACTTACTTTGTGTGTAAAATAATCATGCAATTCAAATCGGTTGAAAACACGATCAATTGTCACTTTTGATGCCGAAGAAGCCAAAATTAACTGTACTCCGTTTTTATGCAAATCAACTATTAAGTTTCTAACGCCATCTAATAATTCCAAATCTTTTTTGGTATCAAAAGCATCATTAAAAATGTTGCGTTTTCTTTGAATCAAATCTTCCACTTCTTGTTCTAATTGGAAAATATCTTTTAATTTTTGAAAAATATTTCGAGTAGAATTTCCTGTAAAAGAAGTGTATAATTCCTCGCTAACTTCAATATTTAATTCTTCAAATTGCTTGTAATACGCATAACGATGTACTGGTTCAGTATCCACAATTACACCATCCATGTCAAAAATTACTGTTTGTATCATTTTGTTTTTTTTAGTTGCTAAGTTTCTAAGAAACTGAGATTCTAAGTGTTTTTTCAGCTACTAACTTAGAAACTTAGATTCTTAGTATCTTCTATTTACTCTTTTTTAATAATATGACGAACTACTGCTTCGGCTGCATGCAATCCAAACAAACCTGGCATATAACTATTGGTTCCGTAAAAAGACTTTTTAAAATTAGATCCATCGGTCATTTTTACACTGCCTTCATCTGGTTTTTCTGTAGAAAATACTGCTTTCACTCCTTTATTCACTCCCATTTTTTTCAAACGCTTGCGAACCACTTTTGCCAATGGGCATACTTCTGTTTTACTAATATCTTTTACAACAACTTTACTGGCCAGCATTTTTCCCCCAGCACCCATATTAGAAATAATTTTTACGCCTTTTTTCTTAGCTCCTACAATCAGGTTTAACTTTGGAGTAATACTATCAATACAATCTAAAACGTAATCAAAGTCATTAGTTACAATTTCGAAAGCGCGTTCCGGAGAAAGAAATTCCTGTACGCGGGTTAATTGTAACACAGGATTAATATCCATCAATCGATCGCCAACAATTGCAATTTTTGGCTGACCAACAGTAGAATGCAAAGCTGGTAATTGTCTGTTAATATTAGTAATATCTACCACATCGCCATCTACAATAGTCATTTTTCCTACTCCAGCTCTGGCTAAAAACTCAGCAGCAAAAGAACCTACGCCACCTAATCCTACCACAAGTACATGTGCATTTTGTAATTTTTCTAATCCTTCTTTTCTAAATAATAATTCAGCTCTTTCGGTCCATTCAGCCATAATTAAAAGTGTATTCGTTTATTTGGTAAATTATTTATTTTTAAAAACGGTATTGAAATTATTCAAAATAATTTGCTGCAATTCCGTCACAGTTATTTTTTTATATTTTGCTGCCAAGGCATATACTTCATGAATTCCTTCTTCAATCATATCCGTTTCTAAGAAAAAACGATGGTTAGCTGTATTGGTAAAAACAGTTTCCAATTCTGGATTTCTCAATAAGTTTTTACCAAACGAAAGATAAAATCCATTATCTAAAAGTTGTTTTGCCAATTGCTCTTTTTTTGAAAAACCATGAATTAAAATTGGAGTTGTTATCTTTAATTTATTCTTTAATTCCACTAATTCCTGAAACGCATGTACGCAATGTATTACTACTGGTTTTTGATATTTTTCGGCTAATAACAATTGTTTTTCCAAAACATCTAACTGAATTTTGAAAGAAGTTTCGCTGCGTTTGTCTAAACCACATTCGCCAATAGCCAAACATTCAGGCAATGCTACTTTTTGTTCTAAAATTTCAAAATCACTTTCTAATCTATCCTGATTGATAAATAACGGATGGATTCCTATGGAATAATTAGGTAAACCAGCATCAAATTCTTGTGGATATTGATTGACCAATTCTAATATATCTTCCTGAGATGTATAAACGTGGGTATGTAAATTAAAGTACTGCATTAATCATGAAATTTCTTTACACCCGCACGAATAGCTACTTTTAAATCGTTTTCCAAAGGTACTTTTGGACAAGAATAACGATAATTATAAGCACAATACGGATTGTATGAAGTATTAAAATCGATGGCAATAGTTTTTCCTTTTGGAATTTTTAAATCAATGTATTTCCCGCCGATATAACTTTCTTTTCCAGACGTTTCATCAAAAAAAGGCAAAAACAAATCGTCTTTGTATTGTGGATTCCTGGCAGATACAACATCCTGATAAAGATTTAGTTTGCATTTTTTGCCATTTATTTCAAAATGAGCTTCTCCATATTTTACAAAAATGGGAGTTCTATCTGTCGAGGTTTTCA
>Ga0247805_1000147_pt1 | contig 45066 bp, 49 predicted proteins | sample UWRJL044104R1_FD_180930 | JGI IMG/M metagenome (GOLD analysis project Ga0247805, IMG submission 180930) | Plant litter microbial communities from Arlington Agricultural Research Station in Wisconsin, United States - UWRJ-L044-104R-1 | ecosystem: Environmental > Terrestrial > Plant litter >...
CAATCGAGTCGGGCAAGGATGCGATAGCTCGCGCCATGCGCAAGCAGAACCTTCCGCTGCAGAAGTTGATGAACCAGGACATGTTCAACGACGTCGCGCTTGGTATGCACTACGAAGACATGTCGAGCCTCTACGCCGCCGTTGGCGAGGGTCACGTGTCGACGCAATCGGTGCTCGAAAAGGTTCTCGCCTCGCTCACGACAGAGGCAGAGACGGAAGACGCGGAACTCACCTTCACCCCGAAGGGCCGCTCGCGCCAGCTGCGCAACAGCGACTCCGGTGTTCTTGTGCGCGGCGCGCCCGACATCCTCGTCAAGCTTGCCAAGTGCTGCACGCCGGTGCCGGGCGACGAGATTGTGGGTTTTGTCACCCGCGGCACGGGAGTCTCTGTACACCGCACCGACTGCAAGAACGTCAAGGCTTTGCTCACCGAGCCAGAGCGCATCATCGAGGTCGAGTGGGCGCCATCGTCGACGAGCCTGTTCCTCGTTCAGATTCAAGTCGAAGCTCTCGACCGCTCCGGTCTTCTCTCCGACGTCACGCGAGTACTCAGCGAGAACCACGTCAACATTCTCTCGGCGACCGTCTCAACCTCGAGCGAACGCCTCGCGTTGAGCCGGTTTGTCTTCGAGATGGGTGATGTCACCCACCTCGACCGTGTACTCAACGCCGTGCGCCGTATTGACGCCGTATACGACGTGTACCGCGTCAACTCCGGCTAAACGAGACCTGGTCGCCAAAGCTTTCGAGAATGCGCTGCCACCCCCTCCGTTTGTTAGGAAGGTTGCGTCGCCGGTCGAGCGCTGCCCTGCAGTCGCCGAGTGTCACGGCACCGACACGTGCGAGCGCCCGCAGCACCTCGGTGTCGAGCTCGGTGCTGAACCTGGCGAGGTCGACGAGCGTACGCACGGGAGTGGTCAGTCGCTGGCCGGCGATAACAACTATCTCGTCGGGGGAGATCGCCACTTCGCGCACTGACACCCGACGCGGGTTCGAGGCTCGCGCTCGAGCACCGAGGCTCGCGCAGAGCTCGTGCCGTGCCGGCGGGTAGGGGAGAGCGCCCCAGATCCAGGCGGCGGAGAGCCGCTCAGCGATCAGGCGATCGGGCAGCTCGCGAGCGATGGACGCTGCGCGTGTTTCGCGATCGTGCGGCTGGTCGATTGCGGTGAAAGACTCGCCGAGGCGCACGAGTTCGCCGTCGAGCCGGGCAGCGTACAACTCGGCAAGTGGGAGGTCACTCGCGGTGAGAACGGGGCTGAGGCGCGACATCCATCAATAATGAATGTGCGCCCCGCCCACGATTCTCGCGAAGAAAAAGCTGTGGAGAATGGGCTATTTGCCCAGTGCGCCGAGCCAGAGTTTGCGCGCGTCGAGGGCTTCCTGGGCGGCAGCAATCTTCTTCTTGTCGCCGGTTGCCTTCGCGTCTTCGAGCTCGCGCTCGAGCTTCGCAATGGCATCGAGCAGTGCGCTCGAGAAGCCGTCGGTGCGAGCCTGCTTCTCTGGGTTGCTCTTCTGCCAGTGGTCTTCGTCGAGCTTTCGCACGGCGGTCTCGACCTTGCGAAGGCGGTCTTCGATGACCTTGACCTTGTCGCGCGGAACCTTGCCGATCTTGTCCCAGCGACGCTGGATCGAGATGATCGCGTCTTTCGCCTTGACGCGGTCGGTCTCGGTGAGCAGCGGCTCTGCCTCGGTGAGCAGTTCAAGCTTGAGCGCGAGGTTTGCCTCGAACTCGACGTTGTCCTGAGCGTCGATCTCAGACTTCGCCGAGTAGAGAGCGTCGCCCGCTGCCTTGAACTTCGCCCAGAGTGCGTCGTCGAACTTCTTGCCGGCGCGGCCGGCGAGCTTCCACTCGTCGAGAAGCGTGCGGTAGGCGGGAACGCCGTCTGCACCCTTCGGCGCGAGAGCTTCGGCCTTCTCGACGAGAGCCTGCTTCTTACTGCGTGCGTCGCGGTGTACGGAGTCGAGCTCGGAGAAGAATGCCTTGCGGTGCGTGTCGATTGTGGCACGGGCCGCACGGAATCGCTTCCACAGGTCGTTGCCCTCGTTCTTCGGGAGTCGCGGGCCGTCGGCCTGGTGCTTCTGCCAGCGAGCGAAGATGTCATCGAGAGTCGCGGTGACCTGCTTCCACTGGGCCTTTGCCGGGTCCTGTGCGGCGAGAGTCTCGGCTTCGACGACGAGAGCTGTGCGCTCGACGATCGCAGCCTCGACGAGAGCCTTCGACTCTTCCGACTGCTTCTCGGTGAGCTCTGAGACGGTGCTCGTCAGGGCGTCGAGACGAACCTGGAGCTGGGCGAGGTCGCCGACCGCGTTGGCGGTCGTTACGTTTCCGGAGAGCGCACGCACTGCCTTCGCGACATCCGCCGCGGGGGCACCGCGCTTGGCGCGCTGCTCGAGCAGGGTTACCTGGCCCGCGAGTTCGATGTACTTGCGCTCGAAGTAGGCAAGTGCCTCTTCGGGCGTGCCATCGGGATACTGCCCAACGGCGCGCTCGCCATCGGCCTCGCGCACGTAGACAGTTCCTGTCTCGTCTACACGGCCCCATGGAGCCTTATCGTCTACTGACACGTGAATTCACCTCGCTGTTGGTGGCCTGCTGCCTCATGCTGACCGCAATCAAGCCTAGGGCATCCTTATTTGATAGGAACGCCTACTGAATGGTTGCCGCAGTGATCGTTGTCGGAATGACGGGCGAACCGTCTTCTTCACTCGATCCCGGCGTGACTCCGCCGTCGACAATGTCGGTCTCGAGGGTGTCGAGTCCCGCGGTCACCGTTCCGACGACTGTATAGCCGCCAGCCGTGTCGCTCGGGAAGGTCGAGTCGCCGAAGACGATGAAGAACTGGTGCCCCTGGCTCTCGGCGTTGTCAGCCTGGCGAGCGAGGGCGATAACGCCCGTTGTGTAGAGGTCGTCTTCCGGCGCGTTCTCGATCGGGCCGAAGGCGTAGCCATCTGTCGAGCCGCCGACGCCGTCAGAAGACCCGCACTGGATGATCTTTGCCGAGTCGCTGACAACGAGACGGTGGCAGGTCTTTCCGACGAGGTAGCCGGTCTGGATGTCGTTAATCATTGATGCGACGCCCTGAGGTGCGGCGGCTCCGTCGAGGGTGATCTCGAGAGGCGTTTCATTGAGAGTCAGGGTTCCTGTCCACTCGCGGTCCTCAGAGAGGTCGGGGGAGGGAACTGCAACCGCACTCGCTGTCGGCTCCGGTGTGGGCATGCCCGGTCCGCTGGTGAAGTAGAAGACCTGCGCGGTGGCAGCGAGACCGGCGACGACAACGACGCCGATGACCGCGAGCCAGTTGTCGCGCTTGCGACGCGAGAGCTGCTTTGCGTGAACGGACTGGCGCGCGTTGTAGCGCGCGAGACGGTCGCGTGCTTCACGTGCTTCACGTTCGTTGGACTTGCTCGTTGCCACGGTTCCTCCAGAGGTGCGGGCTGATGCCCCCATGAACTTTACGGTGCGCAGTGGGAGCCGACAAAACCGTGTCGGTGGCCGCGGTTAGCATTGGGTCATGAACGCCCAGCCCGGACTGCGCAGCGGGGCGACGCCATTGGCCGTCCGCATGCGGCCGACATCCATCGACGAAGTTGCCGGGCAGAAGCATTTGCTCGCGGCGGGGTCTCCTCTCGTGAGCCTCGCGACCGACATCTCGGGAGCGCAGGGCTCGGCCTCAATCATTCTCTGGGGCCCTCCCGGCACGGGCAAAACGACGCTCGCGAAGATTGTTGCTCACACGTCCGGTCGCAACTTTGTCGAGCTCTCGGCCGTTACCGCCGGCGTGCGCGACGTGCGTCAGGTGATGGAAGAGGCGCTGTCTCGCCGCGACCTCTATGGCATCTCTACCGTTCTGTTTCTCGACGAGATTCATCGCTTTACTAAGGCGCAGCAAGACGCTCTTCTTCCGGGGGTCGAAAACGGCTGGGTCATTCTCGTCGCCGCGACGACAGAGAACCCCTCGTTCTCGGTGATCTCGCCGCTTCTCTCCCGCTCCCTTCTGCTTACCCTCGAGCAGCTCACCGACGCCGATCTCGCGGTGGTCATCGACCGTGCCGTCAGTGACGCACGAGGCTTGGATGGCGCGGTCACGCTCGAAGACGAGGCCCGAGACGCGATCATCCACCTGGCATCTGGTGATGCGCGTCGCGCTCTCACCGCACTCGAGGCGGCCGCACTCAGTGCGGGTGCTGGTGCGAAGGCGGGCAAGAAGCCGGTCATCACCGCCGAGATTGTTTCTGCCGCGGTCGACAGGGCGCTGTTGCGCTACGACCGCCAGGGCGACGAGCACTACGACGTTATTAGCGCGTTCATCAAGTCGATCCGCGGATCCGACGCCGACGCAGCGCTGCACTACCTGGCCAGAATGATCGAGGCGGGCGAAGACCCGAGGTTCATCGCGCGGCGCGTGATCATCAGCGCGTCGGAAGACATCGGTCTCGCCGACCCTCAGGCTCTCGTAATCGCCGTCGCGGCTGCGGACGCGGTGCAGCTCATTGGTATGCCCGAGGGGCGCATCCCACTCGCTCAGGCCGTTGTCTACTTGGCTACCGCGCCCAAGTCGAACGCCGCCTACAACGGAATCAACGCGGCGATCGCCGACGTGCGCGCCGGAAAGATTGGGCGCGTGCCCAAGCCGATCCGCGACGCGCACTATGCGGGTGCAAAGCGTCTGGGGCACGGCAAGGGCTACAAGTACCCGCATGACGCCGAGCTCGGTGTCGTCGAGCAGCAGTACCCGCCAACAGAACTGTTGGGCGCTCGCTACTACGAGCCAACCGAACACGGCAACGAGCGCGATGTTTCGGCGCGCTGGGCGAAGTTGCGCAGAATCATCAGGGGCAAGTGATCTCGTGGTACTGTTATCGACGTCTAAGACCTGATTTCTGCGCGCGGCTGCAACGAAATCACCGGTCGAAGAGCACTGGGCTGTAGCCGCCCTGCTCTGCAAGACGATCCCTCTAACTTTCATCAGGCATGTTTTTGCGCGGCGCATGCGTGCCCGCGAGCCCCTGATTTCCATTGTTAGTTTCAAACGAAAAGGACACTGTGTCTACCAAGTCACGTACCCGCAGCAAGACCCGCCTCTCGCGCGCACTCGGCATCGCCCTCACCCCGAAGGCTGCCAAGTACCTTGAGAAGCGTCCCTACGCTCCCGGTGAGCACGGCCGCACCAAGCGCAAGCAGGACAGCGACTACGCCGTTCGTCTGCGCGAGAAGCAGCGTCTTCGTGCCCAGTACGGCATCCGCGAAGCTCAGCTCAAGATCCAGTTCGAAGAGGCCCGCAAGGCCGCAGGCCTGACCGGTGAGAACCTCGTCGAGCAGCTCGAAATGCGTCTTGACGCGATCATCGTTCGTTCGGCAATCGCCCGCACGACCGCTCAGGCTCGCCAGATGATCGTTCACCGCCACATCCTCGTTGACGGCCAGCTCGTCGACCGCCCCTCGTTCCGCGTGAAGCCGGGCCAGCTCGTTCACGTCAAGACGAAGAGCGAAGCCATGGAGATCTTCCAGGTTGCAGCGGCCGGCGGACACGTCGACGTTCTGCCGAAGACCCCCGGTTACCTCGAGGTCGAGATCGACAAGCTGCAGACGCGCCTCGTGCGCCGTCCGAAGCGTGCAGAGGTTCCCGTGACCTGTGAAGTCCAGCTCGTCGTTGAGTACTACGCGGCTCGCTAACACTCGTTACTCTGAATGGCGCGGCACCTGTGGGTGCTGCGCCATTCTTTGTTAAAGGAGCCACAATGACCGCCGCCGAAATCCCCGGACTAATCGCCGCAATCGTCTTCGCCATTCTGGTTGCCGTGCTCGCTGTTCCGCTTCTCAAACTTGGTCGCGTCTTTGACGAGACAAGCAAGGCAATACGCGGCCTGAGCGCCGACGTCACACCGCTGATCGAAGAGGCGACGACGACGCTCACCGAGTCAAACCGTCAGATCGCACGGGTCGACGCAATCACGAGCGACATCGCCGAATCAACGGCGAACATCACCGCACTTGTCTCGCTGTTCGCCGCTTCGGTGGGCGGCCCGCTGATGAAGATCGCGGCCTTCTCGACCGGCGTGCGCATCGCGCTGCGCGGCAGCGGGGCAACTACGTCAAAGAAGTAAGCTGGAGCCCCGGCTTCGGCCGCTACCTACCTCAAGGAGAATGCAATGAAAAGCGCACTGTGGCTCATCGTCGGCGTCGGCGTCGGATTTCTCGCGGCACACCAGGTGGCAAAGACCCCTCAGGGCAAGCAGTTCTTCGACGACGTCGACTCAAAGGCTCGCGAGTTCAGCGGTGCCGTAGTCGACGGCTACAAGCAGCGTGAGGCAGAACTGCGCGCGGCAGTCGCCGAGGCCGAAGACGTTATCAACGATCTGAGCAACCGCACCAAGTAATCAAGCCTCGACAGGCTCGACCACCACACTTCTAAAGCAACAGGATTCCATGCAGACCGCTGATATTCACCGCCGCTGGCTCACGTACTTCGGAGATCGCGGTCACACCGTGGTTCCGTCGGCTTCTCTCGTGAGCGACGACCCCTCGCTGCTCTTCACCGTCGCGGGCATGGTGCCGTTTGTGCCGTACCTGACCGGTCTTGTGCCGGCTCCGTTCTCACGCGCAACAAGCGTGCAGAAGTGCATTCGCACACTCGATATCGAAGAAGTCGGAAAGACGCCGCGTCACGGCACGTTCTTTCAGATGAACGGAAACTTCTCGTTCGGCGACTACTTCAAAGAGGGAGCGATCAGCTACGCGTGGGAGCTTCTGACCAGCAGTGAGGCCGACGGCGGTTTCGGGTTCCAGGAGAAAGACCTCTGGGTCACCGTCTACAAAGACGACGACGAGGCTATCGCTCTCTGGAAGAAGATTGCCGGCCTGCCCGACGAGCGCATCCAGCGCCTCGACATGGACACCAACTACTGGTCGACCGGCCAGCCCGGCCCCGCCGGTCCGTGCTCGGAGATCTTCTTCGACCGCGGCCCCGCATACGGCGCCGACGGTGGCCCGGCAACAGACGACGACCGCTACGTCGAAATCTGGAACCTCGTCTTTATGCAGTACCTGCGCGGCGAGGGTCAGGGCAAGTCGTTCGACATTCTCGGTGAGCTGCCCAAGAAGAACATCGACACCGGCATGGGTCTCGAGCGCGTCGCTTTTATCAAGCAGGGCGTCGAGAACATGTACGAGATCGATCAGGTTCGCCCGGTCCTCGACCGCGCGGCAGAGATCTCGGGTCGACGCTACGGCGCTGACCACGACGATGACGTACGTATGCGCGTCATCGCCGACCACGTGCGCTCGAGCCTGATGCTCATGTCTGATGGCGTCACCCCGTCGAACGAGGGCGGCGGCTACATTCTTCGCCGCCTGATGCGCCGCACGATTCGCGCGATGCGCCTTCTCGGTGTCGACGCTCCGAGTTTCTCAGAGCTGTTCCCCGCCTCGCGCGACGCGATGAAGGCCGCCTACCCCGAGGTCGAGACGAGCTACGACCGCATCGAGCGCCTTGCTCTGGCCGAAGAAGAGACCTTCCTGCGCACTCTCGCGAGCGGCACGCAGATTCTCGACCTGGCGGTGCTCAAGACGAAGGACGCTGGCAAGAGCGAGCTGCCCGCCGACACAACCTTCCTCCTTCACGACACTTTCGGGTTCCCGATCGACCTCACGCTCGAGATCGCTGAGGAGGCCGGGCTCAGCATCGACCGCCCGGCGTTCGACGCACTGATGCTGCAGCAGCGCACCCTTGCGAAGGCCGACGCTCGCGCAAAGAAGGGAACAATCGCCGACCTCTCGGTCTTCGGTGAGTTCCGTGCGCTCGGCGAGACGGTGTTCACCGGCTACGAATACCTCGAGACAGAGTCAACGATTCTCGGTCTCATCGTCGACGGTGTGAGCGTCAACAGCGCGAGCGCGGGCAAGATCGCCGAGGTCATCCTCGCCGAGACCTCGCTCTACGCAGAGTCCGGTGGACAAGAGGCGGATGCCGGCACCATCGTCGGCAACGGCTTCGAACTCGAGGTTCTCGACGTGCAGAAGCCGGTCAAGGGACTCATCAGCCACAAGGTGCAGGTCACGAGCGGCGAGGTGTCTGTCGGCGCTGCCGCAACGACCCTCGTCGACCACGACTGGCGCAGGGGAGCAACCCAGGCGCACTCGGCGACCCACCTCATTCACGCGGCACTGCGCCAGGTTCTCGGGCAAGACGCCCACCAGGCCGGTTCGTACAACAAGGCCGGCTACATGCGCCTCGACTTCAGCTGGAACAACGCCCTCTCGGCAGCGACCCGCAGCGAGATCGAAGAGATCGCCAACCTCAAGGTTCGCGAGAACCTCGAGGTCGAGACGCGCATTATGAACCTCGACGACGCGCGGGCGCGCGGCGCGATGGCTCTCTTCGGCGAGAAGTACGGCGACGAGGTGCGCGTTGTAGAGATCGGTGGACCGTGGTCACTCGAGCTCTGCGCGGGAACCCACGTTGCACGCTCGAGCGAAATCGGGCTCATTAACGTCGTGAGCGAGACATCAGTTGGGTCTGCTGCTCGCCGCATCGAATCGCTCGTTGGCCTCGAGGCCTTCCGCGACCTCGCCGCAGAGCGTGCGATTGTGAGCGAGCTCACGAGCAACCTCAAGACGCCGCGCGAGAACCTTCCCGATCGCATCGCTGAACTCGTCGCCAACCTCAAGGCCGCCGAGAAGAAGATCGCGAGCTTCGAAGCTGCGGCGCTCGCCCAGCGCGTGCCGGCGATCGCCGCGAACGCACGAAGCGTCGGATCGGTGACCCTTGTCAGCGAAAACGTCGGTGCCGTTGCGACGAGCGACGAACTGCGTTCGCTTGTAACGAGCGTTCGGGAGCGCCTCGGAGCCAGCCCGGCAGTGGTCGCACTCGCCGCCGATGTCGCAGGCAAGCCCGCTGTCATCGTTGCGACGAACCAGGCCGGCCGCGACGCCGGAGCCAAGGCCGGAGCACTCGCCAAGATCGCCGCTGGCGTTCTCGGCGGTGGCGGCGGCGGCAAAGATGACATCGCGCAGGGTGGTGGCTCCGACGTCTCGGCGATTGGCGCAGCGCTCGACGCGATCTCCGCAGCGGTTGCGAGCTAGTGCGCTCAGGCGTTCGCCTCGGGATCGACGTCGGCACCGTGCGTGTCGGCGTCGCCCGCAGTGACCTTCACGGCATGCTCGCGACTCCGGTCGAGACTGTGGCACGTGGTGACGGAGACATTGCGAGGATCGTCGCGATAGTGGCCGAGCTTGAGTGCCTCGAAGTGATCGTCGGGCTGCCGTTGGCGCTCTCCGGACAGCGCACCGCATCCACAGAAGATGCCACCGGATTCGCCGAGAAGCTCGCGGCCGCGCTCGACATTCCGGTGCGACACGTCGACGAAAGACTGTCGACCGTATCGGCCCAGGCCGCGCTACGCTCTTCTGGTCGGTCGTCGAAACAAGGGCGCCCCGTCATTGATCAGGTTGCTGCCGTTATAATTTTGCAGCATGCCCTCGACTTCGAGCGTTCCCGAGATACCCCGCCGGGCGTAGTCGTTCACCCGGACAAAGGACTGTAAAACGTGACGAACGAGCCAAGCTGGGATGACATTTTCACCTCACAGGGTGCAGATCGCCCCGCAAAGGCACCCGAGCAGTACGCTCCGATCGACGTTCCGCCCACGACCCGCCGCGGCCGCCGCGAGCAGGAGAAGCGTGGCAACGGCGACGGGCCCCGTCGCAAGGGTCGCTGGGGCTGGCTCGTCATTGTTCTCGCGTTCATCGTTGTTATCGCCGGCACCGGCTACTACGGCTGGACTAACTACGAACCGCAGATTCGCAAAGTTCTTGGCATCGAACTTCCCAATGACTACGAGGGCGCTGGTGAGGGCGACGAGGTAGTCGTCGTCATCCAATCCGGAGATATCGGTTCGGATGTCGCGCACACCCTCGAAGACAACGGCGTTGTTATGACGTTCGAGGCCTTCTACAAGCTACTTCTCGCCACCCCTGTGGAGTTTCAGCCCGGCAACTACTCGTTGAAAGCGAAAATGAGCGCGCAGTCGGCGCTCGAGGCACTTCAGGATCCGGCAAACAAGATCACGCAGCGAGTCACGATCCCCGAGGGCACAACTCTTCCGAGCGCGCTCGAGCTTCTCGCAGCTGCGACCGAGTTGCCCGTCGCCGACTTCAAGAAGGCAGCAAAGAACTACACCGCGCTCGGTGTGCCGAAGGCGGCACCCAGCCTCGAGGGCTATCTCTTTCCGGCGACGTACCCCCTCGAACCCGGTATGAGCGCGAAGCAGGTGCTGCAGGTACTCGTCGATGAGATGTTCACCCGCCTCGACGATGCGGGTGTCGCGAAGGAAGACCGTCACGACGTTCTGACGATGGCCGCGCTTATTCAGCGGGAAGCCGGTAGCAACACCGACGACTTCTACAAGGTCTCGCGCGTATTCAAGAACCGGCTCGACACAAAGGGCTGGAAGCTGCAGTCCGACGCGTCTGTCGCCTACGGCACGGGAAACCTGCACACCGTGTGGACGACCGCCGCTGAGCGCGCCGACGCCTCGAACAAGTACAACACCTACGCGAACGAGGGTCTGCCGATCGGCCCGATCGGGCTGCCCGGCGCTGTCGCAATCGACGCGGCAATCAACCCGGCAAAGGGCGACTGGTTCTTCTTTGTGCCGATCAACCTCAGAACCGGCGAGACAGTCTTCTCGAAGACCGCTGCAGAGCACGACGCCGCCGTCGCGAAGCTCCAGCAGTGGTGTGCCGTGACGGCGAACGCGACCTACTGCGACTGATCGTGACGAAACTCGGCGTACTCGGGCATCCGATCGCGCACTCCAAGTCGCCTGCCCTCCACGCGGCGGCCTACAGCGCGCTCGGTCTCGACTGGAATTACTCGGCCTACGACGTCGACGAGGCGGGCCTCGAGGGCTTCATCGCCGACAGGGGCGATGGATGGCGCGGCCTCTCACTCACGATGCCCCTCAAGCGCGCGGTGCTGCCCCTGCTCGACTGGGCGGATCCGCTTGTGTCGCTCACTGGCGGCGCCAACACCGTGCTCTTCGACGGTTCAGCGATCCACGGTTTCAACACCGACGTCTACGGCGTGTGGGCGGCACTATCGGCGACCGGACACTCGACGTACGACCGCGTGAGCATACTCGGCGGGGGAGCGACAGCCGCCTCGGTCATCGTCGCCGTAGAGCAGCTTGGGGCCGACCAGGTCGAACTGCTCGTACGTAGCGAGGCGAATGCCGCGCCACTCGTGGCACTCGGAGAGCGGCTCGGGCTCGACGTGAGCGTTCGCGCGCTCGGTGGGCCGGTCGAGGCCGATGTTGTCGTCAGCACACTTCCGGGCGGGACAACGCACGGCACGTCATTCGTTGGCGATGCGCTGCTTCTCGACGTCGCCTACGACCCGTGGCCGAGCGACCTCGCAGCGAACTGGAATGGACAGGTCGTCTCGGGTCTCGAAATGCTTCTGCATCAGGCGCTCGCCCAGGTGAGCATCTTCACGACGGGGCGGCCCGACGGCGCACTTCCCGACGAGGCATCCATTCTCGCGGCCATGCGTGCGGCCGTCGCCTGACCCTGTGGGAAGATTCTTTACATGCTTCGTTGGTTGACCGCAGGTGAATCCCACGGCCCCGAACTCATCGCAACTCTCGAGGGGCTGCCCGCTGGCGTCCCCGTGAGCATAGATGGCGTCAGGGCCGATCTCGCACGGCGCAAGCTCGGCTACGGCCGCGGTGCGCGCATGAAGTTCGAAGAAGACGAGCTGACCTTCTCGGCAGGCATTCGCCTCGGGTACAGCATGGGAAGCCCAATAGCCCTGCGCATCGGCAACACCGAGTGGCACCGCTGGGTCGACGTGATGAGCGCGACCCCCGTTGACCCCGCGACTTTTCCGAAGGGACGCGGCGCGCCCCTCACCCGCCCACGCCCCGGCCACGCCGACCTCGTGGGCATGCAGAAGTATGGCTTCGACGAGGCGCGCAACGTTCTCGAGCGCGCAAGTGCTCGCGAAACAGCGGCGCGCGTCGCCCTCGGGGCCATCGCCCGCGCCTTTCTCAAAGAGCTCGACATCGAGCTCGTGAGCCACACGCTCTCGATCGGCACCGTGCGTGTGCCGGAGGGCTCGCCACTTCCGCGACCGGACGACGTCGACGCGCTCGACGCCGACCTGCTGCGTTGCTTCGACCCCGCGACATCCACTCGTATGGTTTCTGAGGTCGACGAGGCTCAGAAAGACGGCGACACGCTCGGTGGAGTCGTCGAGGTGCTGGCCTACGGAGTGCCGCCGGGCCTCGGCTCGTACGTTCATTGGGACCGCCGCCTCGACTCACAGCTCGCCGGAGCGCTTATGGGTATTCAGGCGATCAAGGGCGTCGAGGTCGGCGACGGCTTCGAGACGACTCGTCGTCGCGGCTCTGAGGCACACGACGAGCTCGTTCAGGGCGCCAACGGAATCACGCGCCTGAGCGACAAGGCGGGTGGCACGGAGGGCGGCATGTCGACTGGCACTGTTCTGCGCGTTCGTGCCGGAATGAAGCCGATCGCGACGGTTCCGCACGCTCTTCGCACGGTGGATGTCGCCACCGGCGCAGCGGCAGATGCCCATCACCAGCGTTCCGACGTCTGCGCGGTTCCGGCAGCCGGAGTTGTGGCCGAGGCCATGGTCGCCCTCGTTCTCGCCAACTCGGTCATCGAGAAGTTCGGAGGCGACTCGATCGAAGAGACCCGCCGCAACCTTCGCGGATACCTCGACGCTATTCCGTCGTCGCTGACAACCGCGGCGGCTTCCGATAGCGATGCCTGACGCTCCGGTCATCGTTCTCATTGGGGCGCCCGGTGCGGGTAAAACTCGCATGGGAAAGCGGCTCGCGAAGCTTCTCGACGTGCCGTTCATCGACACCGACAAGACGATAGTTGCCGAACACGGCAGTATTTCTGAGCTGTTCGCGACCCACGGCGAGGCGCACTTTCGTGCTCTGGAGAGAGACCATGTCGCGAGGGCGCTGTCGACCGGTGCCGTCGTCGCGCTCGGCGGGGGAGCCGTGCTCGACCCTTCCTCGCGTGCCGCCCTCGCTTCGCACCGCGTTGTGCTGCTCACGGTTTCGCCCGAAGCGGTCGCCGCACGCATCTCGAACGACAAGCGCCCGCTTCTTGCAAACGGGATCGACTCCTGGGTCGCCCTCGCCGAAGCCCGTCGCCCGATCTACGAATCGCTAGCGCGCAAAACTTTTGACACCTCGCACCGACCACTCGACAAGATCGCGGGCGAGATCGTCGCCTGGATCACGGAGGACACCAAGTGACAACCACAACGATTTCCGTCACCGGAACCGAGAGCTACGACGTGCTCGTCGGCAACGGCATCCTCGCTGAGCTGCCTAATCACCTCGGCCCCGCCGTCAACAAGGTGCTCATCGTTCACCCCGCCGCGCTCGGAGCGAAGGCCAACGCCCTGCGCGAGAGCCTGATGCCGCGCTACGAGGTGCTGCTCGCCGAGGTTCCCGACGCGGAAGACGCAAAGCGCGTCGAGGTTGCCGCCTTCTGCTGGCAGATCATGGGCCAGACCGACTTCACCCGCACCGACGCCGTCATCGGCTTCGGCGGGGGAGCGACGACCGACCTCGCGGGTTTCGTCGCCGCCACCTGGCTGCGCGGCATCAAGCTCATCCAGGTGCCCACCTCGGTCGCCGGAATGGTCGACGCTGCCGTCGGCGGCAAGACCGGCATCAACACCGCAGAGGGAAAAAACCTCGTCGGCTCGTTTTACGCGCCCGCCGCGGTCATCGCCGACCTCGACACCCTCGACACCCTGCCGCGCAACGAGGTGCTCGCCGGGTTTGCCGAGATCGTCAAGTGCGGCTTCATCGCCGACGAGTCGATTCTCGAAACGATCGAGGCGTCGGTCGACCGCGTCACCGACATCACAACGCCGGAGTTCCGCTCGGTCGTCGAGAAGTCGATCGCCCTCAAAACCCGTGTTGTCAGCGAAGACTTCAAAGAGAACGGCCTGCGCGAGATTCTCAACTACGGTCACACCCTCGGTCATGCGATCGAGCACGCGGAGCGGTACCGCTGGCGGCACGGCGCGGCGATCTCGGTCGGGATGGTCTTCGCGGCGGAGCTTGCACTGCTCGCGGGCAAACTTGACGAGTCCGTCGTTGATCGGCACCGCGCCATCCTGACCTCCCTGACTTTGCCGATCGACTACCCGCTCGGCCGCTGGAAGACCCTTCTCGGCACAATGCAGCGCGACAAGAAGGCCCGCGCGGGCATGCTGCGGTTCATCGTGCTCGATGCCGTCGGCAAGACGACTGTGCTCGCCGGCCCCGAGGAGCCGATGCTCTTCGCGGCCTACCAGGAGGTCGGCGTCTAGCCGTCGGGACAGTTCACTCGCCGAGTGGACCCAAAGTGTGTCTTCGGCGCGGCATAGCGACGTTTTCGGTCCACTCGGTGGCGTTGGATGTCGCGGGGCGCCGTTGACGGCCGCGCCATTACAGGCTTCCGCTGCGACCGGGTGCCAAGGGGTCGAGCAGCCAGTCGATCTGTGCGGTCGAGAGAAGACCCTTCAAGTGTTCGCGCATCCCCATCACCTCGAGAAGGTCGGGCCACACGCCGCTCAGGATTGCGGCGATCGTGGGTCTGTCCAGGCCCGTCTCACGCAGCACTCCCAGCACAACGTCGCCGGCTGCCCCGCCACTGTGTAGATCTTCGATTGGTCCGGTGCCGATGAAGGCCACATCGCGGTCGGCCGGAAGGGTAGCGACGAGAGCGACGATTAAACGGGGCAACTCGTCTGAATTGCTCGTGGCGTGGTCGAGCACGTCCGCCCAGTCGTCTCCGCCAGGCTCGCTCCAGTACGCCCTCGCGAGCTCCAGCACTGCCTCGTCGTCCATGGCTCGACAGTAGCGCTCCGCTAGGCTCGAACCCATGACCAACGTGCTTGTGCTGAACGGACCCAACCTCGGTCGACTCGGCAGTCGCGAGCCCGATGTGTACGGCAACCAGAACATGGATGCGCTCCGCACCCTGCTCGAGTCCGAGGCGCCCGAGGGTACAACCATTGATCTTCGGCAGACCGACGACGAGGCAACACTCCTGGGTTGGCTGCACGAAGCTGTCGACTCGAAGTCGCCCGTGATCCTCAACCCCGCAGCGTTCACCCACTACTCGTACTCGCTCCGTGACGGCGCGGCCCAGGTGACGAAGGCTGGCATCCCGCTCATCGAGGTGCACATCTCGAACCCGCACGCGCGCGAGGAGTTTCGCCACGTGAGCACAATCTCGGGCGTCGCGACGGGCGTCATCGCGGGATTCGGGTTCGACTCCTACGTGCTTGCCCTGAGTGCCATTGGTCGCCTGCGCGCTTAGGCGGGTAGACTCTTTGAGGTTTCGATACGGCCGCGGGCGGCCTACTCAACCAACGACTTTTCCCAAAAGAACAACTGAACGGATTTCTCATGGCTGACTCCACCGCTGACATTAAGAACGGCGTCGTTCTCAACATGGACGGCCAGCTCTGGACCGTCATCGACTTCCAGCACGTCAAGCCCGGCAAGGGTGGCGCCTTCGTTCGCACAAAGGTGAAGAACGTGATGAGCGGCAAGGTCGTCGACCGCACGTTCAACGCAGGCGCGAAGATCGAGACCGAGGTCGTCGACCGCTCCGACTACCAGTACCTCTACGCCGACGGCGAGAACTTCGTGTTCATGGATCTCGGCAACTACGACCAGATCACGCTGAGCAACGCGCAGGTCGGCGACGCGAAGAACTTTATGCTCGAGAACCAGACGGTCACGATCGCGCTGCACAACGAGGCTCCGCTCTACGTCGAGCTTCCGGCATCCGTCGTTCTTGAAATCACCTACACGGAGCCCGGACTTCAGGGTGACCGCTCGACCGGTGGCACCAAGCCGGCAACCGTTGAGACCGGCTACCAGATTCAGGTTCCCCTGTTCATTGAACAGAACACCAAGGTCAAGGTTGACACCCGCGACGGCTCCTACCTCGGCCGCGTAACCGACTAATGGGAGCTCGCTCCAAGGCGCGTAAGCGCGCCCTTGACCTTTTATACGGCGCGGATGTTCGCGGCGAGTCGATCAACGCCGCTCTCGCGACCGAGCAGGCGCGGGCCGACAACGAGCCGAAGCGTGCGAGCTCGTGGGGTTATGCGCGCGACATCATCGTGGGCATAACCGAGCACGGCGACGAGATCGACGAACTCATCGAGACCTACGCCCAAGGCTGGACGATCAGCCGGATGCCCGCTGTCGACCGCGCGATTGTGCGGATCGGCATGTGGGAGATTCTCTTCAACGAGGAGATTCCGGATGGCGTGGCGATCTCTGAAGCTGTCGAGAGCGCGACCGTGTTGTCGACAGAAGACTCTGCAGGTTTTGTCAACGGGCTCCTAGCGCGTGTGGCGCAGACCCGGGCCTAACGGTTTCGTCGAAAAGTGCTCCAAACTTTCGAGTTTGGAGCACTTTTTGCTGTCTAGAAGAGGCGCAACAGCAGCATGATCGCCAGCGCGAGCATGACGACGGCGATCAGGCCGTCGAGCACGCGCCAGGCAATCGGTCGCGCGAAGACCCGGCTGAGCAGCCGCGCGCCGTAGCCGAGCGCCGTGAACCAGACGATGCTCGCGAGTGCGGCACCCGCGGCGAAGACCCACTTGCCGTCGGGGCCGTGTGTTGCCGCGAGCGAGCCGAGCAGCAGCACCGTGTCGAGGTAGACGTGCGGGTTGAGCCAAGTGAGCGCCACGGCGGTGAGCACCGCGGCGACGAGTGTCGTCTTCTCCCCGCCCACGGCCTCAAGTGCCTGTGGCCGGATCGCCCGACGTGCCGCGAACAGCGCGTAGGCGAGCAGAAACAGCGCACCCGCAATCGTCACGATCGTCAGGGCAAGGGGAGCGGCCTCGACGAGCGCGCCAATTCCGGCTACCCCGAGCGCGATCAGCACAACGTCACTCAACGCGCAGACGGCGACGATTGCGAGCACGTGCTCGCGGCGCAGACCCTGGCGCAGCACAAACGCGTTCTGCGCTCCGATGGCGATGATGAGCGACGCCCCGGCGGTGAGACCGGAGGCAAAGGGCAGGAGCAGAGTGGATGTCACCTGCCAACGGTAGAGCCGCGACATCCATTCGCGCTCCTAATGATTTTTACGTTGCATTAGCCTTGCTAATCATGGACGTGCAGCTCGACCAACTCAGAACCCTCGTGACGGTGCTCGACGCAGGAAGCTTCGATGCCGCTGCCCGGGCTATGAACGTGACCCCGTCGGCCGTGAGCCAGAGGATCAAGGCGCTCGAGCAGCAGGTCGGGCGGGTGCTCGTTCAGCGGTCGAAGCCCGTGAAGCTCACCGAGGCGGGCGTGATCGTGCTGCGCCTCGCGCGCCAACTCGAACTGCTCGAGGCAGAGGCGAGCGCCGCGCTCAACGACGAGGGCCTCACGAACATCGCGATCGTCGCGAACGCCGACTCGCTCGACACGTGGCTGCTTCCGGCACTCGCGACGGTGGAGGGTGTGACCTTCGACATCCGCCGCGAAGATCAGGAGCATTCGCTCGAGCTTCTGCGGCAGGGAACGGTCATGGGAGCCGTAACCAGCGACGCGGAGCCTATGCAGGGCTGCACCGTGACACGGCTCGGCGTGATGACCTACCGGCCAATGGCTGTTGCTGGTTTCGCGAAGCGCTGGCCCACCCTGTCGACGGCTCCGGTTGTTGTGTTCGACCGCAAAGACTCGCTGCAGGATGCGTATCTTCTCTCGCAGGGCGTCGACCCCGCGGTGCCGCCGCGCCACTACGTTCCGGGGTCTGCCGCGTTCGTTGATGCCGTAGCGCTCGGCATGGGCTGGGGGATGCTGCCCGATCTGCAGTCGGCTGGCCGCGCCGGACTCGTTGTGCTCGATGAGGCTGGTGCCGTCGATGTTCCGCTCTACTGGCAGCAGTGGTCGCTCGACTCGCGGGCGCTGGGCGCGGTGGCGGCGGCACTGCGGGGTGCCGGGCTCGAAGGATCGTGACGAGTTGAAACTGGCGCCAGTCGGCCGCGACGGTACGGGTATGGTGGCGAACGTGATCATCCACGACTCAGATCTCTTTGTAGTTGGTTTACTGTTTGCTGCGGTCGGGGTAATCGCGCTCGTGAACCGAAAAGACTTGGCATTGGGCGGCTCACGAATGGTCGCTGCTATGACCTCTAAGCAGACACCGTCAGCATTCTGGACAATCAGCGCGATATTTATTGGCGGACTTCTTGTCGCTGCAGGCCTCGTCGTGGCCGGGTACGGTGCACTGGTCTCGCAAAGAAGCGTTACGGGGGGAGCAATAACAGCGCAATCGGCGGGCTCGGCGTTGCCTAGCACAATCATCTTTTTCGTTTTAGGTACGGTCGCAATCATCTGGCGCAAACGCATACTGAGGTCGATCAATCGCAATGCGATGCGGCGAGCAGGCCCAAAAATGGCGTCGGCCGCGAGCACGATTTATACCGAACGATTCCTCGTCTCGATGGCCATCATGGCCTACATGATGGGCATTTCGATGCTGGTCGCGGTTGTCTTGCGCCAGCCGACTTGATCGCTGCACTGCGGGACTTTGAGTGAGATCTCGACTTCGCTCGATCTGGTCTCGACAAGCTCGACCAGCGGCGGGGTTCGATCACCGAGCAACGGAGATCCGGTATAGTCGAGGCAACAGACATCCTTTAAATTCCGTCCAGAGAGGCGGGGAAGGAGGTCAGAATGACTGCACGCACCGTCTTGCATCAGGCTGATATCACCCGAGCGTTGACTCGAATCTCTCATGAGATTCTTGAGTCCAATCGTGGTTCGAACGATCTCATTCTTCTCGGCATTCCGAAGCGCGGTGTCATTCTCGCTAACCGCCTCGGCGCGATTCTCGACGGCATCGAGCCGGGCGCTGTCAAGGTTGGTGCCCTCGACGTGACGATGTACCGCGACGACCTCGCAAAGAACCCGACGCGCGCGCCCTACCCGACAGCCATTCCGGCCGGCGGCATCGACGGCATGACGATCGTTCTCGTCGACGATGTGCTCTTCTCCGGGCGCACGATTCGCGCGGCGCTCAACGCGATCAACGATCTCGGCCGCCCGCGTGCCGTGCGACTCGCCGCCCTCGTCGATCGCGGCCACCGCGAGCTGCCCATTCGCGCGGATTTCGTCGGCAAGAACCTTCCGACAAGTCTCGCCGAGCGCATCAACGTGCGCCTCGAAGAGACCGACGGCATCGATGAGGTGACAATCGAATGAGACACCTGCTCAGCACAAAAGACCTGGCTCGCGACGACGCCATTGGCATTCTCGATATCGCAGAAGACATGGCGGATGTCGCGAACCGCGAAGTCAAAAAGCTTCCAGCGCTGCGAGGCAAGACCGTCGTCAACCTCTTCTTCGAAGACTCGACCCGCACACGCATTAGTTTCGAGGCCGCGGCCAAGCGCCTGAGTGCCGACGTCATCAACTTCAGCGCCAAGGGATCGAGCGTTTCGAAGGGCGAGAGCCTGAAAGACACCGCGCAGACCTTGGCGGCAATGGGTGCCGACGCCGTCGTCATCAGGCACGGCGCATCCGGTGCCCCCGCGACTCTCGCGCAGAGCGGCTGGATCGACGCGGGCATCGTCAACGCGGGCGATGGAACTCACGAGCACCCGACACAGGCGCTGCTTGACGCCTTCACGATTCGTCGGCGCCTGCACGGTGCTTCTGCCCGCGGCAAGGGGCTCGATGGTGTCACTGTCACGATCGTCGGCGACATCCTGCACTCGCGGGTCGCGCGATCAAACGTCTGGCTGCTCACAACACTTGGTGCTCACGTTCACCTCGTGGCGCCGGCGACCCTCGTGCCGATCGGCATCGGCAACTGGCCCGTGACTGTCGGCTACGACCTCGACGCGGCGATCGCCAACAAGCCTGACGTCATCATGATGCTGCGCATTCAGAGCGAGCGTATGCACGCGGCCTTCTTCCCCAACGCCCGCGAGTATTCGCGCGAGTGGGGGCTCGACGACGAACGGCTCGCCAAGCTGCCTACCGGTAGTCTTGTAATGCACCCCGGACCGATGAATCGCGGTCTCGAAATCTCCGCCAACGCTGCCGACTCTGCGCAGTCGACAGTTCTTGAGCAAGTCGCGAACGGGGTCTCGATAAGGATGGCTGTTTTGTATCTTCTGCTTGCTGGCGGTGCCGAATGAGCGTTCTGATCAAGGCAGCAACACTGCCCGATGGCACGACCACCGATCTCTTCATCAAGGATGGCGTGTTTGCCGAAGCGAGTGGCACTCCCGACCGCGTCATTGACGCCGCCGGACTGCAGGCTCTCCCTGGGCTCGTCGACCTTCATACTCACTTGCGTGAGCCCGGCTTCGAGCAGAGCGAGACGGTGCTCACCGGCTCGCGCGCCGCGGCGATCGGCGGCTTCACCGCGGTCTTCGCAATGGCCAACACGATGCCCGTCTCTGACACCGCGGGTGTTGTCGAGCAGGTCGCCTCGCTCGGTGCGGAACACGGCTACGTCACAGTTCGCCCGATCGGCGCCGTCACGACGGGGCTCGGCGGCAAAGCCCTGAGCGAGATCGGCGCAATGGCCGGGTCTCGCGCCAAGGTGCGCGTCTTCTCCGACGACGGCATTTGCGTCTCTGACCCGCTGCTGATGCGTCGCGCGCTCGAGTACGTCAAGACCTTCGACGGCGTCATTGCCCAGCACTCGCAAGAGCCCCGGCTGACAGAGGGCGCCCAGATGAACGAGGGGGAGTTGTCGAGCGAGCTCGGCCTCGCCGGCTGGCCCGCTGTCGCCGAAGAGTCGATCATCGCCCGCGACGTTCTGCTCGCCCAGCACGTCGGTGCCCGCCTGCACGTCTGCCATGTCTCGACCGCCGGTTCTGTTGACGTCATTCGCTGGGCGAAGGCGCGCGGCATCCAGGTCACCGCTGAGGTAACCCCGCACCACCTGCTTCTCACCGAGCAGCTCGTGCGCGGTTACGACTCGCGCTACAAGGTCAACCCTCCGCTGCGCCGCGAAGAAGACGTGCTCGCCCTGCGCGAGGCCCTCGCCGACGGAACGATCGACATCGTCGCCACCGACCACGCTCCGCACCCGCTCGAGGCAAAGGAATGCGCCTGGGGTGAGGCCGCGAACGGCATGGTCGGCCTCGAATCGGCGCTGAGCGTTGTGCAGGCCGCCGTCGTCGACAACGGACTCCTGAACTGGGTGGATGTCGCGCGCGTGCTGTCGTCGAAGCCCGCAGAGATCGGGCGACTCGACGGCTACGGTGCTGCGTTCCAGCTCGGTAGCGCCGCCAACGTGACCCTGTACGACGCAAGCTACAGCGGAACCTTCACGACCGACCAGCTGCACGGCAAAAGCAACAACTCGCCGTATCTCGACTCGGTGTTGCCGGGCCGCGTCATCGCGACAATTCACAACGGCTACGCGACAGTGCTCGACGGCGAGCTGCTCGAGGCGGGCGCCGTGAAAGAGGCCTCCCGTGGATAGGCCCTTTCTCGCCGCGCTCGTTCTCGGCTTTCTCGCTCTCGCGCTTGCCGCGATGGTTCTCGGCTGGTGGTTGCGCCGCCGCAAGCAGCGTGGCCTGCCGACGCTCGCAGCGGCTCCGGCCGAGCTCACCGATCCGCAGCAGTTCGAGGGCTTCTATGTCTCGACGACGAGCGTCGACAACCCGCTCGACCGCATCGCGGTTCGCGGCCTCGGCTTTCGCGCTCGCACAACAGTGCTTGTCGCGGCCGAGGGCGTGCTCTTCGCAATCGCGGGGCAGCCCAATTCGTTTCTTCCGCTCGCCGACCTCAAGAAGGTGGGTCGGGCGAGCTGGACCATCGACCGCGGCGTCGAACCCGATGGCCTCGTTGTCATCGACTGGACTCTCGGCGAGCGCGCGCTCGCGAGCTACTTCCGTATGGAGAACCCCGAGGGGTTCTTCACAACGGTGCAGAATCTGATCAAGTTAGGAAGTGACGCGAAGTGACAAACTTTGCACCAGCTGTTCTCGTTCTCGAAGACGGCACACGGTACGACGGTTACGCCTACGGCGCGAAGGGTCGTGCGCTCGGCGAGGCGGTCTTCGCGACCGGCATGACCGGCTACCAGGAGACCCTCACCGACCCGAGCTACGCCGGCCAGATCGTTGTGATGACGGCGCCGCACATCGGCAACACTGGCATGAACGACGAAGACCTCGAAAGCAAGCAGATCTGGGTCTCCGGCTACGTCGTGCGCGATCCCTCCCGCATCGTCTCGAACCACCGTTCACAGCGCAGCCTCGACAGCGACCTCGAGTCAGAGGGCGTCGTCGGAATCTCCGGTGTCGACACCCGCGCCATCACCCGTCGCCTTCGCGACGCCGGCGCCATGCGCTCAGGCATTTTTTCTGGGGCGGATGTCGCGCTGAGCGACGATGAGCAGCTCGAGATTGTGCGCGCCGGAGTTGAAATGAGCGGCCTGAACCTCTCGAGCCAGGTGTCGACAGTTGACGCCTACGTCATTCCGGCAGAGGGCGACCGCATCGGCAACCTCGCCGTTCTCGACCTCGGAGTCAAGACGAGCACGCTCAGCTACCTCTCGGCCCGCGGTTTCGACGTTCACGTTCTTCCGCAGAGCGTCACACTCGACGAGGTTCTCGCGCTCGAGCCCGTTGGTGCCTTCTACTCGAACGGCCCCGGAGACCCCGGCGCGAGCGACGACCACGTCGAGCTGCTGCAAGGAATCCTGCGCGCCGACGTTCCGTTCTTCGGCATCTGCTTCGGCAACCAGCTGCTCGGTCGCGCGCTCGGCTTCGGCACCTACAAGCTGCCCTTCGGTCACCGCGGAATCAACCAGCCCGTCGTCGACAAGTCGACGGGCCGCGTCGAAGTAACGTCGCACAACCACGGCTTTGCGGTCGACGCGCCCATCGGCGTGATCTCCGACAGCTCTACCGGCTTCGGCCGCGTCGAGGTCAGCCACGTGAACCTCAACGACAACGTTGTGGAAGGCCTCAACGCCCTCGACATCCCGGCGTTTAGTGTTCAGTACCACCCCGAGGCCGCCGCCGGCCCCCACGACTCCAACTACCTATTTGATCGGTTTAGAGACCTGGTCGTTGCGAACCTGAAGGACAAGAACTAATGCCCAAGAGGGACGACATCAAGTCCGTACTCGTAATCGGGTCTGGCCCGATCGTGATCGGCCAGGCCGCTGAGTTTGACTACTCGGGAACCCAGGCCTGCCGCGTGCTGCGCGAAGAGGGCGTTCGCGTCATCCTCGTGAACTCCAACCCGGCGACGATTATGACCGACCCCGACTTCGCCGATGCGACGTACATCGAGCCGATCACGTGGCAGGTCATCGAGTCGATCATTCAGAAGGAGAAGCCCGACGCTATCCTTCCGACACTGGGTGGCCAGACCGCACTCAACGCCGCGATCGACCTGCACAACCACGGCATTCTTGAGAAGTACGACGTCGAGCTCATCGGCGCCAACTTCGAGGCGATCAACAAGGGTGAAGACCGCCAGATCTTCAAGCAGCTCGTTCTCGACGCCGGAGCGGATGTCGCGAAGAGCTACATCGCCCACACCGTCGAAGAGGCAATCGACTTCGCAGAAGACCTCGGCTACCCGCTCGTCATCCGCCCGAGCTTCACAATGGGTGGCCTCGGTTCCGGTTTCGCGTACGACCGCGCGGAGCTCATCCGTATGGTGAGCGACGGCCTTCAGCAGAGCCCGACGACAGAGGTGCTGCTCGAAGAGTCGATCCTCGGCTGGAAGGAATACGAGCTCGAGCTTATGCGCGACACCGCCGACAACACGGTAGTCGTCTGCTCGATCGAGAACGTTGACCCGGTCGGAGTTCACACCGGTGACTCGATCACCGTCGCCCCGGCGCTCACCCTCACCGACCGCGAGTACCAGAACCTTCGCGACATCGGCATCGACATCATTCGCGCCGTCGGAGTCGACACCGGTGGCTGCAACATCCAGTTCGCGATCGACCCGGCCGACGGCCGCGTCATTGTGATCGAGATGAACCCCCGCGTCTCGCGCTCGAGCGCTCTCGCGTCGAAGGCCACCGGCTTCCCGATCGCCAAGATCGCCGCGAAGCTCGCTATCGGCTACCGCCTCGACGAGATCGACAACGACATCACGAAGGTCACTCCCGCGAGCTTCGAGCCCACGCTCGACTACGTCGTTGTGAAGGTTCCGCGCTTCGCATTCGAGAAGTTCCCGGCAGCCGACACCACCCTCACGACCACCATGAAGTCGGTCGGCGAGGCAATGGCCATCGGCCGCAACTACTCGACAGCGCTGCAGAAGGCACTGCGGTCGCTCGAGAAGCGCGGATCGAGCTTTCACTGGCGCGACATCCCGCGTAAGAAAAAGGCTCTTCTCGAACTCGCTGCGGTTCCGACCGACGGTCGCATAGTCACGGTGCAGCAGGCACTCGTCGCGGGAGCCACGGCAAAAGAGGTCTTCGAGGCCACAAAGATCGATCCGTGGTTCATCGACCAGATCGTTCTCATCAACGAGGTCGCCGCTGAACTCCAGACGCTGCGTGCGCTCGACGCTCGCCTCTTCCGTCTCGCGAAAGACCACGGCTTCAGCGACTTCCAGATCGCTGAGATTCGCGGACTCACCGAGGCCGAAGTGCGTCGTCACCGCTGGCAGCTCGGCGTGCGTCCCGTCTTCAAGACCGTCGACACCTGTGCCGGCGAGTTTCCGGCTCTCACGCCGTACCACTACTCGAGCTACGACAGCGAGACAGAGGTCATTCCGAGCGACCGCCGCAAGGTTGTTATTCTCGGCTCCGGCCCCAACCGCATCGGCCAGGGCATCGAGTTCGACTATTCGTGTGTTCACGCTTCGTTCGCGCTCTCTGACGCGGGCTACGAGACGATCATGATCAACTGCAACCCCGAGACCGTCTCGACCGACTACGACACCTCGGATCGCCTCTACTTCGAGCCGCTCACGCTCGAAGACGTGCTCGAGATCATCCACGCGGAATCGCAGTCGGGTGAGCTCGTCGGAGTTGTTGTGCAGCTCGGCGGCCAGACAGCCCTCGGTCTCGCACAGGGGCTCAAGGAAGCCGGAGTAACGATTCTCGGAACGACCCCCGAAGCGATCGACCTCGCCGAAGAGCGCGGACTCTTCTCGAAGATCCTGAGCGACGCCAAGCTCATCGCGCCGAAGAACGGTACTGCGACAAACGTCAACGAAGCGGTCGTCATCGCCGAGAACATCGGCTACCCCGTGCTCGTGCGTCCGTCGCACGTGCTTGGTGGCCGCGGCATGGAGATCGTCTACGACACAGAGTCGATGCTCGACTACTTCGAGCGCGTGAAAGACCAGGCGATCATCGCGCCCGGCTCGCCGCTGCTTGTCGACCGGTTCCTCGACGACGCGATCGAGATCGATATCGACGCGCTCTACGACGGCACAGAGCTCTACATCGGCGGAATTATGGAGCACATCGAAGAGGCCGGTATTCACTCCGGCGACTCGGCGTGCACCCTGCCGCCCGTGACTCTCGGTCGCGACGTCATCGACCGCGTGCGCGACGCAACGCTCGCCATCGCGAAGGGCATCGGCGTTCAGGGACTCATCAACGTGCAGTTCGCGATCGGCCAGGGCATTCTCTACGTGCTCGAGGCCAACCCGCGTGCGAGCCGCACCGTTCCGTTCGTTTCGAAGGCTCTCGGCATTCCGCTCGCGAAGGCCGCAGCGCTGATTATGGTCGGCTCCAGCATCCGCTCGCTCGTTGATTCCGGTCTGCTGCCGAAGCAAGACGGCTCCGTTGTGCCGCTCGACTCGCCGATCTCCGTCAAGGAGGCCGTGCTTCCGTTCAAGCGCTTCCGCACGAAGGAGGGCCAGGTCGTCGACTCGGTGCTCGGCCCGGAGATGCGCTCGACCGGTGAGGTGATGGGCATCGACTCGAACTTCCCGAAGGCATTTGCGAAGAGCCAGGAGGCTGCCTACGGCGGACTCCCGCGCACCGGCAGCGTCTTCGTCTCGGTCGCCGACCGCGACAAGCGCGCGATTGTGCTGCCCGTGCTGCGTCTTCACCAGCTCGGCTTCACGATTCTCGCCACGGAGGGCACCGCAGAGGTGCTCAACCGCAACGGCATCGAGGCTCGCGTGGTGCGCAAGTACTTCCAGGGCCAGCAGGTTGTCGATGGCGAGCCGTCGATCGTCGAACTCATTCACAACGGCGAGGTGGATGTCGTCATCAACACCCCGAGCGGGCGCAGCGCTCGCGCCGACGGCTACGAGATCCGCACGGCAACCGTTGCGGCAGACAAGCCGCTCTTCACGACCATCGCGCAGCTTGGTGCGGCAGTTGCGTCGTTCGAGGTCATTCGTGAAGGCTTCGAAGTGAAGTCGCTGCAGTCGTACGCGATCGACCGCGCAGAGAGGCTCGCCGCCGGATGACCAGCTTTGGTAAACGACTGACAGCTGTCTTCGCAGACAAGGGACACCTGTGTGTCGGCATCGACCCGCACTCCTACCTGCTCACCGAGTGGGGCTACGCAGACGACGCTAACGGCCTGCGCGAATTCGGCCTTCGGGTCGTCGAAGCGTCGGCGGGTGCCGTGGGCATCGTCAAGCCGCAGGTCGCATTCTTCGAACGGCACGGCTCGGCTGGCTACGCGGCTCTCGAAGACGTGATCGCTGCCGCGCGTGCCGCCGGTCTGCTCGTGATCGCCGACGCCAAGCGTGGCGACGTCGGCTCGACCGTCGAGGCCTACGGGCAGTCCTGGCTCACGCCCGGTAGCCCGCTCGAGGCAGACGCCATGACGATCAGCGCGTTCCAGGGGCTCGGCTCGATCGATGCACCGCACGAACTCGCTCTCGCGAACGGTAAGGGCCTCTTCGTGCTGGCCGCGACATCCAACCCGGAATCATTTTCTGTACAGGGTGCGCGCGTTGCCAGCGGCGCCACAGTTTCGGCGTCGATCATCGACGGTGTGCATACCTGGAACCGTGCAGAAAATCAGTCGCTCGGGTCGGTCGGCGTTGTGATCGGCGCGACCGTCGACTTCGGCGAGTTCGGCATCGACGGTTCGCCGCTCGCGCTGACGCCGATTCTCGCCCCCGGCCTTGGAGCTCAGGGCGCGAAGTTCAGTGATGTCGGTCGCATCTATGGCGCCGCTGCATCCAACGTGATTGTGAGCGCCTCGCGCAGCATTCTGGCCGCGGGGCCATCGGGTCTCGCGGCTGCCGTCACGGCCCAGGCCGCAGAAGTGCGAGCGGCGCTGTGAGCCCGCGTCCGGCACCGCCCGAGGTTGACCGCGCCGCGGCCGCCATCGCTGCGGTTGCCGCCCGTCGCGCTCGTGCCGCTGTTAAGGCAGCCGTCGCAACCCGCGGGCGCACCGCGCTCGATGTCGCCGAGACCGCCTGGGCGCAGCCGACCTCGGCAGAGGCAAGTCTTCGGGTCAAAGAGCTGCTGACAAGCATCCCGAGCCTCGGCCCGACACGCGTCGCCCGCATTATGGACGACCTCTCGATCTCAGAGAAGAAGCGCGTCGGCGGTCTCGGCGTTCGCCAGCGCGTGACCTTTCGGGCTTTTCTTCAGGCTCGCGCCGGGGGAGTGCCCGCTCGACTCACAGTTCTCGCTGGGCCGACCGCTGTCGGCAAGGGAACGGTCTCGACCTACATTCGCGAGAACTACCCGAACGTTCTGCTGAGCGTGTCGGCGACGACCCGCAAGCCGCGCCCTGGCGAGGTCGACGGTGTTCATTACTACTTCGTGAGCGACGACGAGTTCGATCGTATGATCGCCGACAACGAGCTTCTCGAGTGGGCGAAGGTGCACAACTCCTACCGCTACGGCACTCCGCGACCGCCGATTGACGCGGCGCTGGCCGAGGGCAAGCGCGTGCTGCTCGAGATCGACCTGCAGGGTGCGCGCTCGGTTCGGGCGGTTATGCCCGAGGCGCTTCTCGTCTTCCTGTTGCCGCCGACGTGGGACGAACTCGTGCGCCGACTCATCGGCCGCGGCACCGAAAGCCCCGCAGAACAGCAGCGCAGACTCGACACCGCGAGAGTCGAATTGGCCGCGCAAGACGAGTTCGACGCGCGGGTAGTTAACACAGAAGTCAGCGAAGCGGCACGTGAGGTCGTAGAATTGATGGCAGTGCCCGGAGCCTGAGGCCCGCACTCACTTACTTCCCCTAACAAAGGAGACCGTAATGGTCAGCAAAAACACCGGAATTATCGACCCGCCCATCGACGAGCTGCTCTCGAAGGTCGACTCGAAGTACCAGCTCGTTGTCTTCGCTTCGAAGCGTGCGCGCCAGATCAACAACTACTACGCCGACCTTCACGAAGGCAGCCTGTTCGACAACGTCGGACCGCTCGTCGACTCGACGATCGACGACAAGCCCCTCTCCGTTGCTCTTCACGAGATCAACGAAGACAAGCTCGAACTGAAGCGCCTGTCGGAAGACTAATCACGCTTTTCTGAGGCTCTCGAAGAAATTCGGGGGCCTCAGAATTCGTTAAGCAACACGCCTTCTCAAGGGAGCACAGTGAACATCGTCGTTGGCATCACCGGTGGCATCGCGGCCTACAAGGCCGTCGGCGTCGTTCGCGCTCTTGTGCTCGCGGGCCACAGTGTTCAGGTCGTCGCGACCGACAACGCCCTGCGCTTCGTCGGCAAGCCGACGCTCGAGGCGATCAGCCGCAACCCCGTACACACCGACCTCTACGAGGGCGTTGCAGAGGTACGCCACGTCGCGATCGGCCAGGCGGCCGATCTCATCATCGTGGCACCCGCGACCGCCGACTCGATCGCAAAGCTCGCCCACGGGTTCGCTGCCGACCTGCTCGGCAATACCATTCTCGCCTCGACGGCTCCGCTCGTCATCGCACCGGCGATGCACACCGAGATGTGGCAGAACGCCGCGACAGTCGCGAACATCGCCCTTCTGAGAGACCGCGGCGTCACGATCGTCGGCCCGGAGAGCGGCCAGTTGACGGGCAAAGACTCAGGACCGGGTCGGATGTCGGAGCCCGATGACATCGTCGCCGCGGCTCTTGCCGTGCTTGTTCCCAAGACACTCGCGGGCAAGCGCGTGGTCGTCACAGCCGGCGGAACTCGCGAAGCCCTCGACCCCGTGCGCTTCATCGGCAATCGCTCGAGCGGTAAGCAGGGCGTTGCGCTCGCCCTCGCCGCGGCGGCACGCGGAGCCTCCGTGACGCTGATCGGGGCGAACCTCGAGGTGCACGCTCCTGCGACGGTCGAGGTGGTGCACGTGGGGTCGACCCTTGAGCTCGCTTCCGCGGTCGCTGAGGCCGCGACATCCGCCGATATTGTGATTATGGCCGCCGCCGTTGCCGACTATCGCCCCGAGACTGTTGCCGAGGGCAAGATCAAAAAGGAGACGCAGGGCGACACCCTGCAGCTCACCCTCGTCAAGAATCCCGACATTCTGCAGGCACTCGCGGCGTCGCGGCCGGCTGGTCAGATCGTCGTTGGGTTTGCCGCCGAGACCGAGAGCGACCGCGAGGCACTGCTGGCGCTCGGACGCGCGAAGATCGCTCGCAAGGGTGCCGACTATCTTGTCCTCAACACCGTGGGCTGGGCTGAGGGTTTCGCCACAGACGGCAACACGATCGTTGTGCTCAACGCGGCCGGGGATATAGTGGGCGAGGCCACAGGGACCAAGGCGTCGGTGGCCGGTCGTATTCTCGATCTGTTGTCCTGATCCCCTCCAACTGAGGCATTTTTTATGAGCACTGCACTGCGTCTTTTTACCTCCGAGTCTGTGACCGAGGGTCACCCCGACAAGATCTGTGACCAGATCAGTGACTCGATTCTCGACGCGATGCTTCTCGAAGACCCGCACGCCCGCGTAGCGGTTGAGACTCTTGTGACGACCGGTCTCGTGCACGTTGCCGGCGAGGTCACAACGAGCGGGTACGTCGACATCCCCTCGATTGTGCGCAAGCGCATCTCCGACATCGGCTACAACTCGTCAGATGTCTGGTTCGACGGCCGCTCGTGTGGAGTGTCGGTCTCTATCGGTGGCCAGTCACCCGACATCGCGCAGGGTGTCGACAACGCGATCGAGACCCGCGAGGGCACAAGTGCCGACGCCGCCGACTCGCAGGGCGCCGGCGACCAGGGCATTATGTTCGGCTACGCGACGACCGAGACGCCCGAGCTGATGCCGCTGCCGATCTGGCTCGCGCACCGCCTCGCCGAGCGCCTTGCCGAGGTGCGCAAGACCGGCCTCGTCGACTACCTGCGCCCCGACGGCAAGACCCAGGTCACCATCGGCTACGAAGGCTCCGTTCCCCGCACCGTCGAGACTGTCGTTCTCTCGACCCAGCACTCGCCGTCGATCTCGACAGCAGAGCTGCGCGAGGCGATGGCCGAGCTCGTGATTCGCCCCGTGCTCGAGGGCGCTGGTCTTGACCTCGATGTTTCCAACCCCACGATCCTTGTGAATCCGACCGGCATCTTCCACATCGGCGGGCCACAGGGCGACGCCGGCCTCACCGGCCGCAAGATCATCGTCGACACCTACGGGGGAGCAGCGCGTCATGGTGGCGGCGCCTTCTCCGGAAAAGACCCCTCGAAGGTAGACCGCTCTGCCGCCTACGCGATGCGCTGGGTGGCAAAGAACGCCGTCGCGGCTGGCCTCGCCGACAAGCTCGAGGTGCAGATCGCCTATGCAATCGGCAAGGCAGCACCCGTCGGTCTCTACGTCGAGACTTTCGGCACCGCCCACACCGACGAGCAGACGATCATCGACGCAATTCGTTCGGTGTTCGACCTGCGCCCGGCCTCGATCATCAAAGACCTCGACCTTCTCCGCCCGATCTACGCGCAGACGGCGACTTACGGTCACTTCGGCCGCGAGCTTCCCGACTTCACGTGGGAGCGCCTCGACCGGGTCGACGACCTGCGCAGCGCCGCGAAGCTGTAGCTGTGAGCGCGGCATCCATCGCACGGGTGCTCATCGACTCACCCCTGCCGCAGCTCGACCGGCTCTTCGATTACGGCATTCCAGATTCGATGGTGGATGTCGCGAAGCCCGGCGTTCGCGTTCGTGTACCCCTGCGCTCCGCGGGTCGCATCGCCGACGGCTACATCGTTGAGCTTGCTCCGCCTGGCGACTACACCGGCACCCTGAGCGTGCTCGACGAGGTTGTGTCGCCGGTACAGGTGCTCTCGCCCTCGCTGTGGACACTCGCGCGCCGTGTGGCCGACCGCGCCGCGGGCAATGCGAGCGATGTTGTACGCCTCGCGATACCCAAGCGTGCCGTTCGCGTCGAGAAAGCGTTTGTGCTCGCCGAGACCGCACAGCTGCCGCCGGTTCTCGCACGACCGATCTCGGGCTACGCGTCAGGGGTTCTCGAGAACGCGATAGCGACGGGCGGGCGTCTTGCTGTCGACGCGATTCCACTCGTGGCCGAGGCTGCCGTCGGCACCTGGGTCGGCCAGTGGGCCGTGACGATGGCGGAGACCGCTGCCGCGACTATTGCCAGCGGAAAGTCGGCGATTCTCGCGGTGCCCGACTACCGCGACCAGGAACAACTCGAGGCTGCTCTCGCGGGCCTGCTTCCGACAGAGCGGATTGTGCGGCTCGACGCGCGACAGGCGAACCCCGAGCGGTACAGGTCGTTTCTTCGCGCGCTGTCGACGACCGAGCCCATCGTCATCGTCGGCAATCGTTCGGCCGTCTACGCGCCGGCCGCGAACCTCGGTCTGATCGCGCTTTGGGACGATGGCGACCCCCTGTATTCCGAACAGCTCAGCCCCTACGTGCACGCGCGAGATGCAGCGCTGCTTCGGCAGGAGCAGCAGTCGTGTGCGCTCATCTTTTTTGGCCACTCGCGCAGCACCGAGGTCGAGCGGCTCGTCGAGCTGGGGTGGCTTACTCCCGTGGGCACGTCGCCGTGGGTTCAGCCCCGCGTCATCCCAACCGCGCATCTTGATTCGAGCGACCCGCTTGCCGCTCAGGCACGCATTCCGACTGCGGCGTGGCGCGAGGCGAAGTTCGCCCTCGAGTCGGGGCCGGTGCTCGTTCAGGTAGCGCGCCCCGGATACGCGCCACGCCTTGCGTGCGCCGACTGTCGCCAGAGCGCTCGGTGCCAGCGCTGCGAAGGACCACTCGGTCAGAAGTCGGCGTCGGCGACGCCCGCGTGCGGCTGGTGTGGCGCTCTCGCAGTCAACTGGACGTGTTCGCACTGCGACGGCGTCAGGCTGCGTCTCGTGGGTGCCTCGGCGGGGCGCACGGCGGAAGACCTCGGCAGGGCTTTTCCGGGAGTGCGCATCATCGTTGCCGACGGCGAACGACCCATCCTCGAGGTCAGCGCTGAGCCCGCTCTCGTCATCGCGACCCGTGGCGCGGAGCCGGTCGCGGCGGGTGGCTATCACGCGGTTTTGCTTCTCGATGGTGAGAGCATGCTCGCGCGCGAGAGCCTGCGGGTCGGCGAAGACTGCCTGAGGTGGTGGTCGAACGCTGCGGCGCTTGCGGCGCCTCGTGCTCCGGTTGTGCTCGTCGGAGTCGGCGGTCAGCTTGCGTCGACGCTCGCGACCTGGCGGCAGGGCGAGTATGCCCACACGGAGCTCGGCGATCGCAGGGCTTTGCGGTTTCCTCCCGCGGTACGGGTCGCGACGCTTACCGGCACAATCGACGGCGTTGCGGGCGCGATTGCGACTCTCGACGTCGCACCACTCGACGTGCTCGGACCCGTCGAGACAGGCCCGGGAACCGTGCGCACAATCGTGCGTTTTGACTACGCGCGCGGCGCCACAATCGCAGAAAGCCTGCGCGCCGAGGTCGTGCGCAACGCGACAAAGCGGCGAAAGCCCGTTCCCGGCAAGGGATTTGCCGGGCCGGTCGCGCCGTCGCTCAAGGTGCGCTTCGACGACGCGGAGCCTTTTCTCGACGCCTAGCGCGTGCTCGGCGGTTGCCGTATGCGCGACAATTGACCAATGCCTTCTCTCAAGCTCGTGTTCGCGGGCAGCCCCGCTGCCGCAGTGCCGAGCCTTCTCGCACTCATCGCCGGCCCGCACGAGGTCGTTGCTGTTGTCACACGTGAAGACTCCCCGCGGGGGCGGCGTGGGGTGCTCACGCCTACTCCCGTTGCGTCGGCCGCAGATGAGCATGGCATCCCGGTGATCAAGGCGAACAAGCTCGCGGGCGCCGCGACGGAGCACATTGTCGCTCTCGGTGCCGACCTCGGTGTCATCGTTGCCTACGGCGGGCTCGTGCGCGAACCACTGCTGTCGTCACCCGCACACGGCTGGATTAACCTGCATTTCTCGCTGCTTCCGCGATGGCGCGGCGCGGCGCCCGTGCAGCGCGCGATCATCGCCGGTGACGAGCTGACCGGCGCCGCTGTTTTCCAACTCGTGCCCGAACTCGATGCTGGCGATGTATTTGATGTGCTTGAGCGACCGATTGGTTCTGCAGAGACTGCTGGCGAGCTTCTCGAGTCGCTGGCTGACTCCGGCGCATCGCTTCTCGCGCGGGTTGTCGATTCGATCGCCGATGGCAGTGCTGTTGCGCGCGAGCAGGTGGGCGACGTCACACTTGCCCCCAAGCTGACCCTCGTTGATGGCGACGTCGACTGGGCCAGACCCGCGAGCGACGTGACGAGCCTGATCAGGGGAGTGACGCCGGAGCCCGGCGCGTTCACAACCGTCGACGGTGCGCGACTCAAGATTCTCGAGGCGCGCATCGCGTCCGATTCAATCGAACTCGGTCCGGGCGAACTCGCTCCGGGGCAGTTCGTGCAGAAAGGCAAGCTCATTCTCATCGGCACAGCCACGCACCCCGTGGAGCTTCTTATGGTTCACCCCGCTGGTCGCAAGGCGATGGATGCCGGGTCGTGGTGGCGAGGACGCGCCGCAGACGCGTCGTCCGTCGCAGTGTTCACGGGAGCCAACCGATGAGCGCCGTGCAGCCCGCGCGCCGCATCGCGCTCGACGTTATTCTCGCTGTGCGTGAGAGCGACGCCTACGCAAACCTGCTGTTGCCCGTTCGCCTGCAGCGCGCAAAGCTCTCGACGGCCGACGCGGGCCTCGCGACAGAGCTCACCTACGGAACACTTCGCCGCCAGGGCTACTACGACGCGGTCATCGCTCTCGCCGCAGGGCGCACTGTCGACAAGATCGACCCCGCGATTCTTGATGTGTTGCGCCTCGCGTGCCACCAGTTGCTCTCGATGCGTATCGCCCAGCACGCCGCGGTCGACGAGTCTGTGCAGCTCGCACGCACCGTTGGCTCGAACTCGGCGACGGGCTTTGTCAACGGTGTTCTGCGCACGATCACCCGCACACCCGCAGACGAGTGGCGCGAGCGTGTTCTTGGCCACCTCGACGGCGACGAGCGCCTCGCGCTCGAGTTCTCGCACCCGCTCTGGATCGTGCGCGCCTTCAAGAGCGCACTCACCGCCGAGGGCCGCGAGGCTGAACTCGAAGCTCTTCTCGAAGCCGACAACGTCGCGCCCCGCGTATCGCTCGTCGCTCTTCCCGGATATTCGACAGTCGACGAGCTCGACGCCTACCCGAGTCCGTTTTCGCCGTTCGGAGCAACCCTCGACGGGGGAGACCCCACCGGCCTCGACGCCGTTCGCGCCGGACGTGCCCGGGTACAGGACGAGGGCTCGCAGATCGCCGCGCTCGCGCTGTCGCGGGTGCGACCCGTTGCCCCCGGCGAGCGCTGGCTCGACCTGTGTGCGGGGCCGGGTGGTAAGTCCGCGCTGCTCGCGGCCGAGGCATCCATCGCTGGTGCGGTTTTGACGGCTAACGAGCTTGTTCCGGCGCGCGCAGAGCTTGTGCGCAAGGCGCTTGCCGTCTTCGAGCCCGCGCCCGAGGTGCTCGAACTCGACGGTACGACGATCGGCGATGAGCATCCCGAGGGGTTCGATCGCATTCTCATTGACGCGCCGTGCACGGGCCTCGGTGCCCTGCGTCGTCGGCCAGAGGCGCGCTGGCGCAAGGTTCCGCGCGATGTCGCGCACCTGTCGGGCCTGCAGTCGAACCTGCTCGACGCCGGCATCAAGGCGCTCAAGCCCGGCGGAGTCATCGCCTATGTGACCTGCTCGCCGCACCTCGCCGAGACAAAGGTGATCGTCGAGGGCGCGCTCAAGAAGTGGAAGGGCACCGTCGAGCGCATCGACACGCCCGCCGTCGTAAAGAGCTTCACTCGCGAAGAGGCCGACCTGCCCGACACGCAGCACGTGCAGCTCTGGCCGCACCGGCACTCCACAGACGCGATGTTCATCCAGTTACTCACAAAGATTTAATTCTTACTAAGGTCTAGGCATGTCTGTGCGTATCAACCCGAGCATTCTCGCTGCCGATTTCGCGAACTTCGAGAGCGAGCTCGGTCGCATCGCGACCGCCGATCTTGTGCACGTCGACATCATGGACAACCACTTTGTGCCAAACCTCACCTTCGGCCTCACGATGGTCGAGCGACTGCAGCAGGTGACGCCGATTCCGCTCGACATTCACCTGATGATCGACGACCCCGATCGCTGGGCTCCGGGGTACGCGGAGGCAGGGGCGTTCTCGGTGACCTTTCATGCAGAAGCGGCGATGGATGCAACGGCTCTCGCCCGTCGTCTGCGCGACATCGGCGCCCGAGCCGGAATCGCGATCAAGCCCGGCACGCCGGTGGAACCGCTGCTCGAGATCCTTCCCGAGTTTGACCAGGTGCTCGTTATGACGGTCGAACCGGGCTTTGGTGGGCAGTCATTTATGGCCGAGACAATGCCGAAGCTGCACCTGTTGCGCGAGGCAGTTGCGAAATCGGGGCAAGACCTGTGGCTGCAGGTCGACGGCGGCATCACCGCTGACACCATCGTGATCGCGGCAGAGGCCGGGGCAGACACCTTCGTCGCCGGGTCGAGCGTGTTTGGCGGGGTGCCCGCGGATCGCATTGCGGAGCTGCGCGCCGCCGTCGAGGGGCACGTGCACCAGTGATCCGTGCGCTGTTCTTCGCCCCATTCATCCTCGTCGCGGTCGCCATCGTCTTCACCGTTCGCGGAGCCAAGGCGCGGGCTCTCCGGCCCGTCACCGATCGCTTCAGCACTCTCGCAATTCTCGGGTTCGTACTGAGTTTCGCTGGCGCGCTGCCGGGGATCGTGCTCAGCCACGTTGCTCTCGCCGAGATCAAACGCACTAACGAGCGCGGCTGGGGCCTCGCTGTCGCAGGGCTCTGGGTCGGCTACGTCGGGCTCATCATTCTTGTGCCGCTCGTTGTCGCGTTTCTCGGGCACTTCGCGAGGGGCTAGCGCCGTAATTCCTCGGATTCCAGAGGCAGCGGAGTGCCGGTGAGATCTTCGAGCCTGCGCGCATGGGGCGGTCGTGGCGGTTCGGGCCGAAATGCCTGACGAAGCAGCAGCGGCCCGATGAGTATGCCGCCCAGGCCAAGCACGATGCCACCGGGTAGTGCGAGCCATGCCGGGCCGGGGCGAGCACCGCCGACAGTGGCGCCCATGTCCCACCCGATGTCGTTGCCGATGTAGATGGTTGCCGCGAGAAAAGCCGCTCCGGTCAGGATGAGGTAGACACCACCCCTGAGCTCGGCTCGCTTCGTCTTGCCCATGCGGGAAGTCTAAGACGGGCTGCGGATTCGTTGAGCCGCGACATCCAACCGCCTGTGTCTGCTTGACTAGTCGCATGACAGATTCACCGAAGACCAAGCCAGAAGTCGAGTTCTACGAGGGCCCCGAGCCCACAGAGCTCGTAATCATCGACATCGAAGAGGGAACCGGCGCAGAAGCCACCCCCGGTGCCACAGTTGACGTGCACTACCTCGGCGTCGACTTCGAGTCGGGCGAAGAGTTCGACTCGAGCTGGAGCCGCGGCCAGAGCATCAACTTTCCGCTCGGTAGCCTGATTGCCGGATGGCAGCAGGGCATCCCGGGAATGAAGGTTGGCGGACGCCGCCAGCTCATCTGCCCGCCCCACCTCGCCTACGGCCCCGCGGGCGGCGGACACCGTCTCTCGGGTCGCACCCTCACCTTCGTGATCGACCTGCTCGGCACGAAGTAACCAGTTTCTAGAGAAGCGCCGGTTACCCCGACACTGGGGCAGCCGGCGCTTTTTGGGCTGGTAGCGTCGAATCATGACTTCCCCTCGTGAAACGAACGTCTACCTGACCTGGATCAGCACGCTCCTGCGCTCGGGCGAAAAACCATCACGCCTGCAGTGGACGGCCGACGACCGGCTCATCTTCGCCGAGATCATCAACCCCGACACTGCCGAGGAGCGCATTATCTTCGACGTTCCCGTCGCGAGTCTCGCGAGCGCGAAGGTCACGTCGCGCTGGGTGACTGTTGTGCTCGACGACTCACGCAAGTTTCAGGTCGACCTCGCCACGGGCATGCACGCCGAGGTCTTCGCCCTCACCTCGCGCGACCAGCAGAACGAGTATCTCGCCGCCCACCCGCTGCCCGACGAGCAAGGCTGGATCGAGGCCCTGACCACGGCAGGCGTTGAACTCGCCGTAACGAGCAGCCGCAAGTTCTACGGCTACGCCGTGCTCGCAGCACTTGGCATCTGTGTCGTTATCGCCATCGGTGTGCTGCTGACTCAGTAGCGCGAGCGAGCCGGGCCTCAACACCCGGTAGCCTTAGAGCGTGAAAAATTTCGACGAGCTCTTCGCTGAATTGAGCGAGAAAGCAGTGTTGCGCCCCGAGGGCAGCGGCACGGTCGCCGAACTGGATGCAGGAGTGCACCAGATCGGCAAGAAGATCGTCGAAGAAGCAGCCGAAGTGTGGATGGCCGCCGAGTACCAGTCAGACGCCGAAACGGCAGAAGAGATCTCGCAGCTGTTTTACCACCTGCAGGTGATGATGATCGCGAAAGGGCTCACGCCAGAGGACATCTGGCGACATCTCTGACGATGCCGCCCACCCATCCTCTGATCTGAAAGACCACAATGCTTCGCATCGCAGTTCCCAACAAAGGCTCCCTGAGCGAAATCGCAGCGGAGATGCTGTTCGAGGCCGGATACGCCGGTCGTCGCGACCCTCGTGCGCTGAGCGCGAGTGATCCGCGCAACGACGTCGAATTCTTCTACCTGAGGCCGCGCGACATTGCGACCTATGTCGGGTCGGGCGCTCTCGACGTCGGAATCACCGGCCGCGACCTGCTTCTTGACTCGCGCAGCCCCGCCAACGAGATCGCCAGCCTCGACTTCGGCGAGTCGACCTTCCGTTTCGCCGCAGCACCCGGAAAGTTCACTGAGCTGAGCGACCTCGCCGGCCTGCGCGTCGCGACGAGCTACGCGGCTCTCGTTGGTGACTTTCTCGCGCGCAACGGTGTGCAGGTCACGATGGTGAGCCTCGACGGTGCCGTTGAGTCAGCGGTCAAGCTCGGCGTCGCCGACGCCGTGGCCGACGTTGTGAGCACCGGTTCGACACTCCGCGCCCAGGGCCTCGAAATCTTCGGCCCGGTCATTCTCGAGTCGACAGCTGTGCTCATCAGCGCGGGAAGCCCGCACCCCGGCATCGCGACCCTCCAGCGCCGTCTGCAGGGTGTTCTCGTCGCCCGCCAGTACGTGCTGATGGACTACGACGTTCCCAAAACCCTCCTCGAGGCCGCGACGGCAGTCACGCCGGGTCTCGAATCGCCGACCGTGTCGCCGCTGCATGACCCAGAGTGGGTCGCTGTGCGCGCAATGGTTCCGCGGTCCGACACCAACCACGTGATGGACGAGCTCTATGAGCTCGGCGCACGCGCCATCCTCGTCAGCCCGATTCACGCCGCGAGGATCTAATGAGCGTCGCCACTCGAGTCATTCCTTGCTTGGATGTCGCGGCCGGCCGTGTAGTCAAGGGCGTCAACTTTCTCAACCTCCGTGACGCCGGAGACCCCGTCGAGCTTGCGCGCAAATACTACGAGCAGGGTGCCGACGAGATTACTTTTCTCGACGTCAAGGCAACAGTCGACAACCGCGACACGATGTACGACGTTGTGACGGCAACCGCTGAGCAGGTCTTCATTCCGCTGACGGTTGGCGGGGGAGTGCGCAGCAACGAGGATGTCGCGCGCCTGCTCGGCAGCGGAGCCGACAAGGTCGGCGTGAACTCTGCGGCAATCGCCCGACCAGAACTCATCGGCGAGATCGCCGATCGTTTCGGCGCGCAGGTTCTTGTGCTGAGCCTCGACGTCAAGCGCAGCGGCGGCCGTTTTGTTGTGACGACCCACGGCGGCCGCACCGAGACCGACATGGACGCCCTCGATTGGGCGCGTGAGGCCATCGAACGCGGCGCGGGCGAACTGCTCGTCAACTCGATCGACGCCGACGGAACAAAAAATGGCTTCGACCTCGAGCTCGTAGAACTTATGCGCGGCATCAGCACTGTTCCCGTGATCGCGAGCGGCGGCGCGGGCAAGCTCGAACACTTTGCCCCGGCGATCACCGCAGGAGCCGATGCGGTTCTCGCGGCGTCCGTGTTTCACAACGGTGAGCTCACCGTCGGCGAGGTCAAGGCGGCGTTGGCCGCAGAAGGTGTGGTCGTGCGATGAACGTCGAAGCGATTCTCGAGCGCGTGAGCTTCAAAGACGACGGCTTGCTGCCCGCCATCATTCAGGAGCAGTCGAGTCGCGACGTGCTGATGCTCGGCTACATGGACGCGGAGGCGCTCCGCCGCACTCTTACAGAGGGGCGAGTCACTTTCTGGTCGCGCAGCCGCCAGGAGTACTGGCGCAAGGGAGACACGAGCGGTCACATCCAGCTCGTCAAGGGCGCGGCGCTCGATTGTGACGGCGATACCCTTTTGGTGACCGTGGAGCAGCACGGCCCCGCGTGCCACACCGGCGCTCACGCCTGTTTCGACGTTGATCCTCTCGATCCGACCATTGGGTTTAGCGAATGACAAGTACAACTGTTGCCGATTTCGAGCAGCGCCTTGCCGACGGGCACCGCGTTGTACCGGTGATTCGTGAGCTCTTCGCCGATGGCGAGACTCCCGTGGGCGTTTACCGCAAGCTCGCCCTCGGCAAGCCAGGAACCTTTCTTCTCGAATCGGCCGAGCAGGGTGGCATCTGGTCACGTTTCTCATTCGTCGGCGTCTCGGCGTTCGGCGTTCTGACCCAGACCGACAACACCGTCGCGTGGCTCGACTACGGGCTGCCCGCAGAGCGTGCACTCGGTGCTGATCACCCGACGGCACCGCTCAAGGCGCTCGGGCACCTGTACGACCGGTGGGCGACTCCGCGCGTCGACGGTCACCCGCCACTCACCGGCGGTCTCGTCGGTTTCATCGGCTGGGAAGCCATCCGCCAGATCGAGAATCTCCCCGATGCTCCGCCCGCCGACTTCGACGTGCCTGGTCAGGCTCACACGTTTGTCTCCGAGCTCGCGGTTCTCGACCACCGCGATGGAACGGTGCTTCTCGTCGCGACAGCGCTCAATGACGGCGTCGACTCGAACGAGCAGCTGTGGAACGACGCACAGGCAAGGCTCGACGCCATGCAGGCGGCGCTGAGCGCACCGTCGGAGGCGTGGATCGCCGAGGTTGACCTCACTGCGGCGTCGGAGCCCATTCCGCGCGTAACCCAGCAGAACTTTCACGAAGCGATCGAAAAGTCGAAGCACTACATTCGCGACGGAGACGTGTTCCAGGTCGTCATCTCGCAGCGGTTCGACCACGAGATCACCGCAGACGCGATCGACGTCTACCGCGTGCTGCGCACCCTCAACCCTTCGCCGTACATGTACCTGCTCTCGCTCGTCGATGTAGACGGTGAGCCGTTCCACATCGTCGGGTCGAGCCCGGAAGCACTCGTCAAGGTGCAGGGCGAACGCGTCTACATGCACCCGATCGCCGGTTCACGACCGCGTGGCGCGACTCCGGAGCGCGATCTCGAACTCGCCGACGAGCTTCTGGCCGACGACAAAGAGAAGTCGGAGCACCTGATGCTCGTCGACCTCGCGCGCAACGACCTGCTCAAGGTCTGCATCCCCGGCACGGTCGAGGTGACCGAGTTTATGCAGGTCGAGCGCTTCAGCCACATCATGCACCTCGTCTCGAGCGTCGAGGGCAACCTGCGACCCGATGCCAACCCGATCGAGGTCTTCACCGCCACGTTCCCTGCCGGAACACTCTCTGGCGCCCCGAAGCCGCGCGCTCTCGCGATCATCGATGAACTCGAGCCCGCCCAGCGCGGTGTCTACGGGGGAGTCGTCGGATACTTCGACTTCGCCGGCGACCTCGACCTTGCGATCGCTATCCGCACAGCGACGATCGTCGGCGGTCTCGCGCGCGTGCAGGCCGGTGCGGGTCTCGTGGCCGACTCAGACCCCGCGGCAGAGTTTCTCGAGTCGCAGAACAAGGCGGCGGCGCCCCTGCGCGCGGTTGCCATCGCCAACACGATGCGCAGGGTCTGATGCCCGCCGCTCGCCTCAAGCTGCTGAGCCTTCTGGCCGGCGCCGCATTCGCGGGTCTGACGCTGTTGACCTGGACGCAGCCCTGGTTCGACATCGTGCTCACCGACGGCAACACGCTGAGTGTCACGGGCGAGATTGCGGCCCCCGCTCTCACCGCGCTTGCCCTCACCGGTCTCGTTCTCGTTGGATCACTCAGCATTGCCGGGCCGTTCTTTCGTGTGGTGCTCGGCTCGCTCGAGGTGCTCCTGGGCAGCACGGTCGCGCTGAGCTCGGTGCTCGCGATTGTTGATCCCGTTGGCGCCTCTGGCGCCGCGATCTCCGAAGCAACCGGAGTCGCCGGCGTTCAGCGGGTCGACCAGGTCGCGAGCTTCACGAGCACCGCGTGGCCGTGGCTGGCATTGCTCTCGGGCGCGCTGCTTGTCGCGGCGGGAGTCTTCGTTGTCGCGACATCCAAGCGTTGGCCCGGTTCTTCGCGCAAATACAGCGCCGTCAAGCTCGCACCGGCCGACGGGCCGCGTTCTGCTGTCGACGACTGGGACGCGCTGAGTAGCGGCGACGACCCGACACATGAACCCACGGATGACGGCACGCCTCGCGCGTGACGGTAGGCTGTTTACATCCCCTGACTCGCTAGAAACTGGAGCACAATGAGCCACGACGATTCCGACCCCGGCCACGGCAACTCACCGGCCGCCTGGACCGCTGTCATCATCATGCTTGTCGCATTTACGGCCGGCACGCTCTTCTTCTGGCTCGACATTCCGGTTCTGGTCTTCGTGTCTGCTGGCCTTCTGCTGATCGGTGCGATCAGCGGACTTGTGCTCAAGCGTCTCGGATACGGTGTGGGCGGCGACAGGCTGACCCCGCCGAAGGTGCACAACTAGAGTGCTTTCTTCACTCGTATCCGGAGCTCTCGAAGACGCTGCGGAGCGTCGTCGTGCGCTGAGCCTGCCCGAGGTTGAAAAGGCCGCGCTCGCACAGACCGCCGCGCTCGATGCTCTCGACTTTCTGAGACGCGAAGATCGCGTCAAGATCATCGCCGAGGTCAAGCGAGCGAGCCCCTCGCGCGGTGCACTCGCCGAGATTGCCGATCCCGCTGCTCTCGCTGCGAAGTACGAACTCGGGGGAGCAAGCACGATAAGTGTTCTCACCGAGGGCCGAAAATTTGGCGGATCGCTCGCCGACCTCGAGGCCGTCAAAGCGGCCGTGAGTCTGCCGGTTCTGCGCAAGGACTTCATCGCAGAGCCGTACCAAGTGTTCGAAGCCCGGGCAGCGGGAGCCGACCTCGTTCTGCTCATCGCGGCAGCTCTCAACCAGCAGCAGTTGCTCTCGCTCTTTGACCTCGTCACCGACCTGGGTATGACGGCACTCGTCGAGGCGCACAGTGCCGACGAAGTCAGCCGCGCTGTCGACACCGGTGCCGGGCTCATCGGCATCAACGCCCGCGACCTCAGCACTTTCGAACTCGACCAGAACCTCTTCGGTCGCTTGTCGTCCGCGATTCCCGAGGGCATCCTCAAGGTCGCAGAGTCCGCGGTTAAGACTCCCGCCGATGTCGCGCACTACCGCGCCGACGGTGCAGACGTTGTGCTCATCGGCGAAGCTCTTGTTACCGGCGACCCCGTTGCCACCCTCACAGAATTCCTTGGTGCCTGATGGCTCTGCGCGATGAAGTTGGCCCCTATTTCGGAGACTTCGGTGGCCGGTTTGTTCCAGAGTCGCTCATCGCGGCTCTCGACGAGCTCACCGAGGCGTGGGACGCCCTCAAGGTCTCGCCCGAGTTCAAGACCGAGCTCGCCGAGCTGCACCGCACCTACACGGGCCGCCCGTCGATCATCACCGAGGTTCCGCGTTTCGCCGAGCACGCCGGTGGCGCTCGAATCATTCTCAAGCGCGAAGACCTCAACCACACCGGCTCGCACAAGATCAACAACGTTCTCGGCCAGGCGCTCCTCACAAAGAAGATCGGCAAGAACCGCGTTATCGCAGAGACCGGCGCAGGCCAGCACGGCGTAGCAACGGCAACAGCCGCTGCACTCTTCGGTCTCGAGTGCACGATTTACATGGGCGAGGTCGACACAGAGCGCCAGGCCCTCAACGTCGCTCGTATGCGCCTCCTCGGCGCGGAAGTCATTCCCGTCACCACAGGCTCGCGCACGCTGAAAGACGCAATCAACGACGCCATGCGCGACTGGGTGACAAACGTCGAGACAACGACCTACATCTTCGGAACCGTCGCCGGCCCGCACCCCTTCCCGGCAATGGTGCGCGACCTGCAGAAGATCATCGGCGAAGAGGCGCGCCAGCAGGTGCTCGACCTGACTGGCAAGCTTCCCGACGCTGTCACCGCGTGCGTCGGCGGCGGAAGCAACGCGATGGGCATTTTTCACGCTTTTCTCGACGACCCGGATGTCGCGCTGTACGGCTATGAGGCAGCCGGCGACGGTCACCTCACCGAGCGCCACGCTGCGACGATCACACGTGGCCGCCCCGGAGTGCTTCACGGCGCGAAGAGCTACCTCTTGCAAGACCAAGACGGCCAGACGATCGAGTCGCACTCGATCTCTGCCGGCCTCGACTACCCGGGCGTTGGTCCGGAACACTCCTGGCTCAACGACATCGGACGCGCCCACTACCTGCCGATCACCGACGACGAGGCCATGCAGGCCCTGCGTCTGCTCAGCCTCACCGAGGGCATCATTCCCGCGATCGAGTCGGCGCACGCACTCGCCGGAACGATCAAGCTCGGCAAAGAGCTCGGCCCCGACGCGACGATTCTCGTCAACCTCTCCGGCCGCGGCGACAAAGACATGGAAACCGCCGGCAAGTACTTCGACATCCTCGACACTGCTGCACTCGTTGCAGAAGACGCGGCGCCCGTCGAGTCCGACCTCGGGGGAGCAGAGCGTTGAGCGCGGTAGAGCGTGTCATCGCAGAGCGCAAGGCCGCGGGCTCCGGTGCCCTGATCGGCTACCTGCCCGTTGGCTACCCGAATCTTGAAGAGAGCATCGAAGCTGCTGTCGCGATCGTCGAGAACGGCGTCGACATTCTCGAGCTCGGCCTGCCGTACTCCGACCCGGTCATGGATGGCACGGTCATCCAGGAGGCAACCCAAAAGGCACTCGCCAACGGCTTCCGTCTGAGCGATGGCTTCGAGGCGGTCGCGGCCATCACCGCTCGCGTCAGTGCTCCGGTTCTCGTTATGACCTACTGGAACCCGGTTATGCAGTACGGCGTCGACCGCTTTGCCGACGACTTTCTCGCAGCGGGCGGAGCGGGGCTCATCACGCCCGACCTCATTCCCGATGAGGCGCACGAGTGGATCGCGGCATCCAATCGAACGGGTCTCGATCGCGTGTTCCTTGCGGCGCCCTCATCAACAGAAGCGCGACTCGCCCAGGCGGTCGAGGCGAGCCGTGGATTTGTCTACGCGGTCTCGACGATGGGCATCACCGGCGCTCGCGCCGACGTCGACTCGGCAGCACGTGGGCTTATCGCGCGACTGCGTGATGCCGGTTCGACGAGCGCGTGTGTCGGCGTTGGTATTTCGACCGGCGACCAGGTGCGCGAAGTTCTTCAGTACGCCGACGGTGCAATTGTCGGTTCAGCCCTCGTCAAGGCCCTCGCAGATGGGGGAGTCGACGCCGTTGCGCGCACGGCTGCCGCTCTCGCTGCGGGGACTAAGCTTGCCTAGTTCTCT
>Ga0247805_1000148_pt1 | contig 45013 bp, 48 predicted proteins | sample UWRJL044104R1_FD_180930 | JGI IMG/M metagenome (GOLD analysis project Ga0247805, IMG submission 180930) | Plant litter microbial communities from Arlington Agricultural Research Station in Wisconsin, United States - UWRJ-L044-104R-1 | ecosystem: Environmental > Terrestrial > Plant litter >...
GCACGGAGTCGACGACCTGACCCTCCTTTGTGCGGAAGCGCTTGAACGGCAGCACGGCCTCCTTGACGGAGATCGGCGAGTCGAGCGGCACAACGGAGCCGTCCTGTGTGGGCAGCAGGCCGGAATTCACGAGCGAGCGGATGCTGGAGCCGACCATAACGAGAGCCGCGGCCTTCGCGAGCGGGATGCCAAGAGCCTTCGAGACAAACGGCACGGTGCGTGAGGCGCGCGGGTTGGCCTCGAGCACGTAGAGGATGCCTTGGCCGATGGCGAACTGCACGTTGATGAGTCCCTGAACGCCGATGCCCTTGGCGATAGCGAGAGTCGCGTCGCGCACCTGGTTGATCACGTCGCGACCGAGGGTGACCGGCGGGAGCGTGCACGCCGAGTCGCCGGAGTGGATACCGGCCTCTTCGATGTGCTCCATAATTCCGCCGATGTAGAGCTCGGTTCCGTCGTAGAGCGCGTCGATGTCGATCTCGATAGCGTCGTCGAGGAAGCGGTCGACGAGCAACGGGGATCCGGGGGCGATGATGGCCTGGTCCTTGACGCGCTCGAAGTAGTCGAGCATCGACTCGGTGTCGTAGACGATCTCCATGCCACGGCCGCCGAGCACGTGCGACGGGCGCACGAGCACGGGGTAGCCGATGTTCTCGGCGATGACGACTGCCTCGTTGACGTTTGTCGCTGTGCCGTTCTTCGGCGCAATGAGTTTGGCGTCGCTGAGGATCTTGGAGAACAGCCCGCGCTCCTCGGCGAGGTCAATCGCCTCCGGCGAGGTGCCGAGAATCGTGACGCCGGCTTCCTTGAGCCCCTGGGCGAGCCCGAGGGCGGTCTGGCCGCCGAGCTGCACAACAACTCCAACGAGTTCACCCGACTGCGACTCCGCGTGGATAATCTCCAGCACGTCTTCGAGCGTAAGCGGCTCGAAGTAGAGGCGGTCGGAGGTGTCGTAGTCGGTCGACACGGTCTCCGGGTTGCAGTTGATCATGATCGTCTCGTAACCGGCGTCGGCGAGAGCGAACGAGGCGTGAACACACGAGTAGTCGAACTCGATGCCCTGGCCGATGCGGTTCGGGCCGGAGCCGAGAATGACTACCTTGCGACGATCGCTCGGGATGACCTCTGTCTCGCTGTCGTAGCTCGAGTAGTGGTACGGCGTGAGTGCCGGGAACTCCCCCGCGCAGGTGTCGACGGTCTTGAAGACCGGGCGTACACCGAGCTGCCAGCGGTGACGACGCACCTCGGCCTCGGTGAGTCCGCGGATCTCGGCGATTTGGAAGTCGCTAAAACCGTGGTCCTTCGCGAGGCGGAAGAGCGAGGCATCCAACGCCCGAAGGGTCTGCAGTTCGGCTGCGACCTCGTTGATGAGAACGATCTGGTCAATGAACCATGGATCAATCTTCGTGGCCTCGAAGACCTCTTCGGCGGTTGCGCCGGCGACGAGCGCCTGCTGCACGGTGACGATGCGACCATCAGTCGGCACGGCTGCGAGTTCGAGCAGTGCGGCTTTTTTGCGCGGGATGTCGCGCCAGTGGAAGCTCGATCCGCGCTTCTCGAGCGACCGAAGTGCCTTTTGCAACGCTGTCGAGTAGTTGCGGCCGATGGCCATCGCCTCGCCGACCGACTTCATGGTGGTCGTGAGCGTTGTGTCGGCTGCCGGGAACTTCTCGAACGCGAAGCGGGGAACCTTGACAACGACATAGTCGAGAGTCGGCTCGAAGCTCGCCGGAGTTACCTTCGTGATGTCGTTGTCGATCTCGTCGAGGCGGTAGCCGATTGCGAGCTTCGCGGCGATCTTTGCGATCGGGAAGCCGGTTGCCTTCGACGCGAGCGCGCTCGAGCGTGAAACGCGCGGGTTCATCTCGATGACGATGACGCGGCCGTCGGCCGGGTCGATGGCGAACTGGATGTTGCAGCCACCGGTGTCGACTCCGACGGCGCGGATGATGTCGATGCCGATGTCGCGCAGGTTCTGGTACTCGCGGTCGGTGAGCGTGAGAGCGGGTGCGACGGTGATCGAGTCACCGGTGTGAACTCCGACCGGGTCGACGTTCTCGATCGAGCAGACGACGACCGTGTTATCGGCGGTGTCGCGCATAAGTTCGAGCTCGTATTCCTTCCAGCCGAGGATCGACTCCTCGAGGAGCACCTCGGTTGTCGGGCTCTGCTGCAGTCCGTCGCTCACCATACGAATGAGCTCGGTGCGGTCGTAGGCGAATCCCGAGCCGAGGCCACCCATTGTGAAGCTCGGGCGGATAACGAGCGGGTAGCCGAGGTCTTCGGCGAAGTCGATCGCTTCTTCGACGGTGTGGGCGATGTAGCTCTTCGCGACATCCGCTCCGGCGTCGAGAACAAGCTGCTTGAAGATCTGGCGGTCTTCACCCTTGTTGATCGCCTCGAAGTTTGCACCGATGAGCTCGACGTCGTACTTCTCGAGGATGCCGTGGTTGTGCAGGTCGATCGCCGCGTTGAGCGCGGTCTGGCCACCGAGGGTCGGGAGAATCGCGTCGGGCTTCTCCTTCTGGATGATCGACTCGATGACCTGCCAGGTGATTGGCTCGATGTAGGTGGCGTCGGCGAAGTCCGGGTCGGTCATAATCGTCGCCGGGTTCGAGTTGACGAGGATGACGCGAACGCCCTCCTCGCGCAGAACTCGGCAGGCCTGGGTGCCGGAGTAATCGAACTCGGCGGCCTGTCCGATGACGATCGGGCCGGAGCCGATAACGAGTACCGACTTGATGTCGTCCCTCTTGGGCATTAGTTCTTGTCCTTCAGGTTCGCCACAACCAGGTCTCTAAACCGGTCGAAAAGGTAATTGGAGTCGTGCGGGCCTGCGGCGGCCTCGGGGTGGTACTGAACACTAAACGCCGGGATGTCGAGCGCGTTGAGGCCTTCCACAACGTTGTCGTTGAGGTTGACGTGGCTCACCTCGACGCGGCCGAATCCGGTCGAGCTCTCCGAGATGACGCCGATCGGCGCATCGACTGCGAAGCCGTGATTGTGCGAGGTTACCTCGACGCGACCGGTCGACTTGTCGACGACGGGCTGGTTGATGCCGCGGTGGCCGAAGGGCAGCTTGTAGGTGCCGAAGCCCAGCGCGCGGCCGAGCAGCTGGTTGCCGAAGCAGATACCGAAGAACGGAACGTCGGCGCGCAGGATGCCCTGCAGCAGCTCAACGTGGTCGTCACTCGCTCCGGGGTCTCCCGGGCCGTTCGAGTAGAACGCGCCGACGGGCTCGAGCGCGAGCACCTCGTCGAGGGTCACGTTCTGCGGCAGCACGTGCACGTCGAAGCCGCGAGCGGAGAGGTAGTTGAGCGTCGATGTCTTGACACCGAGGTCGAGCACCGCGAGGTTGCCGATGCGCTCCCCCTCGGCCGGGATGACGTAGGCGTCGATCGTCGAAACCTGGCTGGAGAGGTTGAGGCCGGTCATCTGGGCGCCTGCGCGCACGATGTCGAGCTGCTCAGACGGGCTCAGCGCGACATCCACCCCGGAGAAGATTCCGCTGCGCATGGCGCCGGCGTCGCGAAGACGGCGGGTGATCGCGCGGGTGTCGACGCCGGAGATTCCCACAACGCCCTCTGACTCGAGGTCGTCGCCGAGGCTGCGCTGCGAGCGGTGGTTGGACACAACCCGGGAAGGGTCGCGCACGACGTAGCCGGAGACCCAGATCTGCTTGGACTCTCGGTCTTCGTCGTTCATACCCGTGTTGCCGATGTGCGGGGCCGTCATCACAACGATCTGCCCGGCGTAGCTCGGGTCGGTGAGGGTCTCCTGGTAGCCGGTCATACCGGTTGCGAAGACTGCCTCGCCGAGGGCGCGACCGCGCGCGCCATAAGCGTGTCCGTCGAAACGGGTGCCGTCCTCGAGAACGAGTACGGCCGGTGCAAAGTGTGTCACTTCGCGTCACTTCCTAACTTGATCAGATCCTGCACCGCGGTGAAGAACCCCTCGGGGTTCTCCATGCGGAAATAGCTTGCGAGCGCCTTCTCGCCGAGCGTCCAGTCGAGAACGACGAGGCCGTCCGGTTCGACGCCACGGTCGATGGTCCAACTCGCTCGGCCGACCTTGGTGAGATCGGCGAGCGGAATAAACGAGTTCGGCTGCCCGGCGATAGCGAACAACACACCCTCTGCCGCGACGATCACGGTTGTGCGCGCCCGGAACCCGAGCCCGCGAACCGCGATGCGATCGAGCGGGTTGTCGCCGCTCGTTGTCGACACGTAGAATCCCTCGAACTGCTGCTGGTCGGTGAGCTCTGCCGGTGCTGCAGCGAGCGTCGGCAGGCCGCGCTGCTTGCGACGGCGCAGCCACCAGCCGAGAAGCATCGCGGCAAGAGCGAGACCCAGAAAGCCGAGAACGAGGCCGGCGAGGAAAGTCCTATCCACGAGCTGACGCCTTGACCTCGTCGGGCGCGAGGAGTTCGCCGTCAAGCACAGTGGCGTAACCGTTGTGCAGCGTCGCAATAACGCGCCCAGGCAACTCGGTGTCGAGGTAGGGCGAGTTGACGCTCTTTCCGTGCAGCTGCGCCTTTGTGAAGGTGCCGCTGTAGCTCGCGTCGTACAGAGTGACGTTGGCGGGGCTGCCGAGTTGGAACGCGGAACCGTAGCCGTCGAGGCGGCCAATCTCTGCGGGCTTCGACGACAGCACGCGCGCGACATCCACCCAGTTGAGAAGTCCGTTGTCGACGACCGCGGCCTGCACAACACTCAGGGCCGACTCGAGGCCGACCATTCCGTTCGCCGCTTCGCCCCAGGCGCATTCCTTTGCCTCGAGCGGGTGCGGTGCGTGGTCGGTCGCAACGATGTCGATCGTGCCGTCAGCGAGTGCCTCGCGAAGGGCGAGCACGTCTTCTTCGCGGCGCAGCGGCGGGTTGACCTTGTAGCGCGAGTCGTAGCCGCGCACGAGCTGCTCGGTGAGCAGCAGGTGGTGCGGGGTGACCTCGGCGGTGACCTGAATGCCGCGAGCCTTCGCCCAGCGGATGACGTCGACGGAACCGGCAGTCGACACGTGGCAGACGTGCAGGCGGGCGCCGACGTGCTGGGCAAGCAGAACGTCGCGAGCGATGATCGACTCTTCGGCGACCGCGGGCCAGCCGGCGAGACCAAGCTCGCTCGACAGCTCCCCCTCGTTCATCTGGGCGCCCTCGGTGAGCCGCGGCTCCTGGGAGTGCTGGGCGATGACGCCGTCGAAGGTCTTGACGTACTCGAGCGCGCGGCGCATCAGCAACGGGTCGGAGACGCAGATGCCGTCGTCGGAGAAGACGCGCACTTGTGCACGCGACCCGGCCATTGCACCGATCTCGCTGAGGGCCTTGCCACCGAGTCCGGTTGTGACCGCGCCGATCGGGCGAACTGTGACGTAGCCGTGTTCCGCGCCGAGTGAGGCGACCTGCTCGACTACACCCGCGGTGTCGGAGACGGGCATCGTGTTGGCCATCGCGAAGACTGCGGTGAAGCCGCCGATAGCCGCCGCGCGTGATCCGGTAAGCACCGTCTCGCTCTGCTCGAAGCCGGGTTCACGAAGATGGGTGTGCAGGTCGACAAGGCCGGGAAGCGCCTGGAGCCCCGCGGCGTCGATCACGCGATCGGGAGTTCCGCTCGCCTCGGCAAAGACGCCGTCCTTGATGAAGAGGTCGGTGGTCGTTCCGTCGGGCAGTGTTGCCGCTTTAATCAGGACGCTCATTCAGCACCGCCAGCCAGCAGAAGATACAAAACAGCCATCCTTATCGATACCCCGTTCGCGACTTGCTCAAGAACTGTCGACTGCGCAGAGTCGGCAGCATTGGCGGAGATTTCGAGACCGCGATTCATCGGTCCGGGGTGCATAACAAGACTACCGGTAGGCAGCTTGGCGAGCCGCTCGTCGTCAAGCCCCCACTCGCGCGAATACTCGCGGGCGTTGGGGAAAAACGCGGCGTGCATGCGCTCGCTCTGGATGCGCAACATCATGATGACGTTCGGCTTGTCGGCGATTGCCGCGTCGAGGTCGTAGCCGACGGTCACCGGCCAGTTTCCGATGCCGATCGGCACAAGGGTCGCGGGTGCGACGAGGTGGACGTGCGCGCCGAGAGTTGTGAGCAGCCAGACGTTGCTTCTCGCGACCCGCGAGTGCAGGATGTCGCCGACGATCGTGACCGTGACACCGTCGAGACCCTTGCCGCGGGCGGCGTTCCCGTGCAGGCGACGGCGGATCGTAAAAGCATCGAGGAGCGCCTGGGTGGGGTGCTCGTGAGTGCCATCGCCCGCGTTGACGATGCCGGCGTCGATCCAGCCGCTCTGCGCGAGAGTCGCCGGGGCACCGGATGCACCGTGCCGGATGACAACGGCGTCGGCGCCCATCGCGGCGAGGGTCTGCGCCGTGTCTTTCAGGCTCTCGCCCTTTGAGACGCTCGAGCCCTTCGCGCTGAAGTTGATGACGTCGGCACTCAGGCGCTTTGCCGCGGCCTCGAAGCTGATGCGCGTGCGGGTCGAGTCTTCGAAGAAGAGGTTGACGACCGTCTTGCCTCTGAGGGCCGGAAGCTTTTTGACTTCGCGGTTCGCGACATCCGCCATGTCTTCTGCGATGTCGAGAATGGCAATCGCTTCATCGCGGGCCAGATCTTTGGTGCTGAGCAGGTGTCTCATTCGATCGTCACCTCATCGACTCCGTCGGTTTCTTCGAGCCGAACGTTAATGCGCTCGGCGAGGCTCGTCGGCAGGTTTTTGCCGACAAAGTCCGCGCGAATCGGCAGCTCGCGGTGGCCGCGGTCGACAAGTGCTGCGAGACGTACGGCTCGCGGGCGGCCGAGGTCGTTGATCGCGTTAAGCGCCGCACGAATTGTGCGGCCGGAGAACAGCACGTCGTCGACGAGCACTATCGTCTTGCCGTCGATGCCGCCCGCCGGAATGGCTGTCGGATATGGCGCGCGAGTCGGGTTCTTCGCGAGGTCGTCGCGGTACATCGTGACGTCGAGGGCGCCGATTTTCACGGCTCCCGGTTCGATGCCGTCGAGAATCGCGCCGAGTCGGTTGGCAAGAATCACCCCGCGCTTTGGGATGCCGAGAAGAATGAGATCGGAAGAGCCACGGTTGGACTCCAGGATCTCGTGGGAGATCCGAGTCAACGCCCGGGTGATATCAGCCTGATGCAAGACAGTGCGTGCAGTCATTCTGACCTCCTTCCCCGCCTCTCTGGACGGAATTTAAAGGATGTCTATTGCTCCGAGTCTAACCCCATCGCTTCAGCAGGAACTTCTCCAAAACGCCAATCAGGCTGTCTGTCGCCTTGCCGAGCACCGCGAGTGTGATTATCGCGAGAAAAATACGATCGATTCGGCCGTTGTTCTGCGAGTCGACAAGCAAAAAGCCCAGGCCCATGGATGACGCGATCAACTCCGCCGCGACGAGGAAGAGCCACGACTGCGCAAGTGCCAAACGCAGGCCGGAGACAACGCTCGGCACAACGGCGGGCAACTGCACAGTCGTCAGGAGCGACACTCCCCCGCGACCGAAGGCGCGACCGAGTTCGACGAGTTGGGGGTCAACGTGACGCAGTGCCGCGGCCACCGTCGTGTAGACCGGGAACAGGGCACCGATTGCGATGAGGATGATCTTCGAGTCCTCGTTGATGCCGATGTACAGAATGAGCAGCGGCACCCAGGCGAGCGATGGAACCGCGCGGAACCCGCCGATCGTTGGCGAAAGCAGCACGGAGCCCAATCGCGACAGTCCGACGACCGCGCCGAGCACAAGCCCAGCGACCGAACCGATCGCGAAGCCGATGGAGACGCGCTGCACCGAGATCGCTATGTACGCGGTGTAGGTGCCCGTGGCGGCAAGCTCGACGCCGGCCTCCCACACGTCGAGCGGGGACGGCAATTTGTAGCTGGGCACAAGTCCCGTTGCCGAGATGATGAACCACACGGCAACGATCGCAACCGGCAAAAGTGCACCGCCCACGACGATCCACCACTTCTTTTCGCGGCGGTACAACGAGGCGGCGGGCTTCGCCGCCTCGTTGACCTCGGTAGGTCGTGACACGTTAGCCAATCGCCGCGGGGTCAGCCTTGTCAATGAACTGTGTGTTGAACAGCGTTGCGAGAGCGTCGTCGATGCTGGCCTGGTCCTTCACGTCGCCGGACTCGACGAAGACCGGACCGATGATCGTGAGAACGTCGAGCTGCGCCTGGCCCGGCGCAGGGTCGATCTCGAAGTTCGTGCGCTCGGTGAGCTGGGTCGTCGCGATTGCGGGGTCGATGGCGGCAACCTCGGCGAGAATTGCGGCTACCTCGTCAGGGTTGGCGATCGCGTACTCGCGAGCCTTCTCGTAGGCGTTGACAACCACCTGGGCAACATCGGGCGAGTCAGCGATGAACGACTCGGCCGCGTTGAGGAAGCCGTAGCTGTTGAAATCGATGTTGTCGTAGATGATCTTCGAGTCCGCCTCGGCGACACTCGTCGACAGCAGTGGGTCGAGTCCCGACCACGCGTCGACGGCGCCGCTCTCGAGAGCCGCCTTGCCGTCGGCGTGCTGAAGGTTCTGCACGTCGACGTCGTCGAGCGAGAGGCCGGCCTCTTCGAGTGCCTGCAGCAGGAAGAAGTAGGGGTCGGTGCCCTTCGTGGCCGCGATGCTCTTGCCCTTGAGTCCTTCGACGCTTGTGATCGTCGAGTCGGCGGGAACGAGGATTGCCGCCCAGTTGGGCTGCGAGTAGATGTCGATCGCCTGAATGGGTGAACCGTTCGAGCGAGCGAGAAGCGCGGCGGAGCCTGCAGTCGACCCAACGTCGATGGCGCCAGCACGCAGCGCCTCGTTTGCCTTGTTCGAGCCCGCCGACTGCACCCAGTTCACGGTGACACCGTCGCCGAGTTCGTCTTCGAGCCAGCCCTTGTCTTTGATGATGAGGCTCAGCGGGTTGTAGGTGGCGAAGTCGATGTTGAGAGTGTCGGTGCTCCACTCGCCGGCGGCCGCGGGCTGGTCGAGGCTCGAGCCCTCACCCGCCGCGCAACCGGTGAGTGCGAGAGCTGCAGCTGCAACAACGGCGACGAACGAAAACGTGCGCTTGGTAGTCATGGTGTCCTCAGAAGGTGTGGGCGGGGTGATGGGCAGAGACGCCGAGTCCGGTGAGGAGCTCAGCGCGGAGATGAGCCAGGGTGGCGTCGCCGCGATCGCGGGGGCGCTTCCCGGGAACGGTGATGATGGAGCGGATGACCGCTCCGGAGTTGGCGCGCGCGCCCGGCTCGTCGCCGAGAAGCACAACGCGGTCAGAGAGATAGAGCGCCTCGTCGACATCGTGGGTGACGAGGATGACAGTCGTCGGCTCGGCGGCGTGAATGTCGAGCAGGAGATCCTGCATGTTGAGTCGAGTGAGAGCGTCGAGCGCACCGAACGGTTCATCGAGCACAAGCACGCCCGGGTTTCTCGCGAGCGCACGAGCGAGTGATGCGCGCTGGGCCATGCCGCCCGAGACCTGGCGCGGCCGCAACTGGCGCGAACCCTCGAGCCCCACGAGCGCAAGGAGTTCGCGCACCCGAGCCGAACCCAATGCCTTCGGTGTGCCGCGGTCGAGACCCAGCTCGACGTTGCGCTCGATCGAACGCCACGGCAGAAGACGCGGCTCCTGAAAAGCGATTGCGGAGCGCTGGTCGATGCCGACGAGAGGTGTTCCGTCGATCGTGACCTCGCCCGAGTCGGGAACGTCGAGCCCGCTGATCTGCCGCAGCAGGGTGGACTTGCCACACCCCGACGGCCCAAGCAGCGCGACGATCTCGCCGGGGGCTATCTCGAGGTCGATCTCGCGCAGAACGTTGCGCGGCTCAGCCGAGACCTGCGCGAACGAGCGGCTCACCTCGCGCAGCGAAACGGGAAGCGCGCGGGCGCCCGGTCGTGCTGCGGAGGTGATCGACATCCTTTGACGGTAGGGGGCAGCCGCAATCGACGGGAACCGGCTCGTAACTCAAGGTCACAGAGCAGTGGCAAGCGCCCGCGCGACTGCACCGAGCGCCCGCGAGTCGAGCGCCCACTGCTGCCAGTACAACGGAACATCCACAGCGCCTGCCTCGTCGAGCACAGCAAGCTCGGTGCGACCGGCCGACTGCAGGTCGGGCAGCATCCCCCAGCCCATGCCCAGCGCTACAGCGTCGACGAATGCGGCGGAACCGGGAACGTAGTGCCGCGGGGGCAGGGCGGGGTCGATCCCCTGCGAAACCAGATACGCGTCTTGCAGCGCGTCCTTGCGGTCGAAGACAACAACGGGCGCGCTCTCCAGCGAGGGCCACCGCTCAACAAAACCACGAGCAGCCATCGGCCGGTACGTCATCACCCCGAGCCGGGTCACTGTGCACCCCTGCACCGGCTCCGGATCGCTCGTCACGGCACCCATCACCGTTCCCTGCCGCAGCAGCTCGACGGAATGCTCCTGGTCCTCACGCCGAATGTCGAACGTGACGCCCTCGACAGATGCCAGCGCCGGCAACAGCCAGGTGTCGAGCGAGTCGGCGTTGGCGACGATCGCGAGGTTCGTAACACCGTCGTTGTCGAGAGCCGCACTCGCCTCGGCCTCGAGCAGTTCGAGCTGACGCGCGAGTCGCAGCACGATCGAACCGGCCTCGGTGAGCCGCACCGGCTTGGATCGCTGCACAAGCACCCGCCCAACCTGCTGCTCGAGCGCCTTGATCCGCTGGCTAACCGCAGACGGGGTCACGTTCTGTGCCCGGGCAGCGGCATCAAAACTTCCGGCATCGAGCACGGCGACGAGAGTTCGGAGCTGATCGAGTTGCACGTCCATAATTAGCAATGCTAACGCGACGTAAAAAACATTAGGAGCGAGATTGGATGTCGCGGCCTAGCGTTAGGCAGGTGACATCCACTCTCATTGTTCCGTTTGTCTCCGGGCTGACCGCCGGGGCGTCCCTCATCATCGCGATCGGCGCGCAAAACGCGTTTGTGCTGCGGCAGGGTTTGCGGCGCGAGCACGTGCTCGCGATCGTCGCGGTCTGCGCGCTGAGCGACGTTGTGCTTATCGCGCTCGGGGTCGCCGGCATCGGCGCGCTGGTCGAGGCCGCTCCCCTCGCCCTCACGATCGTGACGATTGCTGGCGCGCTATTTCTGCTGGCGTACGCGGCCTTTGCCGCACGCAGAGCGATAAGGCCGAAGGCGCTCGAGGCCGCGGCCGCCGAGAAGACGACGCTCATCGCCGCGGTGCTCACTGCTGTGGCGCTGACCTGGCTGAATCCGCACGTCTACCTGGACACCGTTTTGCTGCTCGGCTCGCTCGCGGCGACGCACGGCTCCGACGGCAAATGGATCTTCGCCGCCGGTGCCGCGGTTGCGAGCATTGTCTGGTTCACAGCGCTCGGCTACGGAGCGCGCCTGCTCAGCCGCGTCTTCGCGCGTCCGGTCGCGTGGCGCATCCTCGACGGCCTGATCGCCCTCGTGATGCTCACGCTCGCGATCACGCTCTTGCTTCGCCTCGCCTAAACAGCAAAAAGTGCTCCAAACCCGCAGGTTTGGAGCACTTTTCGACGAAACCGTTAGGCGCGCGTCTGCGCAACCCGGGCAAGAAGCCCGTTCACAAAGCTTGCCGAGTCTTCGGTCGACAGCACTGTTGCGCTCTCAACGGCCTCGGAGATTGCCACGCCATCCGGAATCTCCTCGTTGAAGAGGATCTCCCACATGCCGATGCGCACAATCGCGCGGTCGACGGCAGGCATCCGGCTGATCGTCCAGCCCTGGGCGTAGGTCTCGATGAGTTCGTCGATCTCGTCGCCGTGCTCGGTGATGCCCACAACTATGTCGCGCGCGTAGCCCCACGAGCTTGCACGCTTCGGGTCGTTGTCGGCCCGAGCCTGCTCGGTCGCGAGAGCCGCGTTGATCGATTCGCCGCGAACGTCGGCGCCGTACAAAAGGTCAAGGGCGCGCTTACGCGCCTTGGAGCGAGCTCCCATTAGTCGGTTACGCGGCCGAGGTAGGAGCCGTCACGAGTGTCGACCTTGACCTTTGTGCCCTGCTCGAGGAACAGCGGAACCTGAATCTGGTAGCCGGTCTCAACGGTTGCCGGCTTTGTGCCACCGGTCGAACGGTCGCCCTGAAGTCCGGGCTCCGTGTAGGTGATCTCAAGCACGACAGATGCGGGCAGCTCAACGTAGAGCGGAGCCTCGTTGTGCAGCGCGATCGTCACCGTCTGGTTTTCGAGCATAAAGTTTTTGGCATCGCCGACCTGCGCGTTGCTCAGCGTGATCTGGTCGTAGTTCGCGACATCCATGAACACAAAGTTCTCGCCGTCGGCGTAGAGGTACTGGTAGTCGGAGCGGTCAACGACCTCGGTCTCGATCTTGGCGCCGGCGTTGAACGTGCGGTCGACAACCTTGCCGCTCATCACGTTCTTGACCTTTGTGCGCACAAACGCGCCACCCTTGCCGGGCTTGACGTGCTGGAAGTCGATGACTGTCCAGAGCTGGCCGTCCATATTGAGAACGACGCCGTTCTTAATGTCAGCGGTGGAGTCAGCCATGAGAAATCCGTTCGGTTGTTCTTTTGGGAAAAGTCGTTGGTTGAGTAGGCCGTCTACGGCCGTATCGAAACCTCGAAGAGTCTACCCGCTAGCTGCGCAGGCGACCAATGGCACTCAGGGCAAGCACGTACGAGTCGAATCCGAAGCCGGCGATGACGCCGGTCGCGACACCCGAGATGGTGCTCACGTGGCGGAACTCCTCACGAGCGTGCGGGTTCGAGATGTGCACCTCGATGAGCGGGATGCCAGCCTTTGTTACCTGGGCAGCCCCATCGCGGAGCGCATAGGAGTAGTGAGTGAACGCCGCCGGGTTGAGAATGACGGGCGTCGTCGAGTCGACGGCTTCGTGCAGCCACCCGAGGAGGGTCGCCTCGTCGTCGGTCTGGCGCAGGTCAATTGTTGTGCCCTCGGGCGCTTCACCCTCGAGCAGGGTGCGGAGGGCGTCCATGTCCTGGTTGCCGTAGACGTCGGGCTCGCGGCTGCCGAGGCGACCGAGGTTCGGGCCGTTCAGCACAAGGATGTTGCTCATGGGTTTGAGCCTAGTGGAGCGCTACTGTCAAGCCGGGTGCTCCTGCGAAGCGATCGCGCGTCACGAACTCTTCTCGTGCGCCAGCCTCGTGACTAGAGTCGCTGTATGTTCCCAGCGATGATGCCTCTCCCCGGTGAAGACACAACGGGCGGGGGCTTCGAAGCACTCTTCGGGCTTGCGGTCGTTTTTGTGGTGATCGGCCTCATCGTCACGCTCGTGCTCAAGGTGCGCAACGTGTCGAAGGTCATCGAGTCGGGCAATGACCCGACGACCTTCCAGACCGACCTCGCGATCAGGGCCATGAAGAGTGAAGCGCTCGCGCCCGAGCGGAGCACGCCGGAGAAAACCACCGCCGAACGACTGCGCGAGCTTGACGCACTTCTGGCCGACGGCACCATTACGGCAGATGAGCACGCCGCGGCCCGTATTCGTGTGCTGGGCGACGTCTAGCGCCCCAGATTTGGCACTTTCGCACCTCCAGCGTCTGCCTCAAGGTGCGCAACTCACAAATGCGCCGCTGCGTCACCCTCACATCACCGCGAGACCAGCTAGACCCCGACCTCTTGCCACGCCGCGAACAGCAGCGGCGCCTCTGGGCCCGCGAGCACGGAGGTCTTGCCGACCGAGTCGAGCACGATGAAGCGAAGCATGCCCGCGCGGGCCTTTTTGTCGCGCTGCATCGTGGCGAGCAGGGTTTGCCAGCGGCCCAGAGGGTAGTCGATGGGCAAAGTCAGGGAGGTCAGGATGGCGCGGTGCCTATCGACAACGGACGGGTCGAGGTTGCCCGCGATGGAGGCAAGCTCCGCGGCGAAGACCATTCCGACGGAGATCGCCGCGCCGTGACGCCAGCGGTACCGCTCGGCGTGCTCGATCGCGTGACCGAGTGTGTGCCCGTAGTTCAGGATCTCGCGCAGGCCCGACTCCTTGAAGTCTTCGCTCACAACACGCGCCTTGAGCGCTATCGACTTCTCAACGACCGAGCGGAACTCGGGCGACGTGATGTCGGTAGCCCGCTCAACGTCGGCCTCGATCGTGGTCAGAATGCTCTCGTCGGCGATGAACCCGCACTTCACGATCTCCGCGAAGCCGGCGAGCACCTCGTTGCGCGGCAGGGTGTCGAGGGTGTCGAGGTCGGCGATGACGGCGACGGGTGCGTAGAACGAACCGACGAGGTTCTTTCCCTCGGCGGTGTTGATTCCGGTTTTACCTCCGACCGCGGCATCCACCATGCCTGCGACCGACGTCGGCACCTGCAGGAGTGAGATTCCGCGCAACCAGGTCGCCGCGACGAAGCCGGCGAGGTCGGTTGTCGCTCCCCCGCCGAAGCCGATGACGGCGTCGGTGCGAGTGAAGTCGGTCTGGCCCATGATCTGCCAGCAGAAGGCCGCCACCTCGATGCGCTTTGCGTCTTCGGCGTCGGGAACCTCGGCGAGCAGCACCTCGAAGCGCGGCATCAGGCTCTCGCGCAGGGCGTTGGCCTTCGCACCGAGCGCGGCCGGGTGCACAATGAGCACCTTGGCGACCGACGGGCCGAGGTAGTTCGGAATCGTGTCGAGGATGCCGTTGCCGACGAGGATGTCGTAGCTCGCGTCTCCGGTGACGGAAATCGTTGTGGTTGTCACTTGGTGTCCTTCGTGATCCAGGCGACGATTTCGCCCGCGATCGTGTCGAGTGGTCGGTGCGAGGTGTCAAAGCTCTTGCGGGCGAGCGATTGGTAGATGGGCCGACGCTCTTCGGCGAGAGCAACCCAGGACTCGAGCCCATTGGCGAGCAGCGGTCGCCTGTCGTTGGAGATGCGCGCCGCTACGGCCTCCGAAGAAACGGTGAGCAGAACAACGCGATGCGAAGCGAGCGCTGCCCGCGAGGCAGGGTCGAGCACTGCTCCCCCGCCGAGCGCGACGACGGCGCCCGACGATAGTGCCCGAGCCACGTGCTCACGCTCGATAGCCCGAAAGTGCTCTTCGCCGTGAGTCGCAAACAGTTCAGGAATACTGCCGTGCTCGGCAACTATCGTCTTGTCGGTGTCGATGAACGGCACGTCGAGAAGCTTCGCGAGCCGCTTGCCCATACGCGTCTTACCTGCGCCGGGCGCGCCAATGAGTACAACTACGGGTGCGTCAGGCATCGCTGTCGGAGGCAGACGCCGTCGTCAGCGACTCCGGAATCGCGTCGAGGTAGCCGCGCAGGTTGCGCCGGGTCTCCTCGATCGAGTCGCCGCCGAACTTCTCGAGCATCGAGTTGGCAAGCACGAGGGCGACCATGGCTTCCGCAACGACTCCCGCAGCCGGAACAGCACACACGTCGGAACGCTGGTGATGTGCCTCGGCCGCGGCTCCGGTCGCGACATCCACAGTGCGAAGAGCGTGCGGAACTGTCGCGATTGGCTTCATGCCGGCTCGAACGCGCAGCACGGTGCCGGTCGACATTCCGCCCTCGGTTCCCCCCGCTTTGTCACTCAGACGCGTGATGCCGTTTGCCGACTGCACGAGTTCATCGTGCGCCTCGGAGCCTCGACGCGTTGTGGTGAGAAAGCCGTCGCCGACCTCGACGCCCTTGATCGCCTGGATGCCCATAAGCGCGCCCGCGAGCTGCGAGTCGAGGCGGCGGTCCCAGTGGACGTACGAGCCGAGACCTGGCGGCACACCGTAGGCAAGCACTTCGACGACGCCGCCGAGGGTGTCGCCGTCCTTTTGGGCTTCGTCGACCTCAGAAACCATTCGAGTGGATGTCGCGGGGTCGAAGCACCGCAGCAGGTCGGCGTCGAGCGTGTCGACGTCGCCCGGTACAGGCAGCGGCGAGCCCTCGGGCACGCGCACCGTTCCGATGGAGAGGGTGTGGCTCACGAGCTCGACGCCGAGCTCCTTGAGAAAGGCGCGGGCAACGGCCCCGAGGGCGACGCGTGCCGCTGTCTCGCGCGCGCTCGCGCGCTCGAGCACGTTGCGCGCCTCGTCGAAGCCGTACTTCTGCATTCCAACGAGGTCGGCATGGCCGGGGCGCGGTCGAGTGAGGGGCGCACCGCGACCCTTGGGGAACGTTGCGGGGTCAACCGGTGTCGCGCTCATCACGTCGACCCAGCGGTGCCACTCGGTGTTGCCGATGCGCAGGGCGATGGGGCCGCCCGTGCTGGAGCCGAGGCGGACGCCGGCCGAGAAGGTCAGCTCGTCTTCCTCGAACTTCATGCGCGCGCCACGGCCGTAGCCGAGCTTGCGCCGCGCGAGATCGGCCCGGACGCCATCCATACTTACGGGGACGCCGGCGGGCAGTCCCTCGAGAGTCGCGATGAGTTCGGGGCCGTGGGATTCACCTGCGGTCAACCAACGAAGCATGTAAAGAATCCTCCCACAGGGTCAGGCGATGGCCGCGCGCATTGCGGGCAGCACGGCGGCGTCGAGGTCGCCCGCGGGCGACCCGGTGACAAAGGTCGCCACCTGCGCGTGTGCCTGGTGCAGCAGCATTTCGAGGCCGGAGACGACCTGGCCGTTCCAGTTTGCGGCGAGCGAGCTCGGCCACGGGTCGTACGCCACGTCGAGCAGTAGAGACGAGCCCTCGAACTGGGTGCCGTGCGTTGTCCCGCCCGGAAGTGTGCTGACAACAACGTCTGCGGCAACGGAACCACCGAGCTCGCGCACCGTCACGTCGAGCCCGAGCCGCTCCCCGAGCGCCACGAGTGGCGCAGCGTTGGCTGCACTGCGCACAGATAGCGACACCTCCTCGGCCCCAAGCTGTTCAACGGCCACGATGACCGATGCCGCGGTCGCTCCCCCGCCGAGAATGCTCACGCGGTCAAATTTTGTGCGGCCGGTGGCCGAGAGTGCAGCCCAGACACCGTAGACGTCGGTGTTGAAACCTCTGAGTGTGCCGTTGTCGAGGAGTACCGTGTTCGCGCCACCGGTCAGGCCAACGAGCGGGTCGGCCCAATCGAGGAGCGGCAGCACCGCGCGCTTGAGGGGCATGGTGAGCGAGAGTCCGCGCCATCCATCGTCCAATGCGGACACAAAGCCCGCGAGAGCCGCCTCGTCGACGTCGATCGCCGAGTACTCCCAGTCCAGGCCGAGCACACGATAAGCCGCAGCGTGCAGCAGCGGGGATTTCGAGTGCGCGATCGGGTGTCCGAGTACGCCGAGCCTTGTCATCAGTCGCAGTACGTCTTGTTCTCGTTGATCGCGCACCACTGGCGGAGCTTGGCTGCCGCGGCCTCGTGCTCCTCGGGCGTCTTCGAGAACACCGTTTCGCCGGTCTTGAGATTGATCGGCACAAAGAAGAACCAGTCGCCCTTTGCCGGGTGAAGCGCCGCGTCGATCGCTACCTCGCCGGGCAGGCCGATGGGCCCGATCGGCAGGCCGTCGTTGGCGTAGGTGTTGTACTTGTTCGAGGCGTCGGCGCGCTCGGCTGCCGTCGTCCAGACCGTGTGCAGGTTGCCGGTGCCGTAGGCGACGGAAGCGTCGGACTGCAGCTTCCAGCCCTTGGTGTCGAGACGGTTCTTGAACACGCGCGAGACCTTGTAGAAGTCGTCGGTGTTGCTTCCGGCCTCGCGCTGGATGAGCGCGGCCATGGTGAGCACCTTGTGGCGATCCTTCTTCTCAACACCCGCGGCGTCGAGGCGCGTGAACATCTCGTCAACGAGCACCTGCAGCACCTGCTTGGCGTTCAGGCCCGGATCGAGCGGGTAGGTCGCCGGGAACAGGTAGCCCTCGAGGCTCGGGGCACCCTTGGGCACACCGAGCGCCGTGTAGTTTTTGGCAGCCTTCTCGAAGTCGCCGATGGGAAGTTCGGTTGCCGCGGCGAGCAGAGCGAGGGCGCTCGGCAGGGTTGTGCCCTCGGGGATTGTGACTCGCTGGGTGATCTTGTTCGCCGGATCCTGCAGCGCCGTGAGCGCCGATTGCGCGCTCATCTTCGACTTGAGCGAGTAATTGCCGGGCTGGAACTCCACGGGTTCGGCAAGCAGCAGCTTATAAAAGGCCTCAAACGTCATAACAACGCCGGAGTCTTCGAGCGTGTGCGCGACATCCGAACCGATATCTCCGGATTGGATGACGACGACCACCTCGTCGCCCTCACCCGCGCCCTCATAGTCGTTGGGAAGTTCGATGCCCAGAACCTTGCGGATCTGCGGTTCGTAGTTGGTCCAGCCGTAATAGCCGGTACCAGCGACGAGAACGATAAAAGCGAGGAGGACTACGAGGAAGCCCCAGCGACGCTTACGACGGGGGCGATCGCCGCCACGGTTCTTCTCCTGCTCGCGAATTCCTCGGCGCGTTGTGGCCGGAACCTCGAGGGGCGCATACTCGTCGGGCTTCTTGGCGGACTGATCCGCAGACTGGGAGGTGAAGATCTCACCCCAGCTTGGCTCGTTCGTCACGATTACAGTCCTTTGTCCGGGTGAACGACTACGCCCGGTGGCGTATCACGGGAACGCTCGAAGTCGAGGGCATGCTGCAAAATTATAACTGCGGCAACCTGATCAATAACGGGACGGCCCTGCTTGCTCGACCGACCAGATGAGCGTAGCGCGGCTTGGGCCGAGACGGTGGACAACCGTTCGTCAACGTGACGCACCGGAATCTCGAGCGTATTCGCGAGCTTTACGGCGAAACCCGTTGCATCTTCGGTGGATGCGGTGCGCTGCCCGGAGAGCGCTAGCGGCAGCCCGACAATAACTTCGAGGCACTCAAGCTCTGCGACTATCGCGACGATGCGGGCGATGTCACCCGCGCCCCGCGCGACGGTCTCGACGGGAGTCGCGAGCATGCCGTGCAGGTCGCTGCGGGCGACGCCGACACGAACCGTGCCGACGTCGATCCCGAGTCGAACCCCTGAGCGCACTAGCTCGCAACCGCAGCGGTGATCGCTTCGAGAGCCGCGCCGATCGCCGAAACGTCGGAGCCGCCACCCTGTGCGATGTCGTCCTTGCCGCCACCGCCGCCGCCGAGAACACCGGCAGCGATCTTGGCGTACGCGCCAGCCTTGGCTCCCGCGTCGCGGCCGGCCTGGTTGGTTGCAACGATGACCGCGGGCTTGCCCGCGACATCCGCAGCGAGAGCAACAACGGCAGCGCTCGCGCCGAGACGCTCACGCACACTCGTGACGAGCGAACGCAGCTCGTCGCTCGTCGCAACGGCGCCGACGTTTTCGCTCACGAGCGTCACGGCACCCACCGTGCGCGCGTTCGCGGCGATCGCCGGTACGCGCTGAGCCAGCGCAGCTGCTTCGAAGCTTGCGATCTTCTTCTCAGCGGCTTTGAGGTTGGCGACGAGCTCGGCGATGCGGTCGGGCAGATTCTCGCGCGGTGTCTTGAGATTGGAGGTGAGCTCGCTCACGATGGCGCGCTCTGCAGCGAGGTCGCGGAAGGCCTCGAGGCCAACGAGCGACTCGATGCGGCGCGCTGCGGAGCCGACCGAGGTCTCGCTCACAACGTTGATGAGGCCGATCTCACTAGAGCGCGTGACGTGGGTTCCGGCGCAGAGCTCAAGCGACCATGGGCCGCCGATCTCCACAACACGCACCTCGTCGCCGTACTTCTCGCCGAAGAGAGCCATCGCGCCGCGGGCCCTTGCATCGTCGAGGTTCATAATGCGCGTCTCGACCTCGAGGTTCTCGCGCACCTTGAGGTTCGCGATCTCCTCGATCTCGCTGCGGGTGGCAGCGGAGAGCGCGTTGTTCCAGCTGAAGTCGAGGCGCATGTAGCCGGCCTTGTTATACGAACCGGCTTGGTGGGCGTCCTGTCCGAGTACCTGGCGAAGGGCCGCGTGAATGAGGTGCGTCGCGGAGTGTGCCTGCGTCGCTCCCCTGCGCCAGTCGCGGTCGACGAGGGTTGTCGCGGGGGCTCCGACCGACACCTCACCGCTCGTCACCTGCACCTTGTGGCTGATGAGCCCCTTGACCGGCTTCTGCACGTCAAGCACCTCGAGTTCGAAGCCATTGCCGACGATGGTGCCGGCATCCGCTTCCTGTCCGCCCGACTCGGCATACAGCGAGGTCTCCGCGAGGATGACCTCCGCGATCTTGCCAGCGCTCGCGCTGTTAACGCTTACGCCGTCGACGATGAGGCCAAGAATCGTCGACTCGGTGTCGAGGTATTCGTAGCCGGTGAACACCGTCTCGCCGAGCGCGCGGAACTCACCGAAGACCGTGAGGTCGGCGATTGTGCCCTTCTTGGCGCGTGCGTCGGCCTTGGCCAGCGTGCGCTGCTGCAGCATAAGTGCGTCGAACGCGGGGCGGTCGATCGTGAGACCGGCCTCCTCGGCGATTTCGAGGGTGAGGTCAATCGGGAACCCGAAAGTGTCGTGCAGAAGGAAGGTGGTGTCGGCGGGCAGCTCCTGCTTACCGGCATCCTTCGTCTTCAGCACTGCGAGGTCGAGGATCTGTGTGCCACTCGCGAGCGTACGCAGGAACGTCTCTTCCTCGGCGAGAGCGAGGCGCTCGATGCGGTCGTAGCTCGTCTCGACCTCGGGGTATGCGGCCTTCATCGCGTCTCTCGACGCGGGGAAGAGCTCTGCGAAGCTGGGCGCGTCGACACCGAGCAGGCGCATCGCACGAATCGTGCGGCGCATCAGTCGTCGAAGGATGTAGCCACCGCCCTCATTGGAGGGTGTGACACCGTCAGACATCAGCATGAGGCTTGAACGCACGTGGTCGGCAATAACGCGCATACGCACGTCGTCTTCGTGCACGGCACCGTAGCGGCGACCGGAGATCTCGGCTGCACGGTCGAGCACGGGGCGAACCTGGTCGATCTCGTACATGTTCTCGACGCCCTGCTTGATAAACGCGACGCGCTCAAGACCCATGCCGGTGTCGATGTTCTTCTTCGGCAGCTCGCCGAGGATGTCGAAGCTCTTGCCCTGTCCTTCGCCGCGCAGGTACTGCATAAAGACGAGGTTCCAGATTTCGACGTAGCGATCGTCGTCTGTCGCTGGTCCGCCGTCGGCGCCGTACGCGGGGCCGCGGTCGAAGAAGATTTCCGAGCAGGGGCCGGCGGGACCGGGCTGGCCGGTCGACCAGTAGTTGGTGTCCATGTCGAGGCGCTGGATGCGCTCGTCGGGCAGGCCAGCGATCTTCTTCCAGAGAGCGATGGCCTCGTCGTCGTCCTTGTAGACGGTGACCCAGAGGTCCTTCTCCTGGAAGCCGAAGCCACCGTCGGCTTCGCTCGACGTCAGGAGTTCCCAGGCGTAGCTGATTGCTCCCTCCTTGAAGTAGTCGCCGAAGGAGAAGTTGCCGTTCATCTGGAAGAACGTGCCATGACGCGGGGTCTTGCCGACCTCTTCGATGTCGAGGGTACGGATGCACTTCTGAACGCTTGTCGCGCGCGAGTACGGCGCGGGCACAAGACCCGTGAGGTACGGCACAAAGGGCACCATGCCTGCGACGGTGAAGAGCAGCGACGGGTCATCGCTCACAAGTGACGCCGACGGAACTACGGTGTGACCGCGGTCTCCGAAGTAGGTGAGCCAACGGCGGTGAATATCAGCGGTCTGCATGGAGTCCTGTTGCTATAGAAGTTCGGTGGTTGAGCTTGTCGGACTCGTACTGAGCCCGTCGAAGTGACCTGTTACTTGCTGCGGTTGCTGAGGTCGTTGATAACGTCCTCAGCCTCGGCGACTGCCGCGCGCAGCTCTGCCTCGCGCTGCTTGTAGCCGTCGACAACCGCACCGCTGAACTCGCGGGCCTTTGTGTCGACCTCATCGAAGAACTGCTTGCCCTGCGGGGTCTTGGCGACCTGGTGAGCCGCGAGGAATCCAACGCCAACACCGATAACGAGCCACAGTGCGTTTTTCATTGCAATCTCCCTGAGAGTTAATGGGTCTGAACGTGAGTTTCCAGCTTACTTCTTTGGCGTAGCTCCCCGGCTGCCGCGGAGGGCGATGCGTACACCAGTCGAGAAGGCCGCGATCTTCATCAGCGGTCCGCCGATTGACGCGGCAAAGAGAGACACAAGCGCGGTGATGTTCGCCGTCGACTCGGCGATGTCACTCGTAATCGCGTCGACCCGGGCGATCTGCCGGTTTGACTCGGTGAGAGTCGTCGTCGCCTCTTCGATGAGCGGGGTGACATCGGCACTCAACCCGCGAATCGCCGCACTCGTCTCGTCAAAGACGCGACCGAGTTTGAGCAGCGGTACGGCGAGCAGGGCCACGAGGATCGCAAACACAATTGCTGCAATGAGTCCGGGAATTTCGGCGGCGGTCATAACTGCTCCTTAAACGAGGAATGGCGCGGCACCCGAGGGTGTCGCGCCATTCAGCGTAACGAGTGTTAGCGAGCCGCGTAGTACTCGACGACGAGCTGAACTTCGCAGGTCACGGGAACTTCAACGCGCTTCGGGCGACGGATGAGACGAGCCTGAAGCTTGTCGATCTCGACCTCGAGGTACGCGGGGAGCTTCGGCAGAACGTCAACGTGTGCACCGGCTGCGGAGACCTGGAAGATTTCCATGGCTTCGCTCTTCGGCTTGACGTGTACCAGCTGTCCGGGCTTTACGCGGAACGAGGGGCGGTCAACGAGCTGGCCGTCAACGAGGATGTGGCGGTGAACGATCATCTGGCGAGCCTGCGCGGTTGTGCGCGCGATTGCCGAACGAACGATGATCGCGTCAAGACGCATTTCGAGCTGCTCGACGAGGTTTTCACCGGTCAGGCCTGCGGCCTTGCGGGCCTCTTCGAACTGAATCTTGAGCTGAGCTTCGCGGATGCCGTACTGGGCACGAAGACGCTGCTTCTCGCGAAGACGGACGGCGTAGTCGCTGTCCTGCTTGCGCTTGGTGCGGCCGTGCTCACCGGGAGCGTAGGGACGCTTCTCGAGGTACTTGGCAGCCTTCGGGGTGAGGGCGATACCGAGTGCGCGGGAAAGGCGGGTCTTGCTGCGGGTACGTGACTTGGTAGACACAGGAATCCTTTATTTGAAAACAACAGGGAAAACGGAGTGCTCGCGAACACGCATGCGCGCGCAAAACAGTTCCGAAAAAAGTAGAGGGATGGTCTTGCGAACCCGGGTCGGCTACAGACCCACAGTTCTCGACCAGTGATTTCGTTGCAGCCGCGCGCAGAAATCAGGTCTTAGACAGCGATAACAGTACCACGGGATCACTTACCCCGAATGATCCTGCGCAATTTTGCCCAGCGCGCCGAAATCTCCCGCTCGTGGCCGTGTTCGGTTGGTTCGTAGTAGCGCGCTCCGAGCAGTTCGGTCGGTGGGTACTGCTGTTCAACGACGCCGAGCTCGTTGTCGTGCGGATATTTGTAGCCCTTACCGTGGCCGAGGCGTTTGGCACCCGCGTAGTGGGCATCGCGGATCGGCTTCGGCACGCGCCCGATCTTGCCCGCGCGCACGTCGGCGATCGCCGCGTTGATGCCGTTGTACGCGGCATTCGACTTCGGGGCGGTCGCGAGGTAGACAACCGCCTGCGCGAGCGGAATGCGACCCTCGGGCATACCGATGAGCTGCACGGCGTCGGCGGCCGCAACCGCGATGACGAGCGCCTGCGGGTCGGCGAGACCGATGTCTTCAGCGGCACTGATGATGACGCGACGGGCGATGAAGCGCGGATCCTCCCCCGCCTCGATCATTCTGGCGAGATAGTGCAGTGCGGCATCGGCATCTGACCCGCGGATCGACTTGATAAACGCGCTGATGACGTCGTAGTGCTCGTCACCCTGCCTGTCGTAGCGCAGCAGGGCACGGTCGACGGCTGCCGACACGATCTCTGCTGTGACGACCGGCTTCTTGCCTGCCTTCGCGCTCGCGCCCGCACTGAGAGCTGCGGCCTCGAGGGCTGTCAGTGCCCGACGTGCGTCGCCGGAGGCAAGGTGGATGATCGCGTCACGCGCCTCCGCCTCAAGCTCGACCGCGCCATCCAAACCTCGTGGATCGCTGACGGCGCGATCAATGACAGCTACGAGGTCTGCGTCGGTGAGTTGTTCGAGGGTAAGAAGCAGGGACCGCGACAGGAGCGGCGAGATGACCGAGAACGAGGGGTTCTCCGTTGTCGCCGCGACCAGGATGACCCAGCCGTTTTCGACACCCGGCAGCAGCGCGTCTTGCTGCGCCTTAGTAAAGCGGTGAATCTCGTCGAGAAAGAGAACAGTGGAGATTCCGTAGAGGTCGCGTCGCGACAGCGCTTCTTCCATCACCTGGCGCACGTCACGAACCCCGGCCGTGACTGCGGACAGCTCGACGAAGTTACGCCCCGAAGTGTGAGCCACGATCTTCGCGAGAGTCGTTTTGCCCGTGCCGGGCGGCCCCCAGAGAATGATCGAGGCAGAACCCTGAGCCCCCGAAATGTCGGTAGCCAGACTCACAAGCGGTGAACCCGCAGCCAGCAGATGCTTCTGCCCGGCAACTTCATCGATGGATGTCGGCCGCATGCGGACAGCCAATGGCGTCGCCCCGCTGCGCAGTCCGGGCTGGGCGTTCATGACCCAATGCTAACCGCGGCCACCGACGTGGTTTTGTCGCCTCCCGCTGCGCACCGTAAAGTTCATGTGGGCATCAGCCCCGGGCATCAGCCCACACCTCTGGAGGAACCGTGGCAACGAGCAAGTCCCAGGAACGCGAAGCACGTGAAGCTCGCGACCGTCTAGCGCGCTACAACGCGCGCCAGTCAGTGCACGCGAAGCAGCTCTCACGTCGCAAGCGCGACAACTGGCTGGCCGTGATTGGTGTTGTTGTCGTCGCCGGTCTCGCCGCGACCGCGCAGATCTTCTACTTCACAACCGGCCCGGGGATGCCCACGCCGGAGCCCACGGTGAGCGCCGCAGCGGTTCCCTCCCCCGAGCTCTCCGAGAACCGCGAGTGGACGGGTTCGCTCACACTCAACGAGACACCCCTGGAGATCACCCTTGACGGCGCCGCAGCACCGCAGGGCGTCGCATCCATGATTTCTGACATTCAAAACGGCTACCTCATCGGGAAGACCTGCCACCGTCTGGTTGTCAGCGAAGGCGCAAAGATCATCCAGTGCGGCTCTGCCGACGGCGCCGGCGGATCAACCGACGACTACGCATTTGGTCCGATCGAGAACGCGCCCGAGGGCGACCTCTACGAGACTGGCGTTATCGCGCTCGCTCGCCAGGGTGACAACGCCGAGAGCCAGGGACACCAGTTCTTCATCGTCTTCGGCGACTCGACCTTCCCGAGCGACAGCGCGGGCGGCTACACAATCGTCGGACGCGTCACGAAGGGCCTCAACGGCCTCGTTACGGATATCGCCAGCGGCGGCATCACCCCAGACACCGCAGAAGACGGCGCACCGACAATTGCGACGACGATCACTGCGGCGACAATTCAGTAACCCAGTAATTCAGTAGGCGCATCCACACAAATAGGGATGCCCTAGGCTTGATTGCGGTCAGCATGAGGCAGCAGGCCACCAACAGCGAGGTGAAATCACGTGTCAGTAGACGATAAGGCTCCGTGGGGCCGTGTAGACGAGACAGGAACTGTCTACGTGCGCGAGGCCGATGGCGAGCGTGCCGTTGGCCAGTACCCCGATGGAACGCCCGAAGAGGCACTCGCCTACTTCGAGCGCAAGTACATCGAACTCGCTGGCCAGGTGACGCTGCTCGAGCAGCGCGCCAAGCGTGGTGCACCGGCAGCGGATGTCGCGAAAGCGGTTCGTGCGCTCTCCGGCAACGTAACGACGGCCAACGCTGTCGGCGACCTCGCATCGCTCAAGATTCGCCTCGACGCTCTTACCAGCGCGGTATCCGTTCTCACCGAAAAGCAGTCGGAAGAGTCGAAGGCCCTCGTCGAGGCAGCAATCGTCGAGCGCACTGCTCTCGTTGTCGAGGCAGAGACCCTCGCAGCCCAGGACCCCGCAAAGGCTCAGTGGAAGCAGGTCACCGCGACTCTCGACGACATCTTCGCTCGCTGGCAGAAGCACCAGGCCGACGGCCCGCGGCTTCCCAAGACCGAGGGCAACGACCTGTGGAAGCGATTCCGTGCGGCTCGCGCGACGATCGACACCCACCGCAAGGCGTTCTTCTCCGAGCTAGACTCCGTGCACCGCGACGCGCGCAGCAAAAAGCAGGCTCTCGTTGAGAAGGCCGAAGCGCTCGCACCGAAGGGTGCCGACGGTGTTCCCGCCTACCGCACACTCCTCGACGAGTGGAAGCTCGCCGGCCGCGCCGGCAAGAAGTTCGACGACGCACTGTGGGCCAAGTTCAAGGCCGCCGGTGACGCGCTCTACTCCGCAAAGTCGGAGGTCGACGCCCAGGACAACGAAGAGTTCGAGGCCAACCTCGCTCTCAAGCTCGAACTTCTCACCGAGGCAGAGCCGCTCCTGACCGAGACCGACCGGGTCAAGGCGAAGGACGCGATCATCTCCATCCAGCGTCGCTGGGACAAGATCGGCAAGGTTCCCCGCGACAAGGTCAAGCCCATCGAGGATCGCCTTCGCAAGGTCGAAACCGCCGTGCGCAAGCTCGACGAAGATCACTGGCAGAAGAGCAACCCCGAGAAGCAGGCGCGTACCGACGGCTTCTCGAGCCAGCTGCTCGACGCCATCGCGAAGCTCGAGCGCGAGCTCGAAGACGCGAAGGCCACCGGCGACAAGAAGAAGATCGCCGACGCCCAGGAGGCGCTCGACGCTCGCAAGCTTTGGCTGGGAGCCATCGGAAAGTAGCTGTGTAAACAGCTTCTCTCCACAGCTTTTTCGTGGCGGGTACGGTGCGTTGAGGCCACATTCATCATTGATGGATGTCGCGCCTCAACCCCGTACTCACCGCGAGTGATCTCCCCCTCGCCGAGTTGTGTGCCGCGCTGCTAGACGGTGAGCTCCTCCGTCTCGGCAACTGTTTTACCTCGATTGACCAGCCGCACGACCGGCGGGCGCGGGCCGCAACCCTCGCGCTGGAGCTACCCGACCGCGTTATCGCCGATCGGCTCATCGCCGAACGGCTCTCCGCCGCCTGGATCTGGGGCGCCCTGCCCGCTCCCCCGTCGCCGCATCAGTTGTGCGCAAGCCTCGGCGCGCGCGCCCGGGCCTCGAACGCGCGACTCGCGAGTGTGCGCGAGGTGGCGATCTCGCCCGACGAGATTGTGCTGATCGCCGACCAGCGAGTCACGTCCCCCGTGCGCACGCTCGTTGATCTCGCCCGCTACCGAGCGGAGATCGACTCAGAGGTGCTGCGCACCCTCGCCCGCATCGGCGCTGTCAGCCTCGACGATTGCAGGCGAGCGCTCGACCGCAGGCGCAACCTGCCGAACAAGCGCAGGGGGTGGTCGAGAATCCTGGAGATCTTCTAGCTGTGGTTATAGCTGTCGCTGTAGCTGTTAGCCCGAGTTGACACGGTACACGTCGTACACGGCGTCGATGCGTCGCACGGCGTTGAGCACGCGATCGAGGTGGGTAACGTCGCCCATCTCGAAGACAAAGCGGCTCAGCGCGAGGCGCTCGCTCGAGGTGGAGACCGTCGCCGAGAGAATGTTGACGTGGTTCTCGCTGAGCACGCGCGTGACGTCGGAGAGCAGACCGGAGCGGTCGAGAGCCTCAACCTGGATCTGCACGAGGAACAGGCTCGTCGACGATGGTGCCCACTCGACGTCGATGATGCGCTCGGGCTCTGTGAGCAGCGCCTTGACGTTCTTGCAGTCGGTGCGGTGCACAGAGACGCCCGTGCCACGCGTGACGAAGCCGACGATCTCGTCACCGGGAACCGGTGTGCAGCACTTCGCGAGCTTGACGAGGATGTCGGGCGCGCCGCGCACGAGCACACCGGAGTCGCTGTTGCGCAACTGGCGCGAGCGTCCCTTCGGTGTGAAGGTGAGCTCGGCGTCTTCGGTCTCGGCCTCGGTCGTGAGCGAAGCGAGAACCTTCTCGAGCACCGACTGGGTCGAGACGTGTCCCTCTCCCACTGCGGCGTAGAGGCTGGAGACATCCTCGTAGTGCAGGCCGAGCGCGACATCGTTGAACATGTCCTGGTTCATCAACTTCTGCAGCGGCAGGTTCTGCTTGCGCATGGCGCGAGCTATCGCATCCTTACCGGAGTCGATCGCCTCGTCGCGGCGTTCCTTTGTGAACCAGCCGCGAATCTTGTTGCGCGCACGCGGGCTCTTGACGAAGTTGAGCCAGTCCTGGCTGGGCCCGGAGTCCGGGTTCTTCGAGGTGAAGACCTCGACGGAGTCGCCACTGTTGAGCGTCGACTCGAGGGGAACGAGCCGTCCGTTGACCTTTGCGCCCATCGTGCGGTGGCCAACCTCGGTGTGCACGGCGTAGGCGAAGTCGACCGGTGTCGCACCTGCCGGCAGGCCGATGACGCGGCCCTTCGGCGTAAAGACGTAGACCTCTTTTGCGCCGATCTCGAATCGCAGCGATTCGAGGAACTCGTCGGGGTCGCTTGTTTCGGACTGCCAGTCGGAGATGTGTGCGAGCCAGGCCATTTCGGCATCGGGGGCTCGCGAATCAACAGCGGTAGCCTTCCCGCCGTTGACGCGCTCCTTGTACTTCCAGTGCGCCGCGACGCCGAACTCGGCGCGCTGGTGCATCTCGTTTGTGCGGATCTGGATCTCGACGGCGCGACCGTCCGGACCAATGACCGTCGTGTGCAGCGACTGGTACAGGTTGAACTTCGGGGTCGCGATGTAGTCCTTGAAGCGGCCGGGAATCGGGTTCCACCGCGCGTGGATCGACCCGAGCACGGCGTAGCAGTCACGCACCGAGTTGACGAGCACGCGGATTCCAACGAGGTCGTAGATCTCGTCGAAGTCGCGGCCGCGCACGATCATCTTCTGGTAGATCGAGTAATACTGCTTGGGGCGCCCGACAACCGAGCCCTTGATCTTCGAGGACTTCAGGTCGTCCTTGACCGAGTCGATGACGTTCTGAACAAACTCTTCGCGCTTGGGCGTGCGCAGCTTGACGAGGTTTTCGATCTCGACGTAGAGCTTGGGGTAGAGCACCGAGAATGAGAGGTCTTCGAGCTCCCACTTGATCGCCTGAATTCCGAGGCGGTTCGCGAGCGGCGCGTAGATATCGAGGGTTTCCTGCGCCTTGCGCGTCGCAGAAGCCTGCGGAACAAAGCCCCAGGTGCGCGCGTTGTGCAAGCGGTCGGCAAGCTTGATGACCAGCACGCGGATGTCTTTCGACATCGCCACAACCATCTTGCGCACGGTCTCTGCCTGAGCGCTGTCGCCGTAGTGCAGCTTGTCGAGCTTGGTCACACCGTCGACGAGCATTGCTACTTCGTCGCCGAAGTCCTTCTGCAGCATGTCGAGTGTGTAGTCGGTGTCTTCAACGGTGTCGTGCAGGAGGGCTGCCGCGATCGTCTTTGTTCCGATCCCGAGGTCGGCGAGAATTTGCGCGACAGCGATCGGGTGCGTGATGTACGGCTCGCCGCTCTTGCGCTTCTGGCCGGAATGGGCACGCTCGGCGGTTGTGTACGCCCGCTCGATGAACGGGATGTCTGCCTTGGGGTGGTGCAGTCGCACTGTCTTGAGCAGGCGGTCAACGGCACCTGCGGGCTGTGCCCGGGAGAAGATGCGCGGCAGGAGCGTGCGCAGCGACGAGGTGTTTGTCGTCGTGTCGGTCATAGGCTCCTCCCCACGTTCAATTCTAGACGTGTGGGGGTTCGGAGCTTTCGCCAACGACCTCGCCGCCGGCGGCCTGCCAGCCCATCATTCCGCCGACAACGTTGATCGCCGTGAAGCCCGCACGCGTGAGCGCGTCGGCGACGGAAAGCGAGCGTTGACCGCTGTGGCAGATGACGAGGTATGTCGCATCCATGTCCAACTCGCCGTGACGTTCCTCGAGCTGCGACATCGGCAGGCTTACAGCCTGCGGGGCGTGACCGCCGTTCCACTCCCAGGTCTCGCGAACGTCGAGAAGAACGGCGCTCCCCGAAGCGAGTTCAATCGCTTCGGAGGCGTCGATGTTCTCGAACTGTTCTGGCACAGGAGCTACTTAATGGCAGGTACTGCAGCGTTGAGACGCTGGGTGGCAAGACGGTCGGAGCGCTTCTTGATTTCCGGCTCGTTCTCCCGCAACTGCGAGTAGAGCGGAGCGCCGATGAAGATCGTCGAGTACGTTCCCACGATGATTCCGATGAAGAGCGAGAGCGCGATGTCGAGAAGCGTTCCCGCTCCGAGCAGCGTGCCACCGATGAAGAGAATCGCGGCAACCGGCAGTACAGCAACAACTCCCGTGTTGATCGAGCGCACGAGGGTCTGGTTGACGGCGAGGTTGACCGACTCGGCGAACGTGCGACGCGACTCGGAGCCGTCTTCCGACGTGTTCTCCCGAATCTTGTCAAACACAACGACCGTGTCATAGAGCGAGTAGCCGAGAATCGTCAGGAATCCGATCACCGCCGACGGCGTGATCTCGAGGCCAAGCGCACCGTAGACACCGGCTGTGATCACCATGTCGTGAATGAGCGAGACGATGGCGGCGACGGACATCTTCCAGGTGCGGAAGTACAGCGCCATAACAATCGCCGAGAGGATCACGAAGACGATGAGCGCGCGGATCGCGGAGCCAGTGACATCCGCTCCCCACGACGGCCCGATGAACGAGGCCGTGACGTTCGCGACATCCACCTTGAAGGCGTCGGCGAGAGCCGTGCGCACCTCGGAGGATTCGTCCTGTGTGAGCTGCGAGGTCTGAACGCGAACGCCCTCGCTACCGACGATCGAGACGCGCGGCGAGGAATCAGCGACGACACCCTCGACGGTCTCGGTCGCGAGGTCCTGGGTCTGCTCGCGGTTGTCCGCGGTGAGCGAAGCAACCTCGGACACCTGAAACTCGCTACCGCCGCGGAACTCGATTCCGAAGACAAAACCTCCGCGAGCGATCGGCAGCAGAATCGACAGCAGCACCATAACTCCGGCGATGATGTACCAGGTCTTGCGACGTGCGACGAATCCGTAGGAACGCTCGCCCGTGTAGAGGTCGTTACCGAATTGGGCCATGGCCTTCAGCATCAGGAATCCTTCCCGTCGTTCTTTGTAGTCTTCGACGGTCCGTTGAGTTCGGCTGCCTTGCGTTCTGCGATGGTCTGGCGGCGAGCCGCCTCGCGGGTCGCACCGGCCTTCGCGTCACCGAGCACGGGTGCGCGGAACTGCGCACGACCGCGGTACACGGCGCCCAGGGCGTTCGGGTCGAGCCCGGTGATCGGGTGCCCACTTGCAAAGAAGCGAGTGGATGCGAGCAACTGAAGCAGCGGGTGCGTGAACAGCAGCACCACGAGCACGTCGATGATCGTCGTGATACCGAGCGTGAGCGCGAAGCCACGAACGTTACCGACGGCAAGGATAAACAGCACTGCAGCGGAGAGCAGGTTGACGGCCTTTGCGGCGAAGATCGTGCGCAGTGCGCGACCCCAGCCGGCTTCGACTGCCGAGACGAGCCCGCGTCCGTCACGCAACTCGTCACGTATTCGCTCGAAGTAGACGATGAAGGAGTCGGCCGTGAATCCGATGGCGACGATGAGCCCCGCCACACCTGCCAACGACAGTCGGTAGCCGTAACGCCATGACATCAGCGCGATCACTATGTAGGTGATTACACCCGCGACGATGAGCGACGCGATTGTCACAAGTCCGAGAAGGCGGTACTGGAAGAGCGAGTAGATGAAGACGAGCAGGAGCCCGATGACACCCGCGATAAGTCCGCTCGTGAGCTGTGACTCACCGAGCGTTGCGGAGATGACCTCTTCGCTCTGCACCTGGAAGGCGATCGGAAGAGCACCGAACTTGAGCTGATCGGCGAGTGCCTTCGAGCTCTCCTGAGTGAAGTTACCGGTGATCTGCGGCTTGCCATCGGTGATGATGGCGTTCGTCGACGGTGCGGTGATAACAAGTCCGTCGAGAACGACGGCGAACTGGTTACGAACCGACGTGCCGGCTCCGTAGCCGTAGAGGCGTGTTGTGACATCCGCGAACTCGTCGGTTCCCTTGGAGTCGAAGATGATGTTGACGCCCCACTGGCCGGTTGTTACACCCGAGCTGTTGGTGACGAGCGAGTTGGTCGAGTCGGCGATACGCTCGCCGGCTACCTCAACGGGGCCGAGAACGTACTTGTACGTTCCGGTGTCGTCGCACGCAACCAGCGGCTCGTCGGCGGGCGCGAGGTTCGTCTCGGCCGCGTCTTCGCTCTGGCAGTCGAAGTTCGTGTACGTGTCGAGGAGAGCCGGTGTGATCCAGCTCTCGTCGCTCGCGTCGGTCGGAGCTACGCTCGGCTCGGTCTCGAGCGACTCGCTCGGCTCGGGAGCGGGAGTCGGGGTCGCCGTGGCGCCGTCTTCCTCGCCACCGACCGCGGCCGCGGGTGCGACCTCGGAGAGCAGAACCGGTCGGAACTCGAGCTTCGCCGACGACTGGATACGCTCGCGCGTCGCCTCGTCGGGCTCATCAGGGATGGAAACAACGACGTTTGTCGCTGTTCCCGTTCCCTGCGTGGTGATCTCCGCTTCGGAGACACCACTCGCGTCGATGCGATCACGCATAATCGCGACAGCCTGGTCCAGCTGGTCCTGGGTGACCTCTTGGCCGTTCTCGAGCTTGGGCTGCAGAGTGATCTGCGTTCCACCCTGAAGGTCGAGAGCGAGCTTGGGTGCCCATGAGGAGTCGCCCCAGATGACGCCAGCGCCGTTAAGCGCAATGAGCCCCACTGTTGCGACGGTTCCCCAAGCGAGGGCACGCCACGCTTTTTTGACCGGAGTTGTTCTTGCCACCTGCGAACTCAGCTTTCTATATGCCTGCGAGCGTCTTCACGCGCAAAACTAGGGGGCCGCTCCTATGAGCGGCCAACACCCAAGGCTAGTGGTTACTCGCTGTCTTTCTTGGCAGCGGGACGACGTGTGGTCTTCTTGATTACGGGCTTGTCTTCGGGCACCGTGTCGACACGCTCGCCGAACTCCGGGTCGCCGACGGGCTCCGCGTTGTCCTTGTTGAGCTCGTACTCGCGGTTCGCGATTTCCATTGCCTCTTCGACGGAGCGGGGCGTGCCCTCGGTCGTCTCCTCGGTAACAACCTTGGCGACGGTCTGGCGGTGTACGCGCACGATGTTGCCCGGGCTGACCTCGAGCTCGGCGACGTTTGTGAACTCGTCGATCGAGATGAGGGTTCCGAAGAGACCGAAGTTGGTCATAACCTCGGCGCCGGGAACGATCTGCGAACGCAGTTCTTCGGCCTTCGCCTTGTTGCGGCGGCTGTTGCGGAACATAAAGAAGATGAGCAGTACAAATACCGCGATCAGAACAATGTTCAGCGGGTCGAAGCCTTCAGGCATGAGAAACCTTTCAAAAGTGTGTGGGGAGGCTGGGTCAGTCTAGAGAAGCGAAACTGACAGGCCTGTGTGAATTATAGATCATCCCCGAAGAGGGTCTCGCTGACGCCCGTACCAGCAGCCGAGCTTTGCGGAGCGAGCGCGAAGTGCTTCCACGCCGCCCTCGTCGCGACCCGGCCACGCGGCGTGCGCGTCATCAACCCAATACGCACAAGGAACGGCTCGACAACTGCCTCGATTGTCTCGGCCTCTTCGCCAACGGATACCGCGAGGGTGTTGAGCCCCACCGGTCCCCCGTCGAAGCGCTCGAGAACCGTCATCATCACCGCGCGGTCGAGGCGGTCGAGGCCGAGTTCGTCGACGTCGTACAGTTCGAGCGCCGCCTTGACGGCATCCACTCCCGCGTTTGTTCCGTTAACGATCGAGAAGTCGCGCACTCGTCGAAGCAGGCGATTGGCGATACGAGGTGTACCGCGGCTGCGACCGGCGATCTCGGCGAGGGCGTTGGGTTCAACCTCGAGGCCGAGGAGAGTCGCTGCGCGCACCAGAACCTGTTCGAGCTCGTTCTCTTCGTAGAACTCGAGGTGTGCGGTGAAACCGAACCTGTCGCGCAGCGGGTTGGGCAGCATTCCCGAGCGGGTTGTAGCGCCGACGAGCGTAAACGGCGAAAGATCAAGCGGTATGGATGTCGCGCCCGCCCCCTTGCCGACCATAATGTCGATGCGAAAATCTTCCATCGCCAGGTAGAGCATCTCTTCGGCGGAGCGCGCCATGCGGTGAATCTCGTCGATGAAGAGCACCTCGCCGGGAACCAGCGAGGAAAGCACCGCGGCCAGATCGCCCGCGTGCTGGATGGCGGGGCCGCTCGACATTCGCAGCGGCCTGCCGCTCTCGTGCGCGATGATCATGGCGAGGGTCGTCTTGCCGAGACCGGGAGGGCCGGCGAGAAGAATGTGGTCGGCGGTGCGCGACTGCATAGCGGCGGCGGTGAGCAGCAACTGCAGCTGGCCGCGCACCTTTTTCTGGCCGACGAACTCCGCAAGGGATTTTGGGCGCAGCGCTCCCTCGAAGGCGAGTTCGGCCTCCGACTCGGGTTGCGAGCTCACTACCGGTTCGCTCACGAGCGCGGTCCAAGAGCGGCGAGGGCAAGCCTGAGAAGCGCGGGCGCTGTCTCGCGCTCGGTCTCGCTAGCAAGGGCCACGGCACCGTCGATCGCCTCGAGTGCGACGCGCTCCTGCCAGCCGAGGCCAACCAGGGCGAGGAACACGCTGTCGGTCACCGACTTCTCGACCACCACTGTGGTCTTGCGTGCGGGAGCGACGGCGAGTTTGCCCGCGAGCGACAGCACAATAAGCTTCGCGGTCTTCGGCCCGATGCCCGAGACCTTGCGGAAGGCGGCGTCGTCTTCAACCGCGACGGCATGCGCGACCTCGCTCGGCGAGAGCACGGCTAGCACACCCATCGCGCTGCGCGGCCCAACACCGGTCACGCCGCGCAGCGCGTCGAACACCGTCAGAGCGTCGGCGTCGTCGAAGCCATAGAGGCTCAGGTCGTCTTCGCGCACGATGAGGGCTGTGCGCAGTGTGGCTTCCGTTCCGGTGCGCAGCGAGAGGGCGAGGGCCGGCGTGACGTGAATCGCGAGCCCGACCCCACCCACCTCGATGACGGCAGTTGTGCCAACAGCGGTGAGTACCGTTCCCCGAACCGACGAGATCATGCTCGGGTCCTAAAGACGGGAGCCTTATTCGAAGTCATGTTCGAATAGTAGCGTGCGCTAGCGACCGCGGGCGGACTGCTCGGCGGCGCGCCACGCACGCTGTGCCGGGGTAAGCGGGCCGGCAGCCGCGGGAGCGGGCAGGTTCTTCGGTGCCGCAACCCCGCCGGTACGCCAGGCGTGGGTGATAGCGATGGCGAGAGCGTCAGCCGCGTCGGCGGGCTTCGGTGCTTCTGCGAGACCGAGGATGCGTGCAACCATCGCACCGACCTGAGCCTTGTCGGCCGAGCCGTATCCGGTCACGGCAGCCTTGACCTCGCTCGGTGTGTGCAGGCCGACGGCGAGTCCGCGCTGCGCCGCCGTGTGCAGCGCAACCCCGCTCGCTTGGGCGGTGCCCATCACCGTGCTGAGGTTGTGCTGCGCGAAGACCCGCTCGAGCGCGACGGCGTGCGGCTCGTGCGCGTCGAGCACCTCGGCGATTCCCGTGCCGATGAGCAGCAGTCGCTGTTCGAGGGGCATGTCGGCCGGGGTGCGGATCACCCCGACATAGACGAGCGTTGCCTTGCGGGTGGTCGTGACATCCACGACCCCAATGCCGCACCGCGTGAGACCCGGGTCGATGCCGAGCACACGCAGGCTCACTGGCTACTCTTCTTCGTTGTCGAGGGCTGCCTGAACGTCTGCGGGAACCGAGAAGTTGCCGTAGACGTTCTGCACGTCGTCGTCATCGTCGAGTGCGTCGATGAGGCGGAAGATCTTCTTCGCCGTCTCGAGGTCGACGTCGATTGTGAGCCCGGGAACGAACTCGACATCGGCCGAGTCGTAGTCGATTCCGGCATCCTGCAGCGCGGTGCGCGTCGCGACGATGTCGTGCGGCTCTGTGACGATCTCGAATCCTGCGCCGCGGTCGTTGACCTCTTCGGCGCCCGCGTCGAGAACGACCTCGAGAATTCCGTCTTCGGTGACCTCGTCGGTTTTTGTGATCGAGATGACGCCCTTGCGCGCAAAGTTGTAGGCAACGCTGCCCGGGTCACCCATGGTGCCGCCGTTGCGGCTCATAACCGTGCGCACGTTCGCGGCAGCGCGGTTCTTGTTGTCGGTGAGGCACTCGATGAGAAGGGCAACGCCGCCCGCTGCATAGCCCTCGTACATGATGGTCTGGTAGTCGACAGCTTCACCGAGCTGGCCGGAGCCACGCTTGACGGCGGAGTCGATGTTCGAGTTGGGAACAGAAGTCTTTTTGGCCTTCTGGATGGCGTCGACCAGCGTCGGGTTACCCGAGAGGTCCGCACCGCCCATCTTGGCTGCAACTTCGATGTTCTTGATGAGCTTGGCGAACGACTTTGCACGGCGCGAATCTTTGATCGCCTTCTGGTGCTTGGTGGTTGCCCATTTGGAGTGGCCTGACATGCTGAATATTCTAGCCAGCGATTGTCAGGTCAGTCGTCAGGCTCACTCAATGCGCACGCCCGACGATCGCAATTCCAGCTGTGCGAGCGCCTTCACAACACGTTCGTCTCCCCTGCGCCAAGCGGCCAGCGCGTCACCGTCGATGGCCGAGAGGCTCGACAGCTTCTGGTTGGAAAGCGCACGCAGCGCAAGAAGATCGAGGCTCGCCCCGCCCTTGATCTCAGCCTTCGTCGCGCTCGCCTTCATCGCGAACCGGATGCGCGGCACGAGCCAGATCACCAGGATTGTCAGCACGGGCAGCACGGCGATTCCGACGCCGAGACCCGTTGCGAGCTGCTGCACCGCGACCTGCTGCTGCACGCCGGCGGCTTCGAGAGCGGCGCCCGCGTCACTTGCGCCGTCAAACGGCGCCTTGATGCCGCTACCGATGAGCGGAACATCCCCGAGCGTCGCGCTCACCTCGGTCATCGTCTCGCGAAACTGGCTACCGGCGTCTTCCATCTGCACGCCGAAGGTCGCGAGATCCATCACAAGGTTGTAGACAAAAGCACCGAGCGCGATCCAGGCGGCAATCAGCCCGACGGCGAACAGGTCACCAAGAATCTGCCGGGTACGGCGGGCGGGAAAGTCCGAGTAGAGCTTCATCCCTCAACTATCCCCTAGTCCACGCGCTTTGCGCCGCGCGTCCCGGGCCGTGAGCAGGCCCGCCGCGATTGCTGCGGCGATCGCGAGCGGCGCGGTCACCCAGCCGATCATCCATGACCGCTCGGGATCCGGCGGCCGTCGAGTGTCGTAGCTGTATTCGGGGTTGGATGTCGCGTACCGAATGGTCAGCGTGTCACCAACCTCGTAGTAGCTGCGGTCGCCCACCCGCTCGAGGCTGACCGATCGAGTCTCCCCCGTCGCCGCCACAAACTGCACGGTGGGTTCGTAGCTGCGGCTGCCGCGCCGGCCGCGGTGAGTCTCCACCTTGATAACAGTTGCCTCTGCCACTCCGGGCGAACTGGCGATGACCTCGAGCTCACGATCGTCGAAGAATGCCCCCACGAATGAGGCGCCTGCGATGAGCCCGAGAACGACCGACAACGCCCAGAGCGCTGCCCAGGGTGTTTTGCTTCTCCTTCTGCGGCTCACTGAAGTTTGGCCCGAAGCTCTAGAGCTTCGTCAGGAAGTACTCGTGAAAACGCGTGTCGCCGGTCATCTCCGGGTGAAAGCTTGTGCCGAGCAGGTTGCCCTGCTCCACGGCGACCATACGACCGTCATCGAGCGCGGCGAGCACGGTGACGCCGTCGCCCGCGCTCTCAACCACGGGGGCTCGGATGAACACGGCATGCACCGGCGGGTCGCCGAGCACCGCGACATCCACGTCAGTTTCGAAAGAATCGACCTGCGAACCGAACGCGTTGCGGCGCACAGCGATGTCGAAGCCGCCGAAGCTTTGCTGCCCGTTGATCGCGTCGAGCACGGTGTCGGCGAGCATAATCAGCCCGGCGCAGGTTCCGTAGACGGGAAGCCCGCCGACGATCGCTGCCTTGAGCGGCTCGGCGAGACCGAACATACGGCTCAGTTTGTCGATGACGCTCGACTCACCGCCGGGGATAACGAGACCATCGATCGAGTCGAGTTCTTCCGGTCGACGAATGGGCACGGCATCCGCGCCGAGGCCAGTGAGCACGGAAAGGTGCTCGCGAAAGTCTCCCTGAAGCGCGAGTACCCCTACCCGACTACCAGCCACGCTCGGAGAGACGGTGAGGCGCGGGGATGTCAGAGACGTTGATTCCCACGATCGCTTCGCCGAGGCCACGCGAGACATCCGCGATGACCTGTGCGTCGTCGAAGAAGGTCGTCGCCTTGACGATTGCCGCGGCGCGCGCCGCCGGGTTGCCCGACTTGAAGATTCCCGAGCCGACGAACACGCCGTCTGCACCGAGCTGCATCATCAGGGCCGCGTCGGCGGGGGTTGCGACGCCACCAGCGGTGAAGAGCACAACCGGAAGCTTGCCGGTGTTGGCGATCTCGGCAACGAGGTCGTAGGGCGCCTGAAGTTCCTTGGCGGCGACGTACAGCTCGTCCTTGGTCATCGAGGTGAGCTTCTTGATCTCGGAGTTGATCGTGCGAATGTGACGCGTCGCCTCGGAAACGTCGCCGGTGCCGGCCTCGCCCTTCGAGCGGATCATCGCTGCACCCTCGGTGATGCGACGCAGCGCCTCACCCAGGTTCGTCGCGCCACAGACGAAGGGAACGTTGAAGTTCCACTTGTCGATGTGGTTGATGTAGTCGGCCGGGCTCAGAACCTCGGACTCGTCGATGTAGTCGACCTTGAGCGCCTGAAGAACCTGCGCCTCGACGAAGTGGCCGATGCGCGCCTTCGCCATAACCGGGATGGAAACCTCGGCGATGATCGAGTCGATCAGGTCGGGGTCGCTCATGCGAGCGACGCCACCCTGCGAGCGGATGTCGGCGGGAACTCGCTCGAGCGCCATAACGGCGACAGCTCCAGCGTCTTCGGCGATTCGGGCCTGCTCAGCGGTGACGACATCCATGATGACGCCGCCCTTCAGCATTTCTGCGAGACCGCGCTTTACGCGCGTTGTGCCAAGGTGATCGTTCGTGTTGCTCATGATGCCAATTCTACTCGTGTTGTGATTGCGGCCAGGCTGCTGCGATCTCGTCGCGTACTTCGCCGAGAAGCCTCGGCACAGCCTTGGTTCCCGCGATGATCGGGAAAAAGTTTGAGTCGGTAGCCCACCGCGGAACGATGTGCTGGTGCAGGTGCTCGGCAATACCGGCGCCGGCGATCTTGCCCTGGTTCATGCCGATGTTAAATCCGTGCGACCCAGAGGTCTCACGGATCACACGCATCGCCGTCTGCGTAAGGCTAGCGATCTCGGCAACTTCCTCTGCCGTCGCCTCGTCATACGTTGCAACATGGCGGTAAGGGCAGACGAGCACGTGGCCGCTGTTATAGGGGAACAGGTTCAGCAGAACGTAGGCGTACTTTCCACGCGCGACGATGAGTGCCTTTTTATCGTCCATGGATGGCGCGATGCAGAACGGGCAGACGTCTGCGCCCGGTGGCTGGCCGTTCTCGATATACGCGAGACGGTGGGGTGTCCACAAACGCTGGAAGGCATCCGGCACCGCCGCGAAGTCCGCTGAGGACTCCACGTCGCCGTACTCGGTGCCGTCGTAGTCCTTCATCAGACCTGAGCCTTGGACTCGATCGCCTCGAGAATACGTGCGATCGCGTCATCCACCGGAATGCCGTTCTCCTGATGGCCGTCACGGAAACGGAAGCTGACCGCGTTGTTCGCGCGGTCTTCTTCGCCAACGATGAGCTGAAACGGAATCTTCTGCAGGGTCGCGTTTCGGATCTTCTTCGGCATCCGGTCGCTCGAGGCGTCCAGTTCGGCTCGCACGCCCTTCTTCTTGAGGCGATCGATGACGTCGGCGAGGAATTCCTCGTACTGCTCGGCAACCGGGATGCCGATGACCTGCACGGGGCTCAGCCAGACGGGGAACGCTCCGGCGTAGTGCTCGAGCAGGATCGCGAAGAAACGCTCGATCGAGCCGAGCAGCGCGCGGTGGATCATCACAGGCTGCTGGCGGGTGCCGTCCTGCGCGGTGTACTCGAGCTCGAAGCGCTCGGGCTGGTTGAAGTCGAGCTGCACCGTCGACAGCTGCCAGGTGCGGCCGATCGCGTCGCGAGCCTGCACGGAGATCTTCGGTCCGTAGAACGCTGCTCCGCCCGGATCGTCGACGAGTTCGAGTCCGGACTCGGTTGCGACCTGGCGCAGGGTGTCGGTTGCTTCTTCCCAGGCCTCGTCGGAGCCGACGTACTTGTCGGGATCTTTCGTCGAGAGCTCGAGATAGAAGTCGGTGAGGCCGTAGCCGCGGAGGGTCTCGAGAACGAACTCAAGCTGGCTCGCGACCTCGGCCTTGACCTGCTCAGGGGTGACGTAGACGTGTGCGTCGTCCTGAGTGAGTCCACGCACGCGAGTGAGGCCAGACAGCTGGCCGCTCTTCTCGTAGCGGTAGACGGTGCCGAACTCGGCGAGACGCAGGGGCAGCTCGCGGTAGGAACGGCCGCGAGCACGGAAGATCAGGTTGTGCATCGGGCAGTTCATGGGCTTGAGGTAGTAGTCCTGGCCCTGGCGGGTGACGTGACCCTCGTCGTCGACTTCCTCATCGAGGTGCATCGCGGGGAACATTCCGTCTTTGTACCACTGCAGGTGGCCGCTGGTTTCAAACAGCGATGCCTTTGTGATGTGCGGCGAGTAGACCTGCTCGTAGCCGTTGGCGATGAGGCGATCGCGCATGTAGTTCTCGATTTCGGCGCGCACGATTCCACCCTTGGGGTGGAAGACCGCGAGACCGGAGCCGATCTCGTCGGGGAACGAGAACAGGTCGAGGTCGTTGCCGAGCTTGCGGTGGTCGCGCTTGGCGGCCTCCTCGAGGCGCTCCTGGTACTCGCGCAGCTCGTCCTTTGTGGGCCACGCCGTGCCATAGACACGCTGCAGCTGCTTGTTCTTCTCCGAGCCGCGCCAGTAGGCGGCAGCGGTGCGGGTCAGGGCGTAGCCGTTGCCGATCTGGCGAGTGGACGGCAGGTGCGGGCCGCGGCAGAGGTCTTTCCAGAAGACCTCTCCGGTCTTCGGGTCGACGTTGTCGTAGATGGTGAGTTCGGCGCCGCCGACCTCTACGTTCTCTTCGGCGTCTCCGCCGCCCTTCAAACCAATCAGCTCGAGCTTGTACGGCTCGTTTGCGAGTTCGGCGCGCGCTTCGTCTTCGGTTACAACGCGGCGCACAAAGCGCTGGCCCTGCTTGATGATGCGGGCCATTGCCTTGTCGATCGCCTTGACATCTTCGGGGGTGAAGGGAGTCTCGACGTCGAAGTCGTAGTAGAAACCGTCGGTGATGGGCGGGCCAATGCCGAGCTTCGCTTCGGGGTTGATCTGCTGCACGGCCTGGGCTGCTACGTGTGCAGCCGAGTGGCGCAGGATATTGAGTCCGTCGGGGCTAGAGATGTCGATGCCCTCGACGACATCCTCGTCGGTCACCGTCGTGGCCAGGTCACGCAGCTCGCCATTAACGCGCATGGCAACGATGCTGCGCTCGGTGAATAGGTCGAATCCGGTTTTCTGGGCACTCATTCGAACAACTTTAGTGCGCTCGGAGCCAACGCTTAGACGGTGTCATCGGGGTCGAACGGCATTGGCGCGGCAACCGCCGACATCTCCGGCGGCTTGGAACGGCGATCGTGAACCGATGCCCCCTCGGCGAGGTACACCTCGCGGGGTTGGCCAGCATCCGACTGCTTGACCGACGAGATCCAGATCGACTCGTGGTGAATTTCGTCGCCGGCCCGCACATCCTCGGCAGTACGAAGTTTCGCGACACGGTGAACGAGCCCGCCGAAGCCGACCTTTATACAGATGTCGGCGAGAGAGAAGATGACGTGGGTCGCAGTTGTCCACTCCCCTCCCTCAACAAAGAGCTGCACTACGTAGACGATCGGGTAGACGAACCATCCGAGCAGTAGTGCTGTCGCGGCGTAGCGCAGGAGACGTGCCGACTCGGAAGTGAGTTTGGCGAACGAGCGGACGACTTCACGCACAAGGATGGCGCTCAGAAGGATCCAGAAGACGCCGCTCACCGCGCCCCACACGAGAGCTTCAGACACCGGCGTCACAAGGATTCCGCCGATGAACCCGGTGACGATCATCAGGAAAGCGCTCACGACGGCGATCACTCGCGTGCGACGAACCGCGACTCCCACGAAAGCGCACACCGCGAGCAGCTCGATGGTGAGTAGAGGAACGGTGATCGACCAGTCGGCGTACCGCAACATAAAGGTCTCGATGGCGCTCTCGGTAGGCACCCAACCCTCGGGAGTCGACACGTAGCCGGTGCGGAACGCTACGAGGATGAGCGCATACGACACGAGCGCGACCGCATTGACCCCGAGGCGGGCGACGACAGCAGACCGATAGCGCGGACTCACCTCATGTTGCGTCGTCCAGGCGCGAATGAAGCTCGCAAGCAGAGCGAGGCCTGTGACGATCAGCACGTAGAGAATCACCACGTGCTGGGTATCGGTGAGGGTCGAGGTCCAGGGTTCGCTCATTGCTGTACTTTCCGCGCGGGCTCCGGCGCGCTGCCGTCAGGCTCCGGGGTGAAGAAGAGACCCGCGGGACTATTCGCAGACTCCATAAGAACTGTGATCCACAGTCGATTGATCGCTGCCATCCGGTTGCCCGCAAAGCGGTACACGAGGTCGCTCGCCGGCGACAGCCAAATGGTGCTGCGGCCCGAACCGAGCTGGGTCGAGTCGGTCCAGGTGAAGACGAAGCTCTCGCCGCGGCGCAACTTTGCGGTAATCACTACCTGCAAGTGCATAAGCGCGCGATCGTCGAAGGTGACTTCGATACCCGGACTTCCGTAGAGCAATGTACCCATTGTGAACTCCAAGTTCACCAAACAGTAGCGCCGCGCAGTGCCCCACGGGCGGGCCGTCACGCGATTGTGAATCCAGTTCGCTGCCGACCACCGGCGAGGGGTCACTGCAACCGGCGGATAACCGCTCCCCTACCCGCCAAAAACAATAGTGAAGCCACTCGTGTCGGCATCGGCGATGGATGCGTTTGTGTAGTCGACGATGCGCGTGAGCCCCTCCGTCACCTCGTCAACGACTCCCCCGACAACAACAACGCGCATCCCCGCGGCGAGGCCGGAACGAATGCCCGCGACGGCGTCTTCGAACACAACGCAGTCTGCAGGTTCGAGACCGAGAGCGGCAGCGGCCGTCAGGTACGGCTCGGGGTGCGGTTTGCCGTTGATGACATCGTCGGCCGCAACAACAACGGACGGCGAATGGATGCCACAGAGCTCAAGTCGCATCCGCGCGAGAGCATTCGGCGCGGAGGTCACGAGCGCATACCCGCCCTCGGGTACCTGCTCGACAAATCGTGCGGCTCCGGGGATCTCGATGAGCCCGTCGGTCTGCTCGATCTCAAACGCTGCCAAATCTGCTGCCGCGGCATCCACATCAATGAGGTGTGGTGCATGCTTGCGAATCGTGTCGTGCGCTTTGACGCCGTGCGACGACCGCAGAATGTCGACGATCGAGACGCCGTGTTCGTCGGCGAAGCGACCCCAGACGCGCTCAACGATCGCGGTCGAGTCGACGAGGGTGCCGTCCATGTCAAAGAGAATGGCGCGGGTGCGGAGGCGAGTCGTCATGGGTTCATTCTCCCGGAGCGCGCTAGTTTCGTGCTGCCGGGTGGATGTGTTCGACCGCTGGCCAGAATGTCGCAAGGCTGTCGTCGTCGTAAGAGTTGACGTCGACGCTGTCGAGACGCCCCTTCTTCACAAACAGTTCGATAGTCACGTGTTGGCCCAGAGCCGAGTCCACATCGAGCAGAACCGAACTAACTGAACTCGGGATCAGTTCGACGTCGCCGGGCAGATCAATCATGAAGCAGACGTGGGATCCAGCGTGGGCGGCCCCGCCGTAAGCGGCAACGGCGAGTTGGGCGCGGGCTTCATCCTGGCCCTGGTCCAACGCGGAAATGGCGATCTCGAGCACACGGCGCTCAATTTCGTTGAGCGCGCGCTTCTCTTCCAGGAACTGCTCGGGAGCGATCGGTGACGCTCCTGTGGATCGTCGCCGCCACACCTCAAGTATCCACATGACTATTTCCGTTGAGCCTGAACCTATTGCTCCGGCACACTTGCGCCGGATGCTTGCACGAGCCGTTCAACGTCGCTGGCGCTGAGGAGCTCGCGTCCGAGAATCATGAACTGCGGATTGCCGCGAGTCTTGAAGAAGATGAACTCGCCGCGCGGCACAACCTTTTCGATAGCCGAAACGTTTGTGAGACTGGCGCGCTCAGGACTGCTGATTGCGAGGGTGGTCTGGTTCAACCCGCAGGCGATCGTTGCCCCAAGCGGAACCTGCGCAGAAATTGCTTTGCGGTGGCGTCGATAAACGAGCCAGACGCCCGCAGCCAGAATGAGGCCCATAACGAACACACCGGCCGCGACAAAGGTCACCACTTGCACCGGCGAGCCTACGATCGTGCGCGAGAGGGACCACGCCCAGAACACAAACAGTGCAAACAGAAACAACAGCCTCAGCGGTCGAGTAAGAGCGTAGATAAGAAATGTGCGAGCGGCGCCACGCTGATATGCGGAATCGACGATGACGGTTCGAGTCAGCGCAACGCCAGCCAGCTCGGTTGGTACGGTTTCGCTCTGAGTCATGCCGCGCCCATCTTCTCTGGATAAGCGAAAGGCCCCGAATCTCTTCGGGGCCTTTCTTCTGTGAGCGATACTGGGATCGAACCAGCGACCTCTTCCGTGTCAGGGAAGCGCGCTACCGCTGCGCCAATCGCTCATGCATGTATGAAATTAGAAGTACTGGAGGTGAAGACGGGATTCGAACCCGTGTAGACGGCTTTGCAGGCCGCTGCCTAGCCTCTCGGCCACTCCACCAGGGGCGAAAGCCTCCGGCGGACCGTTGCTCCCACTCGAGCGGATGACGAGATTCGAACTCGCGACCCCAACCTTGGCAAGGTTGTGCGCTACCACTGCGCCACATCCGCATTTTTGCGCGCATTTCTGCGTGCTTTGAAACTGTAGCCGATTGATTGC